>JAAUYH010232878.1_pt1 | contig 17536 bp, 16 predicted proteins | sample 7278061 | NCBI WGS metagenome assembly JAAUYH01 (sample SAMN14350203, study PRJNA611818) | marine sediment metagenome | isolation source: surface marine sediment (0.6m) | place: French Polynesia: Moorea | collected 2018-08 | reverse complement strand
TTGACCCAATGTGAGTAAGGTCATAGGCAGTGGGATAGCCATTTTTGGTGAGCCCGTTGGAACTTTCTCTCAGCAATCCTGATTTGATCCCGCTCTTTTTTATCTTGCTTGCAGCAGGTGCTGTGGCAGGCCTGCTTGCTGGCGTGTTTGGCATTGGTGGCGGGGCTGTCCTTGTGCCGGTTTTCTACCAGATGTTCGGGCTCCTTGGTGTGGACGAAGTCGTGCGCATGCATTTGTCTGTCGGGACATCGATTGCGATTATTGTTCCGACCTCATTGCGTTCATTTCTGGCTCATAGGGGCAAGGGAGCTGTTGATTTGGAGCTTCTAAAAAGCTTCAGGTTTGCTGTACCGTTGGGGGTTGTTCTGGCCAGCCTCATCGTTGCTTATGTCTCAAGCGGAGCGTTGCGGATCATCTTTGCCTGTTGTTCTCTCGCCATCGCAATGAAAATGTTGTTTGGCAAGGATGGATGGAAACTTGCCGATGATATTCCGACTGGCTTCCCGCGAATTGTTGCAGGTGGCGCAATCGGCTTTTTTTCCACGCTCATGGGAATTGGTGGCGGGGTCTTCAACAATACGTTCATGACTGCATTCGGCCGGAAAATACATGAGGCTGTTGCAACATCCTCGGGTGTAGGCGTTCTGATTTCAATTCCCGGTGTCGTGGGATACATATGGGCCGGGTGGGGTGCAAGCGGGCTGCCGGTCTATTCAATTGGCTACGTCAACTTAATCATGGTTATGCTCATCATTCCGGTCACCATGCTTGCTGCTCCATTGGGCGTGAGAATTGCGCATTCTTTGAAGAAGCGACATCTTGAAATTGGGTTTGGTATTTTTCTGGTGATTGTGGCGATCAGGTTTTTCGCCAGCTTGCGGTGATTGCCGCCCACTTTGCTCTAAAGTCAGGCTTCCTTTTCGCGGCGCATGCGGCTGCGTCGCGTTTCACGCCTCGGCTTTTGTTCAACCGTTTCAAGACGAGCTTGTAGTTCACCCATGATTCCGATGCGTTCACTGTCGGTGTAATTGATCCAACCAGCAATCTCATCTCGTGTTCTGCCACAGCCGAAGCAGTAGCCTGTTTTCATGTCGATTGAGCATATGAGTATGCAAGGTGATTGCATGATATGATTGGCCCCAACTTCAAGAATAGCTGTTTATTGTCTCGGCAGACTATGTCATAGCCATCGCGCATAACCACTTAATCGCGGCACTGAAGTGTCGCAAGCAAACCTTCAGGTTTATCAATCATGAAACAGCGCGAAAGCGGACTTCCTTTTGATGATTTTCGAAATCTTGTCAAAACTCTCCCGCCAGCAAATGTAGAAGCCGCCAGACATACGTCACAGGCTTTCGATGGCTTGGATGATCGCAATGCCAACATACAATCTTTGTGTGAATGGTACTCACGTTGGAGCGGTCGTTCTCCGGTCGTTCACAGGCCACTCATGACCCTTTTTTGCGGAACACATGCACTGAACAACAGGCTGGATGGTGGCGAGAACGTAGAGTGGTTGCTTGCCAATGTGAGCGAAGTCGCTGAGGGCGGCAGCGCTATCAATCGATTGTGTCATCAGCAGGACATGGGGCTCAAGCTATTTGATCTGGCACTACAAATTCCTGTCGAGGATATTTCCGTTGAAGCTGCTCTGGATGAGAAGTCCTGTGCGGGCACAATTGCCTTCGGGATGGAGGCAATTGCAGGTGGTTCGGATTTGCTGGCTGTGTGTGCAATCGAAAACCAGATTACACCCTCTGTTGCCGCAATTCTTTCAGTGCTCAAGGGAATGGAATTTCATGCTGGAGCTATGGCTTCAGCGGAATATGCAGATGCCGTTGCCAGTTCCATTGAGCTGGCAAAAGCCCACAAATCAAATCCGCTGGAAGTGTTGAGGCGCTTGGGGGGAAGAGAGACTGCTGCAATCTGTGGTGCAATACTTGCGGCGCGGACAGAGCACATACCTACCATCGTTGGTGGTACAACCGCATTGGCAGCACTTGCTGTTTTGAATTCCTTGGACCCAAACGCGATCTCGCATTGTGTGCTCGCAAGCAATTTTGAGGATGCGGGCCTACGAAACATCGTTAAAGAGCTTGAAGTCCCCGTTCTTTTGGATAAGCCTTTCAGCAACCATTTTGGTGCGGAAGTCGCGATGGGTGTTGGCATGCTTGTTTCAGCGTTCAAGCACTTTCCGGTCGCAGATCAGGCCGCTCTCTCCTGATCATTCTGACCTGGTTTAGGCTGCGCTTCCTGATCTTGGGAACCAGTGCGATGCTTCACAGTAACGCGTTCCTGCGGCAAGTACGCGATTGCCTCAGTCCCTTTGCGTAGCTCCGACTTTAGGTCGAAGCGGCCCTGATGTACATGCAATAGCGCCTGCACAATGCTCAAACCGAGCCCGGTTCCTGGTTCTGCGTGTTTGATTGCGATGCTGCCCTGACCAAAGGAAGAAAGTACGACTGGAATTTCATCCGGTGGAATGCCGGGACCAGTATCTCTGACAGAAATGTATTGCCCGCCTTTTGCGGTCCATCCGACAGTGAGGGTAATGGTGCCGCCGGTTGGCGTAAACTTGAGCGCGTTTGACAGCAGGTTAAGAACAATTTGACGTATGGCCTGTTCGTCCACCCAGATTGTTGCAAGCCTTTTTTCGTAGGCGGTCAGGAGCTCTACGTTCTTCTGCTTCGCTTTTACCTCCATCATGTGTCGGGCTTCTTCCACGACATCGATCAAGGAAAGTTTGCGCTCTTTCAACTCCCGTTTACCTGCTTCAATTCTTGAAATATCGAGGATTTCATTGATCAGTTTGAGCAGGTGGGAGCCTGAATTATGAATATCTCTGGAATACTCGCGATAGACCTCATTGTTCATGGGGCCCAAAACCTGATCGCGCATGATTTCAGAGAAGCCCAGAATTGCGTTGAGCGGTGTCCGTAATTCATGACTCATAGTTGCCAGGAATCTGGATTTGGCAAAGCTTGCTTCTTCAGCACGCTGTCGGGCTTGTTCGGAAAATGCTTTCTCAGTTTCAAGCTCCACAATGAGAGTTTCTTTTTCAGTTGAGTGTTCCAACATTCCCACCAGTGATGCGCGCAGTCTTACGGTGATGAAATAGAAAAACCCGATCGAACCAAGCAACACCGCCGCCATGAGATAGCTGTTGGTGTCTTTGTTCAGAATGAACAAAATCGCCAGAGACAAAGTCGCAGGTGTTGTCATGATCAATGCCATTCGACCAAACGAATAGCTCATCATTGAAATCGCGGCATTAAACGCAATGATGGCAGAAAATTGAAGTGTTGGGAAAGCCCCGGATGTCGAGTTGTCGTAAGGCAAAAACGCAAGGATCATCCATGCGCCCGCAACACCAATCTGTCCGAGCAGAAAGGTTCTACGCCATTGAGACAAATGTTCCTGACTGATATCGGCGTTCAGGAATCGCTTTGACATGATCGCCAATGCTGCATGCGCAATGGTTGCCGCTGCCGCCCATCCCAAAATCGAATTAACGTCCAGCCAGATGGTGCCGACGGCAGTGGCCAGAAGGATCATGCAGACAATGCCCAGACTGGCGTTGACCTGATTGGTCGCAAAGCCCTTCAATAGCTCCAGCTCATATGCGAGGGGGGACGTACCAACAAAGGAAAGACGTGTCCGAAAATCGCGCACGGCCTTATCAGAAGCGGAGCGCTTCTTGCCGATGTCGACAATATTTTTGTCGATATGTGTCGCTTTTCGGTTCATTTGTCGGGTTATACGCAGTACCAGTTAGCCCCTGTTCGGGAACACGTCCCAAACCAGATAATTAACAAAGCATCGGCAAAAATGGTAAACATCCCGTTAGGATTTATGGTTTCGGAGCGGCTTGTTGCGTAAAACTGGTGGTAAATTGCTGGATTTCGCAAGGATGCTGGTTCTTCTAGGGACAGTTGCGGCTTTGTCTGCTTTCCTGGCGAATTATTCATCAGAGGAGTTTGCCGGTTCAGCCAAGATAATCGATGGCGACAGTTTGGAGGTTGCAGGCACTGAGATTCGCTTGTTTGGCATTGACGCACCGGAATACACGCAGCGTTGCAGTCGACAGTCGAGTGCCGAGAGTTTTGATTGCGGGAAAGAAGCGGTAATACACCTTCGTCGGTTGATCGGTGGTCAGGATGTCGTGTGTGATGGTTGGGACACAGACAAATATGAGCGTAGATTGGCCACATGTTCCGTTGGCGAAACCAATATCAATGAACAAATGGTGGCGGATGGTTGGGCAGTTGCGTTTGGTAAATACGAACAGGTTGAACAGGAAGCTAAACGCGCGAAACGGGGATTGTGGGCCGGTGAGTTTGTATCGCCATCCCAATGGCGCAGAGAAACGCGTGAAGCCCACCGTAGCAGCTTGTTTCAGTTAATTAAATTCTGGTAAGCCGAGGATAGGAAATCGGAGGATGAATTCATGAAACTCTATGATGGCGGTCGCGCGCCCAATCCAAGGCGGGTACAGATTTTCCTGAAGGAAAAGGAACTTGAGTTGCCGACCCAGCAGCTTGACCTTAATTCTTTAGAGCATCGCACACCTGAAATGGTGGCGAAAAACCCTGCGCAAACGGTTCCATTTCTGGAATTGGAAGACGGCACTGTAATCGCTGAAACTATCGCGATTTGCAGATATGTGGAAGAATTGCATCCCGAGCCAAACCTATTCGGCAAGTCAGCTCTTGAGCGGGCGCAGGTGGAGATGTGGAACAGGCGGGCTGAACTTGGTTTCCTATTCAAAGTTGCGCAGTCGTTCCGTCATTTGCATCCCGGCGCGGCAGTCCTTGAAGGTGAACAAATTGCGGCTTGGGGTGAGAAAAATAAAAAGCTTGCGGTGGAATACATTGCAATTCTTGATGATCAGCTCGCGGAGAATGAATTTTTGGCCGGCGATTTTTTCTCCGTCGCGGATATTACCTGCTTTGTTGCTGCCCAGTTTTTCAAGCCCGCCAGGATTGTGTTGCCGGAAACCGGGCTTGAACATTTCAAGCGGTGGTTTGCTGAGGTTTCCGACAGAGCCAGTGTTCAGCTTTGACAAAAGATATTGAAACACTGACGGCACGCATAAAGGTTTGTACGGCGTGTGTTGATGCTCCGTACAAAGAGCCTCTGCCGCATGATCCCCGTCCGGTTTCAATTTTGTCTGACAAGGCGAAGGTTCGCATCATTGGACAGGCGCCCGGGACAAGGGTTCATGAATCCGGGCGTCCATTTACAGATCCATCCGGTGATAGATTGCGGGAATGGATGGGAATAAGCGAAGAAGCGTTCTACGATTCTGACAAACTGGCAATCACGCCGATGGGTTTTTGTTTTCCAGGTTTGGACGCAAAAGGTGGCGACCTGCCACCCAGAAAAGAATGCGCCGACCTTTGGCAAGCTAAAGTCACAGAGGCCATGCCTCAGATTGAGTTGGTGCTGTTGATTGGGATGTACGCCCAAAAGCATTACCTTGGAAAGCGAGTTTCCCGTACTTTGACCGAGACTGTGGCAGATTGGCGGTCAATCATGGCAATTTCCTCAAAGCCGGTTTATCTGCCTTTGCCGCATCCTTCCTGGCGAAACAATGCCTGGATCAAGAAAAATCCTTGGTTTTCCAGTGAGTTGTTGCCTGAATTGAAAAGGTTGATTCAATTGCACATGCTATCTGCGTGAACTTGGAATAAACTCCTTCTCACGAGAATTTTGAATCGTCCAAACAGAAACGAGTTTTCTTTTTTTCGATTTTGTGGAATTGTATTCCAGAATTCATATTGTGTGACGAGTATATTTCATGGATAAAATTGACCGGGCAATTCTCGCAATCTTGCAAGAGGATACAACGCTGCCTGTGGCAGATATTGCAAGAAAAGTGGGGCTTTCCACAACTCCTTGCTGGCGGCGAATACAGAAACTTGAAGAAGACAAGGTTATCAAAAAGCGTGTGGCGATTCTTGACCCGGTAAAGGTCAATTCTGGCGTCACCGTTTTTGTTTCAATCAAAACTGATCAGCACAACGAAGAGTGGTTGAAACGCTTTGCCGAAGTTATTTCACAGTTTCCCGAGGTTGTTGGATTTTATCGCATGAGCGGCGATATCGACTACCTATTGAAAGTCGTCGTTCCCGATATCACCGCATATGATTTGTTCTACAAGCGTCTGGTCTCAAACATAGCGATTGAAAACGTATCAAGTGCGTTCGCCATGGAACGCATCAAGGACACGACCGAATTGCCGCTTGGCTATATGGTGCTTGAGAAAGCCTGACCGTCAAGATTTGGTAGCGTTTTTCAAACGGGCGAGGAGACTTGAGGTATCCCAGCGGTTGCCACCCATATTTTGAACCTCAGAATAAAACTGATCTACCAAAGCCGTAACGGGAAGGTTGGCTCTGTTTGATCGTGCTTCCTCGAGCACAATAGAGAGGTCTTTTCGCATCCAATCTACTGCGAAACCGTGTTCATACTCACCATTGTCCATGGTTTGCCAACGGTTTTCCATTTGCCAGGACTGGGCGGCACCCTTTGAAATTACGTTCATGACGGCTTCAACGTTCAACCCGGAGTTTTGGGCAAAGTGAATGCCTTCCGACAGTCCCTGAACAAGGCCTGCAATACAAATCTGATTGACCATTTTTGTAAGCTGCCCACTGCCGACTGGCCCCATCAGACCGGTCATGCGAGCATAACAATCAATGACAGGTTTAGCACGATCATACACAGCCTCATCGCCGCCGATCATTACGGTCAGAACCCCATTTTCAGCGCCCGCCTGACCGCCGGATACAGGCGCATCGAGAAAATCAAATTTCCGGTTTGCAGCCTCGCTCGCTAGGTCTCTCGCCACTGCTGCTGAGGCAGTAGTATTGTCAATAAACACAGATCCTTCGGCGATGGTCTCAAAGGCCCCATTCTCTCCGACCGTTACACTTCTAAGATCATCGTCATTTCCAACGCATGTGAAAACGAATTCACAGTCTTTTGCGGCTTCTGCGGGTGTTGGTGCTGCAGTGCCGCCAAACTCTTTGGTCCATTGTTCGGCTTTGGCGGAAGTCCTATTGTAAACCCTTACATCATGACCAGCTTTTGCAATATGCCCAGCCATTGGGTAGCCCATTACTCCCAAACCAATAAATGCAACCTGCGTCATACTGTTGTCCTTCCCTGACGATTTGTTGTAGTGATTTTCACATTCTCAGAGGAATAGATAGTGCAATGCGCAGACTTTTGAAATGGCTTTTCTCAGGTGTTTTGGGCTTGATTAGTGTCGTCGTTGTTTTGGCAGCGATTGGATATGGATTGCTGGTGCGAACCATCCCAGAAAACAATGCGGAAGTCAGCCTAACCGGATTGGGACAAACAACAAATGTTGTTTTCGATGCTCATGCGATCCCGCATATTGAAGCGACTTCATACAATGATGCAATGCGGGTTCTAGGGTATTTGCATGCGCGCGACCGTCTCTGGCAGATGGAAGTGCTCAGAATGGCCGGGCAGGGCCGTTTGTCCGAGATGTTTGGGGCCGCTACGTTGGATACCGACCGTTTTTTAAGAACTCTGGGAATGGCTGAAGCGTCGAAGACCTCACTCAATAGCCTTATGCCGGAGACAAGGGCCGCACTTCAAGCTTACTCCGAAGGGGTCAACGCTTACATCGACAGAGAACAGCGAACATTTGAACCCTTGCTTGGGGCTGAATTCATGATTTTGAGCCATACGCCGGAGGCCTGGGAAGACTGGCAGTCGGTGCTGATTATCAAGGTTATGGGGCTGAATCTGGGTGCCAATATGGATACGGAAATCAAGCGGCTGACCTTGGCGCTCGAAGGGTTTTCATCAAGGGAGATCGAAGAGCTTTTGCCCTACGGACCGCGCGACAATGCTGAACCATTGCCGGATTTGCTTGCAGTTTATGGCATCCAACCGAAGAGCAGTGCCAACCGAAAATTGCCGCGAGAAATGGATACTGCAACAGTCGGAGAGGGCTATGCTTTCAATTTCGAAACCGGCCAGTCAGCGTCCAACAATTGGGTAATCTCGGGAGACAGAACCGACACGGGAAAGCCCATTCTTGCAAATGATCCGCATTTGGGGATGACCGCGCCGTCAACGTTTTACCTTGCCCATTTGAATTGGGAAGAGAATGGCGAGCGATACAATCTGATCGGTGGCACAATTCCCGGCGTGCCATTCGTTATTGCTGGGCGAAATGATGATATTGCATGGGGGCTTACAACAACCAATCTTGACGCACAGGATCTTTTCCTTGAGCGCGTTGATGCCGATCTATCTACCTATCAGACTGAAGATGGGCAAAAGCCAACAGATTCGTTTGAAACAGAACTGGTGTATGGGGACGAGCTAAGTGAAGCCCTGAAGATTGTGAAAACGCGAAATGGCCCGCTTTTGCCGGATAGCTATCGGGGAATTGGCGAATTGTTGCCGGATGGATATGCGCTTTCACTTTCATGGCCGGGATTGGCTGAAGACGATACGACACTGGATACGCTTTATTCAAACAACCGCGCGAAAACTGTTCATGAGTTTGTTAAGGGAAGCAGCCGTGGCGTTTCACCGATGCAATCGATTGTAGTCGCTGACACGAAAGGCAATATTGGTCTGCTTGCTAAAGCACGATCACCGCGGCGTAAACCTGAAAACATAATCAATGGAAGAGCACCAGTACCTGGTTGGTTGGAAGCGTACAGGTGGGACGGATTTGTTCCTGATTGGCAACAATTTGCAATAATCAACCCGCCTGCCGGAGCGCTGACTACTGCGAACGCAAATTTCTTTCCACCCGAGTTCTCAGAACACATTACATATGATTGGGCGGAACATTTTCGTCAGGCACGGGCAGAAGAACTGGTGCTTGGGCGCAATGAAAAGCATTCCGTGAGCACTTCGAGGGATATGCTGGCGGATGATTATTCTCCAGCTTTCGTTCAGCTTAGGGATTTGGCACAGAAGATCATGCCAGAGGGCGTTGGGTTATTGCCTGAGATGCGCGCGGCGCTATCAGAATGGGATGGTCGGATGCAGATCGACAGACCTGAACCGTTGATCATGCTCGCGTGGTTTCGTCACCTTAACATTGGAATGCTGAAAGATGATCTGGGTGAATACTTTCCCAGGTTCGAGCGCGGCGCGATCACACCCTTGCTTGCCATGCTTGAACGCTCCATCGGACGCGACTGGTGCGACAACGTCATTACAACCGAAAAGGAAACCTGTGCGGAATTGCTTCAATCTTCTCTGCGGGCAGCAAATGATGAATTGGTTACAGAATTCGGAGAAGATTGGCGCGACTGGAAATATGGCGATGCGCATCAGGCTTATAATGAGCATCGTCCCTTTGGGCAGGTTGCGGCGCTGTCACAGTATTTCGACATTGAAATTCCCTCTGCCGGTGGTCCTTACACCTTGTTGCGTGGTCAAACCAAATTCGAACAAGAGAAGCCGTATCGAAATCGACATGCGTCCGCTTACCGGGCAATCTATGATTTCAGTGATCTGAATAAATCTGTTTTCATTCAGAGTACCGGGCAAAGCGGTAATTTTCTGTCTCCGCATTACGATGACCTGTCCAAAATCTGGGCCGACCTTGACTATGTTCCAATGTCTGTGAATCCGGATGATTATGCACAGAATGCGAAAGGTAGTTGGGTCTTTAATCCGTGATGTTTCGACTTCTTGCAATGCTATCAGTTCTGTTTTTTATGTCTGCACCTGCAAAAGCAGATGGCATTGTCAGCAGAGATACGGCTGCGCCAATTCATCCGAATGGAATCGTTCGCGATATCCGTTCCGGATTGAACATTCATTTGCAGTCCGATGAGGTCCGAGGATTGGATTTCATGGACCCTGCAGTACTTGGGTATGGGTTACCCGCCGGCGGTTCTCTAGAGATCGAGCTTCTTGAGGGGTTTCAACGCGATCCCTCCATTGCACTTGATGACCGGACCATCCTGCTTGTTGCAGGGACGCCCCAACAGGGTTTGCCCGGAAGGCTGCTCGGGTTCACGGTCAGTGAAGGAAAGAACCCCTATACTTTCGTGATTGGAACAGACAGTAGCGATGGGGTAAGTGCGGAAAATCTGGTGTCTCCTGCACCCGGTGCCGCGTTTGATCCGATCCGGCAGCGGGGAATCAAGATTATTCATATAGGCCGGCACAAGGCATTTGTTTCACGCGGTGACAAGGGCGTTGTCGAGGTTCGTTTCAAAGACGCGAGCGGCAAGGTGGTTTCTTCAGGCAGAGGAGAGGTTGCCTTTCTCGACGAGCCCCGACCAAGGATTTATCCGACCAACATTCCTCATGATCAACGAAACCACAATTGGCAACGAGTAGCACCGAACGGTATCGTTGGAGTTGCAAGTGGGACGTTGCCGATCCCCTTTGTGTTGTTTGCCAAAAACAACGACCTTGAAAACAACGGTATCAATAGTGTTGGCGTGTTATCAGCGGATCAATTGGCGCAGTTGAATGTTACAATCCCTGACGTACTGTCCCGCTACAATGGTGGTCTGATATTGAAAGATACTGATGGCGATAAAAAATTGAACCCGCTGACAGATCAGATCATTGGCGGTATCTCAAACGATTTTCCTGAAGGATCAAAAGGGGGGCAGGTTGTAACACCAATCGTTAATGATCTGCCATTTCTGTCGGTTGAAACCGCGCGATTTAATGAACGGGCAGGGGCAAATATTGGCGGCAGTATTATGCAGGTAGTTTTTATCGCCGGAGATATTCCGGGGATTTATCGTTCTACCTTTTCGCTGTTGAGGGTGCCCGGTGCCTTGGATAGTGGGGATGGCTCGTCAGTTACGCATACTACTGTTGTCGAGTAGGTGTGCGATCGAATTCGCGTAGTATTCCAAAAGCACCCGTTCGTCTTTGTTTGCTGTCAAGGTGCCGTTTTCATCTTCCAGGACCATATGGCGCATCACGAGCATTCTCAGGCCGGTGCTTATGGCATAATCGAGGTCAGCTCGCGGAATATGGACGTGATGTCCCGACTTTTCCAGCTGTTCGACCAGGTCTGATATCTCCGACTTGAGTTCCAACTCGTTGAATGTCTTTTCCGGATGTTCGACAAAGACGCTGGAAACCAGTGAAACGGGAAGCGCTGGAACCACGTTGCCAACCTCGTTGATCAATCGTTCTCCCAGAGTTTCAATTGTAGCATTGCGTTTTTCGCTGTCATTTGTCTCGAGTGTCTTGCCATTTTCTACAAGCCATTCCTTGAGCGAGATTGGATTGCCAAAGCTCACACATGCATAGCCGAGGCGATAAAGCGTGCCCTGCAGGCGGCGCTTCAGCATGGTGAAAACAAATCCGATAGAGGTAGGTATGCTGACGCTGAAATCTCGGCCCGAAACTTCTGCTTCTCGCCTTGAGGTCAGTATTCTGTCTTCCAGTGCGCGGTCATAATTGATGCCAACCGGTACAAAAACAATGTCTCTGCTGCTTTCGGGTTGAAAGTCACTTAACATGTAGCTCAAGAGCCCCAGTTTCGGTGGCATCAACTTGCCGTTTCTGGTGAGGCCGCCTTCTGGAAAGACTGCTTGTGTAACACCCTCCCGTGTTGCCATGCTGACATAACGGGCCAAGACCCGGCGATAGAGTTCATTCCGCGAAGATCGTCGAATGAAATATGCCCCCATTGCCCGAATAAGGCTCTGAACGCCCCAAATTCTAGCCCATTCGCCTACAGCATATGAAAGCGTTGTTCGTGATGAAGCGAGATAAGTGACCAGCACGTAGTCCATGTTTGAGCGATGGTTCATTACGAAAACAACCGAAGCGTTGGGATCGATTTCCTTGAAGCTCTCGTCATCAATGAATCCCAAACGCACCCGGTAAAGGAATTCTGAAATCCATTTCGAAACCCTTGTGCCAATGCCAAAATAGGCCATGGGTGAAAAGGATGGGATAATTTCTCGGGCGTAGCGCTCGGCCTTTTTCATGACGACAGGAACCGGAGTTCCTTCGCGTGCAGCCTGCTCTTCAGCAGCTTCGATCACCAGCGGATCATACATTAACTGGTCTACCAGGGATTGCTTACGTGTCAGTTTGAAGGGCTGGATACGTGTATCAAGTCGCGTGTTCAATTCATCAATTGCAGAGTTCAGCCGGCGCCGGAAAAACCAGCGTACACCGGGTGCGAAAATACGGTCCAGAAACGCGATAACCGAGAGGAGAATCAGCAGGCAAAACAGCCAGAAGGGTATGCCTATCTGATCAAACATCTCTACCTCAAAAACTGCGGACGATATCGGATCGATTGTCTTTGCGATGGGGCGACATGACGGTTAAGCCGCTTGTTGATCAGTCCGAATATGAAAATGATTACCAGTGTGAAGAGGATGAAATAGAATGCTGCAATCGGATAGGGGATGAACGGATTGAACGTCTTGTCGTTGAAATACTTGGCATAGTAAAGCGCATCCCCCTGCTGGCGCCAGGCTGGAAATCCGGAGAAGAACGCGAGCGCTGTTGCGTGGAACAGGAAGATTGCTTCATTCGTATAGGCAGGCCATGCAATGCGTAACATGGTAGGCCATATCACCCGCCAGAACCGTGTTTTCCCTGTCATGCCATAGGCTTGTGCCGCTTCTACATCACCTCGGGGAACAGCCCTGTACGCACGATAAAATATTTCCGCAGCATAACCGGATGTGTTCAGAAACAGGACAATAAGCGCGCCGAGCCATGCTTTCGTCAACCAGCGTGTTTCAGCATTGATGACTGCGAAACCAAGGTTGATATCCACCCCCAGTTTTGGGAGCAAAACAAATGCTTCATACGCAAAGAAGAATTGAATGAAGAGCGGTGATCCGCGGAAGAAGAAGATATATCCTCGTGACATGCGGTTAAGCACCGGGTTTTCACTTGCTTTGCCCAAAGCAAGTGTGATCGAAAACATGAAGCCCAGACTGAGTGCGAGAACTGCGAAATAAATGTTCCAGATCATGCCGCTGCCAATAAGCACAAATTGTTCGCACAGTGTGATATCCGTTTTCGGCAGCAGGCGTTCGCCGTATCCGATGGAGCGAAGGCCGTAATCGACAATGGTTTGCGAACAGCTCATGTCGCCACCGCCTTGTCTTCATTCGCGCCCAATGTTGCCTGGCCTTTTGCAAAACGGCGCGAAAGCCGGTTGATGATCTTCTCGCTGCCATAGGTCATAGCGAGGTAGAAGACGAGCAGTGCGAGGAAATACCAGAGACGCCAATCACCGTGCGGATAGGCAAAGAAGCTGGTCTTCGTCTTCCCCAGATATCCGGCCCAATAAACGATGTCTTCGATTCCAAGAAGGAAGAGCAGCGGTGTCGCCTTAATCAGGATCAACCACAGGTTCGATAGCCCCGCCAAAGCGTATCCCCACATTTGAGGAACATGGATCCGCCAAAACGTCTGGCGTTTGGAAAGGCCATAGGCGGATGCAGTTTCAAGCTGGTTCTTTGGCACCGCGCTTAGTGCTCCGTCGATGACATTTGCAGCAAAAGCGCCGAAAACGATCGCGAATGCGAGGACTGCCAGTGAGAAATTATAGGTGGTGTGCACCCAGGCTTCGGCGGTACTCAAGGGCAGTTTTGCTGCGGCACAAACGACAAAGTCATTGCCCTGATAAACTGGCGCTGAACTATCTTCGCACAGAAGTTTATAGCGTACATACTCGAACGCCTGATCGAGTGCGATTGGTACGAATAGAAAAAAGATCAGCTCTGGCACGCCGCGAACCATGTTGGTGTAGATTTTCCCAAACCAGCGCAAAGGGGCAATTGTTGAACGTTTTGCTACTGCTCCACCAAAACCAAAAAGAAGAGCAACTGGCGCTGTAATAAACACCAGAAGAAGAACAGTGATGAAGCTCCAGTAGAAGGAGAAATGGTTTGCTGTCGTGAGATAGCACGAAAACCATGCAAAGCTCTCCAGATCAGCCGGTGTTTGGCAAAACGACATCATACTGCAAGCTTCTCCGGCACTGATTGGAACCGTGATAACGAGTAGGGCACAACATCTTGGTGTTGCTTGCCTGTTTCAACTTGATGGGCAATCACCTTGCCAACAAATGGCGCTAGCGTGATGCCGGAATGCATAACGGCCAGATGAATATTGCCTTGCTCATTCACAACATCGATGACTGGCAGTCCATCGGCAGGTTGGGGGCGAGTGCCCACGGTAGAGTTGATAAATTCGGTTCCCGATAGTTCGGGAGCCAGTTCAGCCAGATAGTCTGAAAGCTGTTTTCCCAACTGCGTCATATCGGCAAGAGGAGCGCTGCCAGCCTGAGTTGTGCCGGCTATGATACGTCCGTCGTCCATTTGCCAACAGTGCAGGTTTGGCGCGCTGACAAGTTCATTCAAAACCTTTAGTTTAGGTTCTGATCTAAACAACGCGCCTTTTTGGTTGTTCATTGGCAACTCATAGCCCAATTGCTCAACAAGCGCTTGAGAGCCAATTCCGGCTGCAATGACAACATCGTCAAATACCATCTTTGTTTTTGCTGTTGTGGACAGTTCCACTTGACTTCCCGAAAGATGAATTCCGTCAATGCGAGTTCCGGTATTAATCGCCGCGCCACGTTCTTTAGCAGCAATTATGAAAAATTCTGCAATTTTTGCGGGATCCGCAACCAAATCCACTTCGCTCACGATTGCTGATGCGTTGGTAAATCTCAAGTGCGGAAACCGGCTTTTCAATTCCTGATTTGTTAGCAGTCCCGTTGAATGACCCAAATCCCGAAACTCGCGTTCAGTTTTGTCGATCAGATCCTGTGGCAAATCCCAATCTATTGCCGTTATGGTGCGAACCGGTAAAGCGGGGTGTTTCTGTTTCAGAATCCGCCAAAGACGCATGCTCTCAAGACGTATTTTGAAATGATGAGCGTTCTCAGCACCATGCGCATTTATCCAGCCAAATGAATTGGGTGTTGCTCTATCACCCACATGATCATCTGAAAATACGTGTACATTAAACCCAGAATTTGCGAGCTCATACGCAATGGTCGAACCCAGGATACCGGCACCGATAACAGCTATATTTTTCTGGCTCATGATCGTGCCGCAAAAAAAAGAGGGGCCTGAACAATTCAGGCCCCTACATATCTTAGTAAAGAACGTCTGGACGATCCGGGAACCATTTCTTTAGCATCTCATTTAGAGACCCGTCAGTTTTCATGGTTGCGATCGCAGCATTCAGTTTTTCTTTCAGCTCTGTGTCGCTCTCACGAACGCCGATGCCGATGCCGCCACCGATCATTACCTTGTCGCCAACGAATGCAAGCTCACCACCGCTTTCTTCAACGAATTTTGCAAGGAATGCATCGTCCGCAAGAACCGCGTCAGCTTCGCCTGAGCGAACTGCTGCAATGGTTTCATCAGGAGTTTTGAATTCCACCAATGTCGCGCCGGATTCTGCAATGTAAGCAGCCTGAATTGTGCCGGTTTGTGCTGCTACCACACCTTTGGTCACATCAGCGCTTGCACCGCTCAACGCCATGTATGATGACGGGTCTGGCGGGAAGTACTGACTTGTAAAGTCGATGACTTCATCACGCTCTGCGGTAATGCTCATGCCGGCAATGATAGTGTCGTAGTTGCCTGAAACGAGGTTAGGAATGATGCTGTCCCAATCGTTTTTCACCCACTCGCACTTTAGTTCTGCAAGTTCACAAAGACGGTCACCGACATTGCGCTCAAAGCCATCAATTTCACCTGCGTCGTTAACAAAATTGTATGGAGGGTAAGCGCCCTCCGTACCCATGCGAACCACGTCAGCGGCAAATGCGGTTGTCGTTGTAAACGCAGCAAATACAGCTGCAGCAACGAATTTTTTCATGTTTCTCTCCCTGGATAAAACCCAAAATCAAGCGCATACTTTCTAGCTGCCGGCAATTGCGCTCAAGAATTGCTGGAGCCTTTCTGATTTGGGATTATCAAATACGTCGGAGGGTGCCCCTTCTTCTTCAATAACTCCCTGATGCAAAAACACTACATGGTTTGCAACGTCGCGTGCAAGTTTCATGTCGTGCGTCACAATCAACATTGTCCGGCCTTCATCGGCCAGCTCTTTTATTACTTTCACCACTTCCGCTTCGAGTTCCGGATCGAGTGCCGAGGTGGGTTCGTCAAACAGCATAGCCCGCGGTTCCATGGCTAGCGCTCTCGCTATTGCTGCGCGCTGTTGCTGCCCACCAGATAATTGAGAAGGATATGCGTATGCCTTGTCTGCGATACCAACCTTGTCGAGGAGGTGCCTGCCTAGCATCTCAACTTCTGCTTTGTCTCGTTTCAAAACAGATACGGGAGCTTCTATGACGTTTTCCAGGATGGTCATGTGAGACCATAAATTGAATTGTTGGAACACCATGGAGAGGTTGGTTCTGATGTTCAGTACCTGGTCTTCATCGGCTGGAACTCTGCCGCCAAGTTTTTCTTTCCAAAGGACTGCTTCATCTTCAAAGATGATGTTGCCTTTTTGTGGCAGTTCCAAAAGATTGGCACACCGCAACAGAGTAGATTTTCCAGAGCCCGAGGAGCCGATGAGAGCGGTAACATCTCCGCGGGAGGCCGTGAGCGAAACGCCTTTGAGCACCTCCAGTTCGCCATAGGATTTGTGAATATCCTCAAGGACCAAAACCGGGCCATCTTCAATCTGGCTCTTGGTGACCATGTGCCGATTATTTTCCCCATTTTCATTGCGGCCAGAATTAGTCGTAGCCGATCTTTTTGTTTAACCATCAAACACTTGCTGTAGCAACGCCTGATTTCATTGAAAGATAGCTATATTTGAAGTCGGAAGACTGCTGCTGGCCTAAAAAAACTGCGAAAGCGGAATGTAGTTTACATCGTCATCGATCTGAACTTCAGTCGTTTGTTCAGGGATCTCTATGAGTCCATCTGCAAACCGTAATCCGGTGATTAGACCCGAGCCGTCTCGCGCAAATTTTTCAAGTTTTGGAACTCCTTGGTCATCATGTCTCACGCGACCTCGAAGGAACTCCCGTCGATCTGGTTTGGATTTGATCTGAAAGCCGGAAGGAACGCGGTATGTTTCTGGCTCTTTCCAATCGCAGCCAGCCAGCCGCAAGAGCGCTGGGCGGACATACAGCAGAAAACATACAAAGGCAGCTACAGGGTTGCCGGGTAGGGTGAAGCAGGGTGTGTCACCAATTTGGCCAAAACTCATGGGTCGGCCGGGTTTTACAGCCAATTGCCACATGTGACAGCTGCCGAGCTTCTCCAATGCATTGACAAAATGATCTTCTTCGCCACGCGATGCTCCGCCGGTAGAAAGAATGATATCATGGGTTTCAGCAGCCTTTACAAGCAGGTTTTCTACATATTCAGAATCGTCTTCAGCGACACCCAGATCGGTCAGCGTCACTGGTAACACCTCGATCAATGAGCGCAGCATGAAGTGGTTAGCATCATAAACCTGCCCGGTTTTGAAGTCGCTTCCGGGTCTCAAGATTTCATCGCCACTTGAAAGAATGCCGATGCGCAGCTTTTTGAAAACC
>JAAUYH010164258.1_pt1 | contig 17545 bp, 10 predicted proteins | sample 7278061 | NCBI WGS metagenome assembly JAAUYH01 (sample SAMN14350203, study PRJNA611818) | marine sediment metagenome | isolation source: surface marine sediment (0.6m) | place: French Polynesia: Moorea | collected 2018-08 | reverse complement strand
AAATGAATTCATTGCTTCCTGAACAATAGCTTTTTCGAATAAAAGCACATACTCGTCCAATATGTCAATGTACTGCGATTAATTCAATGTTCCATTAGATAGATCGATAAGACTCCCTCCGCGTGCTGAAAATTTACCATACGTATAGTGATACGTAGTCCTACTTGAAAGTCGAAACTATGTTCTTTGACTCAAAACAAGTTCCTTCTCTTCGCCAAACTCTCATGTGGTTCTTCCTAGGGTATAGTGTAGATGAAGATTTATCGGTAAATTCAACTTTGTACCACTGTTTTAATGACCATTTTTGCCTAATTACACACCCTTAGAGTTGAGATGTTATATGGTTAGTCGTAAGGAGCGGTTTCGATGCAGCAACATGACTCTTGACACTATTTTTATGTAAGTACAGTCGTATAGTACGTTCCGATAGTCTTCAACTATGTTTCGTACGAAATTTAGCAGAAATTTTAATTAAGGTTGCCTATCGTTGTCTCTTACATGATTTTGCAATCGACGTACGCGTCGTCGTCCTAATTTGTGCTCCCAATCCTACTTCCTTATAATTTACCACTTCTAATTAAGGCTTCACAGTGTTTCTTGATAAATTGTATAACCATGCAATGTAGGCAGGTGTATGACTTGCTCGTGATAAGCCGCAAATCTTGCTTTTCATCTCTTTCGATAAATTCTTTGAACCCACTCAGCGACCCATGACCACATCGTTTTTTGGAGTACACTGGGTTTCGCTTTTTTCGAGTTAATCAACACAATGTATAATTACTTTATTTCTAATTAAATTTGATGGTGTTAAGAATCGCATCCGCCTATCGTACAGGAGATATAGCGCGAACCACTCGTGTTCCCATTGGATGACTTAGATTTCGATTGGATGAATAACAACTACCGTGGCCACCCACCCGAATGTGTGTAGAAATGAAACATTGTGATGCTCCGCCTCCACTTCGCAATAATCAATTGCACCAGAGGCTTATCGAGCATCAGAGACCCGCACCAACCCAACTCACAACACAAACGTGTACTCGATTGCACAGATTCTAGCCCATAGAACTACAGAATGTTTAGTTGTAGGTAGTATTGTGCAAGCGAAAGCACCGCCGGATCACTACCAGCTAGAAACTTCAATCGTCTTCTTCGGCACTACTCTCATCATCCGCGCACTCGCTCTTATCTTCACCTGATGGTTGCTCGTCGTCGTCGTCGTCCTCCGACATTTGCAGCACCTTGATGATGCCTACGGAATTCGCACCGACCAAAATTCGTGGATTCTTCGGGCACCAACACACGGACGACACAAAACTTTCGTCGTCCTCGTTCGTTTCCGCGCCAGTCACAAGGTCCGCACCAGGGAATCGATACTTCGCAACCGGTTGGGGTATGGTCTTGTAGTACGCGTAGATTGAGTTCTGCTCACTTCCACACGCGATGTACTCGTCTGTCACACTCAATCCAACGAAGTTCTTGTCATTCAGATGCCCTCGATATGTTCTTGTGAGTTTCATGTCCTTCAGGTCCCACAACTTGATGGTGGAGTCCACGCACGCACTGACCATTTCATCTTTTCCCATGAATTTCACATAACTGACTGTTCGTTCATGGCCTTTAAACACTCGTAAGGCTTGTGCGGTGTATCGCACGTCGTAATAATGTACACTGTGGTCCGCGCTTCCGTACGCCAGCATGTACGTGTTATCCGGCTGAAACTTCACGCTGCATACGTTCGCACATCCGTTTCCAATCGTCACCACACTATTGGGTTGTGCCGTCGTCCAAATCTTCACACGACCATCGTCGCTTCCCGATGCGAACACGCGTGGATCTGCCGTACAAAAGTCAACGCTCCACACTCGTTTGTCGTGTTCTTCGTACTCGTTCAATTGCACCGATCGGTTCACATCCCACAACGTCACGATTCCATCGTAGTCGGATGACACGAGTTGCTGTCGAATATACGGGTTCCAACAAACCCAGCTCAGTTTCGCGCGCGCCGGTATTTCCTTGAACGGATACAGCACGCCGCCTTCCGGGATGTTTGCATCGGTAGGAAATTCAAATATCTTGATTCGTTTCGTAACGCCCGCCGTCGCCACAAGTCGAGATTCGCGATCGAATTCTATGCTTGACACGATATTTGACGGCGAGCCATTATGTCTCGCCACGTGCAGCAGCGACGCACGGCATCGGAACCGCGAATATTGCGTGACTTTCATGATATCATCCGTGAACTGTTTCAAGGCCGTCCGCCTCTGCACACCTTGCGCAGCCGCCACATGGGAAAAGTAATTATTCTTGAGCGGTTCATAGTTCTTTTCCACCCTTCTTCGCTTCGCGCGCAAGCCTTGAACTACTTCCGGACTCGCAGCCGTCAGCGCGCGACTAGCCTCCACAGTTTTCAAATCGGTGTCTAGAATTGCAACTTCGGCGGTGAGCCGTTCGATAGCTTTCTGCTTTTCTGTTCGAGCTTTATGCAAGAAATCATGCAACAATGCAGCTCGCATGTGAGTTTGTCCGCTCGCTTGCTCGCTCTTCTTCTTCTCTAACATCGCGATTAGTGCAGTGATTTGATCTTGGTCCATGTCGTCGTTTTCAAGCATCGCAGCGACGGAGGTCGCCAATCCGGTGCTAGCGCCACCAGATACCACCCCGGAAGGTCGCATAACCGTAGTGGGGGCGTTGGAAGTGGCATTTACCCCACCACCTCGACTCCCGCTCACAACATTCGCAATTGCCTCTCGCGCTCGACGCCGTGAGGCGGGCGAACGTTCACTTCGCGCACCGCTAGCAGATTTATACGCAATCCGCGGAGGTGATTTTCGACGCGAAGAGAGCGCATCGGTAAGGTCAGGGGTCACATCGGCAGCGCCTTGAACATGAGGTGATTCGGCGACAGCGGATGGTGTTCCTTGGGAATCAGCACCGCGCGCTCGTAGAGATGTAGCAGGATTTCCAGAATTGTCGGTGAAAGCGGCATTTCGGGGCATAGTAATCGCGACATTATTAGGGGTGCGCGGGGTGGTTGCGGGGATACCAGCAACGTTTTGATTTGGAGTGCGTGGGGTATTGGCGGTGGTTGCGGTATGCGTTTGTATGGGCGTTCTCGGGGATGGCGCGACGGTATTCGAAGTCAGCGCGATGTTGGGAGTTGTGGGAGAAACCGCGTTATTGTTGTTGGCGAGAAACGCGGGCATGATGGATTCGGGGGTGGTGAACTTGCGGCATAACGGGCAAAATCGGTGCGCGTTGAGGTGCGTGCGCAGGCATTCGTAGCAGAACACGTGCCCGCAGCGCGTGGAGTAGGGCTCTTGGATGGGGTCGGCGAAGCAGATGGGGCAGCGCGACGACGCGGTGTTTGCCATGGTGACGGTGGAGACAGGAAACGCCGCCACGGAGGAAGTGGGTAGTGATGCCGCCGCCGTCCTTCGTGTCCGCGCGCCGGGGGCGCTGTTGTTCATGCCGTCACGTAGAGATTGGCGTGCACACCACAGCTCGTGGTTTTTCTGGATACACGGTCTGCCGTTTCGCCAGCTAAACGATGCAAGTGGAGAAAATACGTACGCAAATTTCTTAATTGGGCGTGGAAACTTTCTATCTAGGTGTCAAATATCTCAGATTGCTCAAAATTTATTTATATACTTTTGTCACTCTCCCCATCTCTGCCCCCACAGCTGCCCATACACTCGCACCCGTTGCTATCTGCCACGAGGACTTACCCCAGCTCACAAATCAACTGTAGCACGTTTCTGCACATGCTCCATCTCGACCACCTCATCAAATTCGTCGGGTGAAATCACACCGTCGCCATTCTTATCAGCATGCTTGAAAATGTCGTCAACCACCCGTTTCAACAATTCGCCTTCATCGTCGTGTTCACCGAGCAGTAATTGCATGACTTGTGTCAAATCATCACGCCCAATCACCCCATCTCCATCGATATCGTATACGCGGAATAGGAAGTCGCGTTTCGTTTGCGGCTCGGCACGGTGACTGAACACGGCGATTAATTCAGCAAACTGCCGAAAATTTGATTCCGCGAATATCGCGGTTAGCCGTGGCGCCAGCGGGTTCATCGCCAGCTCGGGTATCATCATGAGCGAGTCCACGTTGAGTTTCCCGGTTCGGCTCTTGTCGAGCCGCAGGAAGCGCAGGTACAAGTTTTTCACCTCGGTCTGGCTCAGCTTCGTGCACTCGCAGATTTCCTCTATCTCCTCGTTGAGCAGGGACGACGACCCCGCACCCATGTTGCCGCGCGGCGCAGTCGCGTGCGCAGTCGCGTGCGTGTGCTTGCGCGCTCCCAATCGCTTTCGCGCCGCACTGCGGTGACAGCGTTCGTCCGCTTGGAGTGCTGCTGTTATATTCCTCACCTGGTACACTTTGTTTTTAACTAATATTTAACGTGCAATAAATGTCACCTTCTATCCCCCGCTGTCAGTACACGGACGGATGATTCCATGCGGATTTATTTTCTATTCAAATGTTGCCCCATATCTCGAGATACTGCCACTCGTTCATGTACTCAATGCACGTCTGCGCATCCCGTGTATCCACAGTGGAAGGATTGAACCTCCGCCATCATGCGCCCTTTTAAGGCTCCGCCCTTTCTACTCATGCGATTTCTTCACTTACCAGCCTGACGCGCAAGCAGCATGGTTCGTGCAACTGAGGTACGACTCCCTGGTGTCCCACCACCTCGTCTTCAGAACCCTCAGCTTGCACGAGAGTGGGAACGCGAGGCACGAGAAAAGCTAAACAAGCCACGTCCCACTACGTTCAATGTAGCTCGTCTTCGTCGTTTCCTCGAACACGACCATCATGAAACTCGTTCGGCACTTTACGAATTGTTCCGACAACCTGTGTTCCACCTTCGCTACGGCATGACACTGCACGAGGAACGCCAGCTCACAATGGACAGATGGCGTGTTATCCACGAGGCCGGATTCCTTCGCGACACCATCTCGAACCGAACACCGGAAGGCCGTTCCAAGTTCATGGCCATCATTGAAAGCATCGGGATGCTGGACCACAGCCTGGACATAAAAATGAGTGTGCATTACGGGCTGTTCGGCTCTGCCGTTGCACTATTGGGAAGCGATGAACAGGCTCAGCGATGGCTTCCAGATATCGAGGCTTGTCGTATGCTCGGTTGTTTCGCACTCACCGAGCTCGGCCACGGGTCAAACACTCGTGGGATTCAGACAGAGGCGCGCTATGACCCGAAGACGCAGCATTTCACCATTCGCACGCCTTGTGACGAAGCTCAAAAGTATTGGATAGGAGGTGCGGCCCAAAGTGCGCGATGGAGTGTTGTGTTTGCGCAGCTTTTCACCGACGGCAAGTGTCATGGGATTCATCCATTCCTTGTTCGCATACGTGCCGACGACGGAACGCCTGCACCAAGTGTAACGGCCGCCGACTGCGGGCACAAGTGTGGACTGAATGGCATTGACAATGGCATCCTCTTCTTTGACGACGTGCGTGTACCTCTCGACCGGTTGCTAGCTCGGCATGCATTCGTGAGACCTGATGGAACTTACAAGTCGATGTTTGCCAGTTCTGATGCCCGTTTTGGGGCTGCTCTCGGTGCATTGACCGCCGGGCGTGTGAGTATCGCGGCAGGAGGTATCAATCAAGCGAAAATTGGACTGACTATTGCGCTCAGATATGCTCTTCAGCGCAGAGCGTTCGGTGCTCCTGGGTCAAAGAAAGAGACCCTGCTAATGGATTATCGTGCGCATCAGGTGCGACTCCTTGCGCCACTGGCCACCACGCTGGTGATGCAGGTCGCACTGAATGAGTTGAAAGAAATGTGGTATGCGCAGAAAGACAAACGGCGTCTGCATGTGTGGAGTAGTGGGTTTAAAGCGTTGATGACATGGCATATGGCCGAAACACTACAAGAAGCTCGTGAGGCGTGCGGTGGAATGGGTTACAAGTCTGAGAATCGAATCGGTCCGATTAAGAACGAGCATGATATCGCAGTGACTTTTGAGGGAGACAACAAGATTCTTTTACAAGCGGTGGCGAAAGCAATGCTTCCGGAATTCATTCGTGGTGTGCGCAGGGCTGGGCATTTCAAAGGTCATTTCGCATATCTCAACGAGCGACATGCGCTTCGTGCGCTAGATGTGGACGCGATGGATGTGCGTACTCCGCTGTTTGGAAGGAAAATCATGCAGCGAAGAGAAGGCGCGCTGTTTGCGCGGTTGCTTCGTGTGCTGGAGCGCAAACGGGCGCGCGGGATGAGTGAGTTCGACGCATGGAACGATTCGGCGATACTAGTCGAGCAGGCGGCTCGAGCGCATACGGAACTGGTCCTCACCGACCTGTTTTGGGCGAAGATTGACGAACTAGCTGGTGGCGTCGATGATGATATCGCGAAGGTGCTGCGTGTTTGTGGCGCGCTGTATGTGGCGCAACGCATCGACGTGCAGCCCGTTTTCCTTCGCCTCCGTATCATTTCCACAGATGTGGCCGAACGTGTCCATAACGAGGTGGCGGAGCTGGCCGCTGAACTGAAGCCCCATGCTCTTGACCTTGTTGACTCGTTTGGGATACCACCGCACCTGCTCGCGCCAATTGCTTTTGACTATGTTGCGCACAATAGCCGTGCTCGATTGTAATAAGTGATGATTGATAACAGTAAATCTACGGAATTTGTACTTGTACCGTACAGTTGTGCCCCATGAAATCTACGACTTTCTCCTTAGAAGCGCGCACTCGGAAAGGCGCTCATTGCAATCAAGAACATAGCGTCTACGGTATCGTTCTGATGCGTTTTAGCGGTAGTTTTTCGATGAAAAAATTGTCGGCCGCAGCGCGTTAACTGACCTGCATCCAACAGTGTCGCGATTCGCAATTCATGACGATTTCAATCAGAGCCGCGCTGCTCCTGGCGCTGTGCGCGTTGACCGGCGCGGAGGTGGCGAATGATTTTGTCGAGGCGGCACGCGCAGCAGTGGAGCCCGCGTCGAAGCGCGAGCACCCGGATTTGACTGTGCTCGGATTCGTCACGCCGTGGAACAAGGGCGGTTCCGAGGTGGCTAAGATTGCAGCGCAGCAGGGAAGGCTCGATGTGGTGTCACCAGTATCGCTATCGCTGCGCTCCGGTAAGGTGCATGGCGAGCCACTGTATGTGGAGGCGCCGGGTGCATCGCTTCATCCGCGAGTGCACTTCGAGGATGATGAGTGGACGAAAGACGTGGACACGGCGTGCGACAACATCGCGGCGGCGGCGAGCAACATGGGCGCGGACGGCGTCGTGCTCGAGGTGTGGCATGCGAGTGCTGGGAGGATCTCGAACCTGAAGAAATTGGGCGATGCGATTCGGAAGCGCGACTTGACGGCGACGCTAGTGGTGCCGCCGCTGACGAGGCAGAACGCGGGGCAGATGGATACGCGCAGTTTGGGCGAGTCGTTCGACCACTTCATTGTGATGGCCTACGACTTCAGCACGCCTGGCGGAGAGCCGGGCCCCGTGTCCCCGGTGGCGTGGGTGCGCTCGACGGCGAATTATTGGGCTACGGATGCGGGGCTTGGGAAGAAGGTGCTGTTGGGGCTGAACTTTTATGGGGTCAACTTTGGGAGTCGCAAGGGAACGGAAAAGGGGAAACGTGTGCAGGAGGCGGAGGACAGGCACATTGTCGGACACGAGGTATTGGACATTCTGCGCGCTCACAACCCTCGAGTCGTCATGTACAGGGAGATGGACGTGGCGGAGCATGTGTTCGAGTACACGGACGGGGAGCATGGCGAGCGATTGGTGTTCTACCCAACTAAAGCGAGCGTGTCTGCGAGGGTCGTTGTCGCGGAGCAAGAGGGATGTGGCGGGGTCGCGGTGTGGGAGCTTGGACAAGGCTTGCGCCACTTCTTGAACGCGTTATAGGCGTCTGTCATTGCTGTTAGCAATCTTCCATAAACCACTGGTTTCGACAATTGCGAATGCCGGCCTTTGTAACGGGAGAGAGATTTTTGTCGGAGATATTGCAATCAGTCTAATCGCGTATGTCCGAACAGCGAAACAATTAGACTAGTGAGCTGTGACATGTCACAGCTGCTACAAAATCATCTCAAATAGTTAGCCACGCTCAAACCCTGACTTCGACAGCGTCGCAATCTCGCCATGTCTATTCTTGGTGTGGCGCAGTCGAACAATCGACGTCGGTTGCGCATTTTCGTTATCAACGCGTTTGTCACTGAAGATGGGCTTACTTCTGGAAACCCAGCTGCGGTTGTCCTCGTACCCCCTGATGAATCGAGTCCGACAGATGAAGAAATGCAGGCGGTGGCCACCCAAATGAACATATCCGAGACTGCGTTTGTGCGTTGGACTGACACGAAATCGTTCAGCGACATTCGTATACGTTGGTTCACACCGTGCGCCGAGGTTGACCTTTGCGGTCACGCGACGCTCGCATCGACGGCTGCGCTTCGTACTGTGATTTCATTGCCACCCATAGCAAATCTGCACACGCAACGTGCCGGTGTTTTGCAAGTTCAATCCCTAGACGATGGCCGTATAGCCATGGACTTCCCGGTGGACCGTCCATCGGAAATAATTGAGGATACCAAGGTTCTGAAAGCGCTGCGCATAGATAAAGGCCGGGTGCGTCGGGCGAAGTACGATATTGTTGTCGAGCTTGACAATCAAGAGCAGGTTGAAAAACTAGTACCAGATTTGGCCATGATGCGTACACTCGACACACGAGGCGTTGCCGTATGTTCTAAAGGTACAGATAATAACCTGGCATTTGTAGCACGCTTCTTCGCACCTGCATTTGCTATCGATGAGGACCCAGTTACCGGGTCCATGATGTGCGCATTGGCGCCCATGTTCTTGGAAGATGGGGCACCGGCTCGTATGGCGAGACAGTTATCCAAGCGTGGTGGTTTGCTGCACGTCGCACTCAAACAAGACAGGGTTGAGATAAGTGGGTCTGCCTCAATCATAATTGATGGGGAGTTGCTACTCTGATTATGTTTAGTATTTCATGAACTTGCTTCAGAAAACCGTCAGTCTTCCGATGACTCCCATTTTAGCGTTGGGCGTGAACAAGCTTCATAGATTGGCTACATCGCCAAATGGGTATGAAGTTCTATTCACTTTTAGTTTATTTGCTATAAACTTGTTAGTCTTACTGTGATCTTCGATTAACCGACTTAACTGAACCACGCATTCGCTTTACAACTATCTGAAGGTGAGTATGTGCTGTAGTTTACAAGTGTTTCTTCTTTCAACCTTCCACGATTTTGTTCTATCGACTCTTTTTTGTTGTCACGTCAATATTCATTTTCCGAACTAATATTTTCATAAAATTCTACCAGTGTATAAGCTATTTGAATAAGTCTTATACATTTTCAAAAATTGTGGTCTAATGAAAATATTTTAAGAATGAACTTTTGCTTTCAAATATTCTCGATATTATACTTTAGGACGAGACAAATCCTTGGTGAGTTTGAAATTAGAAGTACAATCCGGTAGGAAAGCTAAGGAAAATAATCGTGTTTCTCGAACTTATCCAAACTTTTTAGACGCAGTAAATGAAATCACCAAATGCAGAACGATTTTAAAGGAATATTGCAAGTACTATGAAACTGTGAAAATTAATAGAATTATAATAATTTGCGTTCAATATTTCTCAACGAGTTTGGAGTAAAAAATTATAGTGTCTCTATGCTTTCAACAAATACAAAAAGAACCATCATCTAATACGATTTCTGATATGAGAATGCCTTTTGGGACTCGAATAATCTGTGGCGTAGTTCGGATCTCAATCTTCTTAATGAAATCATTCTCTGCTAGAATGGTCAGCGACAAAATGCACAAACCCTATCCATCAAGGCTATGAGTAATTTTACATTCCAAACCATTATTCAAGAATTTATTGGAATTTCTGCAGTCTAAAATCAAATCACAAAAATATTTCAGCTTTTATGAAAAGTTTTCGATTTTCATAAGCTCTACAAATGAACTTATTACTTGGAAGAATCTGGTAGAGTAAAAATTTGGCCCTAAAATTTGTTTTTCTAATATTTCAAAACTCTCATTTCTTTGCTCTAGAGAGATTTAATACAGCTATATGCAGAAGATATTCGTGCAAGTGTATTTGATTGAGTTCGACCGTTATAAAAAAGATAAGGTTTCAAGTTAGAAATATTTTGATAGTTCATTTTTAATAGAAATAGATTTAATGTACGACTTTGAAAATTGAGGCACAATTTCAGAAGAACGATATTACTATAAATCTTTTCCTACTAGAGTATAAAGACGAAGTCTTTTACCTATTTGATATGCATTGTATTGAAACATATTATTTTCATAGACTATAGAATTTGTAGAGAGATCACTGTACGACCACTTCCTTAGATTCTATAGAGCGCATTTTCAAGACTTAATCAGATTTATTTAATAAAGACCTACATATACTGAAAAAAATTAATAATTTTCAAATTTCAATGGATATAGAATGTAGGTAAGACTGCACACATAGTAAAATTAATAAATAGATAGATTGGAAATATTCAAGTACGATCATCAGAGGCCTGTAAGCAATTTGGGATGTAATAGTTACTAACCCTGGAAATTCTTGCATTTTAAACCCATGAATCGAATTGGTTTTCTAATATAATTCGATGAAAGGAAAATTGATATCTTTGCATCTGAATTTCCAGATAGAATGATTGACTTGTTTGTGGCAGACCCTAAGGTACTATGCTGTGATTTTCGAATTAAAATATAATGATAGCCTACTTGAACTGTTTCAGGAAATTATGAGCACTGAAGCAGAGTTAATACGGAGGAATAGCTTATGATATACAATATAAAGCTAATGATCTGCTGGAAATCACCATCTTCTAGCCCATAGACCGTTACGTTGCCAACTTGCGCATTTTAAGGTAATTATGTTCTTTCATTTCTGCTGAGCTTTGCACTTAAGAATGAATAATCTCGGGAATATATCATTCAAATAATGAAAGAGCTGTGAATCATTTCTACGGAGATTAGAAATCATGTAAACAATCTTCCTGGCCTTCAATCATCACCATAAACATATTTTTGATAAGATGTAATGTTCTTTGTTTTTCTGCAACAACGAAAGTCTTTATCATACCTGATTTCTGAAGAAAGAAGATGAATTTCAGATTTGTAAATTTTGTATTAAATCTAATGCAATTCCAAAGTGGTACATTTTTATTGTAATGCATTAGTTTCTTTGATATTTTTTACACTTAATTGAATACTTCGAAATTTGGAAAGGATTGAATGTAAATCTAATATCGTATGCTTTGTAGGCTTGAAGTGGTAATGGAAGTATCTGTACTTGACGGCAATAGACGCTCTCCATTCACGTTGATATTTATTCTTCTTGTACGAAGTGAGACGCAAGCGTTCCTCAGGTCTTGATATCCTCCTCTTAGGACGCGGTCACTCACATTTAACTCTTCTAGCGCAGGGCTGTACTTTAATCGTCGAATCAACTCTGCTACTTCGCAAGCGATTTCCCACCCATTCTCCGAATATCTGCTAAGGTTCCTTATCCAAATACGACGCAATTGCTGATTCGCTCGTAAAAACGAATCAAAGTCCTCACCTTTCATATGCACCGCTTTACTACCCTCAGTATCTTCTGAGAACAAATCATAGCACTCAAATTCCTCTAAAGTTGTCACAGAACGCCCGATAACTGATAGCAGCTCCTGCCCATTAATCGCAGTATATACTGTTAGCTTTCGCAGTTTTGGTAGCGGATTCGCAAAAAAAGATTTCGCTAAGGCATTGGTGTTACCCTGACTCAATTGGAACAAAGTCAAATTTTCAAGATTCAATAGAGAATCGCCAACATCACAATTCATCTCCTTACCTGCACAATGCACCGATAGTGTGTTTAGGGTTGCTCCGCAAGCTGTAAAAAAAGATTCCAACTGTTCCATACGGGCACTTACGACATGCGTCTTAATAGAAAGATTACAAGAAAGCTTGTCGAATACTTCAGAAAGGCGGTCAACCGGGTATGGATAGAATTCGTCCCACAACTCGAATCGAAGGTGTAAGCTACATGGATTCAGTAATGACAGAAACAAATCGAAATTCTCAGTCCAAGTCTCATGAAAGTTGAGTAGCTCCAGCCTGTCTAATTTGATACAATGCCGTGCTATATGCACGTATTCGACAATAGGCCCGGCATATGAAATAGCAGCCAGCGATGGCCCAATTGCCGCCCACATCGGCTGAAGAGATTTCGATGATGTTTCGTATACCAATTTAAGCTCCTTCAGGGTTTGACAGTTGTGAGCGACACTGTGAACGATTTCCACCTCCAATTTTTTTCTATCTATATAGAGCTTCCGCAATGAACTGCTGCAAGCCTCTAGAACGTTTTCAACCATAGTTGCTGTGGCATTATCGTTGATTTGTAACACTTGAAGTCGTTGAAGCTGACTGTAGCTAGGCCTCGAATATTCATCAGCGAAATAGAAATGAGTTAAATACGATGCTAGCTTGTTCAACAGCTCATTGAATTGATCCTTCTCACGCACATGCAGCGAGTTTGCTCGTGACCCGATTTCATGATGATGCGAAAATACGATTGCAGTGAAAAGGTCACGAGCTGCTAGTGACAGGAGATTTTCAGAATTAAGGAGAGTAAAAATGTCATCAACCTTGATATATGTCAGCCACAGCTCGGAACACGGGTTTCTGGACATGAACCGAATCACATTATGCGCTACATCACTAGAAATAGTGTCAAAGTACTGTGGAGGTTTCATTAGTACTTCATATGTAGTTTTTACAGCCGACAGTACTTCTCGACGGAGAAATGGGAATATAAGTAAGGATTTTATAAATTAATTTCTGTTGATCTGGACAAGTCTATAGGGCCCGACCAAGCCATAAATATTACATAGTTATTGAAGAAAATAGGCCTTAGACTTTTCTTTCCATCGAACAAAACTATTTGTCGGGATGTACGGTGGGTGCTGGTTAAATGAAAGGGATCGTATATTTTGATGTGATTCCTTTCGAAGTACTTCCCAATGTAGTACGATATCTTGCTAAGAATCCGTACAGTGAGAACTGGCTGTTGACAGTTAAAGCCAATGATGCGCTCGCTGTTCTCGAAAGCGGCCAGACGCTTCGCATGGCTGCACAAGAAATGTTCGAGGCTATCACATTCTCTTACGTAGAACTCTACGATTTCCATAAAAATATGCTTGTCGTAAATCAGCCAGTTCTCTATGACAAGCTTCTAAATCATATTGCTCCTCATTTGAATCAATTTCGATTCCCCGATTCGAGGAAGTGGCTGAGCTGTAACCAGTTTCGACGGCTTCGAATACTCGAGTTGGGACATGAAACTGAGGTAGAAGCTGCTGATTTAGTTCTTTGCGTATGCGGAAATTCTCTGACTGAGTTACATGTTACAAAATGGAAACTCGAAAAAGATCTCGTTGATAGCATCGCACTCCACTGCAAAGCACTAAAGAAACTTCATTTGGTTTATGAACAGAGCTCTGAATCTTTGGATCCGATGTGGGAAGCAGTGTCTCCTACATTAACCGAAGTGTCCTGCTCAACACCCGCACGAGAATACGTCAAGATTGCGCATTACTGTCAAAACTTAGTAAGACTTGAGCTGTTAAACTTTCAGGAAACATGGAAGCAGAACTTAGATGCCTTCGCCTTCCTCATAAATCCATGCACATTAGTGCTGCATCTCGACTTGGATGAGGTTATCCTGGGCGCTACTTTCGAACAATTTCAAGGCTTACTAAATAACTTTTCATCGAAAGTTATTGTACATACTCAGTTGTTGAATGCTACTATATATCAGTGCGAATCATTTCTCCGCGCAAGTAACGACACATTGAGGGTTTTATCAATGCACTGTTTTGAGAGACATCTACCAATCGATCTTTCTCACTCGTTAGTGAATCTAGAAGTACTAGAAATTTTAAATTTGGGTCGCGGGGACACTCATACTATGGTAGGATCGTTACTAAGCAACCCTCTCCCTAAGTTGCGCAAGTTACACATTTACACCACAATTAATCTTTGCAAATTGCTGCTAGATCTAGGGAGATCTGTTACTTCTTTGCGTGAGCTTGTATGTGAAAACATTGTTCGCAGCTTCACCGGAGATTCGCTCCCTATACGAGCGCGCGACTTCAAGCAGTTTTTGGATGCTAACAAGGATTTACGACGAATCAAATTAATGGTACCACACTCCTATGGTTCAGAAGCTGTAAGAGATGCACAAATTGTCGAAATAGCTGGACTGCTTAGAGAGATAAGGTTCTATAAAGGAATAGAAGAAATAATTATATACGATTACGAGATGAGGAATAACTTTGAAGGATTGAGAAATGACTGCGTTCCTATGCGCAGCCGGAAAATAACCGTCATAGTGAACGGTGTACGCGTACTGCCGCCATGTGTCGCATTACCATCTGGTTGCGCCCACAAGAGACGGCTTCGACCAGACCCAGTCTCTGGTGATCCTGTTTATGAATATGGTAATTTAAATAATTTGACAAGCTAGGAATTTCTGCGCACGAAAAAGGTAAATAGGGTGCGCTTCAAAGAAATTCTGTGATCCATTTAATAGTATATCTGCACCGAAAATAATGTTACTCCTGCAGTTAAATTCGGTACAAAAATATTGACTGTGAATCTTTTTATTATGGAACATTAAGAATTCTTATCAACACCTTATTTTCTATCACAATTGTAATCGTCACTGTGAACACTCAGAATTGAGTGCCACCTGACCTAGCAATAGTACACTCTATTTTGATCACTATATTAATAGTGTTTCCGTGATAGCTATGCTTACTCATTCTAGCGTAATTCTACAGAGCCTATTTCAAATGGGTATCGCAGTGCAGTAGTATTAACAAATGCATTTGTGATAGACCGTAGTAGTCAGCATCATTGTGTCATTCGGATCGCACATGATCGATCAGCCTTTGGGTTTATAATAATAGCTAAAACCGAAATAAATATTCCTTTCTACTGAAATATCTATCAATGCTCTACAAGCCGAACCACACACATCAGCGGTTAGAATCTACGAAAATAATATTTTTAATTTATTCCAGTCGAGAACACAGAAAAAAATTGCCCGCATCCAAAACAATTGTTGAATAAGTTATTATTTCGAGACCGGAATTAAAATAAATAATATTCAAAATTTGAATATTATTTGCGACAACAGCCTAAATTTTGATTAAAATCACCTTAGCATTGGCTCAATGCAAAGTTAAAAACCAAATTAAATGAATAGTTCATTCAGAGTCGATGCCCCAATAAGAAATTGTCTTATCAATTTCAGCTCAAATAAATCAGTATGATCATTGTTTAAATACTATATAATACAATTTTTGGAGTTTCACTCTGACCATGTTGATATCATTCTACGGAATACTGTTCTACTCTGTTGAGTGCTAGTTCCATCCTGCTATCTTCCCTTTTCGTTGGTAATAGTGTGAGGAATACATCAAAAATCTGTTACTACCTTGTCAAAGTGGTGATCAAACTGGTTTTTTGAAATCTGAGATTCTGAAGTTATTCTTTATCATCAGCTTGCAACTATCTCGCGTAACAGAAGGAAGTACAAAAAGAAAGTCGAATAGAGTGCCCGGAATGATATCAGATAAGAAGCTTTGAATGGCTTTTTAATGTTCATCTCGTGAATCGATGCAATTGCCTTCATGTAATCAGTGGAAGGCGTCGAAAAGTCTGGAAATTAGAACATTGAAATATAAAGAGTTGCGATGCTAGTGAAATTATTTGTACAACTAACTTCGGAGGAGACATATAAGATTCAAAATGTGGAGGACATAATTCTTCTATCGAATGAGCACAATACTACTCTTTTTCCAGTAACCGTTCTTCCGAAACCAATAGATTACATCGCTTGAGCATCGATTTATCTTGCTCGTTTTGTTTTCTAATGATCTCTTACCTTACCTCTTCGTGGTTGATCTGGCCACAATTTATACTCTGCGTTGGTCTTAAACTATGATCCGATCCATCAACGTATGTGCTGGATTGAGCTGCCACGATGAAATTTGAGAACAAACTATATTTTCCCTGATGCTATATAAACGGAATTGATGATTGTCCCGCAAAGTTCTTTGGTAATACAGGGTATCAAAAAACCGCTCATTTTCAATAGGTTGTAATTTTTTTGTGAGAAATTTTAGCCAGTTGACTTCTTTTGCAAGCGAAAAAAAAGGACGATACTACATCTAATGAATAGCAATATATGTAGCTTTGTTACATGTTTTCATCTTACTAGGGAGTTACAAAAAATGTTTAGCGTTGAAATTTTAGACTATACTCTGTAGGCAGGAGACAATGGATAGCTGCTTGATTTATGATCTTTTCCCCGTGAAATTTGCAAGTGGATTAACAAATTCATGGCGAAGATATCAATAGATCTAAATTGATAGAGCAAAAATAATTTTACTATCGTGGCGCTCTGACAAGCCAAACACAGCAGAAAGTCGAAATACTAACGTAGAGAGATAGCACAGTGTGTTGCATTGATCTTCGAATGACATAAATCAACAAGGCCCCTGAACTTGTTCCAAAATCATGTTAAAGGAAACTTCATACTCGCTTGGGAATAATAGAAATCGCTCATTACGCCAAACATGACAACTTCGACAAAATCTAGATTGTCGGAGAGGCCCGAGAATCAGAAATGCAATACGAAATCACATACTAGCTGTATTTAATGCTTACAAGAAAAGGCTTCTGCGTAGAATAGCTATTCAAATTGGGTCTGTTTCCTGAAATTGGGGGAGTCACAAGTATGATTCCAGAATGTATGTCTGTCAGAGTGTGTGCACCCATATCGGAAGTTGCGTTTCGTTGATGTTGATCATTTTCTATGTCTGATTGCACTTTGGAACGAAAATACATGCAAACTTTCCGTTTTTCAAGAATGACAACCTAATATGCAGTATAGTTTAGATGGTTTGCCTAATGATGACTGGCAGCTTAGGTATATGAACCTAGAAAAGTCGACCTTTCTAATCCTGGCATTAAGATAGCTTGCTCAATAGACCACTGAGTGATCGTGATATTCCGTTGCTTAAACAAATTGGTAACAGTAAAAACTTCGAGCCACGAGCAGATATCAAGATGAACCGCATGATTTTCGATCGCAATCATGTAACAAAATCTATTGTCTTTTGAAATCTGACGCTTGTTGGATATTGAATGTGATTTCTAGTTTTTATTTTGCTAAATGCATTTAATCATTTTTGATTTCGTTCCTCGGCGGAAGCTATTCTAAATCCTTTCAGATCGTAGAATATTGATAGTAACTGCAATAAAACGTGAATTAGAGTGTTGGAGCAGGTTGTAGTGAGAAAAAATTGGATTCTGGAATCGCATTTCTTTGTATTTCACCGCAGCTGAAAATTGTACTCAAGAAACACGTCTTGAACTGATCCCTTTTGCTGTTTTCTTGTGCTTCTTATCAACACAGAAGGGCATTACATTAGCTGGTGTAACAGGTTT
>JAAUYH010011702.1_pt1 | contig 17546 bp, 14 predicted proteins | sample 7278061 | NCBI WGS metagenome assembly JAAUYH01 (sample SAMN14350203, study PRJNA611818) | marine sediment metagenome | isolation source: surface marine sediment (0.6m) | place: French Polynesia: Moorea | collected 2018-08 | reverse complement strand
TTCATCGTAACGACGGGTACAATTATGCTCAATAAAAACGATTCGCTCTGCTCAATTTGTTTGTTGACCTCCATTCCCAAGTGGCTGTCTGCCGAGGTGTCCTCGGCAGTTGATACGCCACGCCTCCCGTTAAGGGTTCGGCGGTACTCGGCTACGCCTCGATGCGTCCGCCTGACCTATAACGGGAGTCCCCTGGAGGTATAAAGATGGACAGAGAACACTGATCTAAGATGTTAATTTATCTAAAACTCTCTTGTGGACTTGTTGATAGGCGTTTTCTACTTGTCCTAAGTCTCGACGAAAGCGATCTTTATCCATGACACGCTTTTGGGGGTCGTTTTCGGTTTGATCCCAGAGACGACAGGTATCGGGACTAATTTCATCGGCGAGTATAATTTGTCCCTGGTTATCAATGCCAAATTCGAGTTTAAAATCTACTAGGGTAATTTGACAACTAGCAAAAAATTCTTGTAAATGCTGGTTAATTTTTAGGGCTAAGGTTTGTAGTTGTTTGAGTTGTTCTTCACTGGCTAAGTTTAAAATTAATAGGCGATCGCGGGTTAATAAGGGATCGCCTAATTCATCGTTTTTAAAATAAAATTCTACTAAGGGAAAGGGCAATTGGTATCCTTCTTCTAGTCCGGTTTGTCGACATAAACTCCCTGCTGCCATGTTTCTTACTACTACTTCAACGGGAATAATTGTGACTCGTTTGACTAATATTTGATCATCGGCGGGTTGTTCGATTAAATGGGTGGGAATGCCTTTGGATTCTAACCATTGAAACAAGGCGACTGTGATTTGACAGTTCATTTTCCCTTTTTCTACAATGGTTCCCCGTTTTTGAGCATTAAACGCGGTGGCATCGTCTTTAAAATGAGTTAACAGCACTTCGGGATTATCAGTTGTATAGAGAATTTTTGCTTTGCCTTCGTATAACTTTTCCATATTTTTTTAGAGAGTTTTATTAATATAAAACGTAAAGGTGAGTGACTACATCTTCTAGTTTACAACGTTATTAAGGCGATCGTCCGCAAAAATAAGCGATCCGAATCAATTGACCCGTGAAAATACTGCATTTGATAGAGAATACGCTGCCAAGAACCGTAAAGGTACGGATTCTATTTTTAGAAAAGAAACCCATAATTCAAATGTAGGTTGTATTCGTATCTTTTGCACTTACGAGGAAACACCTAAATTGTCTGTTCCCCTTTCCCAAGAAAAATATAACACATGGTCTTTTGTGAGTTATTGAGAGTCCAATTAATTTTAGAAAATTAGTTCCTTATGCTAAAGTACCAATTTCCAGCTAATCAACTCAGTTTTTTACTCGAAGAGTTTTATTCTAAACAAAAGATCGGAACTCTAGAAATCAACGTAAAATTACAAGAAGAAAGTCAAAAATGCTATTTCTTAGTCATAAATAAAGGAGCAATTACTTATGCTAGTTTAGAGCTTTTGGATGGACAAAAAATGGCTAAAAATCTCTTGAAAAAACTCAACAGTAATATTACTGGGGTTACTGTTGATGTTGTTAGCAAAAAACTCACTAATCCTCTTTCATTTCAAGATATTCTTAATCGTTTAATTAAGCTCCAATTTCTCAAATGGGATCAAATTATCTCTTGTTTGCAACAAGAAGTTGTCAAAATATTAGAACAAATATTACCGCTTCCTGGAGAGTTAACATTAATCTCTAATGTAGACTGTGATCTGCAACTTGATCAAAGTAATCAACAATTAGCCTGGCCAACATTAAAAGAAAAGATTGTTTTGCGTCAAAAACAGTGGGAAAGTCTAGCTCCTAATATTCCTTCAGTTAATGCGGTTCCTTATATTACCATTAATAGGTTAGACAAGGTTACTGAACCAGCAGTAAAGCAACATTTACAAACATGGGTTGATGGGAAACATACCATAGGGGATATCGCTGAAAACCTGAATAAAGATCCTTTGGTGATTGCTCAGTCTTATTCGGTTTGGAAAGAAAAAAATTGGATAACTTTTGATAAGAATTTGTCAACTGCTAATGAGAAGTTACCCATTATTTTATCAGTTGATGATAGTCCGATTGTGCAAACAACCATGAAGCGAATTTTAGGCAATCACTACAATCTTTTATTAGCGAGTAATGCCGTTGAAGCCCTTAACTTATTGAACAAAAACCAGGTTTCTGTACTCTTACTTGATCTGACGATGCCTGATGTTGACGGGTTAGAAATGTGCAGAACCCTAAGAAGTATCCCTAAATTTCACGAGCTTCCTATTATTATGGTAACAGCTAGAGATGGCTTTGTTAGTAAAATTAAAGGTAAAATGGCTGGAACAAATCGCTATTTAACTAAACCGTTTGATGCCGAACAATTGTTAAGTGTTGTTAGTGAGTTTGTTTCTTGTGGGAATACTTAATTTAGGTGTGTAGAAGTATAGGAGTACAGAAGTGCAGAATACTTAATACTGAACTCCCATGAACGCCTCAAACCCTTATTTTTCACCCCACAAATCATCATGAAGACCCAACCCTATTTGATTTTTAATCTCCATGACGTACAGTATGGAATCGAAGCCAATTTAGTGAAAGAAATTTTTCTATTGCCTGAGCTTATTCCCATTGCTGAAGCCCCCATTGATATTGTCGGTATTCTTAATTTAAGAGAAAAATTGGTACCCGTAATGCACCTAGATTTAAGACTAGGAAATTCTTTTACTAGATGCCAACTAACTGACAGTATTATTGTTTTGAATTGGGACAATTTACAAATTGGAGTCATTGTTAATACTGTTCATGAAGTCAAAGAAATTGCATCAGAGATTATCGAACAAGAGATTGATTATGGACGCACCAAAAATATTAATCCTGCCTTTATTTCAGGAATGGCAAAAATAGATGATAGTGCCATTATTCTACTTAATCCTGAAGCCTTAATTCGACAACCCGATCAGGTTAAAAATTTAGTAGAAGAAGTAGAACAATTAGAAGATAGTGAGAGTCAGGATAAAGTCAAAGTTCTTAGCAACTTTTATGACTTGTGTTGTCCTAATGCGACCCCAGAAGAACGGGCAATTTTTAGGCGACGGGCTGATAATTTACGACAAGCAAACCTAGAAACCATTACGGATATAACCGAACAACTTCCCCTAGCCATTATTAGTCTCAATGGGGAATACTTTGGCCTAGATTTAGACACCGTAAGGGAGTTTATTAACATTTGTAATGTTACTTCGATTCCCTGTTGTCCTCAGCATATTTTGGGCAATATAAATTTACGGGGAGAAATTGTCACCTTGGTAGATATAAGAAGTTCCTTAAATTTACCCATAAAGACGGACAAAAATACTTCTAAAGCAGTTGTTATTGAAGTCGATGAAGTGGTAGCAGGACTACCCGTTGATGAAGTCTTTGATGTCATGTATTTACCTCAAAGCAAGATTAATCCCGTACCAATGGCTGTGGAGTCTAGCAGCCATGAATATCTAAGAGGAACGGCTGCTTATGCAGACAAAATGTTAACCATTCTCGACTTACCTAAAATTATTACCCAAGGGAATTTAGAAGTGAACGAAGCTGCTTAATGTTATCGCAAATACTAATCACAAGACTTCTGAAGTTTAAGTGAATCATTATGTATCTTCATTTCTATTTTTGGGAACTCTAAGTATAGAAAAATACAAAAAGAAAAAATCAACATGGAACGTAAACTTAAAGTTAATCAAATTGTCCCCCTCGGTTTTGGTGTTATCCTCACCATCGCAGGGATAACCACTGGAGTTAACCAATGGAGTCAAATTAAGTTAGCAGAGGCTCAATACTGGGTTGATCAAACTTTTAAAGTAAAACTAGACCTGAAATCGATCGAAAAAGCATTAGTGGATGCAGAAACAGGACAACGAGGCTTTATCTTTACCAGAGAAGAAAGATACTTAGCAGACTATAACACTGGACGAGAAAATTTTACCCCTCTCATAGAAGGGGTAAAAGAATTGTTGGATGACGACCCCAAGCAGGTTGAAAGAGCAAACAATGTGCAGGTGAACGCTGAGAAAAAATTTGCTGAGTTAGCAGAAACCATTAGCCTCACCAAAGCCGGAAAATTCGAAGAAACTAGACAATTGGTACTTTCCGATCTAGGGAAGAACATCATGGACGAAATGCGAGCTGAGATGCAGGCAATGGTAGATGAAGAAGACACCTTACTAGACGAACGCATCAAAGCATCTGAACGCCTCCAATTCATTGCTAGTTTAATTAACTGGGGTGGTTGGGTTGTGAATTTAGGACTAGGTATTTATATCTCCTTCGTGGTGTCTCGCCTGATCATGAAACCCATTGACGATGTAGCCAATGCCGTTGCTGTGGGTGCCAATGCAATTGCCACTACCGTAGAACAACAAGCACGCACCATCAACGAACAAGCCACCTCCGTTGCCCAAACCACCACCACAATGGATGAGTTGGGTTCGGCTTCTCTCAAAGCGGCAGAACAAGCCGAAGAATCTGCCGAAGGGGCGCGTAATGCTCAACAGTTAGCCGAAAACGGAACCTTAGTGGTACAACAAACCATGCAGGAAATGAAGATTCTCAAAGACAATGTAGGGGCGATCGCCGAACAAATTATGCGCCTCAGCGAACAAACGGGTCAAATTTCCAGTATTTCCGACCTAGTCGGAGACATCGCTAACCAAACCAATATGCTTGCCCTAAACGCGGCGGTAGAAGCAGCCAGAGCAGGAGAGCAAGGAAAAGGATTTACCGTTGTTGCCAGTGAAATTCGCAAATTAGCCGATGAAAGTAAGAAATCCGCCGAGAAAATTAGTCTCCTGGCCAACGACGTTCAAGCTGCCATGAACTCCACCGTGATGGTAACAGATGAAGGAACCAAAAAAGCTAACGAAAGTATCGAATTAGCCCAAGGAACCGCCGAAACCTTTACCGGCGTGAAAAACTCCATTGAACGGGTATTCGTCAACAGCCAACAAATCTCCCTCAGTGCCAAACAACAAGCTGTTGCGGTACAGCAAGTCATCTCCGCCATGAACGAATTAACCATCGGTACCCAAGAAACCACCGCAGGAATTAACCAAGTCAAAGTCACTACCGACAAGCTCAGCAACGACGCAAAAGAGTTACAAGCCATTGTTTAGAGGTCTACTGTATATGTATATCGAAGACGACGAACTTAGAGATATTTATAAAACTGTTACCCCAGAACGCTTACAAAAGCTCGAAGATGCCTTAATTCATCTCGAAAAACAGCCCCACGATCAAGGTAAAATCGAGGAATTTCTACGGGAAGCCCATACCCTCAAAGGCGACTCCAGAATGTTAGGGGTTGAACCGGTGGAAACCTTGACCCACCAGATGGAAGATTGCTTAATCGCTATCAAAAACGGGCAAAATGTCCTCACGCCGGATTTATGCGATCGCCTTCATGCTGGACTAGATGCGACCCGTAAGCTGATTCATGAAGCCGTCACAGGGGAAAGCGCAGACGTGGTGCTTTTCCAGGTTTTGGCCAATTTAATGGGTTCCCAAAGCGATGATCACGGTAATGGTAATGGTCACAGTGCCTCTGACGCTGTTATTGCACAAGAAACCGATTTGTTTGATGATGATTGGCTGTTGACTGAAACCCCTAGCAGTTTAGAACCAGTGGCGGTTAGCCCTCAACCAGTGGTCGTCAAAGAAAAACAAGACCCAGTTACCCCACAACAACCCGTTCGCGCTGCCACCGATACTCTAGAAACCATTCGGGTTGAAGCAGCCAAACTGGATACCTTAATCCGACAAGTAGGAGAGTTAGGGGTTACTAAACTGCGAATTGCCGAGCGGATGACTGGCATTGAATCCATTGTTAACCTATGGGAAGAATGGAGTCGAGATGTTTCGGTTAATCGTTCCCTTTTCAAACAAGAATCTCCTAATGGTCATTCTCAGCAACTCCAAAAGTTCTACAACCATGCCGAACAACGCTTAGAACAACTGGGAACCATTCTGAGTCAGTTAAAAAATGCTGCCTACGAAGATAACGCCAGTTTAGAGATTGTTTCTAACGAATTAGAAGCAGGGGTCAAAACCCTACGACTGTTGCCCTTATCAACCATTTTTGCCGTCTTTCCTCGTATGGTAAGGGATTTAGCCAAACAGCAGGGCAAACAAATTAATCTGGTCATCGAAGGAGGAGACACTTTAGCAGACAAGCGGGTTCTTGAAGAAATGAAAGATCCCCTGATGCACATCCTTCGTAATGCAGTGGATCATGGGATCGAAACCCCTCAACAACGGGAGAAAAACGGAAAATCCCCCACTGCTACCATTCGTCTACGGGGTTATCAAGCGGGTAGCATGATCGCCATTGACATCACTGATGATGGTCGAGGATTAAATCTCGAAACCATTAAACGCACAGCCATACGGCGTGGTGTTTTTAGCGAAGAAGAACTGGAAAAAATGACCAGCCCTGAGATTCAATCGCTGATCTTCGCCTCTGGATTTTCCACCCGTACAGAAGTCAGCGAGATTTCTGGTAGAGGGGTAGGTTTAGATGTCGTTCGCGCCAACGTCGAACGGCTCAAAGGGTCTATTCAAGTCGAATCTACCCCAGGAATGGGATGTGAGTTTCGCTTGCAATTAAGCACCAGCTTAGCGACCAGTCAGGTGTTAATTGTAGAAGTTAATGAAACTTCCTACGCCATGCCCTTAGAAGCAGTAGAAACCATGCTGCTTATCTCCCGTGATGATATCTTTGCCCTAGAAGGAACCCAAGCCATTACCTTTGGAGGTCAACCTGTCTCCATTACTTGGTTAGTCGATCTCCTGGAATTACCCGTTACTGTTCCTACTTCTGTCAAAGCGATTGATACGGGTGCCAAGACCCTTTCTTGCATCATTTTAAAATTTGGCACCAACCGCTTGGGTATTCTCGTCGATGACATCCTTGACCAACAGGACATCGTCTTAAAACCCCAAAGCAAGTTACTCAAGCGTATTCGCAACATTAATGGTGCCACCATTCTTGGAGATGGGCAAGTTTGCATGGTTCTCAACCCTGAAGACTTGCTCAAATCCGTACAAGGGGGAGGCGGCGCAACCGTTTCCCAACAAACTCAGCAGCAACAGACAAAATCTAAACTGCTATTGGTGGAAGATTCCATCATCATTCGGACGCAAATGAAACGTTTATTAGAGGGGTCAGGTTATGACGTAACTATTGCTGTGGACGGATTAGAGGGCTTTAACAAATTGAGAGCGGGCCGTTTCGATGCAGTGGTTTCTGATGTAGAAATGCCTAATCTCAGTGGCTTAGACCTCACTGCCAAGATTCGCCAGTATCGAGAATATAACGAATTACCCATTATTCTCGTTACCACCTTGGCATCCGAAGCGGATAAACGTCGAGGGGCGCAAGCAGGGGCGAATGCTTACCTAACCAAAGGTGATTTCGATCAAAAAATCCTGATCGAGACGTTGAGACGGTTTATTTAGAAGTGTAGAAGATTTGATCTTCAAACTTGTTAACTATTCTGTTACCTAGCACGGACTTTGTCCGAACTGCCAAACTCCTCTGAACTCCCTACCACCCACCAGCCAATCACTATTCAAATCGAGGTACAAAAAAATGTCAGACTCTAAAATCAAAGTTTTCTTAGTGGAAGATTCTCCCGTTGCTTTAGGACTGTATAAAAGACTCCTTCAATCTTGCCCAGAAGTTGAAATCGTAGGAACTGCCAGTGATGGGCGACAAGCCTTATCTTTATTGCCCCAAGCAAAACCCCAAGTCATGGTAACAGACCTTCATATGCCCAATATGGATGGTATTGAATTAATCAAACAAGTTATGGCTAACTACCCCATGCCCATCTTAGTCTTAAGTAATGTTGTACAAAAAAGCGACATTGACAATCGATTTGAAGCCATGAAAGCAGGTGCATTAGAATTTCTGCCCAAACCCCAAGGTGGATCAAGCGATGGAGAAGCACTTCAACAAGATTTAGTCACTAAGATCAAAGTCTTGGCTAATAAAAAGGTTCTTGCTAAGCCTTTGAAGTAGGGTTAAGTAGTGTAGGAGTCTAGGAGTGCAGAAGTTCAGAATACTTGATTTTAAAACTCCTGAACTCCTTTGACACTCCCGCGCCGTACAAAGGCGGGGATTTTTAAGAGACAAAAGTCCTTAAAGGGTTAGCCAAAAACCCACTACTCTCTCGCCTAGAAACTAGGTCTGAGTCTACTTGTTTTTTGAGTCAGCTATGTTTACCTGTTTTGTTTCGCTATTTTCAAACTCTTTGCTCGTAGAGGCTAGAACTAGACATTTAACTAGAGCGTCCTGCTACTGGGAGTCTCACCCACGCTTGAATGTCGTTGCGACTTGCTAACTGCTAATATTCTAACATAAAGCCGTCGTAGAACGACGGGGTTTCAGACCCAGATTTTCGATGAACTGTGGTAGCGTTACTCCCAGTGAATTGCCAATTTTACAGAGTTTTAATTTCATTTTTTCCCTGGTTATTATTTCTGTAATAACTTTAATTCTACTCTAACCAAAAATCATGAGCCAACCGCCTATTAAAGTTTTATTAGTTGAAGATTCTCCTGTCGCTTTAAACATTCTCCAAAGACTACTAAAATCTTGTCCTGGGATTGCGGTTGTTGGCACAGCGAGTAACGGAAAAGAAGCCCTAGGGTTGATTCCTAAGCTTAATCCCGAAGTGATTTGTACTGATCTCACGATGAAAGGCATGGATGGTTTAGAGTTGACGCAACAAGTCATGGCTAAATATCCTAGACCCATTTTAGTCATCAGTAATTCGGTACAAAAATATGACACGAAGAATGTTTTTAAACTCTTACAAGCGGGAGCATTAGATGTATTTCCTAAGCCAAAAACAGGTCTAGAATCAGACTACGGCAAAGTGAAAGAACAGTTATTAGATAAAATTAAAGTCATATCGGGAGTCAGTGTCTTTACGAAACCTCTTCGACACACTGTTGCTTCTTCAATTAATACTCAATTATCATCTACTCAAACAGTCTCCACTTCTCAAGCAATAAAGAAGATATCAGAACAAGAAAAAAGAAACACTATTGCTTACTTAAAAGCCACTCAAGATATTGCTCCTTTTCCGGTTAAAGTCGTTGCTATTGGGGTTTCAACAGGGGGACCAAGAGCATTAAATCAAGTTATCAGTCCACTGCCAAAACACTTTCCCGTTCCCATTATTTGTACCCAACATATTAGTCCAGGTTTTTTAGAAGGATTAGTTAATTGGCTAGATGGAGAGTCTCAACTCAGAATTAAAATTGCTCAAAAAGGAGAGTATCCCCAACCTGGAACGGTTTATTTTGCTCCTGAAAATAGCCATTTACAACTGACATCTCAAGGTCAATTTATGCACACTGCTACAGGATCTGTAGACGGACATTGTCCTTCAGCTACAGTTATGTTTCAATCAGTTGCTAAATTTTATGGTAGGAAAAGTCTGGGAATTTTATTAACAGGAATGGGAAGAGATGGAGCAACTGGAATGAAGGCGATCGCAGAAATAGGAGGAATGACAATTGCTCAAGATGAAAAAAGTTGTATCGTTTTTGGAATGCCTAAAGCAGCCATAGAAATAGGTGCTGCAAAACATATTCTTCCTCTCCAAGAAATCGCTCCTTTACTTACACAAATTCAGCAACCCTAGCAAGTCCAAATATAAGAATTGTTAAGTATCTAAACTCCTAAACTACCTAAAATGCTCAACCCAACCTCATTATCTTCAGACTTACAAACATCATTCCATCACTTACTCTCGAAGCGCACAGGTTTAGTCGTTCGAGACTCAGATCGAGAAACTTTCGTCAATAAACTGTTACTAAGAATAGAAGTTCTTAACTTATCTAACCCAAAAGATTACTATCTTTTTTTAAAAGATAACAGTCAAGAAAGTGAAAAAGAATGGCAACATCTTGTCGTATTGTTGACCAATAATGAAAGTTATTTTTTCCGAGATAAACAACAGCTTAAATTATTACAAGATCATATTTTTCCAGAAATTATCGAGCGTAAGCAAATCGATAAAACAATTCGTGTTTGTAGTGCAGGATGTTCGACAGGGGAAGAACCTTATTCTTTGGCAATTATGCTTAGTCAGCTTATTCCAAATTATCATAAATGGAACTTAGATATTTTAGGAGTAGATATTAATCAAGAAGCTCTTAGAAAAGCAAAAAACGGTGTTTATAACCCTTGGTCACTACGAGGGATTAGTCCATCAGTTATTCAAACTTACTTTAAAGAAGTAAAAAAACAATACCATCTAGATGATAATATCAAACGTATGGTACGGTTTCATTCTGTCAATTTAGTCAAGGATTCTTTCTCTTTTGGAGAAATTGATTTATTTATTTGTCGAAATGTTTTTATCTATTTTAATTTAACAGCGATCGCCACAGTATTAGATAAACTCCATGCCTCTCTACATCCTCATGGCTATTTATTAACGGGACACACAGAACTATCGGGACAAAACTTACATAAGTTTACGGCAAAAGTTTTCTCTCAATCATTAATTTATCAACGTCGAGCCAATAATTCAATCCCAGAAAAAATCAATCCCATATCAACCGTTACTCATGATAAACAAAATATTAGTAAGCCATTAATTCCTCCGTTAACTCCTACTAAATTAACTCAGAAATCCCTAGCTGTTTCTTCTATTGCTAAAACAGAGATTAAACAACTAACCAATGAGCAACTTCTCAAAACAGCAGAAGACTTAATCAAAAAAGAGAGATATGATGCTGCCATAGAAAAAGTAAAGAAAGTGCTAAAAAATCATCCTAATAATTTTCAAGCTTATTATCTTTTGGCTCAAATATCTGCCAATAAAGGTCTTTATGAAGAGGCTGTTACTAATGGAAATCGAGCTTTACAAATAGATTGCTTTGCCATTGCTCCTCATTATCTCTTAGCACAAATTGCTGAAGAAACAGGAAAACTCGAAGAAGCAAAATCTCTGTTGAAGAAAATTATTTATTTAGAGCCATCTTCTGTCGGAGCCTATCTAGACCTCAGTCACATTTATAGACAAGAAGGAGATGATAAAAGAGCCGTTAAAATGTATCAAGAATCTTTGAACATATTGAAAAAATTACCACCTAATACCCCAATTGTAGAACGAGGAAATCGTACAGCCTCTCAATTATTATTTCAACTTCAGACAGCTAATTGCGTCGTGTAGCAAAAGTAATGATTAATATAGAATACACTTGCAAATTGGTGGGTTACGACGGATTTTTATATTTCTGTTAGAAGCTAAATTATAGCCGTCTAACCCACCCTACAATCTAATTCTGAATTCTACATTCTACATTCTACATTCCCTTTAATCATCCATTTGCCAGGGTTCCAATAGGTTATTTTCATCAAAAATCTTTCTCGGTCGTAAGACAATAATAACTTGACCTAATAAGGAAATAGAAGGAGGTTCAGCAAACCATTTAAAGGTTAATTCTTCCGCTTCTTCTACCAAGAAATAATGTTTATCATTCCATTCAGTCATGGACCGATCAATTAATACTAAAACCTCTTCTGGTTTTCCTGTTAACGCTTGAGGAAGGCGATCGCTTTGACATATAATCGCCACCGGATCAACGGCTTTTAAGACCGCTTGCCAACTGGGGAGAGGCACCACTGACCCCGTGTCATGATAGGTAACGGCATTAAACGGGGCAACTGTGTCTAATTTTTCTACCCCTAACACCTGATTTTTGACCATCGGAAGGGTTCCAGCCAAAGGAACGATACGAGACATCTCTTGCTCGTCTTGAATGCGGTGAAGGGGCATTAACGGTGCGCTACGTTCGGGAGTTACGGTGAAGTCACTGAGTAATTTTTCGATCGCTTCTCTGGCACTGTTGGAAGCAGCATATTTCAACCCCTTGGCGATGGCGCGAGTGCGATCTTGTAATTCTTTTTTCTGTTTAGCTTGTTTCCATGCTTGATAAGCCATAGCATCCCCTGGATGAAGAGTAAACCCGGGAGGAAGTTGAGGCATTAAGGAGAAGGTTTGAAAGGTTTTGGCTGCCTCTTTGGTTTCGATCGCGTCTAAATTTTTTTCTTTGGCCAGTTGTGCCACCATCGCCCGTTCATCTTGCTTTAAGATACGTAGTTCATAGAGAACATCGCTTTTCGGACCAAGACAGTAAGTCAAGAGGTCTTCGGAAACTTGGGCTTTGAGTAAACTGTCATAGACTTGAGCCGCAACAATCACTAAGTTTTGTTGACTGGACTGAAAACCCGTTCTTTCAAAGAGGGTTTGACTGTTGTAACCTGCTTTTTGTAGCTGTTCACAGGTTTTTCCCCAGTCTACCCAAGTACCTTCTTTATGGAGAAGCGATCGCATTAATTCTTCGGCTTGTTCTTCAGAAAGCTGTGGTGATGTTTCTTCAGGGTTATGGTTCATTGATGGTGTTTTGAGGATAAGGCTTGTTTATGGGTTAGTAGACGCACAGATTTTTGACCCATAACTTACAATTATCACTTTAACATAATTATGCTCTTCAAGTTAGGGGTTAATGGAGCAAAAATTGGTTATTATTGAATCAAATATGACCTCAGTGTGGTGGGTGTACCTATTGATTAACTGAGTTGAGTATAATCTATAGTCGAGGTAATCTATGCTTTTTAAACATTTTCAAGGAAAACAACTAGGAATCATTCTAACTTTTCTGGGAACAGCTTTATGCTTAGCACCGGCAAGTCTAGCTCAATCAATTGACCAAGTAGACAGAAATCCTTATCAAAGCAATGAAAGAAATCCTAATGGAGAATTAGGGGACTTTATGAACCCTTTGGGGTTAATGCACCGAGCCAATTTAGAACGCAGTCGTAGTGGTGGCGAGTTTGCTGAGGACACCAGAAGCGGCCTCAGCGAAGCAGCAAAATCTTTTCGAGAAGCACAACGACAGCTTTTAGAAGCGCAAACGGCTAATACTCAAGAGGAAACAACGGCTAATCAAGAACCTCAATAAGTTTAGCTTAACCCCCAACTTTTACAGTTGGGGACTCTCAATATTAAAAAGATAATTGCTGAAGAACAACAATTAGAACAATCGTTACAAACTTCTTATAGTAAAGTTCATGAATGTTTGAATTTATTAAGAAATAATCTCAAGGAAGTTGCAGCGATCGCTATTAAATACAACCATGAATTTATAGGAAATTTCCAAGGGAAATCTATATATTTCGGTAAAGAACATGGCTTGGTACAGAATAAAGAACCTTTAATTATTACTGGAGGAAATTATCCCATAGAATCGTTAGCTCAATCAATTAATGCGAAACTAGAAGCAACTTTAAAAACAATAGAAAAGAAACAAACTGAAACGAATCAGCGTATTGAACAACTAGAAGAATTTATATTAACTATTAAACAATTAGAACAAAGAATAATGTGGAAATAAGTAAAAATTGCTAATCTCTCACCCCATCACCCCATCACCCTATCACCCCGTCACCCCATCTCCCCCTCACCCCACACTCCCCCCATCACCCCATCACCCCATCACCCCGTCACCCCATCACCCCCTCGTTGTAACGGGAGTCCCCCGGCGCAAAAATTAAGATAGAATAGATGAGGCTATTTGTGATCACTTATATTAATCCATGACTATCGCAACACCTGTCAAAACGGAATACGAAGCCATTATTGGACTAGAAACTCACTGTCAACTGAATACCACCAGTAAGATTTTTTGTCATTGTTCAACTGCGTTCGATACACCCCCAAATACCAATGTTTGTCCGGTTTGTTTGGGATATCCTGGGGTGTTACCAGTTCTCAATGAGCAAGTGTTAGCCTCTGCGGTTAAACTGGGGTTGGCATTGAATGCGAAAATTGCCCCCTATAGTAAATTTGACCGAAAACAATACTTTTATCCCGATCTTCCCAAAAATTACCAAATTTCTCAGTTTGATCTTCCTATTGTTGAAGAGGGATCACTCGAAATTGAGTTAGTGGATAAAAAAACCAAGGAAATAACCCGTAAAACCATCGGCATCACTCGCTTACACATGGAAGAAGATGCAGGAAAACTGGTTCATGCCGGAAGCGATCGCTTGGCCGGATCGACCCATTCTCTAGTCGATTTCAACCGCACTGGGGTTCCTCTATTGGAAATTGTATCAGAACCGGATATCCGCAGTGGACAAGAAGCAGCCGAATACGCCCAAGAATTACGCCGTTTGGTGCGTTATCTAGGGGTGAGTGATGGAAATATGCAAGAAGGATCGTTGCGCTGTGACGTGAACATTTCTGTGCGTCCGGTGGGACAAAAAGAGTTTGGGACGAAGGTTGAAATCAAAAATATGAACTCGTTTAGTGCCATCCAAAAAGCGATCGAGTACGAGATAGAAAGACAGATAGAAGCAGTGGAAAATGGCGATCCTATCTATCAAGAAACCCGTTTATGGGACGAAAGCACTCAAGCAACCATTTCCATGCGGAAAAAAGAGGGATCTAGCGACTATCGTTATTTTCCTGAACCGGATCTCCCTCCGTTAGAGGTGTCTGAGGAACGGTTAAACGCCTGGAAACAAGAATTACCGGAACTTCCAGCCCAAAAACGCCAACGCTATGAAGCGGAGTTAGGGTTGTCTGCTTATGATGCGCGGGTGTTGACGGATGATCGGGAGGTGGCTGAATATTACGAAGCTGCGGTTAATACGGGGGCCGATGCGAAGTTGGTGGCCAACTGGGTAACCCAGGATATTGCAGCTTATTTGAACAATAATAAGTTAAGCATCACCGAAATTGCTCTCAAACCAAACAGTTTAGGGGAATTAGTTCAACTGATTGAAAAAGGAACCATTAGCGGTAAAATTGCTAAGGAAATTCTGCCAGAATTGTTAGAAAAGGGTGGATCGCCTAAGAAAATTGTCGAAAGTAAGGGAATGACCCAAATTTCTGATCCCGCAGAAATTGAAAAAGTGATTACAGCGTTAATGGAAGCTAACCCGTCAGAAGTGGAAAAATATCGCGGAGGTAAGAAGAAGTTAAAAGGGTTCTTTGTCGGACAAGTGATGAAAGAAACTGGGGGACGCGCTGATCCTAAGTTGACTAATCAGTTAGCAGAAAAACTGTTGAATGGTTAATGATAACAGTCCCCATACTTGTGAGGTACAAAGGTGATCGCTTTGAGGCAGGAGTGAGGGATCCCTCATGAGTCCGAGAAACGATATGATAATTATTGAGTAAGGTGGGCAATGCCCACCCTACATTGTTTCGATATTGATGGTTAATAGTCTGGCTTGTTGATTTTCCCAGGTTGCTATTAATAATTGATTGTCATCTAACCCTGTCATGGCTGTAATTTCTATTCCTAAGTCCATTTTACCCAAATAGTCTCCGTTTCTATCTAAAAGTAACAATTGTCCTGTGGTGTCTGCTAACCCATAACCCCAAGCTTCACCGATAATAAAATCAGGGTTAAATGCTAAGGGAATTCTGATTATGTTTAAAGGATTAAGTTTTATTAAAATGCCGTAATTTGGCTTGACAGTTTCCACACCAAAGAGTTCATAATTATTTGCTTTGTTGGGGGTTAATTCTGAGAGTAATAAAGGAACTGAAAACCCTTTAATAAAACGACCTCGACGGTTAAATAAATATAAATAAGTTCGTTTATTTTCTTGAACAAGACGGGGAAAAATAGCGAGTCCATAACGTTTATCTAAAGCGATTAATTGAGAAGGAAAAGGACAAGGTTTAAGAGAGTTTAGAAGAGATAAAGTTCTTAAATTTAAGATTTGAAATTCAGCCGTGATCCCTTGACTATTGATTTTATCAATGGTTGCCAACCAATGTCCTTGAAAGTTACAAGAAAATTTTAAATCTTTGGTTTTAAGTTGTAAACAAGGTTTTCCTTTTTTAAATGTTTTATTTTCACTAATATAGTAGAATAAATATTGAAAAGTTTTCCATTGTTGTGTTTGGGTTAAAACTAAACATCCTTGGGATAATAGTTTTAGTTCTATTATAGTTTGATTAATGTTAATTTTCTCTATTTTTTTAGATTCGCAAGATAGTTTAATTAATTTGTTCTCACCAGCTAAATATATATTTTTCTGATTATTAATCATATAATTGATTTTTTCGGAATTATCCAGAGAACTAAATTCATTGGTTTGAGGGGTTAAATTTAATACATGAGTAGATGTAAATAATTTTTTATCTTCTAGCTTAAAATTTAATTTTTCTTTGGCTATATTGATAGCTTCTAACATTTCCTGTGCTGATAAAAACCGTCTCTGTGGTAACTTTTCTAAGGCTTTAATAATAATCGGTTTTAAGGGTTCAGGCACAATATTAGGTATCTTAATTCTTTGGTTGAGATGGGCTAACATTAAATCCCCAGGAAGTCCAGAAAAAGGTCTTTCTCCTACAATTAATTCATAGAAAATAATGCCTATCGAATAGATATCACAAGAGTAAGAAGATTTCCCGTAAAATCGCTCAGGTGCCATATAACCAGGGGAACCTGTATATCCACTTTCTAATTTATTATTATGACTTTCTTGCACTGTTTTCGCAATGCCAAAATCTGTTACTTTTGCTGTCCATTTATCAGGGGTTAAACTGAGTAAAATATTCTCTGGTTTAATATCACAATGAATAATATTATGTTGATGGGCTTCTTCTAATCCGGCTAAAATATCAATCATTAACTCAAGACGTAATCTTAAACTTAACTCACCCGAAAAATTCATTAAATGTCGAAGGGTTCCTCCCTCACAATATTCCATGACCAAATAGCGTCCTTGACCATGATATTCTATGCCTTTACAAGTAACAATATTGGGATGACGTAAACTGACTAAACAAGACAATTCCCGTAAAAAACGATTCGTTGGAAACCCTTTGCCTAAACTTTTAAGGGCAACAAATTCCCCAGTTTGACGAGAAATACCAAAATAAACCTGGCCAAATTGTCCTTGGCCAATTTGCTTTAAAATACGATAATTGGAACGAGGAATAACACTTTTAATCATCGCAAATATAACTCGACTTCGGTCTGCAAAATACGCACGTCATATCGCCATAAGTAATTTTGTCCGATTAATCCTTCATCGAGATTATCTTCGATGGACACCTCTAAATTTTCTACCCTGGCCTGTTCTAAGGCCAGAGACTTAACATAACCCACCGGTTTCTCAATCACACGGCCATCAGCTACAGAAAAATGTTTGGTTCCCATAGGTATCACATTGAGTAAACGGGCGATTTTCCCCGTAAGACAGACCATACCTGCCCCAGTATCCAGTAACATTTCACAGGCCACAGAATCATTCAATTTAACATCAATAATAGGAACACCAGCCCATTTACGTTTAATGGGAACGCGAATGATACGGTTAGCTTCTTGTTTGTCCCGTTCAATTTGTCTTTCTATCTGTGTGACATCCTCCCACGCACGCCGCTACGCTTTGTGCGGGGCTTCCCTAACTCACGATAGGGCATTCCTGGTTATTCTCGCTTATGGGAGGTTTCGCCACTTATCTAGAACA
>JAAUYH010021993.1_pt1 | contig 17548 bp, 15 predicted proteins | sample 7278061 | NCBI WGS metagenome assembly JAAUYH01 (sample SAMN14350203, study PRJNA611818) | marine sediment metagenome | isolation source: surface marine sediment (0.6m) | place: French Polynesia: Moorea | collected 2018-08 | reverse complement strand
GTTCCCAAATGCATAATAACGAAAACTTTAGCTACTAGTTACTCTTAAGTAACCAGTAACTAAAAATTTCTGGTACTTTAACTAATTACAACGACTTTTCAGAGCTTTTCTCGCTTGTTCGCGATCATCAAAATGGATTTTTTCCGTACCCAAAATCTGATAATCTTCATGTCCTTTCCCCGCAATTAACACGCCATCTCCCGATACGGCTTGACTAATGGCTGTGGCAATCGCTTGAGCGCGATCGCCAATAACTAAGGGTTGAATCGCTTCCGGAATCCCTGCCAACACATCATCGAGAATTTTTTGGGGATTTTCCGTGCGAGGATTATCCGAAGTAACCACCACCATATCCGCAAGTTCAGCAGCAATTTGACCCATTAAAGGGCGTTTTGTGCGATCGCGATCGCCCCCACAACCAAAAACACAAATAGTTTTTCCTGAGACAAAAGGACGAGCTGCTTTGAGTAAATTCTCTAAACTATCAGGAGTATGAGCATAATCGACAATGACGCTGATATCCTGAGCTGCCTGGATTTGTACTCTCTCCATTCTGCCAGGTACTCCTGTAAATTGAGTTAGAGTCGCAGCCACTACCGATAGTTTTACATCCAGATTGAGCACTGCACCCACAGCCGCCAACAGATTAGCTAAATTAAATTGACCAACCAAAGGGGAAGTAAAAGGAATTTCTCCTACGGGAGTATGTAACATGCCACTAACTCCCGTTGCTTGATAAGTTAAATCGGTGGTATATAAATCTGCTTCAGGATTAGCGATACTGTAACTCCAAACTTTTTCGGGAGCTAATTGTGCAATTAAACGTTGACCATAGGGATCATCAAGATTGATAATTGCTTTTCCTTGCAAATAATCAGGACTGAATAATAAAGCTTTGGCTTGGAAGTAATCTTCCATGTCTTGATGATAGTCCAGGTGATCTTGAGTCAGATTGGTAAATACAGCTATGGCAAAACCACAATTTTTAACTCTTCCTTGAGCCAAAGCATGGGAACTGACTTCCATTGCTGCATATTGACTACCTGCTGCTGCTGCTGATGCTAGTTGCGACTGTAAATCTACAGCAAAAGGCGTGGTATAAGTTGCGGTTTCTTGATAACCTTGCCAACGGGTGTAAAGAGTTCCTAGCAAGGCAGTCGGCAATTGAGACTGTAACAAGAAGTATTCAATCAGATGAGAGGTGGTAGTTTTGCCATTGGTTCCTGTAACCCCCACCATTTTCAACCTTTGAGCAGGATAATCATAAAAAGCAGCGGCAATTGCCGCACAAGCCCCAATTATGTCTTCAGTGATGATGACGCAATCGGTTGCCGTTGGTGGTTTTTTGGCAGCTGCCCCTGGAGTTACTAAAGCGGCGATCGCCCCAGACGCGATCGCACTTGACCAAAATTCTCCGCCATCGACTCTAGTGCCAGGCATCCCAATAAATAAATCTCCCGGCTGACAAGCATGGGAATTGGTACATAATCCAGTGACCTCTTGATCCAATCTGGGGCTGTCAGTAGGTAGTTGAAGACTTGCTACTTTGGCTAATAATTCTCGCAGTTTCATGATGGTTACGGTTATAAGAAGCGATCGACTTTCGACTCCATTTTGCCTCTAGTTTTAGTTCACAGGAATTAAATGTTTCTGTAAAATTTGTTCTAATTTTTTAACTGAAGCGCGAGGCGAAAGACGAGGTAAAGGTTTTTCCCCTTGGGGTAATTGTTGGCAAAGAACGGGAACTTCATACTGATAGGCAGCAAACCAATCATCACGGGTGGTGATATCACGAATTTCCAGTTCAAAATCGATATTAGTTACCTGAGCTAATTTCTCCTGTAATCCCTCACAAAGATGACAGCCAGGTTTACTGTAGAAAATTAAATTCATGATTGACAATCTAATAAAAGCAATAACATTTCCCAGTTAGTTGCTCTAACTGAGGGCAGTAAAATAATGATAGAAGAAATATTAAACAAATATGAATTATCAGAGCAGCAACTTCTAAATCGAGTCTAGTTGGAAACTCTTAATTTCCCAACTATAGCCTGTTATGAGGAACTCTTCAAACATAGTCTAAAAATAATAATCAGGAGAGTAAGATCATGACAACCAGAAATATTCTCGCTCTTGATGGTGGAGGGATGTATGGTGTAGTCTCACTCGAAGCCTGTATCGCGATCGAAACAAGACTCAATCGACCTCTACGAGAAATTTTCGATAATCAACTCAGTTGAGTCTAAGAGCCAAGAGCTTAAGTGAGTCAATATAAACGAAGCTAATCCACACCAGGCGTTATTTATTACTTATTACTTTACTTCCCCACAGTAGTACTATTTTCCAATTAATTTAACCATTCCCACACCGCCAAAATATAAGCCTAAAACTGCACTAGCCAGCAGAGATTGGGTCAAAGGATCGGTAGAAGGAGTTAAAATTGCACCGAGAATTACTGCTCCCAAGACAATATAACGCCAACCAGCAAACATTTGCCCGGAGGAAACAAGCCCCAGAAAACCCAAGATTAGCTGAATAATGGGAATTTGAAAGGCTAAGCCCGTACTGAACATTAACAATAAAACAAATTCAAAATAGCGATCAATCGACCAAGATTGTTCTACAACATCCCCACCATAATTGATGAAAAAATTCAAAGCAGCTGGAATTAAAGCGATATATGCAAAGCCCAACCCCGCAAAAAATAAGATACTAGAGCCAAAAACTACTGGTGCGAGTAAACGTCTTTCTTTTCTGGTTAAGCCTGGGACCACAAACTGAATAATTTGATAAAGAATGAAAGGACTAGCGACTAGGATGCCACTGTAACCTGCAACCTTAATCGACACAAAAAAGAATTCTCCAGGTGCAAGTTGCAGAAATTTAACTCCTTGTGCTGGTACTTCGAGAATTTTTACTAAGGGTTTGACGACAATAAAACAGCCGATGATACCAATTACTATAGCGATCGCAGCATAAAAAATCCGCATTCTTAATTCTTCGAGATGATCGAATAAGGACATCTCTATTTCATCAGGAAGTTCATTGAGATAAGCATCTCTGTCTTGTTCAGCGACAGGATTTTCTGAGTTGGTTGAAGACATAGATTATATTGATTTACTATGAATATTTAAATTTGGATTCATAAAATATCATGTGACAGATCCACCAATCTATTCTACAGAAGAATTCTGAATCAAGAAGACTAGTTTCAAGAGGATGCCAAGAAGCTCGGCGGTTTCAAATTAATATCCAAATTTTGCTTATATTAATAAGTACTTTTGAAGATATATGTTAAGTACACTCGATTTAACGCGATCGCATTTTAGAAATATAGTTGAAATATACTGCGGAGTAGTATGATAATTCAACTTAAGATTAAGACAATTATCCATCGGTTTATGGTCATTGGTAAAATAGAAGGGAAATACTGGTCTGCTATTATTACTTACCGCGAAGAAAACATCCGACTTATTTCAGTACGCCGTTCTCGTGATGATGAGGTTAAAGTTTATGAAAGCTGAAGAATTAGATAAGAAGTTTGATGAAGGTGTTCCAATTCTCGAACATTTTGACTTAAGTACTGCAAGACGTCCAGGATTAGAGATGAAACGTGTTAATGTTGATTTTCCCATGTGGATGGTTGAGGCTTTAGACAAAGAAGCTCAACGTTTAGGAGTTCATCGACAAGCCTTGATCAAGACCTGGATTGCACAAATATTAGATGAAAAAGCAGCTTAGAACAATAGTTGGTTATTGTAAAAAAGCGATCTCTCCGAGATCCGCAAGCGGGGCGCGTTCTAGAAACATACTTGAAATATATCGTGCATTAGTATAGTATTCCAACTTCAGATTAAGACAATTTTCTATAGCGCTATAGTTACTTCTTGAGGAAATGCGATCACGTTTTAGAAATATAATTGAAATGCATCGTGCATTAGTACGGTATCCTAACTCAAGATTAAGACAACTAACTATAGCGTCATAGTTGATTCTTCAAAAAACGAGATCGCCTCTATATAAACGTTGAAAGACATCGCGGAGTAGTATGTACTCCCAACTCTAGATTCAGACAATTATCTGTTATATCGTTTCAGTAACCTTTCAGCTTGACGAAAAGTTATTTCTCCATCTTTTTTTTCTTTAGTTTCCATTTCAAAAAGTTTAAATACTTATAGTTAGGCTTCTCTTCAAAAAATGTAGATTTGGGCTTGGCATCATGCTCTACCCTTGCCTTTTTATTTAATAGATTTTTAATTGCCATGTCAAATAGATTTTAAAACATATTTTTATTTACACTCCTTAAATTAAAAAGTAGGGCTAATTCTTTATTTAAACTTAATCCACTCTAATAAATTCAACTGTTATCTTCAACGTACAGTAAACAAGTGAGTAAACATCTAAGCAATCAATTGTTAAAAGCTTTTGTAAGCAAATAGGCAAATTTATTTTACTAAAATTCTATTTATCTTTGTTAGGTTTTATTTTTGTTTTTCCACTTTTCTAATAGTTTTCTTTTATTAATGATTTCTCTTGCATTTTTTGTGAGCTTTAGCTCCAGTTCTATATAATTAGGGTCATAATCATAATATGGATTATGTTCAGCAATCACAATTAATATTTCATTTTCTATAAGTTGTCTCAAGGCATAATCTTTAAAACATGAAGGAAATCGTCTAGATACACTAGCATAAGGAAAAAATTCTAAAATAAGATTTTTCTCTGTATCGCTAATGTTATATAAATATCCTTCTATTTTTCTTTTTTCATAATCTTTTTTGCGCAGGGCTTTTATCGAGGGGCATACAACATCAAAACACCAAGAAACGAAGATAATTGATATAAAAAAAGACAAAGATATAAGAATATAATCAAAACTAAATAAAAAACCTGTAAAAATACTGACTACGATAGCATAAATTAATGGATGTTTATAGGGATTGTCTCCTGTAAAACTAATTAAATATTTCAATGATTCCAGTAACTCTTTCAATTGCATAAATGGCATGGAATTTTTGTTAATAATATCGAGTTCTATATTCTATTTATAAAATTCCCAAAATTTCTCCATTGCTATAGAAAAGCTAATTAAGTATCTTTTCATTAATTATTTTTACGACTTGGAAGGTTAGCATTATCAAACGCTACTTGAACAACGTAGTTTCGTTAAAATAGGGTTTTGACCCCCTCTCCCCACACTCTCTACCTTCTACCTTCTTCCCACACTCCCCCCTCTCACCTAACTAGTAATTTATAAATACTGAATCGACGCTCTAGGGGAGCAGTCAAAAAAATGCACCAACAAAATTCAATTCAATATTTCTTTTAATCGATGTTGCTGCCAAAGAGATTGATATAATCCATCTTGATTAACCAATTGCTCATGAGTGCCAACCTGCACAATCCTACCTTGATCCATTACTAAAATCTGATCGCTGTTAGCCGCAGCCGATAATTGATGAGAGATAAAGATTACTGTTCTCTTATCTTTTTCAGGAGAGAGATTATTTAAGATTTGAGTAGCAGTTTCGTTATCCACACTAGAAAGCGCATCATCTAAAATCAAAACTGGCGCATCGAGCATCAAGGCTCTAGCCAAAGCAGTACGCTGACGTTGACCGCCAGAGAGGGTAATTCCCCGCTCGCCGACTATTGTTTCGTATTTTTTCGGAAAATTGCTAATTTCTGGGTGAATCTGGGCTTTTTTGGCAGCATATTCTATTTCTGAGGTTTCTTCCAGGGGTTCCCCATAACGGATATTATTTTTAATGGTGGTACTGAAAAGAAAACTCTCTTGGGGCACATAAGCGATCGCTTTTCTGAGATCATGTAAGGATAATTGGGTAATATCATAGCCATCGAGAAAAATCTGTCCAGGCTCCACATCTAACAGGCGGGGTAAGGCATTGGCTAAAGTGGATTTCCCGGAACCAATCGAGCCGACAATGGCAATAGTTTCTCCTGGTTGAATAGTAAAGTTGAGATTATTCAATGCTGGAACTTTACTGTCGGGATAGACATAGGTTAAATTGCGAGCAGTGATTTTGCCTTGGAGCTGGTCAGGATCGAGGTGAATTGGCTGATGATTATTTTTGATTTTGGCTTCTGCTAAGAGAATCGACTCAATGCGATCTATACTGACTTCTCCTCTTTGATAGGCGGTAATAGTGAATCCCAATAAGGCAGTAGGAAATACAAGTTTTTCCACATAGAGAATGAGGGCGACAAAATTACCTACCGTAATTTCTCCTCTCGCGATCGCGCCTGTTCCTAACCACAGTAAAATTAATAAGCTAATGTAGGAAATACCTTCCACAATCGGGAATAGTAAATTTCTAATTTGAGCAAGTTTGAGATTGGCTTTTAATAATTGCTGATTTTGGTGACGAAACTCTTTTCTTTCCTGGGCTTCTTGGGCATAAATTTTAATCAAAGAAATGCCACTAATATCTTCTTGAATTAACTCACTCAGGTCAGAAAGTCTTTCTTGTACTTGCTGTTGACTATCCCGCATCTTGCCACTAAATAACTGTACCGTGATAATCATCAAGGGATAAACCGAAATTGCCATCAAGGTTAGAGGTACATTGATGTTCAACATAAAAGGAAAAGTCAAACCATAGGCAAAGATGATATTGACAAAACTCAAGACGACAAATCCTACCAAGCGACGCACATTGTCCACATCGCTAGTAGCACGGCTGATCAAATCCCCAGAGGTGTTTTTGGCAAAATAACCAGGTTCAAGAGTTAACAAATGTTGGAATATCTTCTGTTTAAGATCGAACTCAACCTGTCTCCCAGCGCCAAAGATCAGAATCCGCGAGAGCATTCTCATGCCCCACATAAGAGAAGCCAGCACTAATAAAATTATTGCCTGACGCGATAACTCAGCAAAACTGAAACCAGTTTTGAGTTGATCGATACTATTACTAATAAGTAGGGGAAGATAAGCACTGACAATATTAACCAATAGTAGTGACAGAATCCCGAAAGATACGATCCGCCAATGGGGACGTAGATAAGTTCTGATTGTTTTTAACCTTGAATTTGCCATATAAAATTGAATGTTATAGATCCTGTTACAAAACGTCCCTGTAGAGAAAAAAACTTGCTCAAGAACTTATATTGAACACGGTTAATACTGCTGGGTGAATTAAGAATTGTTCACTATTGAATAATTGTACTGGCAATTCTTAACCTAAAACTATCGGAATCAAGGGAGTGAATGTCACCGCCGCAAAACTATGGTGCCTGTCTTGGGCAGCATTCCCAAGCCAGTCCGTTGGTGAAGCATTGCGGTCTTGGGGGTTTCCCCCATGAGCAAATGCTGAAAGGGTTCCCCGACTTGAAGGAACTGGCGTTTGCCCAGAACACGGAGCTGGGTAAACGTCTTTCGCCGCCCTAAAGGATACCGCTCCGCACGCCCCGAAGGTAGTCCTTTAGGATAACGCGGGGTCTGCCCGCTGCGGTGACCGGTGTTCCTCGGTCAAATAAACCAATAAAATAACCTTATCATACAGGAGTGCAATAAACTTACCATTAAAAAAAACTGTCTTACTCGTCCTATTCTGAAAATTACTTCGATCTCAGTATAATTACATAAACGCCAATAAAAGCCTGTTCATTCGATAGGCAAGCAATAAGTAGCTTGGATTTTGCTATTTTTTAAAGCTTTTAAATTTTTTATAAATTGGAATTTACCTTTGATTGCATTGATAACGACTTAAGTTAAGACTAAATAAATATGCTACATAAAGATGATTTGATTACAAATCAATTTGAATTAGAGAAATTGAATTATTGGCAGCAGCAACTAGCTCAAATGCCGCCAGTTTTAAGTATACCGACAGATAAACCACGATTGGTAAATTCAGGAAACAGATTAAACGCGAAAGATCAAAATGATAATTACTCTAGGCTCACTCACAGTCTCTGTAATTCGTTTAAAGTTTCTCAAGATTTAAGCTTAGCTCTCAAAAAAGTTGCTCAACAAGCAGCAGTTGATTTGGAAGTTGTATTACTAGCAGCCTTTCAAATTCTACTTTATCGCTATTCTCAGCAAGAATGTATCATAGTTGGTTTACGCAAACACCATCTCAATTCGGGAATTATCAATTTACCGATCACAATCAAAATTGATCCTAATAATAGTTTTTATGATTTGTTAGCGGTAACTAATTCTCAAATATTGCAAGCATCTCAATACTCGAATGTAGACTTGGAAGGTCTAAAACTAGACTCGGCAACTGAGACCTATTCCTTATCGCAAATTCTATTCCAATTCAGTTCTGAGCCAGAACCCCTTCCTTCAACATTGGAGACCGAGTCCAAATCAAGCGATCGCGAACTATTTTTAAATATTGTCAGCGAGCAAAGCTCTGAGAGCATTAACTGTAGATTAATCTATGATTCTCAACTATTCGATTCTGAAACTATCGAGCGGATCTCCTTGAATTATCAAGTGCTTTTATCTAGCATAGTTAATGCTCCCACACAGTCGCTCAAAAACTTGGCGATTCTTACTGAGAGGGAAAAACAGCAAGTTTTAGTCCAGTGGAATCAAACCCAGGCTCGCCAAGAAACGAGAACCATTCATCAACTATTTGAAATTAGAGCTGCTCAAAATCCGGAAGCTATAGCAATTATCTGTCACGGAGAACAGCTTACTTATAGTGAATTAAACGCTCGATCAAATCAAGTAGCCCACTATTTACAAAGTCTGGGGGTCGGACAAGAGTCTTTTGTCGGTATTTACCTAGAGCGATCACCAGCAATGGTAGTTGGTCTATTGGGCATACTCAAAGCGGGAGCAGCCTATGTCCCTTTAGATTTGGGCAATCCTCAACCAAGGCAGGCTTTTATTTTTAAAGATGCCGGGGTCTCCACCCTGTTAACTCAAGCCAGTTTACTGGATAAAATACCAGGTCAGATTGAGACAAGTATCTGTTTAGACCGAGATTGGGATGTCATAGCTCAATATCCTCAATATAACTGCCCTTGTCAAGTTGCATCCTCAGATTTGGCTCTGATTGTTTATACTTCTGGCTCAACAGGAAAGCCCAAAGGGGTAATGATCAGTCACGGTAATCTCGGTCACTACACTCGTTCAATGCAAATAGCTCTTGATGTTACCTCAGAAGACGTATATCTCCATCGAGGTCAGATCGATCTCATTGCTTCAGCTAGACAGCTATTGATGCCTCTAACCCAAGGTGCCGCCGCTGTCATTTTAACCGAATCAGAGAAACGGGATCCATTTCTCATGTTTGACCTCATCAAGCGTTACGGTGTCACCATAGTTGATCGCGTTCCCTCATTTTGGCGAAGTTTCTCTGATATTTTCCTGAGACTCGATGACGAAACCAGGCAAAGCATACAAGACAATCGCGTGCGTTTAGTGGCTACAAGTGGCGAACAAGTAACTCCAGAAGTCTATCAATGTTGGCGAGAAACCTTTGCACCTCATGTTCAGTTGGCTAATCTCTACGGTCAAACTGAATGTACTGGGATAGTAACTGTTTATCGACTTCCTGAGGAATTAGATCATAATTTTAAGTCTTTATCTGTAGGTCGCCCTATAACCAATATACAGGTTTATTTATTGGACGAAGATCTACAACCAGTTCCCATTGGCGTTGCCGCAGAAATCCATATTAGCGGTGCAGGAGTAGCCCAAGGATATTTAAATAAGCCAGAATTAACTGCTGAAAAATTTATTCCTAATCCTTATTCACCAGGGGAAAAACTCTATAAAACTGGAGATTTAGGTCGCCGGCTCCCCGATGGGACGATTCAATTTTTAGGTCGTCTGGATCGCCAAGTGAATATTCAAGGGCTGAGGATTGAATTAGGGGAAATTGAAGCGGTATTATCCCAACACCAATTAGTACGAGAAACATCGGTAATTGTTCAGCACCATAAATTAGGTGAAAGGTTAATTGCCTATGTGGTTCCCGAACTTAACTCATCGCCAACCGCCGAGGAACTCAAGGATTTTTTAAGTCAAAAGTTGCCCCCATACATGCTTCCTTCGGCTGTTGTATTCTTAGAATCTTTTCCTTTGACTGCTAGTGGCAAAATTGATCGTCGCGCTTTAGAGGCACTTAAATTAGAGCAAACAACTTCAAAATCTCAATTCATTGCTCCTCGCGATTCGGTAGAACAAAAACTAGTAGCAATGTTAGAAAATATCTTAGGGGTTAATTCTATTGGCATCAAAGATAATTTTCTCGAACTAGGGGGTAATTCTCTCCTTGCTGCCAGACTAGTAACGGAAATTGAAACAACATTGTCTGTGAAGATTCCTGTTTCTAGTATTTTTCAAGCCCCAACCGTCGAGGCTTTGGCTAACTTACTCCGTCAAGATGAAGCAATAACCTATCCTCAGAGTTTTGTGCCAATTCAATTTGGTAAGGTCGAACCTCCCTTATTTTGCCTTCACCTCCTTGGTTCTTCTTTAGAATACTATCTTCCCTTAGCCAAACATCTGGGAAACAGAAGTTTTTACGGATTATCTTCAGAAATGTCTGGGGATGACGATGCTCCTCACCCGAGAGATATTGAAGCTTTAGCCTCGTATTACCTGCGAGATATCGAAATTTTGCAACCAGAACCACCTTACTTGCTATTGGGGGTATCTTTTGGTGGTGTGATTGCCTATGAAGTTGCTCAAAAGCTAATTGCTAAAGGCAAAAAAGTTTCTTTTCTTGGTTTACTCGATACCCATTGTCCAGATGGCAATAAAGTTTTTAAATCGATGCTCCCGCAAGAGCGTTTAAGGCATCTTTTAGGTAATCTTAATAATAAGGGAGGATCTTATATCAAAGAAAGATTGCAGTTTCGAATTCAATCTTTTCAAGATTCTCTGAGATACAATCTTCATAAAAACAATTTGTTTGGTTCTCGCTTTTTGCTCGATCAAACACAAACTAAAGAGCAAATTAGAAACCGCGACACAATTAAATATTTATACAATAGGGAGGAACACGAACAAATTAATCTAGGTTACTCAATGCAAGTTTACCCAGAACGTTTGACTTTGTTTCGAGCCAAAGAAGATTTTAGCTCTAAGCTAGATTGGAAGAAATTTGCTGGGAGTGGAATAGATATTTTTGATGTTCCAGGAGATCATTTAGGAATGCTCCAAGAGCCTAACGTTGAAATATTGGCAGAATATCTTAAATTGGCGTTGCTTAATTCAGACAAATTTAAGAGTCGCGATCTTTGAATTATAAATTAACTGACCATTCCGATTGCGATCGCAATTTTAGCAGCGTTGGAACAAGTCATTTTAACTTACTACTTAAATGCTTGATTAGCGATCGCTATATCAAGCATTGTGATCTCTTGGAAAAAAGCGAGATTAACTTGGTTTCATTTAATATAGTATCCGGAGACGCGCCACTTCCCATCTCGATCCTTCATTGGGGTAACAGTCTCAACAGCAGAGAGCTTATGCTCGAAAGAGGTGTTAAATTGAATCACTACATATTCTCCGTCAGGTGCTCCTGGTAAAGAATTGAAGTATTGCTTAGATTTGAGACTTCTAGAGCGCTTCTGACCCAAAGGATGTCTCACTGCTCGCATCGATGACAGCCATTGTTCCCTAGACACTGCACCCTGAAAATAGTTAGCAGCTTCGTCCCAACTTGCTCCATATTGTTCCTTATCTACAAGCTCAAGCCAGACCTCTGCCGCTTCTACAGCTGCCTGTTCCGCGCCTGAATTGCTCTTTGCTCCCTGCCAAAAACAGAAGAGCATACCCATCGTTAAAATAATCACAGTAGGAGCTTTCATGTCATTTTCCTTTTATAAGAACTACTATTAACTGTCTTAACTTTTTTGTTCAGGTTTGTCACTTTTCTGTAATTTTGCCGCCATCACTCCTTTGATCAGATAATCCCCCTAATGAGAGGGCAGATTTGATAAATTAGGGAAAAGGCGATCGTGGCAATAATTTTTGGCTAGAAAATGATAATCTACTATCCTTGAAGCAATCTTTTATATTTAACGCCACTCACTGATGAAACCAGACTCCCTTGATACATCTGTTAATCTTCCTAGCTTGCTACAAAAGCTCTTAGATAAACAATCTCTTTCTCAATCTCAAGCAGCCCAACTCATGTCAGGATGGCTCAAAGAAGAGATTCCCCCCGTATTATCAGGAGCAATTTTGGCTGCAATTCAGGCTAAGCAAGTATCAGCAGCAGAACTGGCAGGGATGGCGCAAGTACTAAAAGCTCAATCGCTGCAACAAGAAAATATTCAACATGATTTTCCTGTCGTAGATACTTGTGGAACAGGTGGAGATGGCGCGTCTACTTTTAATATTTCTACCGCTGTCGCGTTTGTAACTGCGGCTGCGGGGGTCAAAGTTGCTAAACATGGTAATCGTTCAGCCTCTAGTAAAGTCGGTTCAGCAGATGTGTTGGAATATTTGGGGGTAAAGCTTAATGCTTCTAGTGCCAAAGTTCGCTCCGCACTTGATGAAGTGGGAATTACTTTTTTATTTGCTCCTGGTTGGCATCCAGCGATGAAAGGGGTTGCACCTTTAAGGAAAACTCTCAAAATAAGAACAGTATTTAATTTATTGGGGCCTTTGGTTAATCCTCTATGTCCTACAGGACAAGTGATCGGTGTTTATGATGGTACTTTTGTTGCCACTATGGCAGAAGCTCTCAATAAGTTAGGCACTCCTCAAGCAATTGTTTTACATGGTAGAGAAAAACTTGACGAAGCAGGGTTAGGGGATGCTACAGATTTAGCAATGTTAAAGGATGGCAAAGTAACTTTATCTAGTATTGATCCCCAAGAATTGGGTTTTCAGTCAGCATCATTATCTGCCTTGAAAGGTGGAGAATTAATTGAAAATGCGGAAATTTTACGAAATGTTCTGCAAGGAAAAGGTACTAAGGCGCAACAAGATGCTGTGGCTTTGAATGCCTCGTTTGCCTTACAAGTAGGGGAAGTTGTAAATTTTGGTAATCACGAACAGGGAATTGCCCAAGGGAGGGAAATTCTTGCTAGTGGTGCTGCTTGGGAAAAACTAGAGGAATTAATCAAATTTTTGAATCTTTAAGCTAATAGTGGGTAGGGACGAACTGATTAATGCCTGTACTGCCCTATCCTGCATTACAGAAATTCCCAGAGGTCTCTTTTCATCTTTAATTTGACGCAAATAGAATCTATACTGATTACTTAGTATTTATTACTTGAGGACATCGTGGTTGTTAATATCGGTTTATTAGGACTTGGTACAGTCGGCACAGGAACAGCAGAGATTATCTTAGACAACGAAGGTAGACATGCTCTACTAAAAGAAATTGTGATCAAAAAAGTCGGAGTGCGATCTCTTGATAAACCGCGTCAAGTTAAGCTACCACCAGGCGTAATGACTACAGATTTACCCGCAATCGTTAATGATCCTGAAATCGACATTGTCGTAGAGTTATTGGGAGGATTAGAACCAGCGCGGACTCTGATTCTCCAAGCTATTGAGCAGGGAAAACATGTGGTAACAGCAAATAAAGCGGTGGTTGCTCTCTATGGAGATGAAATCTATACCGCAGCTAATAAAGCAGGGGTTTACGTAATGTTAGAAGCCTCTGTTGGCGGAGGAATTCCTGTGGTTAAACCCCTTAAACAGTCTTTGGGAGTCAACCGTATTACCAGTCTCATTGGCATTATTAACGGCACTACTAACTATATTCTGACTCGCATGGCAGCAGAAGGAGCTAATTTTGCTGATGTGCTGGCTGAGGCTCAAGAACTGGGTTACGCTGAAGCCGATCCCTCTGCTGATGTTGATGGTGGAGATGCGGCGGATAAAATTGGTATTCTAGCGGCGATCGCTTTTGGCGATCGCATTAAGCGAAAAGATATTTTCTGTGAAGGAATTCGCCAAATAACGGCCACTGACATTAGTTATGCAGAGCAATTAGGTTTTGTGATTAAATTATTGGCAATTTCCAAAAGCACTACGACCCCAGCTTTAGAAGTCAGAGTTCATCCTACCTTAGTTCCCAAAGATCATCCTTTAGCCAGTATCAATGATGTCTATAATGCTGTTTTGGTAGCAGGAGAACCCCTAGGGCAAGTGATGTTTTTTGGCCCTGGTGCGGGGAAAGGAGCGACTGCTAGTGCAGTAGTGTCCGATATTGTTAATATTGTGGGCGTTCTCATCAGCAGCGGCAAAGAACATAAGTTAGATCCCCTTTTGAGTTGTTCTCATCAACATTATGCCGATCTTGTTCCGATAGAAGAAATTGTCACTCGTTTTTATGTTCGTTTCCTCTGCCAAGATGTCCCTGGTGTAATTGGTTATTTAGGGACTTGTTTCGGTAACCATCAGGTAAGTTTGGAATCAGTCGTCCAGATTGGTTTCAAAGAAGGATTAGCGGAAATTGTTGTCGTAACCCATGATGTAAAAGAAGGTAATTTCCGTCAAGCTTTAGCAGAAATCACAAATCTTGATGCTGTAGCTGCCATTCCCAGTGTCTTAAGAGTCTTATAGCTAGATTAGTTTTGAGTAAGTAGCTGTGCTTCAAGAAAAAACTTAAGCCTAACAAATTAACCTTAATTTGAATATTTATTTTTCACCTAAAAATCATTTCTGCAACATTACTTATCACTTAAAAAGTAAAAGACTTGCTTAAATTGACACACAGAGGCTTATTGTAGCTCAAAATAGTTAAACAGATAGAGAAGGAGTAACAAAATCATGCTACCCTATGGATTAGCGATCGCTGTTGGTTTAAGTAGTTCTATATTGTTCTTGATAGCCTTCTTGATGCCCAAAATTCATCGCCAAGATGACTTTTTTTGGAGCGGTTTAGGCTTTTTCTATGCTTTGGTATTGTGGTTCTGTGCACCTCAACTAAAAGGTGCGATACTCTTAGGGCAGGTAGCAGCAGCAGCTTTACTAATTTCCTATTCTTGGCAAGTGATCGCACTCAGAAAAGCAATTATCGATCCTAGCCAACAGCAGAATTTAGATGGATTTTCCATCCTAGGTTTTATCGGGGGATTTTTCAATCGTTCTCCTAAGGTTGCAGAATCTAAACCCGAGGCAGTTGAGAAAGTAGGAGGAGTTGAAGCGGTTAAGGAAGTTGGAAAAGTAGAGAAAGTAGAGGAAGTTAGTCAGACTAACATTGAAACGCAGGAAGAAAATGTGCCTATTGCTGCGGTCACTGAAGACAATGTTGTAAATGATATGGTAGATAAAATTCTGGAAACTCCAGAAGAAACTACTGCTGAGACTACAGAATTAAAAGACGATACCGTAATTCAATCGCAAGATAATAGTGTCATTCAAACAGAAGAATCAACTAGTTCGGCTGCCAATCAAGATGTTCCCAGAGAAACAGCAACCGAAGTTGACTCTGAACCAGAATCTACTATGACCTCAAGTATTTCTGAGAAAATCGATAAAAAACCAGGTTTGTTTAATAAGTTGCTCGATTTTGGCAATAAAGAGCCACAATCTTCCTCTTCAAATATATCTCCAGACAATACTCCGTCTCTAACAAACACTAAATTAAGTGATCTTTTAGATGAAGATGGGGCAGAAGAAACTAAGTCTGAGGAAAAGCCAGACGCGATTAGCGAAGTGGATACTGCAGTGAGCACAGAAGCTACAGTAATAGAAGTAGAAGAAGAAACCAATTGGGATTTTCTCGACGAAGAACCAGAAACTATTCCAGAAGCAACTGCGATCAAAGAAGAGGATTTAGCCCCAGAGTCAGTTAGTAAATCTACGGAAGTAACCGGTGAACCAACCACATCTGTTGACCAAGAAGAAGATTTAGCCCCAGAGTCAGTTAATAAATCTACAGAAGAAACTGGTGAACCAACCACATCTTTTGATCAAGAAAAACCTTCACCAAATCAGGAACCTAACTAAAATCCGAATCCCCAATCCCCTAACGCAACTAATTCATACCTAATTAACTCTAGTGAATTAAGCGTTAGCAAGTTGATTCTCATTGCTTAAAGGAGAACGCAAACATAAATAGATCAAAGTACCAAGTAAGGGAATAAAACTAATTACCCAAAAAATCTCAGGATTTTTAATTCCTCTCCTAAGTGAGTCATCTTTGACTAAAGTAGGAAACAACAAAGATAATAAACAAAAATCGAGACCCATGATATGGATAAATTGATTAGTTTGCCATTGCCAAACAAAGTCTCCCCAATCTCCATAAGCAATCCCCAATCCTAGTAAAGCGATCGCTAATAGGGTTAAAATAAGTCCTGTAATGGGAGATTCTAAAATTTTTAACAATAAATTTTTGTCCCCATCCCAAACAGTATTGGATTCTCTGAAGGCAAGATAAGGTAACAGAGCAAAAGCTCCCAAACCAAAAGAGGCAACTACAAAAATCCAAGCAGGTATTTTCTGACTTCTGCCGTCAAATAACAGTAAACAAGCATAAACAGCAGGTATAACCCCCATCAGATTAAACAAAGACACCACCCAAGGATTAATCTCTTGCCAATTACCTGCTGATAAATTGGCTATTATATCCCAAGTATCTGGCGAAGCACTGGGAGCGAAGCAAACAGCATAGCTAATAAAACTTACCCAAATAAGACCAAAAATAATTTTTCTTTGCATTTTTTATCCAAACTTAACAAGTAGCCTTTAATCTAATCCATTTCTCATTTCAACATTAAATACTTCAGCAAAGCTACGAATCAGCTCAACTCTAACCTCTGCTATGGTAAGATACGGCAAAAATTCACTTAAACTACCTACCGGTTTATCGCTAATTCCACAAGGAACTATCTCTTGAAATCCTTGGAGCTCAGGGCAAACATTCAGGGCAAAACCATGCATAGTAATCCAACGACGAACTTTAATGCCAATTGCCGCAACCTTTTTTCCCTCCAGCCAAACTCCCGTTAATCCAGATATGCGATTAGCATTTAATCCGTAAGCCGCAATTGTCTTGATAATTACTTCTTCTAACTGTCTGAGATACCAATGTAAGTCTTGCCGATAAAAACGTAAATTGAGAATCGGATAGCCAACCAATTGACCAGGACAATGATAAGTGACTTCTCCTCCCCTTTCAACTCGATATATTTCCCGCTTGCCATCAGATTGAGCAATAGGATCGTTACTATAATCAAACTTGAGAAAATCGGTACTAGCGGCTTTTCCCAAAGTATATACAGGAGGATGTTCCAGTAAAATCAGGGTATCTAATAAATCGGGATTAGTAATCCGTTCTGCAACCAGAGATTTTTGTGCTAACCAGGCTTGTTGATAAGGCACTAATCCCCAGTCTTGTACCACAAAATGTCTTCTTTGTCTTGTCGAATTTGCCATTTAATTTTAAAAAATGTCAACCAATGTAAAAGAAAATCAAAAGAATTTAAAGAGGTATGTCATGAAGAATACAAAGTGCTATTATATACACATACAATATCCAGTAATAAAGTTTTGCTCAATCTAAATTTAAGAGTAAAAAGAATCTGCGAATTGTCCAGATTAATACGACTGAAAAAGCAGACAATTCAAAGGGAATAGACGCATTCTATC
>JAAUYH010209216.1_pt1 | contig 17549 bp, 17 predicted proteins | sample 7278061 | NCBI WGS metagenome assembly JAAUYH01 (sample SAMN14350203, study PRJNA611818) | marine sediment metagenome | isolation source: surface marine sediment (0.6m) | place: French Polynesia: Moorea | collected 2018-08 | reverse complement strand
CTTCGATATGATCTCTTCGGGCTTGTCTCGCTTCCCAGCCATTCTCGGGTCCTCCTAAAACAGGATATTCCTATCCCAGTGGGCGGACCACCTTCAGGGGGCTATTCCAGAGCCTCTCGTGCCGATCACCCTCGGCATCGCGGTGTCGGCCCTCTCAGTGCGCGGCGTATCTTCGATTGTGCGACCATTTCCGTGTGGCTGAAAACCGTTCGGCATCGACCTGGTCGAGCAGGACGCCGCACTCGTGGTGCCCCAAAGGTCTCCCACGGCGTGGCCAACGAAGGTTGCTCCAGCCCATCCGTCGCGGCATGGTCCGGTATGACGGCATCCGACGCAGTTCGGCCGGAAAGAAAAACGAACCACCAGGATGGGGACCATGCCAAAGGATAGCCTGTCACCGATCGACGCCCTGGGGCTTGCCGCTCTCGAAGCGCGTCTCAAGGAGGACCTCGATTTCCTGTGCTATCCCGGCAAGGACTGGGTCCCGCCCCGGGATGGCGTCACGGACGTGACGATCATCGGCGGTGGGATGTGCGGGATGGTTGCGTGGCTGGCACTCACCACCGGAGGGATTCTCAACACCCGCGTATTGGATCGGAGCCCGGCGGGCCTCGAGGGCCCCTGGCTGACCTATGCGCGGATGGAAACACTGCGTTCGCCAAAGCAGCTGACCGGTCCTGCGTTCCGGCACGGCGCACTGTCCTTCCAAGCCTGGTTCCGCGCCCAGTTCGGCACCAAGGCGTGGGATGAGCTCGACAAGATTCCGCGGCCGATGTGGATGGACTATCTCTGCTGGTATCGGCGGGTCCTTGAGATCCCGGTCGAGAACGGCGTCTCGGTCGACCTGGTCGAGCCCGACGGCGATCTGCTGCGGCTGCATCTCTCGGGCAATCAGACCGGTCCCATGCTGACCCGCAAGCTGGTCTTCGCGACCGGCCGGGACGGGACCGGCGAACCGAACATCCCCGGATTTGTCGAGGCCCTGCCGAGGCGTTACTGGGCCCACAGCGCCGATGAAATCGACTTTGCCGCGTTGAAGGGCAAGCGCGTGGCGGTGGTGGGCGTGGGCGCCTCTGCCGTGGACAATGCCGCCGAGGCACTGGAGCATGGCGCCGCCGAGGTGCGCCACCTGATCAGGCGCAGCGAAATGCCCAGGATCAACAAGATGATGGGCATCGGCAGCTTCGGGTTCACCGCCGGCTATGCCGATCTGCCCGACGAATGGCGGTGGCGTTTCATGCAGTATTCCTTCGCCACCCAGACACCGCCACCGCACGGCTCGACGCAACGCGTCAGCCGGCACGAAAACGCCTATTTCCATTTCGGCAAGGTCGTAACGTCGACCAAGGAGCAGGACGGTGCCGTTCGGGTCGGCTTTGCGGACGGGACGGCCTATACTGCGGATTTCATCATCCTCGGAACCGGCTTCACCGTCGATCCGCTGGCGCGGAGCGAATTTGGCGAGACCGCCGGGAACATCCTGCTTTGGGAAGACGTCTACACGCCGCCCGTGGGCGAAGACTCGGCCGATCTCGGCCGCTTTCCCTATCTTAATCCGGATTTCACCTTTCGCGAGAAAGTGCCGGGCACGGCGCCCTGGCTGAAGAATGTCTATTGTTTCAACTACGGCGCCTCGGCGAGCCTCGGGAAGGTCAGCGGGGATATTCCGGGCGTGTCGGAGGGCGCCGAGTGGCTGTCGCGCGCGGTGGCGTCGACGCTTTACCGCGAGGATATCGAGAGCCATTGGCAGGGCATGCAGGATTACGACACGCCGGAACTCGACGGCAGCGAATGGACGCCGTCCGAACTGGATGCAGAGACGCGTGAAGGAAAGGTGGCATGAGCCTATTCGAGAGCACTGTGTTGTCGGCGGCCGGGGTGGTTCCGGGCGGCGAGGCAGCGGCGGCCGCGGAAACCCGCGCCAACATCTTCGACATGACCCGGATTGCCGAAGACGCAGTTCTGCGGCCGCGCGATACCGGCCCTTGGTCGCACCCGCTCCGCGCCGCATTGGCGGCGCGCATCGCACGGCTGAACGGCGAGAACGCACTGGCAGAGCACCACATGGCGGCGGCGGGCGACTTCGCAGCGCTGGCCGATCCGGCAGACGACGGGGCGTCCCGGGGATGCGGTGCGGTCATCGCCTTCATGGACAAGGTCGCGGCCCGGACCCGGGACGTGCAGGTGCGTGATATCACGGCGCTGCAGTCGGCGGGCATCGCCGATGCCGATATCGTGCGGCTGGCCGAGCTGAATGCCTTTCTCGCCTACCAACTGCGCGTGATCGCGGGGCTGCGGCTGATGAGGACAGGTGGATGAGCCGGATCGTGGCCAAATTCACCCGCACCGTGCCGGAATGGTGCCCGCGCGTGGTGCCGGTAACGCTGGAGGAGGCGACCGAGGAACAGCTCGACGCGCTGAAGGTCACGCCGTCGAACACAAGGGTCTCGGACTATGTTCTGACCTTGGCTCACGACGTTGAGTCGCTGAAGGTCCGGTCGCCCCTTTTCAACGCGATCATGTACGACACAGGCGGCATGAGCCGGGCCGAGCGCGAGTTGGGGGCGATCGGCGCATCGATGGTGAACCACTGCATCTACTGCGCTGCAGTGCACGCCGACCGGCACGCGCAGCTGGAAAAGAACACCGATGTCACCGACCGGCTGTTCCGCGACGGCGCGAAGGCGGAGCTGACACCACGGAACCGGGCCATCTTCGATTTCGCTCTGGCACTTTCGGAATGCCCCTCGCAGGCCGATGAGACGCATATCGCGGCCCTGCGGGCCGAGGGTGTGACGGAGACAGAGATCCTCGATCTCGTGCTTTCCGTGGCGCTGTTTGGCTGGGCGAACCGCCTGATGCACGTACTGGGCGACCCCGTACGGCCCGAGAACTGACAGAGCTGATCGGCAAACCGCGCAGGACCGGTTTGACGCGAGCGTGATGAGGCGGTTTCATTGACCGCGGCGAACAAGGAGCGAGAACTGGGGTGAGCGACGGATTGCGGATCGGGATCGCTGGCGCGGGTTCCATTGCGTTCGGCACGGCTGCGCTGCTGAAAGACAACGGGCACGACACGATGCTCTGGTCGCCGTCGGGCGCCGGCACCAAGGCCCTCGCCGGCGGTCGGCCGCTTGCCGCCACCGGCGGGCTCGAGGTCGGCTTTTCCCCCCGCATCGCGTCCTCCGCCGCGCAGCTTGCCTCTGAAAACGATATCCTGCTGATCGCGCTGCCGGCCTATGGCCACAAGGCTGTCATGGACGCGCTGGCCGCGTATATCGGGCCCCGGCATCGCGTCATCATATCGTCGCATGCCTCACTGGGCGCGCTCTATCTGGGCGATTTGCTTGCCACGCGTGGCGTGTCGGTGCCGATCACCGCCTGGGGCACCACCGCCGTCACCGCGCGGCGGCTCTCACCGTCCGAGGTGCGGGTCAACACCGTCCGGAAGCTCGTCGATCTCTGCACCGTGCCCGACGCCGCCTCGCACACCGAGCACGCTCTTTGCCAGCGGCTCTTCGGCGACCGGTTCCAGCCGCGCGACGGGCTCCTGGCGATTTCGCTGTCGAATCTGAATCCGCAGAACCATATGGGCATAGCGCTTGGCAACATGACCCGAATGGAACGCGGCGAAACATGGAGCCAGGGACAGAACGTGACCCCGAACGTGGGCCGGCTGCTGGAGGCGCTGGATGCCGAACGCCTGGCCATCGCCGGGGCACTCGGACTTGAGGTACGAACCATCTTTGAACACTTTCACCTTTCCTTCCACGTGCCTGTCGCTTCGGTTTCCGAGATGAACCAGGAGATGCATGCAGCGGGCAACGGCGGCACCGGGCCCGCGACTGCCGACAGCCGATACGTGACCGAGGACGTGCCTTACGGTCTGGCGCTGACGGCGGCTTTGGGCCGGATGACCGGACAGCCGGCCGTGCTGCACGAGGCCGGGATCGGGATATTCTCGGCGATGTATGGCCGGGATTTCATGGCGGAGAATACGCTGCTGAATGCCATCGATCTGGAAAGATACACGCTTGACGACCTTCGAAAGGCCGCCCGTACCGGCCTTCTCGAAAGCAGGGACGCGCCCAAGACGTCCTGAGAAAGACCGCAGAGGTTCCGACAGATCCATAAACCAGCAAGGAGAGACCTGATGACCAAACTGATTATGAACCGGCGGCGTTTCATCGGCACGACCGCGGTCGGTGCCGCCGCGCTTGCCAGCCCCGCCTATCTCCGGCGCGCCAATGCGCAAGGCAGCGGCGAGGTGAATATCTGGACGTACAACCAGTTTGTGCCCGACGCCTTCAAGGAGCAGTTCGAGGCGGATACCGGGATCAAGGTGAATGTCCGGCTGGTGGACGACCAGGGAAAGCAGTTCAACCTTCTCGCTGCCGAAGCGCCGAACCCGACGGTGGACATCGTCACTGTGGCCGGGCACCGCTTTCTGCAGTTCATCGACAGCGAACTGCTGGCGCCGATGGACACGGGCCGGCTTTCGAACTGGGGCAACATCAACCCGACGTTTTCGGAAAGCGACTGGGCCACGATCAACGGCAACAAATGGGGCGCGCCGATCCTGTCTGGCATGGAGGTGCTGTCCTACAACACCGACTTTGTCAGCGCCGAGGAAGCGCAGACCTGGGACACGTTGTTCTCGGAGAAATATGCGAACCAGACCGCCTATATCATCCAAGACATGATGTCGATCGTGATGCTGATGATGGGCTATGACGGCAACATGGTCGCCTACATGGACGACCCGGACAAGGCCGCCGAGATCGTCGAAGAGGCCAAGGCGTTCCTGATCGAGAAGAAGCCGCTGGTGCGCAAGTACTACGATTCAGGCGCCGAGGTGCAGCAGATGTTCGTCAACCAGGACATCGTGCTGGGCCACAGCTGGAACGGCCCGGCGGCGGCGCTGATCAACGACGGCTTCCCGCTCGGCATGTCGATCCCGCAAGAGGGCTCGTACGGTTTCGTATACACCCTGAACGTGGCCAACAATGCGCCGAATGCCGACAACGCCTACACCTTCCTCGACGCGATCCTCGCCTCGGCCGAAATCGGCGCGTCGATGACCAAGGCATCGGGCTTCATCTCGACCTACAAGGACTCCTCGCAGTACCTGACCGAGCTGGAGAGGAAGTCGACCTCTTTCCCCGAAGAGCAGCTGGCGAACCTGCAGTTCTTCCGGGCCGAGGCCAACCAGATGAAGTACGGGCTGGTCGATCCGGCCGTCGAGGCCATCAAGGCCGCCTGAGCCTGCCCTTGAACACAGTCTCCGTCCATCCCGGGCGGAGACATGCCGCTGCACCGAAAGGGATTTTCATGGGGTCTGATGTCGCCTCCGTGCGTAAACCAGGCGGAGGGAAGGGGGCGGACGCCGGCGCGACGTTCTGGGGCCGGCTGGTACGCTGGGGGCCCTACAGCGCCCTGTTGTCGCTGATCTTCACCTCGCCCAGGCGGCAATTCGTGATCCTTGCTGCCTTCCCGATCCTCTGGGTTTTGACGCAGCACCTCGGCCCGATGCTGCAGATGCTGCGCGTCAGCCTCACCGACTCCTATCCGGTGGCCCAGGGCACCGATACCCAATTCACGCTGGATAACTATGTACGGTTCTTCGGCGACCGGATCTTTTGGATGCCGTTCTTCCGTACACTGACTTTCGCGGCGGTCTTCACGCTGACGACGCTGATCATCACCTATCCGGTGGCCTACTTCCTCGCCCGCCACGTGAGCCGGAAGAACCAGCTGCTGATGCTGTTGTTGCTGCTGATCCCGTTCTGGGTGGGCGAGATCGTGCGGACCTATGCGATCATGATCCTGCTCGGAAACAACGGGGCGGTGAACCTGGCGCTGCGCTCGCTCGGCCTGATCGACCGGCCGATCCCCTTCATGTACACCAGCTTTTCCATGGGCGTCGGCATCGTCTATCTGACGGCGCTTTATATGTTGCTGCCGCTCTACTCGGCGCTCGAGAAGCTGCCGAAAAGCTATACCGAGGCAGCCGCGGATCTCGGCGCCGGCGCCTGGACCCGGTTCCGCCGTGTGACCTTGCCGCTTTCGCTCGAGGGGATCTCGTCGGGCTGCATCTTGGTCTTCCTGATCTCGACGGGCTTTTACGCCACGCCGGTGCTGCTCGGCGGCCCCTCGACCACGGTCTTCGCCGAAACCATCGCCGGCTTCTTCCACGTCGCTGGCGACGAATGGCCCACCGGCGCGGCCTTTGCCACGATCATGTTCGTCGCTGCCCTGCTGCTGACCGGCATCTTCCAGAAACTCATGAATGCGCTTCGCAAGGGAGACACGAGATGACCCGCGGCACGCGCATCTTCCTGTCCTGCATCTATTGGGCCTTTGTGCTTTATGTCTTCGTGCCGCTGATCCTGATGGTTGTCATGGGCTTCAAGGACTCGAAGTTCATCGGCTTCCCGATCCGCTCTTGGACACTCGACTGGTATCTCGGGGTGTTCGAGGATGCCGAGGTCGTCTCGGTCTTCGTTTACTCGGTGGCCATCGCGGTATTCTCCACCCTTATCTCGGTTATCGTCGGCACCTGGATCGCGGTGCTTCTGGAAGGACGCAAATTCTGGGGCCGTGCCGCGGTGTTCGGGCTGACGATCCTTCCTGCGCTGGTGCCCGGCATCATCTCGGCCATCGCATTTCGTATCTATGCCCGCCTGCTCGGGATCGAACCCGGCATGTTCGCGATCATCTGGGCGCATGCGGTCCACAATGTCCCGTTCGTGGCGCTTGTGGTCATGGCCCGGCTTTCGACCCTGCCGAAAAGCCAGACCGAAGCGGCACGCGATCTCGGCGCCGATCCTCTCGTCGCATTCATGCGGATCACGCTGCCCTACCTCGTGCCCGCGATCATGGGAGCCAGCATCTTCTGCCTGCTTCTCAGCTTCGACGATTTCGTCCGATCATTCTTCCTCGGCAGCTACGAACCCACTCTGCCGGTGCTGATCTTCGCCATGCTGCGGTCGGGCATGTCGCCGGAGATCAACGCCATCGCCACCGTCGCCCTGGTCCTGACGGCCGTACTGGGCGTCTGGGCGGAACGCTACATGCGGCGCATGAACAAGGAGACCGGCCGATGACCGGATCCGATCCGATCGCGCGCATCGAGGGTATTTCGAAGTCTTTCGGCAAGGCGATCGCGCTCGAACATCTGGAACTCGATATCGCCCCCGGCGAATTCGTCACGTTCCTCGGGCCCTCGGGCTGCGGCAAGTCGACGACCCTGCGCATCCTCGGCGGGTTCGAAATGCCCGACAAAGGCCGGATCATCCTCGACGGCCAGGACGTGACAGAGCTGCCGCCGAACCGGCGCAACGTGAACATGGTATTCCAGGACTACGCGCTTTTCCCGCACATGACCGTGCGGCAGAACATGTCCTTCGGCCTCGAACTCAAAGGCATGAGCCGACCGCGGATCGACGCGCGGCTTGACGAGTTGATGTCGTTTCTCGAACTCACCGAGTACGCCGGCCGTTACCCCGGCCAGCTGTCGGGCGGCCAGCGCCAGCGGGTCGCGCTTGCCCGCGCGCTCGCCCCCGATCCGGCGCTTCTGTTGCTCGACGAACCCCTCGGCGCGCTGGATGCCAAGCTGCGCGGCCAAGTTCAGCAGGAGCTGAAATCGATCCAGCGCCGCACCGACAAGACCTTCTTCTTCGTGACCCACGATCAGGAAGAGGCGTTGACCATGTCGGACCGCATCGTTGTGATGAACGCCGGACGGGTCGAGCAGGACGGCGCGCCGGAAGAGCTCTACTTCCACCCGGCCAACCGCTTTGTGGCAGAATTCGTTGGCGAGACCAATCTGATCTCGGGTACGTTCCGCGGGCTCGACGGCGAAGACGTTCTGATCGACTGGTTCGGCGAGACGCTCCGCGGCCACGCCCGCGGCGGCGCGCCGCAGCTTCACGGCACGGTCACGGCGTCGGTCAGGCTCGAACGGCTGGGATTGCACCCCGAGAAGCCCGCGTCGGCAAACGCGGTGCTGGGCAGGGTCGTCGGCAAGACCTTTCTCGGCAGCCGCATGGTCGTCGATCTGCTGGTCGAGCAGGCCCACAGCACAACGCTCAAGGCCTATGCCGATATCGCCACCGTGCAGTCGGTGGGGGATGGCGATATCTGGATTGGATGGGACGCTGACAGCATGGCCGTGCTGAGCGACTGAACGGTCGTATCCGGTGGCACTTCGGTGCGAATTCTTGAGGTCACCGGATATCCAATATGTGCGGCGATCTATTGATCGTTGACGGCAAACGCCGTGTCGGCGGGTTCGGGCACGCCTGCCAAAAAAAGGACCGCGCCGCACCGATCAGTGCGCTTCCCACGCCCAAGCCCTCTTTCGCGCATGCGGTTTCGTCCGAGCGCTCAAAGCGACACCATGGGCAGGCGGCACGCTACGGCAGTTCTGCGTCGCCAACGTCTTTTGGAAAGGTCGCGCGCCAACGCGCGATGAATTCCGCGCGTTTGTGCTGGTCCAGACCGACCAGAAGAGCGGGCGAAAGCGGGATCGGTCTTAGACTGATGTCGGGGTTTTCAGGAAGGCGCAACGCCGGTTGCGCACCGCCGCCAGTTTCAACGATTAGATTGGCGGCACGCAGCGCAGCGCGACCGGCATCCGACAATAGGAAATCGATCAGCGCGCCTCCGATCTCCGGCTCCGCAGCGCGTTTTGGGATCAGTGCTGCGCGCGACAGGACGAGGGTATAGTCGTTGGGCGCAACCACGACGATGTCGGCATTCTCTTGCGCCCGCGCCAGTGCGTAGGATCCCAAAACATTGTAGGCAATCAGGAATTCGCCACTGGCGACGCCGTCGATGATCGTCGAGGAGCAACAGGTGGCGACCGCACCGCTGCGGCCGAATGCTTCGATGAGACTGCCGAAGGTGGTGGCTTGCTGCGCATCGGCGAATGCAAACATGTACCCCAGTCCGGACGCCTCGATGTCATAGGTCGCGACGCGCCCGCGGAACCGGCTGTCTTCCGGTCTTAGCAGGTCAATCAGATCAAAGCGCGACCGAGGCGCCTCGGCGTCGGCGACAAGCGCCTTGTTGTAGACGATAACGGCGGGCTCGAGCGTGGTGCCGAAGACCTCGTCCCGCCAATTGGAGACCGCGGGCAACGCGGTGGTTTCGTCCGATCGGTGCGGCGCGGCGCAGCCGTCGTTGGCAAGCTTGACCTGCTGATCGATGGACGAGCTGATGACGAGGTCCGCCGTCGCGCCGCCGGTTCGGCAGTCTGTCTCGGATGCAAGGTAGAGATCGTTCGATCCCCACTGCTCGTAAACGATGCGAACGTCGCCGGACCCTTCGGTGAATTCCAGAAGGACCGGCTCGAACAGCTCGATATCGGTTGTGCCGCGGACCAAAACGCTGGTTTCGGCCTCGGCCGGTCCGTAGGATTTCACAGCCTCTGGCATCGGTTCGGCGAAGGCTGCGGTCGCGAAAGTGGCCAGGCCGAGCGATATGGCTGCACGACTCATACCGCGCCTTCCGAGATCCCGGGCAAATCGATCGAAACCTCGAACGCCGCCTCCGACGGCCGTTCGATGTCCATGCGGCCACCATGCGCCCGGGCCACCGCATGCACGATTGCCAGCCCCAGCCCGGCGCTCTTGGCCGAGACGCCCGCATTTCTGGTGAAGCGCGAACCGGCATCCGCCCACATCGCCTCGGGAATACCCCTCCCGTGGTCGCGGACGCCGATGCGGGCGCGCAGGCCGGCCCGTCGAACGAAGACGATAATCGGCGCCTTGCCGTGGTTCGCGGCGTTGTTGATCAAATTCTTGCACGCCTCGACCAGGGATAGCGCGTCGCCTTCGCACATCACCGAGGCCTCGGGCAGATCGAGGCGCACGATTTCTTCTCCATCGGACATCGACTGATCGATCTGGGCGACCGCCTCGGTGGCGATGGTGCGCAAATCCAGGGCCTCAAGATCGACCGTATCGGCGCGATGAATGATCAGGGCATGGTTGAGCAGTTGGTCGGTGAGGCGGCTGAGGTTTTTCGACCGCTCGTGAATGCGCCCCACGATGCGAAGCTGACGGTCCGGGTTGGTCTCTTCGGAGGCCAGCTCAGCCTGGGCGCGCAAGGCCGCGATCGGTGTTCGCAACTGGTGCGAAGCGTCGGCGATCAGTGTGCGCATCACGTTTAACTGCCGGTCGATGCGTTCGATGAACCTGTTCAGGGCCAGCACGAGGCTGCTGATTTCCCTTGGAACATCGACGTCTACAGGCGTCAGATCCTTGCTGGAGCGCGCTGCGAAGTCGCGCTCGATCCGACCGAGCGGCCGCAAGGCGGACTGAACGGCAAGCACGGCAAGCCCCGACATGATGACGCCGACAGCCGCCACCGCGATCAAGGCATTGCGCGTGATCTGCTGGGCAAGTTCGCGCCGCGCCTCGGTGGTCTGCCCGATGATCACCTCCACCGAGCCCAGAAACGACCGCTCGGCGAATTGCCGGGTTACGCGCACGAACCTCGCGGGTTCTTCGGCAAAAATTCCATTGTAGAAGACCTCGTTGCCCGTCGGAACGGGGATCGTCTGATACCCGGTGATCAGGGCGCCGTCGTCGCCGAACACACCATAGACGACACGGTCGCGCGGGGCCAGTGAAAGCAGCTCGAAGGCCGACACCGGGATATCCACGATCACCTCTCCGCTGCGCAGCGTCAGCGAGCCGGCAATCTGGTTTGCCGCACCGATCAGAAGGCGGTCGAAAGACTGCTGGGCGGCGCTGCGGCCATAGGCCAGGGCGGCGACCGCAACGGCCACGCCGCCGACGGCGAGGATCAGGACGATGCCCATTACCAGCCGAAACCGCAGCGATCCGATGATCCGCGACCTCGGCGCGGCCTCACGCATCATCGACCAACTGATAACCGAGGCCCCGCAGCGTTCTGATAGAGACGCGGCTCTTTGCGAGCTTCTTGCGCAGGCGTCCGACATAAAGCTCGACAGCGTTGACGTTCACCTGTTCGTCGTTGAACGAGAACATTCTCTCGAAGACGGCGTCCTTCGGAACGACGCGTTCCCGGTTGACCAGCAGAATTTCCAGAAGGCTCATCTCCCGGCGGGCCAACGGCAATGGCGACCCGGCAATTTCAACCGTCAATCCGGAGGGATCGAAGACGATGTCGCCGAATTCGATCACGCCCGACCGGTCGGGATCCTGCCTGCGCAACATTGCGCGGACCCGTGCGTGCAATTCGCGCAGATCGAACGGCTTGACCAGATAATCGTCGGCCCCCTTGTCAAGCGCCGAAACCCTGTCTTCGATGTCAGACCGTGCCGTCAGCATCAGGATCGGCGTCTTGCTTCCGGCGCTTCTCGCAAAGTTAAGGATGTCGGTGCCGCAGCCGTCCGGCAGCCCGATATCGAGGATCATCACGTCGTAGTCCTGCACCGCAATGACGTCTTCAGCGCTTGCGACCGTTGACACGTGATCTACCGCATCGCCGCGTCTCTCGAAGCTCGCGACAATCGCATCGGCGACATCCTCGGTATCCTCGACGAGCAGCAGGCGCATAGGTTTGGAAATCCTCCCAAGGCCACTTTTCACCGAAACCGCCGAAATATCCAGCGGCCGCCCCATGGAGGGCCGACTATCCGGTGACAGTTTCATGACAGTCAGGCCATGTATCGTCGGGCTATCCCTGGGCGGACTCTGCCCAGATGGGGAACAGCAGAAGACGGAGGAGATCATGCTGACATCCAAACTTTCCCGCCGCGCGTTTGCCGCGGCCACGGCGGCCGCGCTTTCGCTTGGCGCGCCGGCCTTTGCCGGCGGCCATCAGGTCGTCGACAGCATCCACTTCTTGATCCCAGGCGGTGCCGGCGGAGGCTGGGATGGCACTGCCCGTGGCACCGGCGAGGCGTTGACGAATTCGGGCCTCGTGGGCACCGCATCCTACGAAAACATGTCCGGCGGAGGCGGCGGCAAGGCGATCGGTTATCTGATCGAGAACGCCGAGTCGAACCACGGTACGCTGATGGTCAACTCGACCCCCATCGTGATCCGCTCGCTCACCGGTGTCTTCCCGCATAATTTCCGCGACCTGACGCTGGTTTCCGGCACGATCGGCGACTATGCCGCCATGGTGGTCGGCAAGGACAGCCCGATCAACTCGATGGCAGACCTGATCGCGGCTTACGATGCGGATCCCGGCGCGACCGCCATCGGCGGCGGCTCGGTTCCGGGCGGTATGGACCACCTGGTCGCAGCCATGGTGATGGAAGCGGCCGGCAAGGACGCTCTGGGCGTCAAATACATCCCCTATGACGCGGGCGGCAAGGCCATGGCGGCTTTGCTCTCGGGCGAAATCTCGGCACTCTCGACCGGTTTTTCGGAAGCGGTGGACCTGGCAAACGCCGGCGAAGTGAAGATCATCGGCGTCACGTCGGCTGAACGCGTCCCCGCGGCGCCCGACGCGAAGACCATGAAAGAGCAGGGCATCGACACCACCTTCGTCAACTGGCGCGGCTTCTTCGGTGCCCCGGGCCTGCCCGAGGACAAGCTTGCGATGTACCAGGACGCCATTGCCAAGATGTACGACACGCCCGAATGGGAAGAAGTGCGCGCGCGCAACGGTTGGGTCAATATCCACAATCCGGGTGACGAGTTCGAAGCCTTCCTGGAAGACCAGGAAAAGGTCATTGGCGACCTGATGAAGAAACTGGGCTTCCTCTGAAGTCCGCCCGGCAGAGCGAGCGCTCGCTCTGCCGTTTTTCCTTGAGGAGGGGATCATGGCTCTGGATCGTTGGATCGCGCTCGTTCTGTTGGGCATTTGTCTGGCCTACGGCTATGCGGCCTGGTTCACCATGGACGGGAACCTCGCCCCCTTCATGCGCCGCAACCCGATCTGGCCCAGCACCTTTCCGAAAGTCCTGTCGATCCTCGGCATCATCGTGTCTCTCGTCATCCTGCTGGGGCTCGAAAAGAGCGAGGTGAAGCTCGCCGACATCGATTATCGCCGGCTTGGCGACTACCACCTTGGCCAGGCGCTGCTGCTTCTCGGCCTGATGGTGGCCTATGCACTCTTGTTGCGCCCGGCCGGTTTCTTGTTTTCGACGTCCGCGTTTCTCATCCTCGGCTCCTTCATTCTGGGAGAGCGCAAGTGGCATGTGATGCTGCCCATCGCGCTGATCGCCACCTTCTTTGTCTGGTACCTGGTGCAGCAGGTTCTTGGCATCTACATGCGCCCGCTCCCGGGTTTCATCGGAGGCTGACATGCTCGAAGGACTTTTGATCGGCCTGCAGACGGCCCTTTCGATCCAGAACCTGCTGATGGTCATCGCCGGGTGTCTGATCGGGACGTTCATCGGCATGCTGCCCGGTTTGGGCCCTATGTCGATCATCGCAATCATGATTCCCGTCGCAATCTCGATGGGCGACCCCTCGGCAGCCCTGATCCTCTTGGCGGGTGTCTATTATGGCGCGATCTTCGGCGGCTCGACCTCATCGATCCTTCTGAATGCACCGGGCGTCGCTGGAACCGTGGCCTCCAGTTTCGACGGCTACCCGATGGCACGCCAGGGCAAGGCCGGCAAAGCGCTGACCATCGCCGCCATCGCCAGCTTTGCGGGTGGCACGATCGGCGCCCTGCTGCTGATGGTCTTCGCGCCGGCACTGTCCTCTGTCGCCTTGCTGTTTCACTCGGCCGAATACTTCGCCCTGATGGTCGTCGGCCTCTCGGCAATCGCGGCCTTCGCGGGCACCGGACAGGTGGCCAAGGCACTGATCATGACCGTGCTCGGCCTGATCATGGCCACCGTCGGCGAAGGTGCCCTCTTTAACATGCCACGCTTCACGATGGGGATCATGGACCTGCAATCCGGGTTCGGGTTCATCACGCTGGCCATGGCCATGTTCGCCTTGCCGGAGGCGCTGTTTCTGGTGCTGAAGCCGAAGGACCTCAAGGGCGACGGCGACGGCGAAATCAAGGAACTCCGGATCACCGGCCAAGAGGCCAGAGCCATCGCGCCCGTCGTCGGGCGCCAGTCGCTGCAGGGGTTCTTCATCGGCGTCCTGCCCGGCGCCGGCGCCACGATCGCGAGCTTTCTCGGCTACGCTGTCGAGCGCAATATCGCCCCGAAGAAGGAACAGGAAGAGTTCGGCAAAGGCTCTATCAAGGGCCTCGCTGCGCCGGAGACCGCCAACAACGCCGCCTGCACCGGCTCTTTCGTGCCGCTCCTGACGCTGGGCATCCCGGGCTCCGGCACCACCGCCATCCTGCTCGGCGCCCTGATCGCGCTGAACGTGACGCCGGGGCCGCGCCTGATGGTCGACGACCCGCAGATCTTCTGGGCGGTCATCATGTCGATGTTCATCGGCAACCTTGTCCTGCTGATCCTTAACCTGCCGCTGATCCCCTATATTGCCAAGGTCCTGGCGATCCCACGCAACTATCTGATTCCGTTTATTTTATTCTTCACGCTGATGGGTGCCTATATCGGCCAGAACAATGCAACCGAGCTTTTGCTGCTGGTCGGGTTCGGGGTGTGTGCGACCGCGCTGAAATTCGCCGATTATCCGCTGGCGCCCTTGCTGATCGGCTTCATCCTCGGCGGCATGCTGGAGGACAACTTTTCGCGTTCGATGCAGCTTTATGACGGTGTCTCGTTCATCTGGGAACGTCCGATGACGCTCGGCCTGCTGGTGATTGCCGCGATCCTGATCGTCCTGCCCAGCCACCGCGCCCGGCGCGCCAGGGCGCGCCAAGAGGGTGTGGCCGAAGGCGATTGACCATGTTGGCAAGCGCAGCCTCCCGCCATCTGCCGGTTACAGGTCGCATGGGGTCAGCCGGTCGCTGACCCGATCAAGTCGGGCCGGTCCGCGACCGGCGCGCTTGCTTCGGTCTGAGACAGGCTTACACCGGATTCCATCGTGTCTCAGGCACCCGGGTCGCTACAAGAGCCGAGCGACCGCCGCAGCACCAGCCGCGTGTCCAGGGCAAGGCTGCGGGCATCAGTGTCGCCGTTCAGAAGACCTGCAATCAGCCGTGCGGCTTCCCGTCCCATTCGTCTGTGCGGCACATGCACCGTGGTAAGGGACGGCTCGGTGATGCGGGCAAGCTCGATATCATCGAACCCGGTGACGGACACGTCGTCCGGCACCGTCAGTCCCAGCGATTTGGCCATCCCGATGGCGCCGACTGCAAGGACGTCGTTGCTGCACATCACAGCCGTTGGCCGCGGCCGCATCGCCATCAGCTCCTTCATCGCGGCAGCCCCGTTTTCGATCGAATAAGGCGTCTCGTAAATCCTGACGCGCCCCGCTTCGAGCCCGGCATCCGTGGCTGCGTCGAGCACGCCGGAGACCCGGTCGCGGGCACGATCGTTTTGTTCCCGGACGGCACTGACGACGGCAATGTTGCGATGCCCGGCCGAAACGACCCGTTCAGCCAGCGCTTTCATCGCCTGCCGGTTGTCGAAGCCGACCGACAAGACGTCGCCATCGGCACGGTAGGCCCATGAAACGACGTAAGGCACGCCGCGTTTCTCAAGAAAGTCGTACACGTTGGCAGGTCTCTCAAACCCGATCAGCAGCAAGGCATCGGCGCCGCGCGCCAGAAGCGTGCGTATTTGATCGGCCTCGAGATCGGGGCGATAAAGCGAACTGGCGACCAACAGGGTCAGGCCGTGAACCGCCAGTTCTTCCTGGAACGCCTGAAGACCCCGCGCAAAGATCGCGTTCTCCATCGTCGGAATGATCGCCCCAATGGTGTTCGTGCGCTTGGCCGCGAGCGCCCGGGCACCGAAATTCGGCGCATAGCCAAGGTCGTTGACCACCTGCAAAACCCGGCTCCGGGTTTGCTCGACAACCCGCTCGGGCGTGTTCAGGCAGCGCGATACCGTCGCGGTGGAAACACCGGCGGCGCGCGCGACATCCTCCAGCGTCAGTGAAGCCGTACCCGAACGGTGTCGGGGTGTTCGCCCGTGCCTATTGCCCAACAGTGTATCTCCGGCGATCCGCCCTTCCCTGGCCTGCGGCAACCTAGTCAGCCATCGGCTGTCTGAAAGCGCGGCGCGATTAAATGTAAGCGCTTGCACAATAAAATGTAAGGGCTTACTTACTACAGGAAACGTGCCGGCAACCTCGAAAAACGGCTCTTCCGTGCATTTGTAGCCAGGAAAACATCCGATGCCGCGTGAGTATCTGAAGAAGGCGCCGCAAATCGTCCCGTCGATGTCTGGTGCCGCAACCTATTCCGGCGGCTTGCGCCCGCACAAATTCCCAAAGCTCGTTATCTCGCGGCGGACGACCCGCACGGGTGCGGAACCCATCGCCAAGGCGACCGCACGGCTCGAAGATATCGAAGCGCACGCCTGCTCGGCCGCCGTCCGCCCGCAGAAAGACGCTCCGAAAGAAACCTTCAATTTGACCATCCATGGCTAGCGCGTCGAACCCGAAACGGCTTTTCGATCTGACAGGCCGCGTGGCCTGTGTGACAGGCGCAAGTTCCGGTCTGGGCCGCCGGGCGGCGACAGCCCTCGCGGCGGCGGGCGCCGCCGTGGTCGGCGTCGCCCGCCGCGACGCCGAACTACAGGACTGGGCGGCGGCAGCCGGACCCAACGCGCATGGCGTTCCACATGACCTGTCCGACAAAGAGGGCCTGAAGGCACTGGCCAGGCGCGTATCGGACCCGTTTGGCGCGCCGGACATCCTGGTGCACGCAGCCGGGATCAACACACGCGAGCCGGCGGGCGAGGTCACGCCCGAAGGTTGGGACATCACGCAAACCCTGAATCTCACCGTGCCGTACTTTCTGAGCCAGGCGCTGGCACCTGCGATGATCGAGCGGTCCTGGGGCCGGATCGTGACGTTTGCCTCGCTGCAAAGCTGGCGCGCGTTTCCCGGCGGGATCGCCTATGGCGCCTCCAAGGGCGGCATCGCGCAACTGACCCGCGCCATGGCCGAGGCCTGGTCCGGCCAGGGCATCAACGTCAACGCCATCGGCCCGGGCTTCTTCCCGACCGAACTGACGGCGCCGGTCTTCGGCGACCCGAAGCGCGCGGCGCGCAACGCGGCCCAGACCTGCATCGGCCGGAACGGCACGCCCGAGGACCTTGACGGTCCTCTGCTGTTTCTGTGTTCCGACGCCTCGGCCTATGTCACGGGACAGGTCCTCATGGTCGACGGAGGGTTCACGGCAAAATGAAAGCACTCATTTACCAGGGGCCGGAAACACTGGTCTATGCCGACGCCGCCGATCCGGTCCCGGCCGGCGGCGAAGAACTGATCGCGATCGAAAGCGTCGGCGTCTGCGGGTCCGACATGCATGCCTATTTGGGCCATGACGACCGGCGGCCGGCGCCCCTGATCCTCGGCCACGAGGTTGCCGGGCGCACCGTGACGGATGGCCGCCGGGTCACCATAAACCCGCTGGTCACCTGCGGGCAGTGCGACTATTGCATCCGGGGCCGCGACAACCTTTGCCCGTCGCGGCAGATCATCTCGATGCCGCCACGCGAAGGTGGGTTCGCCGAGCATGTTGCCCTGCCGGCCCGGAACCTCGTCGATCTG
>JAAUYH010230469.1_pt1 | contig 17551 bp, 15 predicted proteins | sample 7278061 | NCBI WGS metagenome assembly JAAUYH01 (sample SAMN14350203, study PRJNA611818) | marine sediment metagenome | isolation source: surface marine sediment (0.6m) | place: French Polynesia: Moorea | collected 2018-08 | reverse complement strand
TCCTGCGCCGAGCCCTGGAACAGGAACTTGAGCGCCGCCACCCGGATCAGTTCGTGCCCCGCTACTCCATGGTGATGTTCCGACGCATCCCCTACGCCCTGGCCCAGCAGCGCGGGCGCACCAACCTGGAAATCCTGAGAAAGCTGACCAGCGGCGTGGAGCGGCTGGACGACGTAGACTATGTCCTCGCGTCCCGCCTGGTACAGCAACTGGAACCACTGGAGCCGGAGGCCCCCAACGATATGACGACCACATAACGCCATGAACGACACGATATTTCCGCTGATCCACGGCATGTCGACTTCGGGCAACTGCCACAAGATCAGGATGCTGCTGGAGCATCTGGATATCCCCTATCGCTGGAACGAAGTGGACATCATGACCGGCGGCACCCAGACCCCCGAGTTCCTGGCCATGAATCCCAACGGCAAGGTTCCCGTGGTGGAAATTGCCCCGGACCGGTACCTCAGCGAGTCCAACGCGGTCCTGTGTCACTACGGTGAGGGCACCTCCCTGCTGCCCGGCGACCCCTGGGTGCGGGCCCGCTGCCTGCAGTGGCTGTTTTTTGAACAGTACAGCCATGAACCCTGCATTGCCGTCGCCCGCTTCATCTGCCGCTTCCTGGATGCCGACCACCCGCGCCGGGCGGAACTGCCCCAGCTGCACGACCGGGGATACAAGGCGCTGGCGGTGATGGAACAACAGCTGGCTACCGATGATTTCCTGGTTGAGCAGCACTACACCGTGGCGGATATCGCCCTGTTTGCCTACACCCACCGGGCCCACGAGGGCGGCTACCAGCTCGGAGAATTCCCGGCGATCCGTGCATGGTTGGAACGGGTGCAGGCGACGCCGGGGTTTGTGGCCATGCCGGATACTCATCCGGCATCCTGAATCCCGTTCAGGATGACCGGGTAGAGGTTGACTGCCCCGCCCGTCCCGCCTCCGCCAGTACCTGGTTAGACAGGGAAAGGAACCCGACAAACGAGGAATCAGCCTCGATGCGTTCGTCCACCACCAGGCGGGTGACCGTAGCCTGCAGTTCGGATAATTCGCTCATCGCCTGGGGCGCCGGCAGGCTGCCGTTGCGCAGGTCGGCTCTGACCCTCAGCACTTCCGCCAGGTAGACGTCGATGCGGTCCTTGCGTGCCTGGCGGCGCATTCGCAGCAGCGCCACGGCGGCACTGGTGACCGCGATCAGCAGCGTGACCAGCAGCGCCAGCAGCTCGGCATAACGCTCGAGAAAAGACGGGGCGTCACGTTCCAGGTAACGCCGGGCGCCCGGATGCAGCGCCAGGTTGAGCTGGCCGTCGCGGATCGGCTGAAGCATGGTGTCACGGGCCAGCGGATACACCGCCTCCAGCCGGGCCAGCTGTTGCCGGGTCAAGCGGGACACGTCGTAGGCTGTCTCGACCGCCAGGCCTGACCGGGCGACCAGCAGCGAGGTAACCGCCAGGGTCAGCACCGGCTGCTGGCTCAGCTCACCATACAGACCCTGGGGGATCACGAATGGATCCAGGTGCAGGTAGCGCAGCGCCACCCCCTCCACCCAGGCCCCACGTCCCAGTTCGCTGACCTCGCCGAGAGAATACAACCGGTACCCTGGAAGTCTGGACAGGGCGTCGTCGGACAGCAGACCGCCGAAGATCAGGTAAACCTCCGGTGATTGGCCCAGGGGGGTTTCCAGCAGCTGGAACTGACTGAGGGGCGGCAGGATGCCGCGATTGGACAGGTCCATCACCAGCCGGTAGCCGGAGCTGCCGGGCGGCCCACCATAGACCAGGCGCTTTTTCACCAGCTCCGCCAGGTCCCGCGCGCCGGCCAGTTCAGCCGGAACCAGCACGTGCAGCAGGTTGGGAAACAGCGGCATCAATGCGGACAACCCCGCCACTGGCTGGTGGGGCTGCTCCATGATAGCAACGTCCACCTCACCGTTGAGCAGCGCCTGCTGCAGCTCTACCACATCGGCAAACGCGCGGCCGCTCAGGGAAAATTCATGCGCCAGAATCGGTTCCAGGGTGCGGGCCATGCCGGCGGCCGGCTCCACCGAAACCCAGCCCAGGGTCAGCTCAGCCCGCTGCCGGCAGCCTCCCAGGCACAGCAAGGCCAGGAACAGCAGCCCAAGCTGTCGTTTCATTCATTCATCAGCCGTACAAAGTTGCCGTCAGCGTTGCTGCGATGGGTCAGAGGATCGCTGTCCCATACCTCTCGGCCATTGGTGAAGCCAATGATCTCGAACAGCAGCAGGTCACCGTCCTCCACCTTGAAGTTGGTGTAATCCGGGCAGGCCAGCGTCCCCATGGCCAGGGTCGCCGCACACCAGCCGCGGTAGCGGGGGAGATACTGCTTTGGCGACGCAAAAAACAGCTCACGATTGGCTTCGGAGGCAAAGCGATAGGTCAGGCCGTCATGGGCGACCGTCCACTGGGCCGCCCCCTGCAAAGGTCCACCGGGCTGATGGTAGGACACCACGTCGTAGCCGCCCAGGGCTACACCATCCGGCGCGCAGATGGCGGTGTCCAGGATTTCCGCGTGATGCTCAGCCTGGGCAACCGATGCAACAATCAACAAAAACAGCCAGAAAGAACGCATACAGGGTCACTCCGCTCAATTTTCAAAAGCCTGTGGCGGAAGCACATCCGCCGGCCTATAACGACCGGCAAAACCGTGAATTGCTTTCCGGGCAGGGGCTCAAAATCCAGATTCGAGGCACCGGCACTCAGAGGTCGCGGGCAATGCGGAATCCGATCAGGCAGGTGGCCCGGGTAGGCTCGGCTGAAGCCCGGTAGGCTGACCGGGACAGGCTGGGGGGCGTCGCCCAGGAACCGCCCTTCAGGGTGCGGAACCGGCAGCTGCCGGCCAGGTGGGCGGCGCCGTCATCCGGCACATCGGCCAGCCTCCGGGTGTAACAATCCTCCACCCACTCCATGGCGTTACCGCCGATATCAAAGATGCCGTATGGATTGGACTCAAAGCTGGCGACCGGCGAGGGCCCCCAGTGACCGTCACTGTAGCGCTTGAACGGGTCGGGCCACTGCCAGGCGGAAGCCCGGTCGCGGGACCCCGTCAGGTTTTCGACCTTGTCCCGGGGTGTGCCGTCGCCCCACCAGTAGGGCGTTTCGGTACCGGCCCGCAGGGCGTATTCAAATTCGCTCTCGGTGGGCAGCCGGTAGGTCTGGCCTGTCTGCTCGGACAGCCACAGGACATAGGCGTTGGCATCGTTCCAGGAAACATGAATCACCGGCAGATCGTCCTCGGCGTCCTCCCCCTGATAGGCATTGCGCCAGTCGACGTCCCGCTGGGCGGTCAGCGTGCCGGCGGAAAGATCGTAGATTGTCGACTCCCCTGACCTTTCCGCGTCGGTCTGATAGCCCGTGGCGGTAACGAATGCGCGAAACTCCCCGACGGTGACTTCGGTCTGACCCAGTCCGAACGGCCGCCCGATGCGAATCGGCTTCCGGGGCCCTTCGGAGGCCGTGCGACCGCGCTCATCTTCGGGGGAACCCATCATGAAGTCACCCCGCGGCACCACCACCACGCTTGGACCCACCGAGCCGTTGCGCATGGGATCCCGGAATGTTGACAGGGGCTCGTAGGACAGCAGCAGCCGGACTTCCGACAAGCGGCCGCGCAGATCGTCCACCGAACCGCTGTAGCCGCTGTCCAGCAGGGCGGCGATCCCCTGCTCGGCCTGGTCCAGCTGCTCGGCGTCAATCATGGCGACAATCTGGCGCATGTCATCATTCCAGGCCAGTTCCTGCATGGCGTTGGCCTCTTCCCGGGCCACGCTGATGCTGTCGGAACCTCCCCGTACCTGCTCGGCCTGGTCCAGGAACCCGAACGCCAGAGCGAAATCCCGTTGGCCGACAGCGGTGGTCGCCCGTGCCAGCAGCGCCGCCTCGATCTGCCCCAGGGCCTCGGTGGCCTGGACGTTCGCCGGGTCCATGGCAAGAACTGCCTGGAACGTCTCCAGGGCATTGTCACCCGGCGGGTCGTTAAATTGGCTTTGGGCCATCTGACCACCGGCCTGCTCCAGCAGCGCTGCAATCTCGGATGTACGCAGCACCTCACTGTTGAACAGGTCGATACCGGGATGGACCGGGTCTATACCGCGAACCCGGTCAATGTCCCTCAGAGCACCGGTTCGGTCGCCATCCTGGAACGCTGTGCGGGCCCGACGCAGCAGTGCGTCAACGACCTCGGTCACGCCGGTTTGAGCCTGCAGGTTGTCCGGCTCGATCTCCAGTGCCTCGCGAAAGAACTCCAGGGCGTTGGCATTGGGCGGCACCACCAGGTCCCCCGCCACCAGGGCCCGTTCGCCCAGGGTCAGTTTGCGCGCGAGCTCTGCGGTCCGATCGCCGGTGTTACGGGTTGGCGACCATTCACGCGTCGGATCCACTGACAGTGAGTCGCCCAACCGGCGCAGTCGGCGGTTTTGCTCATTTGACGATTCCTGCTGCTCGGCGTTGTCCGCGGCAGCGACGTCGTCGGCAGGTTGGGCCTGGTCCTGCGCCGCCAGTGGCATCCATGCCAGCAGCAGCAGCGCACAGGCGGCCGGTAGTGTAAGCCTTTGATTCATAGGCCTGAATTCTGGTTTAAACGCATGGGGCTGTTATTCTCGTTATTGCCCGATCGCACTCAACACTGGCGGATCAACCGCCAATTCCCTTTGAGCCCACTGTCTGGGAGTGTGGCAAAACCCTTAAATTTCTGCAACCTGAGCCAATAAGCTGAGAATTCCCTTTGACCATGCCCGGCGGCGGGCCGGGCTCGGGCGGTTCAATCGCAGGATATGGTGGGGGTCAGATTAGACATCGCACCTGCCTCTCCCCAGTCACCCGAGAGGGGACCGGCAAAAGTCACCGCCGTTGCGATATCACCCGCTTGCGAGCTGTCGAAAACCACCGCGTTGCTGCCTACCGGCACCGAACTGACCGGGGAAAACGCGCAGGCCGGACAGAACCCCGAAAACTGCGACAGCTCCAGGGTCTGGTTGCCGTCAGCGCCCTGCCCCAGCACCCAGCGCGGGAACCCCAGGCTGTCGTACAGGTAGTTGATGTGAACCTGCTGGCCGGCCAGGCTGAGGATGGAGTAGCCGAAGCCCGGCCGATCCGGCAGGAACCAGAGCCCGGTCTGCTCCACCGCAGTGCCGTTGCTGGCGCAGCTGATGTCCGGGACGATAGCGGTGTAAGGCTCGCTGCCGGAGAATCCGTTCACCTGGTAACTGAACACCAGGTCGCTCGGGGACTCAAACGTCAGCACCACTTCACCCACGTCCACCGCGGCGCCGGTGCTGTCGTCCCAGTTAAAGAACAGCAGATCCGCAGCCCACTGGTCGCCCGCTGGCGGAAATTCGCCCTGGGCCAGATACCAGGTCGGCGTACCGTCCTCCAGGTAGGTGTACCACTCGATGATCAGCTGATCGTCGCTCAGGTTCAGGTTGAATCCAGAGCCGTCCCGTGCCGGGTTGAACCACAGACCCTGGACCGGTGTGATGGTGCGGCCGTCATGGATCAACTCCACCGTCAGGTCCATGGTCTGGGCAATGTTGCCGCTGTTGACCGGCACGATGTAGTAACGTCCGGGCAGGAGTTCGCTTCCGGAAACGTTCAGTTGCGTGCTGGCGCCGTTGCTGGTGGCAAAGGCCTGCGGCGAGCCGATACCCGAAACCAGGGGCAGATCAGGCGCGGTGAACACGGCGTCATCGCGCACCACGGACAGCTCAAACTCGTGGCTGCCGCTGGCGTTGACTGAAAGACTGGTGGCGGAATCCGGGACGTCCAGGAACATCCGGCCATGACCCTGAAACGGCGCCAGGGATACTTTGACCGGTTCACCCGGAACCAGCGCCAGGGACTCGCGGTCGTCCAGGTCCGGCAGACCTTGGGATCCGGCACTGCCGTCGGCCACACGTTCCAGTTCGACGATGGTGGTGCCCACCTTGCCCAGTCCGGGCTGGCGACTGGCCTTGGGCTGCAGGGCGCCGAACCACAGATCACCCGCGGCCATGTCACCGCGATCCCAGATGACCCTGACCGGGAAGGTGGGGCCGGCAGACTTGACGGATCCCGGGCCTGTGGCCACCAGGCCCGTGTCCGTGGGGCTGGCCGCGCCCAGGCGAACCCGGACCCGATCAGCGGTACCCGGCGTTACCGAGGCAAAATTGTGGACCAGGATCCAGTAGGTACCGGCCCGGGCGTCCTCCAGCACACACTGCTCCTGGGACTGGGGCGTGATGCTCTCACATAGCTGCTCGCTCTCGTCGGCCTGGCCGTCGCCATTGGTGTCACGGCCAACATAGAGATCGATATCGCGATTGTTTTGCGGGACGATCCGGGCATACACCACGCCACCGTCCTGGTTCAGGTTGACCGTCTCCACGAACACGCCGTTGGTGAGGCTGTCGTAGGGATCCTGATTGGTGGTGTCCTCCCCCAGAGTGCGCGCCAGATCTCTGCCCTTGGCCAGGCCCAGGGTCTGGTACTCGGCCGACGGCAGCGCTACCAGCCCGCCCAGCAGGATATCGGCCGACCCGCGGCTCTGATCGGTACTCAGCAGAGCCAGGGGTCGCAGATTGCCGGGATCGGAAAAGACCTGATAGGGAATCCGGGCGGTGGCCAGGGTGGGATCCGAGGGCTCCAGCACCACGTATCCCGTGACCCAGGCGTTCAGCGACTCACTGCCGGGCTCCAGGGTAATGGTCAGATTCCGGTCCTCGCCCGCGGCCAGCTCGAAGCTGGACGGGGTGACTTCGCCGGAAGCCGGTCCTTCTATCGTGGCGGTCCAGGTCGCGCCACCCACGAGGCCGGAGACCCGGCGGGTGAAGCTGCAGCTGCCCAGGCAGCTGTCGCTGACGAGGTAAGGCATGTTCAGCGCTTCCAGGTCACCACCCGAGGTGGGATTGGCCGACAGGAATTCCTGTCTGCTGACGTCCAGATACAGCGCGCCGCGCACGGCCTCCTCGGCCCGCACCCGGCCGCTGCCCACGTCAAAACCGTCGGCCGGGGACTGGCCGTCGCTGTCCACCATGCCGTCATTCAGCGCCGTGGTGGTCAGGATGGAGTGCAGTTGCGACGGGGACAAGCCAGGGGTGGTCGACAACACCAGTGCGGCAACTCCGGCAACATGGGGCGCCGCCATGGAGGTGCCACTCTTGAAGGAGGATTCACCGGCAATGTGGCTGGCCGCCAGGATATTGGAGCCAGGGGCGGCAATATCCGGCTTCAGGATTCCGGGGACGTTGCGATCGGGGCCGCGGGAACTGCTGGACGACACCTGGTCGCCCAGTGCCGGGCTGAACACCTGGGTCTGGCCGGAAATCACGCCGCGGTGATCATCGCCGCCGGCGCTCAGCCAGCTGCGCAGCCGGTCGCCATCGTTACGGCCAAGATGCACCGCCGGCAGGCAGTGATCGTCGGAGACTATGGATTCACCCTGGTTGGCGGTATTGGCCAGGATGTAGCCGCCGGCTCCCGCCGCACGCAGGTTGAATCCCTTCTCCACCCGGCCGTACGTTCCGCGGTCGCAGACCACGATTTCCCCGTTGAAGGTACCCGGCGGAAAGGGGTTGCTGGAACCGGTGTGGCTTTCGCACAGGGGTTGCAGCTCGGGATCACCGGCGCCGCACAGGGCGTTGCCAAAGTCGCGGGCGTGCACGATCCGCGCGGGTCCGAATGCGCCGGTGAACCCCACCCCGGTAAGGTCGCCCGGCGGGTTGGCATTGCCGCCGGTCATTTCCTGGACCGTGTTCAGGAAGCCCCGGTTGTGGGTCGAGTTGGCTGCAGTCAGCATCCACGGCGCGTTTGCAGGAGAGGACATGGTGTCGGGCTCGGGCCCGTCGTTTCCTGCTGAAGTGACGGTCAGGACACCGGCACCCCGGGCGTCCAGCATGGCGATGGTCTGGACATCGGTCCAGGGGCTCGACGTCGGACCGCCGATGGAAAAGTTGACGATATCCACGTTGTCCGCTGTCGCCTGGTCAATGGCATCCAGGATGGCGTCGAACAAACAGAACCCCTCGTCGTCGGGCGTGTCTGGATCGTCCTGCAGGCAGACTTTGTAACTGATCAGGTTGGCGTGGGGTGCGACTCCGGACACATCAAGAACGAGGCTCGAAGTGACGCCCTGGACGTTGGAACTGCGGATATTGCCCACCGCCGTGCTGGCCACGTGGGTGCCGTGACCGTCCAGGTCTCGCCCGATGCGCGTCCCCTCCTCGGTGAAATCGTAGACCCCGATCAGCTTGTCGTTGCATTGCACCTGGGCGTTGCCGCACAAGCCCAGGGTCCGGCCGATCGGGTTGCTGTGGTTGTAGCCGTCGCCGCCGATGTCGGCAAAGGCCGGATGTTCCCAGTTGATGCCCGAGTCGACGACGCCCACTACCACGCCTTCCCCCTTGCTGCCGGTGGCCTCCCAGGCCTGGGGCGCTCCGATCCAGGTTGGACCGGCGTCGGTCATCCGCCGCCAGGCGCCCACCTGCACCACGCGCGCCACGCCGGGCATGCCGCGCAACTGGTCCGCTTCGTCTGGCGACAGCTTCAGTGAAACGCCGCTGAAGACGTATTCGAAACGGTGCAGCGGGTTGAGCTTGCGCCCCAGGTCTACGGAGATGCGCTCCAGTTCCTGGTCATGGCGCTGCATCAGGTGTTTTCGGTAGGCCTTGACCGGTGCACTGTCCGCAGCGATGCGCGACTTGCCCAGCAGAGCGGGCGCCGTGGGCTCCAGCAGCCAGGTCTTATCGGAAGACTGAATGCCTTCAAAACTGACCACCGGCGGGTCGGCGAATTGCACGATATAGCGGCCGGTCCCGGCGTCGGCGTTGACCCCCGGGCCCTGACTGGCCGCGTGCATCAGCGCCGCGGCGAGGAAAACTCCATTTCCTGAAAACATGTGCTAGCGTCCTGTCATCCTGGTTCGTGGTGTCCGATCCTCAGCACTCCACTTTGTTGCGCATGGTCACCAGTTCCTCGGCGGCGGTGGGATGAATCCCGATCACCGCGTCAAACTGGGATTTTGTGGCACCCATCTTGATTGCGATGGCAACACCCTGGAGCATTTCCGCCGCGTCCAGCCCGACGATATGGCATCCCACCACGCGCTGGGTCTGTCGCTCGACGATCAGCTTCATCATGGTCTGTTCGTCCCGACCGGAGAGCGTGTGCTTCAACGGCCGGAAGGTTGATCTATAGACATCAATTTCGCCCAGTTGATCCCTGGCGTCGTGTTCGGTCAGACCAACGGTGGCTACCGGCGGCTGACTGAACACCGCCGAAGGCACGCTGGCGTGGTCCACCGGGACCGGGTCATTGCCGAACACCGTGCGGGCAAACGCGTGCCCTTCCATCAGGGCCACCGGCGTCAGGTTGATACGGTTGGTGACGTCACCCACGGCGTAGATGTTGTCCACGGAAGTTCTGGAAAATTCATCCACCACGATGGCGCCGCCGGCGTCGGTCTCAACGCCGGCGTTTTCCAGCCCCAGCCCGTCGATTTTCGGCGCCCGCCCGGTAGCGAACATGACCAGGTCGCAGTCGATGGAATCATTGCCGCTGAGGTGTACCCGAGTTCCTTCGGGGCATTCCTCGATGCCGATGATGTTGGTGTCCAGGCACAGGTGGATACCCTTCTTGATCAGTTCCTGGCCCAGCACCTCGCGGACATCCCGGTCAAAGCCCCGCAGCACCTGTGGACCCCGATAGACCTGGGTGACTTCGCTGCCCAGGCCGTTGAAAATCCCGGCAAACTCCACCGCGATGTAGCCACCCCCATAGACCACCACCCGCGGCGGCAGCGAGTCCAGGTGGAACGCCTCGGTTGAGGTGATGGCCAGCTCGGCACCGGGAACCGGCGGCTTGGTCGGCCAGCCACCCACGGCGATCAGTATCTTGTCCGCCGTGACCTGTCGGTCACCCAGCTGCACGGTATGTGCATCCACCAGCTCGCCGCGCTGCTCGATCAGCTCCACGCCGGCCGAGGCCAGGATGTTCTTGTAGACCCCGTTAAGGCGATCGATTTCGTGATCCTTGGCGGCAATCAGCCGATTCCAGTCAAATTCGGCCTGGCCGACCTCCCAGCCGAATCCTGCCGCATCCTCGAAGTCCTCGTGGAAATGGGCGGCATACACCATCAGCTTCTTGGGGACACAGCCCCGGATAACGCAGGTGCCCCCGACGCGATCTTCCTCGCACACGGCGACCCGGGCACCATAGCCCGCAGCAATGCGGCTGGCCCGGACTCCGCCGGATCCGGCGCCAATGACAAACAGGTCGTAGTCATACTCAGACATGGATTCACCCCGAAAATTGAATTGATCCTGTAGGACCCGCTGCGGGCCCGTCTGCTTGCATTATGCACCGGCCCGCCACAACGCCATACCAGAGCCAGCCCGGGCCCAGGCAATTCTGGTAGCATACGCGCCGGTCTGTAGAAGTGATGTCATGCTGCGAGTGGAAAGCCTGTCCTTTCAGCGGGGGCAGGTACCAATCCTGGAAAAAGTCAGCCTGGAGCTAGAAGCCGGCGAGGTGCTGATGGTGCGCGGCGAAAACGGCTGCGGCAAGACCACCCTGATCCGCCTGCTGGCCGGGCTGATTCCGGCCCAACCCGACTTCAAGGTGTTCCTGGACGATCAGCCCTATCACCCCCAGCAGGTCCAGACCCGGCTTCAGTTCATGTACCTGGGCCACGCCCTGGGCATCAAGGACGAGCTGACCTGCCTGGAGAACCTGGAATTCATTGCCCGCTTTCTGGGTGGCCGATCCGATATTTCAGCCCTCGGCAGCCTGCAAAGCTGCGGCCTGGACGGTTACCAGTACACCCAGGCGCGGCGGCTGTCCGCCGGCCAGCGCAAGCGTCTGTCGCTGGCGCGTTTCCTGTTGTGTCCGGCCCGGATCTGGCTGCTGGACGAGCCCTACAGCAACCTGGACGCCGAGGGTCTGACCCTGGTGGACCGTCTGCTGCAGAAACACATCAACGAGGGTGGCGGCGCTCTGATCACCTCTCACGGCACGTTCATCCCCCAGGTGACGAACCACCGGGAGATGATCCTCGAGGTGGCCTGAGCCATGCAGGGACACTCACTGGCCACCGCTGCATTCGCCCTGCTGAGCCGGGACCTTCGACTGGCGTTTCGCCGTCGCGGGGAAGCGCTGTCACCGATATTGTTCCTGCTGATGGTGGCCACCCTCTTTCCCCTGGGTCTCAGCCCGGATCCCGAGCAACTGGCGGCCATCGCACCCGGCGTCATCTGGGTCGCTGCCCTGCTGTCGTCCCTGCTGGCACTGAACCAGATGTTTCACGCCGACCTGCGGGACGGCACCCTGGAACAGCTGATTATTTCGCCCTGGCCGCTGCCGGTAATGGCCCTGGTCAAGGTCCTGGCCCACTGGATTATCAGCGGCCTGCCGCTGACGGTGGTGGCCCCGGTCCTGGGCCTCGGCTACGGGCTGGACGGCGCCACGGTGAAAATCATGTTCTGGTCCTTGTTATTGGGCACGCCCACCCTCAGTTTCATCGGAGCCATCGGGGTAGCGTTGAGCGTGGGCCTGCACCGGGGCGGTATGTTCCTGGCCCTGCTGGTTCTGCCGCTGTTCGTGCCTGTGCTAATCTTTGCCACCGCTGGCATCAGCGCCTCAGCAGAAGGATTTGCCGTGGGCAGCCACCTGTACCTCCTCGGGGCTCTGCTGGCCCTGGCGGTATCAACGGCGCCCTTTGCCATAGCAGCGGGACTGCGAATCAGTATTTCATGAACAAGCTGACACTGTGGTTTCACAAACTCGGATCGCCCGAGTACTTCTACCGCTTCGCCGGCCGCTGGGCACCGTGGGCCGGGTGGTCTTTCGCTGTGCTGACCGTCATCGGCCTGTACCTGGGCATGTTCAAGGCGCCGCCGGACTATCAGCAGGGGGAGAGCTACCGCATCATATTCATCCACGTGCCGTCGGCCTGGATGTCCATGTTCATTTACGTGGCCATGAGCGCGGCCGGTTTCGTCGGCCTGGTCTGGCGCATCAAAGTGGCCGAGATCATGGCCATGGCTTCGGCCCCCATCGGTGCGGCCTTCACCCTGGTCACCCTGGTCACCGGCGCCTTCTGGGGCAAACCCATGTGGGGCGCCTACTGGGTCTGGGACGCCAGGCTGACCTCCGAACTGATCCTGCTGTTCATCTACTTGGGCATCATCGGGCTGTACCAGGCCATAGAAGACCGGCGTACGGCGGCCCGGGCCGCCTCCCTGCTGGCCCTGGTGGGGCTGGTCAATATTCCCATCATCCACTTCTCGGTGGAGTGGTGGACGACGCTGCACCAGGGCTCTACGGTCAACCTGATGGGCGAGTCCTCCATGCACCCCAGCATGCTGTGGCCGCTGCTGATCATGGCGGTCGCAACCAAGTTGTATTACGTAATGAATGTGCTGCAGCGTGCCCGTAATATGATCCTGGAACTGGAAAGCAACAAAAGCTGGGCTAAAACCGTTCTGCAGCCCGCGGAGGCAAGCCGGTGAACTGGTCTGAATTCTGGAACATGGGAGGCTATGGCTTTTATGTCTGGTTTTCCTACGGCACGTTTTTCCTGGTTCTGGGGCTGGGACTGATCATGCCGATGCTCAAACGACGCTCGCTGGAGACGGAACTCCGGGAGCAATGGGCCGTCACAAAACGCAGGAAGCGAGAATCATGACACCAACTCGAAAACGACGACTTTACGCCGCCCTGGCGGTCACCATCGGTGTGGGTGTCGCCGTGGGCCTGACCGTAATGGCTCTGCGCGACAACATGCTGTTTTTCTTTTCGCCAACCGAGGTCCACGCCGGCGAAGTGCCCGAAGGCAGTAATTTCCGCCTGGGCGGCATGGTGGTGGATGGCTCGGTGACTCGCACACCCGGCAGCCTGAAAGTGCGGTTTGACCTGACCGACCACGGACAGACCGTGCCGGTGGAGTATGAAGGCATCCTGCCCGACCTGTTTCGCGAGGGTCAGGGCATCATCGCCATGGGCAGTCTGAACAAGGATTCGGTGTTCGTGGCATCGGAGGTGCTGGCCAAGCACGACGAGACCTACATGCCGCCCGAAGTCGCCGACGCGCTCAAAGCGGTTCACCCCGAAGGCTACAACTCGGAAAACTACGGGGACGACAAAAAGGACACGCCCGATGGTACCTGAGCTGGGGCAGTTTGCCCTGGTCCTGGCGCTGCTGCTGGCCATCGTCCAGGCCACTCTGCCGCTGATCGGCGCTCACCGTGGCAACACCGCCTGGATGGCCGTGGCCCGACCGGCGGTGTATGGGCAGACCACCTTCGTGGCCATTGCTTTTGCCGCCCTGACCTACGCTTTTGTCACCCAGGATTTCTCGGTGGCTTACGTGGCGCAGAACTCCAACCTGCTGCTGCCGGTCCCTTACCGGGTATCGGCGGTATGGGGCGCCCACGAGGGATCACTGCTGCTGTGGGTGCTGACCCTCACCATCTGGAGCAGCGCGGTGGCCTACTTCAGCCGCTCGGTGCCGGACGGCTTCATCGCCCGGGTGCTGGGGGTCATGGGCTGGATCAGCATCGGCTTCATTCTGTTTACCCTGCTGACCTCCAACCCCTTCCTGCGCCACGTCCCCGCCCTGCCCGACGGCAATGACCTGAACCCGCTGCTGCAGGATCCGGGGCTGATCGTGCACCCGCCCATGCTGTACATGGGTTACGTGGGATTTTCGGTGGCGTTTGCCTTTGCCATAGCCGCCCTGCTGGAGGGCCGGGTGGACAGTCGCTGGATTCGCTGGGCCCGACCCTGGACCAATATCGCCTGGGCGTTCCTGACCCTGGGAATTGCCCTGGGCAGCTGGTGGGCCTACTACGAACTGGGCTGGGGTGGCTGGTGGTTCTGGGACCCGGTGGAAAACGCCTCCTTCATGCCCTGGCTGGTTGGGACAGCCCTGATTCATTCCCAGGCGGTGACCGAAAAACGGGGTGCGTTCAAGACCTGGACCATCCTCCTGTCCATCGCTGCATTCAGTCTCAGCCTGCTGGGTACCTTCCTGGTTCGCTCCGGCGTGCTCACCTCGGTGCATGCCTTTGCCAGTGACCCCGAGCGCGGCATGTTTATCCTCGGCTTCCTGGCCGTGGTCTGCGGCGGTGCGCTGTTCCTGTATGCCCTGCGGGCCCCCAAGATCGCCACCGGCGGCCAGTTCACCATGGTGTCCCGGGAAACACTGCTGCTGATCAACAACCTGTTCATGACCAGCGCCTGCGCCATGGTGCTGCTGGGTACGCTCTACCCCCTGCTGGCCGACGCCATGGGCTGGGGCAAAATCAGCGTGGGGCCGCCCTATTTCGGTCTGCTCTTCATCCTGCTGATGATCCCCATCATCGTTCTGATGCCCGTTGGGCCTTACGGACGCTGGCGCGAGGATCAGGCTTCTCGATTGATCCGAATCAGCGTGGCACTGGCGGTGATCAGCGTCGTGGCCGGCGCCGCCCCCTGGATCGCCTGGCAGGACTGGTCCCTGCGGGGCATCACCGGCACCGCCGGCGCCTTCTGGGTCATCCTGATGACCGGCCGCTACCTGTGGGAACGCCGCAAATCCCGCCTGGGCCGCGGCGCCTGGGGCATGGTCCTGGCCCACCTGGGCGTGGGCGTGTTCCTGGTGGGCGTGACCATGGTGGAAACCCGGGGCCTGGAAAAAGACATTGCCATGCGTGCCGGGGATACCTTCGAGGTCAACGGCTACGAATTCCAGTTCCGCGGCGTGGACCGCTACAACGGACCCAACTACCTGGCTGACCGGGGCACCTTCGACGTGGTGCAGGACGGCGATGTGATCGCGGTGCTGCAGCCGGAGAAACGGGGATACTCCCGCGGTGGCAACATCATGACCGAAGCTGCCATCGATCCCGGCCTGACCCGCGACCTGTACGTGTCCCTGGGCGAGCCGCTGGGTGACAACAACAGCTGGGCCGTGCGTATCTACCACAAGCCGTTCATCCGCTGGATCTGGCTGGGCTCCCTGATGATGATGTTTGGCGGTTTCCTGGCGGCCACCGACCGGCGCTATGTGCAGGAAGCCCGGGCCAGCCGCAAGGCCAAGCTGGGTGACGATTTGCCCGGGACGGTGACCGCATGAAGCTGTCCGCAGTCCTGCCCCTGGGCGTATTCCTGGTGCTGGGCATCCTGCTGGCTTCGGGCATTGGCAAGGACCCCACCCAGATTCCGTCGCCCCTGCTGGACAAGCCGGCGCCGGAGTTTGAGTTGCCGGTGCTGGGGCGGGAGCCGGAGACCCTGTCCAAGAAAGACCTGTCCGGCGCGCCCTACCTGCTGAACGTCTGGGCCAGCTGGTGCCCGGCCTGTCAGATCGAGCATCCCTACATCACCGAACTGGCCGAGCGTGGTCCGGTGCCGGTGTACGGACTGAACTGGAAGGACGCCCGGGAAGACGCCATCCGCTGGCTGGACTTTTTCGGCGACCCGTATCGGGCCAGCCTGTTCGACGGCGACGGCCGCACCGGCATTGATTTTGGCGTCTATGGCGCGCCGGAGACCTTCCTTATCGGCGCCGACGGCCGGGTCCTGGAAAAGCACATCGGCCCCCTGGACGCCGCAGCGTTCCAGGAGAAGTTTGCGCCGCTGATCCAGGGCCAGGCGACGGGGGCACCATGAGGACCTGCCGCCGTCTGATCCTGGGTCTGTTGACGGGCCTGATGCTGGTATCCGCCGGCTGGGCCATCGATCCCCAGGATTTCTCCAGCCCGGCCGAGGAGGCCCGCTACTGGGAACTGATCGAAGAGCTGCGCTGCCTGGTCTGTCAGAACCAGAACCTGGCCGATTCCAATGCGCCCCTGGCCAAGGACCTGCGTGACCAGGTGCTGGAGCTGATGCAGAAAGGCATGAGCAACGCTGAGATCAAGGATTACCTGGTGGTGCGCTACGGCGACTTTGTGCTGTACAACCCGCCGGTGAAACCCGCCACCTGGGGCCTGTGGTTCGGCCCCCTGGTCATTGCCCTGTTGGGTGCCGTGGGACTGGGGGTGGTGCTGCGCCGGCGCGCCGCCATGGACCCGGCAGAAATCGCCGACCCGGACCAGGAAGAGCTCGATCGTCGCCTTGAGGCGCTGGAGTCGGAGCAGGATCCCCGATCATGATTTTGTTCTGGACTGTCGCCGCCGCCATGCTGGCGGGCGCCCTGGCGTTCCTGCTGCCGCGGCTGCTGAAAGGCCCGGCCATGCCGGTAAACGATGCGGCTGCTGACGCCCGCCGCCGGCTGCAATCCCTGGAGAGCGCCTACGCAGACGGTCACCTTGAGCAGGCCGACTACGACAGCCGCAAGCAGGCCATTGCCGCCGAACTGCTTGGCGCCGTGTCCAACGAAGACCACAGCCGGGATCGATCACCCGGAACCGCCCTGGCCCTGGGCCTTGTCGTTCCCCTGGCGGCGCTGGTCATCTACCTGCAGGTTGGAGACCTGAGGCCGCTGCAGTCCGGCAGTACAACCGTGGCCAGCACCGCTCCAGCAACCGATCCTGTTTCAGGCGAAAACGCCCAGGCGCCGGAGATCAGCGAGGCCATCCAGCAACTGGCCGCGCGTCTGGCCCAGAACCCGGAGGACGTGGAGGGCTGGTACCTGTTGGGCCGTTCCTACATGGCGGTGCAGCAATACGACCAGGCCCGGGATGCCCTGGCCCGGGCGACGGAGCTGGATTCCTTTTCGCCGCTGCTGAAAGTGGATTATGCCGAGGCCCTCGCATTCTCCAGCAACACCGGCAAGCTACCGGCCGAGGCCCGGGACCTGCTGCTGCAGGCACTGGAGGCCCAGCCCGACGCCCAGAAAGCCCTGTGGCTGCTGGGCATGGGTGCGTTCCAGGACGGTGACTACACGGAAGCCATCAGCCGATGGGAGAACCTGGCGGCCCTGCTGGAGCCCGGCAGCGGCGTGGCCCAGCAGGTGGAAGAACAGCTCAACCGCGCCCGCCAGGCCGCCGGCCTGCCGGCGTCACCATCCGAAATGCCGGCCCCCGCGGTGACCCAGGCGCCGGTCACTCCGCAGCCGGTTGCCCCGGCAAGCGGCCCTGCCCTGACGGTCCAGGTCAGCGTGGATGCATCCGTGGCTGAGAACGTCCAGCCCGGCGATACCGTATTCATCTTTGCCCGGGCCGCCGCCGGACCGCCCATGCCTCTGGCCGTGCAACGGCTGACCGCGTCCCAGTTGCCGGCAACGGTGACACTGGACGCGTCCATGTCCATGACCCCCGCCATGACCCTGGCGACCTTCCCTGAAGTGGTGGTCGGTGCCCGCATCTCCCGCAGCGGCAGCGCCACGCCTCAGACCGGCGACCTGGAGGCCCTGTCTGACCCGGTGGCCAACGACCGGGCCGAGCCGATCCAGATCAATATCGACCGGGTGTTGTAACCCGATTCCGCGGTATGAGCCTGGTCCGCTTTGACGACGTCACGCTGGAGCTGGGTGAACTCAAGCTCTTCACCGGCATCAACCTGTCCCTGGAGGAAGAGGAACGGGTTTGCCTGGTAGGCCGCAACGGCGCCGGCAAATCCACCCTGTTCAAGCTGATCACCGG
>JAAUYH010082141.1_pt1 | contig 17551 bp, 11 predicted proteins | sample 7278061 | NCBI WGS metagenome assembly JAAUYH01 (sample SAMN14350203, study PRJNA611818) | marine sediment metagenome | isolation source: surface marine sediment (0.6m) | place: French Polynesia: Moorea | collected 2018-08 | reverse complement strand
GCCTTCTGTACCAAAATCGCACCACAGTTTTTGTTCAGTGGTCCACCTTCAGCTCTTGGCTCCGCGTTCGCCATAATTGAGCCCGGGACCAAGTTGATGAGTTCTCAAATCGAAATACCACCCACGCCATTCGCTCAATCTAACACTAACCCTTCATCACGTACCAAACTCGTCATCGCCTTGAACGCTGTTTGCAATGCTGTAAATAATAATCGTCCACTGTAGCAGGTTCAGCTCGACACCTCCTACACCGCACTGCAACATGTAGTTGTAGCGTTGTAACCACGCCAAGGTCAACCACCTCACCACCAGTGTCAACCCAACCTGCCAACTCTGAAGACGACTCACGCGTATCGCGAGCAATAGTAGCCATCGGCCTTCCCTGTTCTCATAGAATCATCAAGGACACCTAGCCCCTGGTTTTCACAAGCGGCATTCACGAACGCACCTATCGCTGTCTCCTACAGGGCTTCGAACACCGAGCTGTTGGAGTCCACACTGCCGCAGCCTCGTGCCCCACAAAGTTGTGACCGAAACATGTTACATCCATATCGAAACGTGTTGACGGAAACCACGCAGGTTATGTACCTTGCCGTAAACGTGAAATCCACGGTCGCATCATCAGTGGAAGGCGAGCACAGCGCGGCGAGTACATCAAGTCCTGCATCGCCGCCGGCAATGTTGTCACATCGGCATGAAGTACAATGCTTCCGTACTAGAGCCCATTCGCCCTACCTCCCTCATCGAACACCTTGGCGAAGTCCGTCGAGTTTTTGGGTGAACATGCAATGTGGTGATGCAAGATGTTGACACAAAAATTGACACGGGAATTCGAAATTTACTGGTACTGCCTTTTCTTTACGTGCAGTTGATGGTGAAACACTTAACCCTGCAAGAAAAGTAGCCTGACTAGTAGGTTGACTAATTTCTGTTTGGACAGGGTAACCCGTGGACCTGCAATGCTGCACACTTTCTCACGATGCAGCAAGTGCAATGCATGCAACGAGAGCCCTCCACAGTAGATATGTTCTTGCCCATCCTCAAACGCAAAGTCGCAATACCTTCCATCCCAAGTATTACTGATTATTGCAGCGGTTAAAAGGCACGCTCTACGCGAACTTGAACCTGTATCTTCGGCGATGTAAAGTGAAACACCGATTACGAGAATCCCAATGTGGCCCTGTACTGTACACGAACAAATCGCGTGGATATTTGAGTCGAAAATGTTATCCGAAGTGTGAGTGGAACTTCATCCTCTAGAATTTTGTATTCCGCATGTGATTTTTATCGATTAGCAGAACGGGAGGCGCGGCCTAGTATGGCAGTAGCATGAGAAGAGTGGAGTAGATAAGCAGCTGGCGCTATTACTAGGGACAAAAAAGGCAGATGAGAGGCAGTACGCATTCGAATGGATAAGGTCTGAGAATGTGGATTGTCTGCGGTGAATGCAAATACGAACGCGCAACACAAAACAGAACAATAGATACGAAATGCGAAGCTAGTGAGAAACAGTTGTGCGAACAAACTTGACGAACTAAACAGCTGTTGTTACTGTACCGCTACTGAACTTGACATAACAGTTCAAGAGGAAGGCATTCAAACCAACGAAAAATTCTTCTGGATTCGATAATGCCAACCACCGGATTCGCCAAAGTTCCTATGCACTTCGAGTATTTCGCGTTGTTTCCGTCCCAGATTTCTATCTCGACCAAACGAATCCCTGTGCATCACCGTGTCATGTCCGTTCGGTTACCAACAAATACCTACATCACCATGGCGCTACCTCAACACCGCCGCAATTCCTGCAGAAAATCCGTCGCGGTACCATTCGAATAGGCTGTTTGTCCCATGCTGATTCCCACATCTTGTACGCATCCAGCTTGCGCCGCATACGCAACTTGCTGAGCATCCAGTGCTCCAAATCGGTCGTCTTCGGCGAGAAAGTCATAATCACTATCGCGCAGATAATAAATCAATCTGTCCACTTCATTATTGGGAGACGCCGACATCACAGCGTCGGGAGCGGTATCCGCAGTTTTTTTGTATACACCCTCGGGTATGCGCGAGCTTCCAGTACGAAATCTGCAATACATTTTTTGCTGATTAGTAGCAAATCTTCCGGTTCCGATTCTGCGTTCAACAGAATTACGCCTGGCACCAAGTCAACGAGCTCGTGCATACCAATTCAAACCACGTCATTCGCACAATCCACCACTAACCCTTCATCAGATACCGAATTGGTCGTCGTATTAAACGCTGTTCGCAATCTTGAATAATATTCATCAAAGTTGGCCGGCTCAGTCTGACGATGGCAGCGAACTGCAACATATAGTTGTGGCGGTATACTCATCCCATGATCAGTCGCTTCACCACCGCTGTCAATCAAAACTTGAATCACTAGACTTGCCATTCATGAGCCCATCTCCCACCTCCTACGAGGGTTTGAGCATCGACTCGTCGGGGGGAATGGGGGGGGGGACACGCTTTCCGCACCGTTGTGCTCCTCTGGGCTATGAACAACAACATATCAAATGGATGGCGAATCGAGTTGAAGAGCAGCGCAGAAATAATGTACCTCGCCAACACTGTCACCTACGACCACATCATCGGTGTTACGTGAGCGCAGCACGTGAAGCACGCCAAGTCGGTGCATTGCGGGAACAATAGTACTACATCATCACCAAGTCCGGTGGTTCCGTACCTGAGTCCATTCGCCTCGCCTCGCTCATTGAGTGCCTTGTCGAGACACGATGCATTTTCGGCTGCTTTTTTGTTGGCCTGGATTAAATCTGGCACGCAAGATGACACCAACAAATTGAGTTGGAAATTCTTAATTCACTGTAAGTGGGTCTGTGTTTCCTAACGATACATACCCTTATCTATTATTTTGTTCGTTGTAGAACAAGATCAAGATCAATTAAAAACGGTAAACCGTAGATCTGCAATGCTACACACTTCTCTAGCTTCCATTTTTCTGGATCGACGATTAACCATCACTAGTTTCATCTGTTTTGGTATTTCGTTCGAATCGCCAACGCCTCCGCCGGTCTTCCTTGGTCTTCATATACCTCGCACAACTTTGAAAGAACCTCCTTGATATGTGGATGAACAGAATTACGAGCGTGCACAATTCGTAGCATCTCAAGGCTCTGTTCCAGAAATTCGGCTGCCTGATTCAGGTTCTACTGCATGTGGTGTACTGTTCCAATATTGTAAAGCGATACCGCAGTATCAGGATGTGGCTCGCCGTGCCCTTGGATCGCTCGCCGCATTTCTAGGCTCCTATCGTACTTGTTCTGGGCTTCCTCGAGTTTTCCATTCCTCGATAAACATTTCCGAGGTTGTTGAGGGACCATGCAATTTCCGGGTGCGGTTTCTCGTGTCCGTGGACCATTCGTCTCATTTCCAAGCTCTGTTTGTGCATCTCTAGCGCTTCGTAAAATTTTCCCATTCCTTAGTACACAAGTCCGAGGTTTTGTAGCGACCATGAGATACCAGGGTGCGGCTTGTCATGTCCATGGATCGCTCGTCTCATACTTAGGCTTTGTTGGTTCACCTCCAGCGCCTTGTTCAGCTTACCCATTCCTTCATACACATTTCCGAGATTGTGAAGCGACCATGCGATGAGAGGATGTGGCTTGTTATGCCCATAGACGGCACAACTCATTTCCAGGCTCTCTGTCCTCATTTTCAACGCCTTATCCAATTCAACTATTCCTCCGTACGCACTTCCAAGACAGTATAGAGACCATGCGATATCAGAATGCGGCTTGTTAAGCCCGTGAACCGCTCGTCTCATTTCCAGACTCTGTTTGTTCATCTCAAGCGCCTTGTCCTGCTCACCCATTTCTTCATAAACATTTCCGAGGTTGTGTAGAGACCATGCGATGTCAGGGTGCGGCCTGTCGTACCCGTGAATGGCACGTCTTATCGTTAGACTCTGCTTATTACTCTCCAGCGCTTTACCCAGTTCACCCATTTCCTCGTAGATAAGCCCTATATTGTGTAGAGATCATGCAATATCAGGGTGTGGGGTTTCGAGTCTGTGGACCGCTCTTCTCATTTCTAAGCCCTCTTTGTGCACTTCCAGAGCTTTTTACAGTTTGCCTTTTCTTTCATAAACATTTCCAGGTTGTAAAGGGAATATGCGACGTCAGTATGGGGTTTCTCCCGTCCGTAGACCACTCGTCTCATTTCTAAGCTCTGTTTGTGTATCTTCAGTGCTTCCTCCAATTCACCCATTTCCTCATACACAAATCCGAGATTGTTGAGAGATCATGCGATGTCTGGATGCGGTTTCCTGTGTCCATGGATCGCTTGGTGCATTTTCAAACTCTGTTTGAGTTTTGAAGCTGCGATGTTGATTTTCCCTGTTGCCACGAGTGCACATCCCAGTGAATCGTATACACAGGCGACACAACTGTTTATCCTTCTCCTTCGATTCGAACAACAAGAAAGAGTCAATAACCGCTCAATGCAGCTTCTCCTTCGGTTCTTCGCTTGCAGATGGCGCAAAATGGAGAGCAAATTTTCCCACACCTGAACTTCTTTCTCCGACTTCCCCATGAACTCCATTACCCTTCCGCAATACGTACCACTGTAAGATTAAGAAACTGGTCAACACAAAAAAGAGCACTGATAATCCTCTTTGCCCTCCGGACGTTCGCCGTGCGAAGCAGATATCTAAAATTTTTTGAGAATGCTCAGCTGTACCAGTCCGAGATGAGCAGGATGATAACCGAGAATTGGAAGACGCCCTAGAAGAAATCGCTCAAGTTCGAAATGACAGGTATCAGCTTTCTGATGGTAATCGTCAATCAAGGATTAGCAAGCAGTCATCCGCTGCACAGCCGAAAAAGAGGAATAGCGATCCTCTTGTTGACTGAATGAAGAATGTCGCTGAAAGTATGGTGAAAATCTCAAAAGCTTTGACTCCTCACAGTAATGAAGAACAAATCAAACAATTAGTAAGTGCAGAAGTTGCAAAAGCTACTCTGGAGACCAAAAAGTCAATCGATGAGCTCAAGGACTTCATCAGGAATACTCTTAAGTAATTGATAGGAGATATAAAGTACTAAAGCTATCATTGAGTAATCCCGGAATAAACTGTTCGAATTTGGTCGTACCCGACAGTGCGCACTCGAAAGTTGTACAAATGAGTAAAAAGGACCAATATTCTGTTACGCTTCACAGCAGATCCGGAAATTGGGACAGATACTCTCTTGAACGTACCTTTGATTGCTCTTACTCCCTATTCTGCACTTTGTCTCTTACTAGTGAGGATTCTGTCTAAAACCAAACTTACAACAGCTTCATGTTCGGAGCACGTTGTAGAGTCACTGTTCAACTTATTATGTTTTCGCGCTCGTATAATTTTGCCGCTTATAGAACTCATGTTGCTCGAAAACGCGCTATCGCTAATTATCGCATATCCAGGCTGCGTCATTGCATTGTCTATTTTCGGATAATATAGACCAGAAGACGCTGCTACTTTCGAATCATGCCACCTTCCAGAGAGTTTGAGAGCAACGTGAATGATTTCACCGTGAAAATTCCAAACAAACAAGTTCGTCACTTCATGCGATTGAGTAAATCCCTCCCAGTATGAATTCTGCCAAAACAAATCCGAATGATTTGCACATGGCATTCTCACTTCGTCAGAAATGCCAAATATTCCACGAAGAACTCGTCCATTTGGCCTATTATGATGAAACAGTGCAGCTAAAGATCTCATCCCAGTTTCATTTGGCCACTTGACTTTCAAATTCTGCATGCATTCGTCTCGTAACTGTCTTCAGAAGTACTTCTGATGCGAAGTCAAGCCATACATGCAAACTTGAAGGAACGAGCCCAAACACAGGGCAAATTTTGTATAAAACATCACGGCTTTTGAGATAGTATAGTGCCATTCCCAACAAGTCTACTGATACAACAGCAGGTCTGCATCCTCTCGTGGAACCTGTCTGCTTATATGGGATGCTGTGATTCACTGTTTTTCGAGTTTCTTCAAACAACGGCACCATCTTGTTTAAAAGAACATCTTTCGTAAAGTTAATTGTGACAAGAAAATCACTTGATGCCCCAAATGTAAAAATTCGCCGCCACGGTGTGTCATTTTGGTGTCTGCGATGTACCGTCAATGCCTGTCGATGCTACTTTGGAGCGCCTTCCCTAATCTTTTTCTGTTTCCTGATGAGGGTGGCAGCAACACACAATGCCGTTGAATCTAGTGCAACACCAATGATGGCTTTGTTTCGTTGTGCACTCTGTAGATTGACTATCGCGGAAGTCAATTGCTTTCTCGTGGATGACTAGAACTGATAGTACTGTTGTTGACTTGTTTCAATGACATTGTACAAGTACGCCAATTGTATATATAATTCGAACGTTTCATAAATTCTCAAACAGCTATTCTTTAAAAACACTTGTCAAAACTGCACAGTTAATAGTTTGCCTGCCAATTTTTTCTTCGTCGCAACATGGCGCGCACGAAGCAAACTGCCCGTAATTCTACCGGAGGTAAGGCACCGCGCAATGAACTGGCCAAGAAGGCGGCGCGCAAGGCGGCACCGGATGCTGACGAGAACAGGCGCCGCCGCTTCCGCGCGGGGACGGTGGCGCTACGCGAATTCCGCAAGCTCCAAAAATCTACGGAGCTTCTGATTCGCAAGGCGCCATTCAATCGCTTCGTGCGCGAAGTCGCCCAAGAGCGCATGCAGGACGTGCGCTTCCAGGAGGGTGCCGTGGAGGCGCTGCAGCACACCACCGAGGCGTTCCTTGTTGAGCTTTTCTAGGAAGCGAGCTGGCGGCGATACACGAAAAGCGCATCTCTGTGATGGACAAAGACATCCACCTCGCGGTACGCATATGCGGGTGGGAGCTAACTATTCTACAGGGCTACAAGGCTGGCGCGTACCGTCGTTAGTTAAAGGGTTCGGACTTCGGACGATTGGCTACACTAAAGTAGAATTCCTGATCGAAATTTCCTCTACTGCCTGTTTCGTAACACCTACTCTAGAATTCCTGGATTTTCCCATTGTGTGTCGACGAAATACATTTTTCGCAGTTAAATATTGACTAAGTAGAGTTTAACAATCTAACTTACAATCATCAGCAACAAGTGCATAATAACAGCGAAGCGATTGTATGTGCCCAATTTATGTGATCTACGCTCTGCAATTCCACGACTTCCGATCATGGATTTCCAAATCTAAACTCAGAAATACCTTTGTTTGTTGTATGACAGCACATACGTTTCTTATTGGAGTCAGAATGCTACGGATTACGAATCGAGAGATAGGGCAACTACAGACTGATATAGAGCTGAATTTTTCCGATACTAAGATTATCTGATTGAAGATCTGAATGACCATTCGATCGGTTCGATAACCAAGAAAAGACTGGATTAACTTTAAGAATTGTTCGGACGGCGAATCAAAGTTCTGTAAATAATCAGGCGGCTATTCGGTATCAGACTTGCAAAAAACAAATCTAATTAAAATAAGCTGAATTATTCCATATTCCTGTTTACTTTCATGGCTGATTGATAAATGGCTATCAATTTTCTTCGATTTTAAAGAACTATTTATTTCAATGGCTGGGAAGTGTTTCCGACTACATTATTTCCCATTCAATACTTCTGAACTAGACGAAAATCATTGGCTACTATCAAAATCAATATTGCATAAATATGCTACAACTGCCTCGTGAAAAGTAATTTCTGGTAACCGCAATATGATAAATTACTTTAATGATTCACTGGTTTTACTTATTTTACTCCTTTTGTAATTTAAATATTGTTTTTGAAATTTTGGTAGAAAATATTTTTTTCGTTGATAAAAAATTATTTGATGTATTTATTGTATGTACCTTTACATCAGTAAATAGTTACTAAATATTATTCTAAAAGACTGTGGTTGGAATTATGAACGTTATTGAGTTTAGAATATCCAACAAATCCTAAAATTCTTAGAATCCAGACGACAGTTACGAACCTTTGCACTGTCACTCGAAAAATCAACATAATTTCGCTTATTAGCATCATACCTGAAACTTCATTTACTCATAACAAAAATCATATCACATTTCTTTTTTTCGTTAGAATACTCTCAGTTCACATGCACACTACACCATCCATAAATCGTTGATGGAATCATCGAATAGCTTTTTCCAACTTCTGCACAGTAGGAAATATCAGTTGATAGCCCTTCTTATTAATTTGGCCGTAATACTATGAGCATTAGAATCAGCGTAATTGTAGTGCTTGATCCTAAAAGAAAAATATTTTGGATACGAACGTTCGAAATCTCCTCGGAGTGAACCAAAGTTACTTTTGTCTCATCATGGTTTTTTGATTCCGTACTTCGATCGGCAAAACACGTGATTTGCAGCGTCTTCTACCAATTTTTCTTGACCTTTGCAGTATTTTTCATTCTCGATTTCTCTAAGATATAAGTTATTTCTCACTTCTTCAAGCAGTTAATTTCCATTTCTATATTTTTTAGAATGAAAAATGACTTAATTATCACTCACACACGTCTATTAGAGCGCTTTCTGTAACGAGGGCCGTATTGCCCATGTGAGTACAATTGTATATGTATGTCACTCTTCTCTCTTAATTTGTCTGAATAATTTGGCTTTATTGAAACACAGGATGACGAGTTCAGAGGATAGTACGATAATGAATGAATAAGCAACCCAAATAACCGGCCGATCGTACTAAGTACAAATATAGCTTGGCTGCATGACTTCAGCGCGAACGTGAATTGCTCTAGGCGCAATTAAACCTATTTAGCTGCTTGTGCAGAGGTTATTCTGGAATACTCGTTATCTGTGAGTTTGGATCTGACCCGGTGTAAGTCTGATCCATCACTCGCTTCGTGCCAGAGATATGTCATTCTTTACTTCATTCTTTAGCTTTTATATACGGTGGCCGCATGATACGTCTTATTCCTTTTTTTCCTCCCATTTCCTTTTCTCAATGCCATTTAATTGGCTATCTTGTAATATTTATCAATTTATTTGTCTTACTCCAGAAAATGACACAAAACCCCAGAAAACGAAAAGTGTTTTTCACAAATCCGCTTTTTCTAGGACCTCCAAAATGCCTTGCTGCCGGGATTTTTCTGTCATTTTTCTGAAATCTCACGCTTTAACAGGCTTTAGTGCTAATGAGAGTGTCTCAAAGCGTCATCGTGACACTTCGCACTATATAGATCCCATTATTTCTACTGTTTAGTTACTGTAATGCACTACCTTGTGTAGATTAGGTACAGTACCACCGTGTATACAATGTATTATTGCATATAGTTTATTATTTTTATCTTGCTGGATGTCGACTCGACTTAAATTCGTTTTGACGGTCGACGCATCACCTGCCCCATCTTTCTGACACTACTGTTATAATTTTTGCCTATATGAACCTGATCAGCCTCCGATTTCTCGGTGACCGATTACATCAGCCTGAGCCACTCTCCGTGCTTCCATCACGGCACTTCTCTGTCATTGAACTTCGTCTTCCTCACAATACTCGCCATCGTATTGTGCCAAATGTAACAGGATATCTGACCACATCAGTAGTTTTTCTACACTTCTGTTACCAAAATTCATATTTATAAGGGTAAATGGATGAGGCCTAATTTGTTTATTATATTTATTTGAAATAACTCGAAAGTAATTAGTCAATAAGTACCTGAAAATGAAAAAGAATGGTTAAATCAATTCGTAAAATATTTGTTTCAGTAGTTTTTTGTATTACAATCTCACTATCTAGCTAGCGATGAGCTCCGTTGCGTAAATAATTCCTGTAATCAGCGCGATAAATAGTATTTTTGTGAATTAGGCTAATTTTGACGTTCTTTAATTTTAGAGGATCAGAATTAAAATTTTACTTTTTTGAACAAACTAACGAAAATGCCAAAAGGTAGCGTACCCGCTTATAATTTTGTCCCATTCGAACTCCTTCATGTGACTACGGTTCAGGTACGGTCTTTCATCAAAATTTGAGCGCAGGCGTCGGCAACTGACATGTTCTATTTGCGCTCAAGCCCATCACTTCGTATAACATCTCACGCTTGAACTTGCAACGGAATAGATTCTTCGATACGCTTTTACCTGTTTTCCCCTCTTTTTTTTAACTGCCTTTCATTACTTTCTCTCTTTTCTCATCAATTCTCATATATATTCATAATCCACCAATTCCCACAGGTGTATGAATTTCGAGGACTACAAAGAACATATCGGGATTCCGCCATCTCTAAATGTTGTGCAAATTTCTCTAAAGACGATTTCCACGTGTACCACTTATACAATTACTGCAATGTAATCAATGCATGTACTGTAAGCCTGCAGAAGCCGCCTCTGTGGAGGGCGTAGCTTCCCCTTCCGGGGAACTTGCCGTTATCCCAGCAAGTTCGATCTATATCTTGCAATAAATAAACGTTCTCGGTCACCAACTTCCCGGTCACCGATATATTAGCATGAGCCGCATCCTCTTGGTTTCCGTCAATATTTTTGTGTTCATAGTGCAGTACAATTATCTTGCCTTTACGATTCTACTGCGCTTTCTATTATCCTATTCACTTCGGCAGCTATAAAGCACGCCACATACTGCGTGCACTCAGACAAGGGCTTGGGACCTTTGTGCTCTCAAGTCCGTGTCAAACACATGAATACAACAGTATGTATACTTTAAAACCGTAGCGGAGGTACTACGTAATATTTTGATTTAAGTATTTCCGCTTTCGGAAATATCTCATAGAAGTACACTAAAAACTATAGTATAAAAAATTTGGTTCAACAAATGATGATCTTTTAAGTCGATTTGGAGATAATAAATTGATTGACCAGTATCTTCAATTTTTCAATAGCTTGAAACTTATGACGACTCGCAGCTGGTCGAAAAAATAATTTACAATTTGCCGAGTCACGAAATCATTAAGAAGTCAAATAGATATTTGAGCTGAACTTTCCATGTCTGCGAGTATAACTTCTCAAGTTACTATTCTGAGCACTTTTAAACAAAGGTTAATGAGCCGGAATAGTTGCACTCCTCGAATATCTAGAATGATAGTTCAACACGAAGCTGAAACTTCAATTGCTTGACAAAACTGTAACTTTGGCATGGCATGTGAGCAGAAAAATTATTTTTTGAAATCCATTTTTTCTTACGTATGGAGGTAGCACGCGATTACGTGATAGAGCTCATCTGGAACATTGTGCTCCAAACATTACAACAGAACAAAAACCAAGAATGAAGACTGAGATGAACAGATTTATTATTTAATTATTGTTAACAGGACCGCTCGTTCCGCAAACACTTCCTCTTTGATTGTTTGCAGTCGTTCTTTGAGATAATAAATTCTCCTTGGTGTACTCTGTCAACTGTTCTTTTGTTCTCTTAAGCCAGAAATGCACTTGAAATGATGTAAGATACGAATGGGAATGTGCAAATTTATCTTCTATTTTTATGTTTTGAAGTTTCTCAGTATTTTTCTGCAATCTATCCTACCCAACCTACGCTAGGCTATTCTTTAAAAAGCAATGAATACAATCAAATCTGGCTATAGTTTTAGGTAAGCCGATAACCATAAGAGAACATCGAATTATACAGCATAACAAATTCTTATCTAACACACAAAACATGTAGTTCTATTTCTAACAGTATTAATCGATTGTTGTCATCTGTTTTCAATGGATGAATCAATGAAAGAACAACAAGATGTGCTCTTCTTGACACTCATTTGAATAATTCGCTGGTGATAATAAGGCGCACAACGTGCATAGGTATATTGTCAATCATACCTTGACTTCAGTACTCCTGAACAGCTAAAATTACCATTGAAAATGTGTCCTATGCTGATACTTGGTAAAATTCTAATTCTGTAGAATAATTCTCTCTACTTGGGGTTTTTGATCATTGATTAGCAACGAGTCAAAAAAAGTGGTACAACATTATATTTTGCATAGCTAGCAAAACATATCAACCTACTCAGTTTTTTTATAATACTAATTTAAAATTTTGAACGTATTTTAGCTAAGTGCATACTATGCAAAGTCATGAACTTAGTCGAATCTACAGTACGAAGTGTATGAAAAATTTTTTGAAGCTAGGATCTCTACTAAGAATGCAAAATGTACAGTACATAGTGTTTCAGTGTTCCATAATAAATACAAATTATGGCTCTTCAGCATTTTATATACAGTGTCATGTATTAACAGGAAGATTCTAATTTCTAGACTGACAAAAACTAATTCTTACCGAAATTCAAATGGACGAAATCGTAGATAAACAGCTTTCACGTAAGCAATTAACAACGTATTTTCCGAAAAATCTCAATAAAGGTTAGGCTTCATGTGCCATGCTCAAACCAAGACGTCAAGTATTCGAGTGTTTCATTCTATTTGGATGAGAACTATCTATTCAGTCTGTTATTTTTTCACTCGGAGTTGAAAAAGAAGTATTTAGTCGCCATATCACGCGTATTCGCAAAAAGTTTTTGTATTTTTATTTTTGTATTTGTATCGATTCGAAGAATAAAAGATATGTGTACAATTACGATTTTTGTTCTGTAGTGAAAAGGTATCTACAAAAAATTATCCAGATTTGGAGTAAGGTACGCATGGATGAATAAAAACAGTACAAATTTTGTGCCGAACTTTTGGAAAAAAAATATTTCACTTAATAGTCGAATTATACATGCTACAGCTTTCTCCTGTGCCTCATTTTTATAACTGGATGTGTATAAGGCAATGCCATCATAAAATACTCCTTTTTACAATCCAAAGTTGCATGAATAACAAATTATCAAGAAAATTGTACGAGAATTGTCATCGATTACATGCTTCTTTTTAAATTAAGTTTGTTTAAATTGTAGCTGGCGCGACAGGGTAAAATGATAAATCCAGTATCGAAGCTATGTTGAATTATAGCTGAACTTAAGCCGAACTACTGTTTCTCTACTCTCGTTCCTATATATCCCGTATTCGTACTACCTGTAGGGAGCACCAACTGTCGTTGTCTGAGCTAATTATAGATTATTTCGGAACATAATCTCCTGCAAGACATGTCATTGATAAAATAAAATGGAGTAGCAAGAGTGGCCATATATACCTGCTTTTAGATCCTCATATTTTACAGTTTGTATCAGTTCACTTGTTTTATCATATTTACCTTAAAGAATAGTTCTTTTCGTCAATACAATTCCATGCTATTCCAAGCAGCTGATTGCATCGCCTTGTATTCATTCATAGAACAAAAAAGCTATGAACGAAGCATGAACCTTCACACTACAATTTTAGCACTTCGTCTGGAGTAAGATACAAAATAAAGTACAACTATTACTGGAACTCTAAAGATCGAATTGCAAAAATAAGTATTAAAACAACGGCAATAGATCAGTAGACACATTATTCGAATGGGAATGGATTGAATACTTGCGCTAGCTTTAACTTTACCGATTGCAAGAATAGAAATAGATAGATGATTCTCATAGCTTTTCGTTGAAAATGTATCACTGACAGTTCTTGAGACCATGAGTACGGATTTTGATTTAACTCGAAATTCTAATTAATCATAACTCTATAGTTTACAATCATTGTTGGTACTGCCTTACTTGAATATGTGCTGTACAGATAGGTGGAAGTAATTCTAGAATATTATGCATGCAGCGTTTTGTATTTGGAAACTCCATTTTAAATTAACCACAGAAAGTAAAGAAAATTATAAATTGATCAAGAATTACTAGTACTTCTCTGACTCACCATTCTTTATCGTTACAGTAGTAGCTTCTGGAGGTAAAAAGAAATAAGTTTTCGGAAAGAAACATCTGTAGTAGCATTCCGCTCATATTGAAGTACATTGAATAATTCTTCTGCATTAGATGGGTAGGTATCAAGTTCTCGCAGCCTACTTTCAATGTTTCCCGTCCATTAAAGAGAGAATTTGAATCAGAACTTAGTGCGGGCCTGTATATGCACCGAACTATGTTTGCATCAAGAAAAGCTCATATGGTTTTAGCCTTATGCGGAGACAATTATCTTGTTGAAAAAATTTCGTTTGTCTCACTATAGTACTTGGATGCAAAAGGAAACAAATCATTTTCCAAAACGTTTCAATATTGCTCTTGCTTCAATAAACCACCAAGTCCCATAAGAATTGTTCTTTCTTTCGCGGAAAATGCAGCCCCTACAGATAATGTTACGTATCCGGATTTAAAAAAGAAAATAATATTGTTGAAATAAAATCTCGTTCCAAGATACCGCCAATGTCAATTTCATTTATTGCAGAAACTCATATCAATAAATCAGTATAACAGATATTGGAAGCAATCATGCTAGTACTCAACTTAAAACTGGGGTGTTACACCGGCTCATACCCCCGGCTCTGATCCCGTAGTTTCCCCGGCTTCAGAAATTTTCTTCAAACCGGAATCGATTTCTATTTAAAATTAACCATCAAAAATTCAAGTTGTAATTGCATTCTTGGAGCGAATATCATGGGAAATAATGTATATATACATTTTTGCTCTTTTTCAAGCTCGGTTTCTCCTCTCTTTTCTCGATAACTGGAACTGTGATTCGACAGTTTCATCGATGATCCTACCCTTGAGATCAAGGTGACGAAGTTGAAAGGGTTCAAAGTTCGTGTTAGAGTAATAATTGTACATCCTGGCTATCGACAAAGCAGTTACGTATATTGACTTTACCCTTCATCAAGCCGAATCGAATAGTCTGATTCACTGCATCTGAATGGAAGTGTTGCTTTCGAACCAGAATCATTACTCATGGTGTTGAGTACTGTTAACCGGAATGCTTATCATTTAATTAATAAGTGCCGCAAAAATTGGTTACATAATTTCCCAATATATAGAACCTTTTGTGCTTTGGACCTTTTATTCATGACATAACAATGCAGGGATCTTAGTGTGTAAAATGCAACAGGAATATGATGCGTGCCGAGGAATGTATGATGTGGTCCTAAAATGAGGGCCTCCCTTCCCACTATCTGACACAAAAGTCGAGTTACTGGATGACTCGAGATTGTAGCTCCTTAACTTTGTGTGCTAGGTAAAGAGATTCTTCTTCCGTCAATTTGTCGATTCTAATTCCATTATTGACCGACAACGAAAAACGCCTCCCGCTCACGAAGTCTGTCCCACTACTGCGTTCTCTCTGAAGGCGCTCTGCTGCTGTGACTTGAGAACGACCAATTCGAATAGTTGAATTTCGGCTCAACTTAATTGGTTCCTTGTCAAAGACGAGAGCGTTGATTAGCGTCCCCAATCCATGTCGACTGGGATTATCGGTATAAAATGTTATTTCTCTTGGTTCTCGAAAACGCAATACCTTGGTCAACATTGCCGTACAAACAAAGGATACAACCGTGCATATTATCCTCACAGTTAAAATGCTCACTCTGCGCGCAATCGGGCCACTCAGAGTACTTGAACTCAGGTAGACAGGCCCTAGTTCAATCCCAGTCGAGTGCGAAACATAAGACCCGTCACCTGTGAAGAGTAGGATCCAAATTTGCACAAAACCAAAGATTAGTACAGGTACCAAAGAATTGATTTCTTTCATTCGCGTACATCGGATCTCTTGCGATGAAATGCCCCGTATTATGAGAACACTTTCATTCGGTTCATTTGATACAAGTGCCATATTGTCACCTACTGTTATCTCACGCCATGACAGTGGGTTTCGCGTCACGTTGAATAAATCGGGTACAGCTTCGCCAAGTCCATTTGCACGACATTCGGTGAGGAACGAGTTCAATACATTGCATAATTCTGCTGTGCATTCTCGTGTAATAGACGACGCTACCACCAGCGGCTCACCAGGTATGCATGCCTCGACTAGATAATGCGTGTAAGAAAGCGATTCATGAGCGAAATGTGATGTAGCAACACGAAAACCCCGAAGTTCAGAAGCTCACAATACATATCTGCAGAATTTGTGAACATCATATTTTGGTCGAAGTCCAAGACAATGGCAGAAACGGTACACGGTTCTTCTGTACGATTGTACCATAACATTACAATGCAACATAGAAGAAACGGTACGCCGAAGTAGCAGAACAGGATTGGAATCATTGGTTCTGAATAGAAGAAGGTACTCCGAAGGTTGAAACAGAGGTAAGCAAAAATAAAACTGAAACGTAAGAAACGGATGGAGGGAGATGTACCCGGTGTCAGTGACTGGGAGCGGATAGGGGGAAGCGGTAGATTTGTTTCTAGTTCATTAGCACATTGTTCAAGTCTCTCACTCGCCAACACAGGATCCAAGCCGCCATAACCCGCAGTTAAAGTGAGTAATCGATTGTTTCGTGCAACTCGGAAGTAACATTCAGGGTAGGAGCTGAAATCGGTGAACCATGATAAGTGTCTCGGTGGAGGATTGTCGATGATCAGCTGAACAACGGTGGGATCGGCCATGACGAAAGACAGGAAGCAAACTGGTGAGCGAGATGGTCACTGTCAGTCAGAGTACATGAAGCATAGGATCAGCCAGTATCGATCAGTCAGTGCAAGCATTCTTCTGAGAACACGTAATCTCCGATGGATTATCACGTTTTGTATAACATCTGTGCAACAAGGATTTGCAAGAGGCGTCGCACCTTACAGAGCAGTACACTAATCACATTTTCTCAATTCATATCCGCTCCATGCTTGGCTATCAGACATTTCCAACAGGTCAACGCGACTCGTGGATCTGATATCTGCCGCAATCATCGATATCAAGCAGCTTGGTTTGGTAGCTGTCGATTCTTGAGTTCCAGAAAGTGCAAATCAAGTATCCGTAATCCTCTACTGCTCTTGATATCCAGAAATGAAGAGAATCGCTCCTAATATTAGTGGTTTCGTTCGCTGCATGTGAGAGAGGACAAAGTTTCTATCTCATCAATGCAGAAAAGGTGTCGTATTTAATCAACTATTCTCGTACTATACCATAGGGGGACTCGAGTTTGCGTTGTTGCTAACGTTATAAATCTCATAGGTAATTCTTGCTTTTTGAGGAATTTTTAATTTTATTTTTCATCGTCGATTATAAAATCTAGGATGCATGAATGTTTCTAAAAAGTAAAGTTAAAATTTCTGCTAGAACGCCCAAATACCTAGGAAATTTGTAACGTTAGCAACAAAGCAAATTCGTGTCCCCCTAGTGTATGTCATCTATTGTAAATAGTCGGATATTTTGGCAACAGCGAAAAAGCAATTGTGAAGAAAGTGTACTACATTTTACTTACAAGTATGTGCTCATGTTTAAAGTAGTTCAAATTTTTTAAATGATTATTACTGTTTATTGGCAACAAATGTTTAAAATTTCATCATCTAGAAGTGAATTGACTACTCCGAAACGTACACTCTCTATCGGCAATCTCTTTTCGAGCATCCAGATGCCAACTAGTAGAAACGAAACACCTTTGTCGCTCCATTCACGGACTAGTTCAATAAATAGGTAGCGATTTTGGGTGCGGTTGCCGTACAGAAAAAAACATATCAAATTAATTTTACAGGAATGAAACCTGTTAAATTTCGTTTTGTCGAAAATT
>JAAUYH010242112.1_pt1 | contig 17552 bp, 12 predicted proteins | sample 7278061 | NCBI WGS metagenome assembly JAAUYH01 (sample SAMN14350203, study PRJNA611818) | marine sediment metagenome | isolation source: surface marine sediment (0.6m) | place: French Polynesia: Moorea | collected 2018-08 | reverse complement strand
TTGATCGAGGTAGCTAGGAATCGGAATTGTGACTGCATAAGTCATCTTTTCTTTACTCCGAGTTCGAGTTATTCCTAGCCTGTATTTTTTCACAATATCGGTAGTTATTCCGCGATTAGCTAACCACCTAATAGCTTTTAATGCGTTATCTCCTAATCCCATCAAATCAGAGTGCATTCTGATGATTTCTTGTTCGGATTTGGTGACATTTTGTTTCGGTGGAGTTTTCGCTAAGGCAGTAGGGACAATTTTGGTTTTTGGTTGCCCGAGAGCTTCTCTAATTTCTTCTGTAGTACAATCGCGAAAACATTTATAAGCCCCGTCAGTGTTGGGGACTAAAGAAAGGGTTTTTTTGTTATTAGAGTGATTAGGGGAACAAGAAGGACATAAAGCTCGCCCATTTTGGTCGAATTCAACGTGATCTCGAATGTCAAAGCGGTTGCTATTTACGGAGCAATTGTTATAGTCTATATTCATGATATGTGTATAGGGGAAGTGGAAAAGTAGTGATTTCCCCTTTCCCTGCTACCATACACGACAACTTCCACCCTACAACGATAAGAATTTTTACAAATCCGTAAATACACAGAAACGATTCTCAATAGGTTGTCATCCGCAGCCTCGCCGAGCTTAATTTTTGTAACTGCCAGAGAACCAAGTTATCAGGGCGTTGCTGATGCGCGAAGTTGATTTGGTATGAATTTACAGGCTTTGAGGGTCAAGTCGCGGGGCGCAAGAGTCCAGAATTCGCCCGTTTTGAGTGAGCGAGTTGAGTTTTAGTCTTAACCGCATTTCAGAACTCGCTCATTCGCTCATTCAGATTGGTCAGCCTCCACCGTCTATTCAGCAAAGTCAAAGGAGAGGAAAGTATTTTTTCTTCTCCTTTGTCATCAGAATAGCGATATGTCGTTTCGGTTATGTCATAAATCTGTTGATACTGTAACAAAAGCAATAACAGTTAGCTGGTGTCGAACACCTATCCACAGATTTGATACATGACCAGTATTAAGAGACTTACACCAGATTAATGCTCTAAACTTCAACTATCAAAGCAAGCGGTCGTGAAAGCACCATTAGCTCAAAATGAACGATAACAAGAAGCAAAAAGGTAATTGGTATTTACTGTTAGTAGGAGTTGTTTTAGGCTCTGTAATTACTATTGGAGCTTTTTGGGTTATCCCATTAGATTTTAACAAAGCTAAAAACTCAGTTATCCATACGGTTAAAAACATTAATTGGGGATTTCGTGAAACTAAAGTCATAACGACAACTACAGAAAAAGATGAAAAAGGAAAAATAACAAAGACTACTGAAAGCGAGCAACCCCAGTCTGGAAAAACAGTTTGGGATTTTTTAGATTTAAGTAGTAGATTAGCTGTTCCTATTTTGTTATTTACTTTGGGATATCAACTTCAAAAGAGAGACAAAGAAAAAGAAAAAGAGGAGCAAGATAGACGCAAAGAAGAACGAAAAAAGGAAGACGAACGCGAACAAAAACGAGCTGAGAGACAAGCTGAACTGGAAAGAGAAATAGCACAGGATAATTTAGCTGAAGAAGCCATACAACGTTAGGGGAAGCAAATCTTCAACAAGCCAATCTATCGGAAGCAAATCTTAAAGATGCTGACCTAAGTAGAGCAAATCTTCAACAAGCAGTCCTAGGGGGAGGAAAAAACCTAAGCACAGCAAATCTTCAACAAGCAGTCCTAGGGAAAGTAAAAAACCTAACTTCTAAACAAATCAAATCAGCCTGTTTCTGGGAACAGGCAATCTATAAAGGGGAATGGAGTAGTGAAAAGAAAACTATAGTAGCTATTGAACCTGATAATACGAACTTCATTGAAGAGTTAAAGAAAGACAAATCATCAGACCCAGAAGAACCTGTTGATTGTAGTCACTGGGAAGAATAGTAATTCAACAAAATACAGATTTCGTAGAATAGCCCAGTCAAGCACTTGCTAATTCGTAATTAGAGCTTAATCCACATCTTTCCCAATAGTTGATAGATTGCCTGAACAGTACTTCCCATAAGTCAAACTCCTGCTCCGCCCTTTACACCCTCACTTAAACTAGTCACGGAACTATACTGTCTAACCTTCCTCTTGCTTCTAAAAATTTACACCTGGAACAATGTTGTATTTGGCAACGAGAGAACAATAAAAGCAGCATTAACCGAGTAGAAGATTTAGTACCTCGATATCATTTAGGCGTAGAGCAAGCTGTCTGATCCTTTCTCAAGCGTTGAGAACCAGTAACGGTAGGATCATACGCAACAAGGACGACCTGACCCTTATCGTTAAAGACCCATCCTTGGGCGGGAATAATTGGGTTTGGTTCAGAAGGGGAAGATTCTGGATTTTCTTGTACTTTACTGTTAGGCTCTTGTGTTTCCATCGGCGCGGGTTCGACTAAATCTACATGAGTTGCATCGCTGCTGAGGTCTTCGCTGAGACTGGGAGGTAAGCCCCCTCGTCCAGTGATAACAAATTCACTTTTTGAGCCTTGTTTACAGGGATTTTGGGCAACGAGGGCGGCAGGATCTACGACAGTTTCTGGCAATTCAACTAACCCACGGTTGGGGTCTACATCAGGCTGATTGATTTCTACCACTCCATCTAGACCAAATTGAGATGAAGCGTCGATCTCAAGAAAGTCGGGAAAGCCGAAGATGTTATTGGTGTTGATGTTGATGTTGCCACCTCTCCCACGGAAGGCATTGGCAATTATTTGATTGTCTCTCGGGAAAGCTACGATGAAGTCTGTATTAATGTCAATGTTGCCGCCATTAGCAGTGTCAAAAGCTTGAGCGGATATCTGGCTTTCATTCTCCATTCTGAGCAAGTCCGATATCTTGAGAGTGATATTCGCTCCTTCTTCCCCACTCTTTCTTGTTTCGGCAGTGATAGAGCTTTGGTTTAGGGACAGGGAATTAGCATTGATAGTTATATTACCAGCCTGTCCTGTACTTCCATCAACAGCAGCAACGGATATGGTTCCCCCATCTCGAACGCTCAAGCGACCTGTGTTGATAGTTAAACTCCCTCCATTGCCTGTGGTTCTGTCTCCTGTGGTTCTGGCAAATAAGCCACTAGGAACTACTTCGCCACTCTCTACTATCCCTTGACCACTCACTTCCACAGATTGATAAGCATTTACGATTATAGATCCCCCATTGCCTCCAGAGAAGCTGGTAGAACTATTTATCTGTCCCCCATCTCGAAGAATCAATCTCTGTGTTGTCACCTTCAAGTCGCCAGCATTTTTCTCTCCAAGAGTCTGAGTCGTCAATGTGCTTAATCCCCCACTACCGTCTACCTCCACAGATTCAGAAGCATTCACCGTTAAATTTCCTCCTTGCCCATCACTCTGACTAGTGGTGTCTATAGATGAACGATCTCGGATAATTAACTTTCTTGTTTCAATTATTATGTCCCCCGACGCTCCGGTTGAAAATGCGTTACTATTAATATCGCTAAGGTCACTCACTTCTAAAGATTCAGAGGCTTTCACCACTATTGCCCCACCTGAGTCTACCCCATCGTTAAACGCCGCTATTCCTGAATTGTCAGTGATTGTAATCTGCTTTCCTTGTAACAGAATGTTCCCAATGCTTTCACCAGTTGTGTTAGTAAGAGCATCTTGAGACAGTTTAATATCTTGAAAGTTCTGCACATCCTCATATTTCAAAGCCCAACCTTCAGCAATTGGAGTCAAGCTGACGAAACTGTTGCCAGCGAGACTTCCTAGCTCAATCCTTCCACCAGGGGCAAATAAACGGCCACGATCAAGGAATATATCCCCCCCTACCAGTGCCAAGGTTTTACCAGGCTGCACTTGAAGACCAGCAGGAAAGCCAGAACTATCTTCTACTCTTGATTGATTGACAATGCGCTTTGCTGTCTCCCTAAATTGCAAGCCAATAGGAATACTAACGGTCAGCAGAGGTTGCGCTTGGAGGTCAGTCGCACTGAAAGAAGTGCCATCGGCAAAGTCGATCTGATTGGCTGTAGTGGCGATAAAAGACCCCCCGATGTCCAATCGGGCATTGGAACCAAAAATAATCCCGTTAGGATTAAGTAAGAACAAATTAGCATTGCCGTGGGCTTGGATTAAACCGTCAATATTGGAAATAGAACCACCCGTTACTCGGCTGAAGATATTCTGAACATCTAGGGCATTGTTGAAGGTAGCTGACCCTTCCGTGGGGACAGAAAATTGACTAAAGCTATGGAAAAGATTGTCTCCGGCTTGTCTTCCGCCAGTTATGGTGAAGTTGAGGGGATCCGAGGTATTCACATCGGTAGATAAAGTGTTATCACTGGTAATTTGCGCCTGACTCAAGCTTGTTGTCGTTAGACAGTATAGGAGGAAAACTCCACCAGAGAAACAAAATTGGTAAGCGAGCTTTTCCAATTGAAGACAAGCCATTTCCTATACTCCTGTATGACAATGCAGAGTTGAGGGTAAACTCATTGTGTTGCAAAGGATTAAGATTAAGATAAAAATCTCTATGGACACGGCGCAATACACCGCACGTTAATTTTTCCGTCTCTGCCTAATAGATCTGTACAAACACATTGACGAGAATAAATTGGATTCAATTGGTCCAATTGATCTTTTATATCTTTGGTATTGACTATGTATTCATCCTCGTCTATTTTTTTTGTCAAAAATTTTATCTCTTCTAACCCATACCGTGCGACTAATTTCGACATGAGATCATTATCAGTCTTTGCCAATTTGATAGCCTTATTATATCGCTTCTCAGCAAGAGTGTAATTACCGCAATCTTCATAGGTACTTGCCATATTTACATATACATCTGCCGTTGGTTTCAGATTTTTGACAAACTTTTCTAGACTCTGAATTATCTCTGTGCTGCACTCAGTCTCAACAGAATTAGATGGTAATTGACTAATCAGATCCGCAGATGCAATATCAGAGGGCACAGCAATCATAACCAATGTTAAAACAAATGTGAAGATGATTGAAAGAGCGATCTTAATTGGACTTTTACCTTTCAAAATATTTAATCTCCTACTTTTTCAAGAATAAAGATCTCAAATGGGTTCTATAATAACTCAAATTGCTAGTTATAAAAATATTATTATCTCAGAAAAATTTCTACCGAAAAATTACTGATTTTTGATGTATCTTACTGATTTTTCCGTAGAAACACTGATCTTGATACCTTTGATCAACTTTAGGGTTGTAACTAGTGGGTCATTTGTCATGGTCATGGGGATTTCAAAAACTTGGAAACATTTACCAGATAAGCCATTTAGGCTTTTTACAATAACCAAATATATGACAGTTGACCCACTAGCAACTTGGGTTAATAATTATAGGAGCTTACCATAGAAGCGATACCTAAATTATTCGTTGTGATGCCTAAATTTTTCACATTAGTATTATTGATCTTAGTAGCTGTCTGTACTTTGGGGTTGCCAATACAGGCAGTAAAAGCATCCAGTTACACAGAGCAGAAGGGACAAACACCAGTTTACAAGTACCAGATCGTCAATGTTTATGAACATGATCCAAAGGCGTTTACCCAGGGTTTAATTTACTATCAAGGTGAACTATATGAAGGCACAGGGGGATTTGATCAATCATATCTGAGTCGAGTCAAATTGGAGGAACCTCGGAAAGTTTTGCAGTCTATTAAATTAGAGAAGCCCTATTTCGGAGAGGGAATTACACTATGGAAAGATCGACTGATCCAACTGACTTGGCAAGAAAAAGTCGGTTTTGTGTATGATAGTAAAACTTTTAAGCCAATAGACAATTTTTCTTACGATACTGAGGGCTGGGGTCTTACTCACGATGGGAAACGCCTGATTATGAGTGATGGAACGGATAAATTGTACTTTCTAGAGCCAGAAACTTTCCAGGTATTCGGTAGTATCAAAGTGCGGGATCAAAACCTACCAGTAACACGCCTCAATGAGCTAGAATACGTGGACGGTGAAATCTTTGCTAATGTTTCTCCCAGTGACCGCATCGCCCGAATTGACCTATTAACGGGTCGTGTAGTAAGTTGGATTGACCTAACGGGGCTACTTGAATCGGCATGTAGACATAATGAATGCGAAGAAGCAGGCATTCTTAATGGCATTGCCTATGATGAGCAGGGAAAGCGGCTCTTCGTCACGGGAAAAAATTGGCGTTATTTGTTTGAGATCGATTGGACTTTGGACAAATCACCTACTGACGTAAGCTCTAATTGAACGATTTTGCGTTGTTTGAGGCTATGTCAGGCTCTGCTTAACGAATAACTAAGGTATTTAGACGTGAGTTTGACGAAGCTAAAAACTCAGAAATTTTCTGATTTCCAGATGTCTGAATTCCCCATTCTCTCCTTGAAAAAATCATAACTCCGAACTCCGAACTCCGAACTCCGAACTCCGAACTCCGAATTCCGAACTCCGGATTCCGAACTCAAGTATTTAGGGTAAAGTAGTAGCTAGAACTATTGGTATATAAGGATTTAATTGATTGCCAAATTATTTTTGGTAAAAAATAATTGACTCATTCAAAGGTTCAAGTTTTGTCCCAGGATAGTAAAAAGCTAAAATCTGAGCAGCAGACCATCCTAACCTAGCCAAATTGTAAGAACCATATTGACTCAAGCCCACACCATGACCAAAACCACCACCGATAAAGAAGTAACCATCTAATTGCTTCGTACTGTTATAAATAGGTTCGAGGTAAAACAGGGTACTAATAGGAGGTAGAAAAGCACTGCGGACTTCATTTTTGTGGAGTTTGAGAACTCCTAAATCTGTTTCCACCACCATAGTTAAAATTCTACCTGAAGGCGATCGCTCGATCACTTCTAAATTAGTAATAGTGGTAAAATCTACTAGAGGATGATGATTTTTTTCGAGATATTTCTGCAAATCCTTGTTTAAATCCCCTATTTTTCGCGACCTTCGCCAACGAAATACCCTAGTTCCTGCTTCATTAAACCCCTGATTGAGATTGAGAAAGTGGCGCAGAGTTGATTCATTTGCCAGAGGATAGCGCGATAAGTCCCATAATGGATTAGGCGCATCGATAATCGGACGTAAATAAGGGCGTTCTTCTCCTTCCCACACATCACTAAAAGAAGCTGTAATTCCCCCCGTAGTAGAAGAATAGAGTGCATCTACTAATTCGTTATTATGGGTAAGGACTAGACCTTTAGTTTCTGCGATCCCACGATCCGTAGCAGGAGTCGCACCAGTGATTCCTCTATACACTTGACAGTGAACCGTAGCGCAAAGTTGATAATCATCCGTTTTAAATCGCCGTAGATTCCTTAAAGCATAAGTGCGAGCAATAATCGTCTGAGCTGCGATCGCATTTTGGGGTGCATTAACCCCAATTTCGTAGGGGACAACTCCTCGTAAATAGGTTTCGAGGGGAACTTCATTAACTAGGGAAAAATTACCATAAGCATTAGGTTGTAACCGTAAAAAGCCCCCATAAAGATGAGTAGCTTTAGTTCTATTACTAATGGTATGGACTCGAACTAAATTTTTTGCTGTATTAATTTCTAGCTCATTATCAAAATATTCTTTTCCGTCAATAGATACAACTACTTGGGGAATTGCTGTTAATAATTCACTTTCTAAATAGAGATTATTATAACCATTAGCTTCTAAACTACTTATTAACCAGCGACGCATTAAAGGACTAGAATAGACATCTCTTTTTGCCCAAACTTGCCATCTTCCTGGCTGGACAATTTCTACTTCGATACCGAGATTGCGCCAAAAATTAGCATCATCTTCTGCTGTTTCAAAAGTTGCATGACTGCCTAAGACAACTCTTTCTGATCGTATCGGCTCAGTTAAATCCTGCTGCTTTATCTTAAGCTTAATCTTCTTAGTCTTTACCAGGTTAGTAACCGCAGAATCAGGAAAATTTTGGACTTTATTGGCTCTCTTTTCCCTCTCTGTCTCCCAATCAATAGTTAACCAATCTCCAGAAGTACTACTAATTTCAATTTCACTGACAATTTCATCATTTTCATCAATTGGTTCATCTCCGAAACGCTGTACAATTCCTACCTGTAAATCAATTTCTGTTGCTGCGATCACGCTAAATCTCTGTGTGATTCCAACTGTCTCTACTCCGACAAAGCAACTTATCAATAAGATTCCTAGACGACGTAAAATTTGAGTATGGCTCATCAAGACAGGTACAATAATTAATCAATCGTCCTCTATGGTAGCCATAATTTGTTGTATTTTGCTATTGTTTCAAATTGTTGGTTAAAGAGAGCAAAATTAAGGTTTTTTCTGGAAAAATTACAGTTTTTCAGATTATCCACAGCCTGTAACCCATAAATACTGATAAAATTGATAGTTTATTGAGTTTTGCGAAAGGTCTAATTAAAAATCTTGAGTAATAATCAGTGGTTTCAATATCCAGTCAAAGCCCAACCCCATCATACAGATTACGCAGGTGTTGTCTGGCATGGTTCTTATATTACGTGGATGGAAGAAGCGCGTGTCCAATATTTCACTAATAAAGGAATAGAGTTTGCTGACTTAATCGCTTTAGGTTGCGATTTACCAGTGATCGAAATGTCTCTGCGCTACCACAAAGCTATGAAACTAGGAACATCAGCCATAGTAAAGAGTCGCATTAGTAATTATCGAGGAGTAAGAATTCAATGGGAACAAAAAATTATCTCTCTACAAGAGGAAGATTTATATGTGACTGCACAAATCACCCTCGTAACAGTGGATCGACAAAAAGGTAAAATATTGCGTCAGCCACCAATTTTACTGCAAAATATTATCCAAGAACAGACTAGCTAACTTGATTACTGATTACTGATTAAAATAACTGCCAATCATGGGAACTTAATCTTTTAAGTTGCTCTAGTCGTTTAGTAAAATAACTCTGGTCTAACCTTGACCAACAATGGATTGCTGCTGCATTAATACTAATCGACCATGACCAAATATGAGCAGTTTGTGTCCAAGCTTGTAAAGAATCCCATTCTTGAGAAGTCAAACTCTGTACTTTACTGTAGCCATCAAAAAAAGCATCGCGAGTTTTTCTACTAATTCCTGCATTTAAAGATACCTGTAAAAACTTGGCTAGATCAAAAGCGCGCCAACCATAACCACACTGATCGAAATCAAATAGAGTAATCTGATGATCGGCGGTAAAGTGAACATTACCACTGTGAGGATCTCCCCAACAAATACCCCAAAAGGGCGGTTGTTGGGGTATATTTGCTACTTGCTGTTTTATTTTTGCGATCGCATTTTCTAAATAAGCTATATCTTGTCTCTTTCTTTCAAGAAAGGGAGCAATAATGCTGAAAGAATTATCTAGTAAATATTCTGTCGTTAACGCCTGACGCTTGACATCACTCTGAAATTTACTTGCTATTTGATGAAGTTTTCCCAGAGTCTTCCCTAAAGTTTGACTTTGTTTGATATTCAAATCCCCTAGGGGTATTGTTCCAGGAGCATAGGGAAATAAAGCGGCATAGCGATCGCCCTCTAAAGCGGGAATTGTCACTAAAAGCTCACCTCCTCTGGTGTAAAGGGGATAAGCTACTGGCAGACAGTTACGATGCAAAAAATCTAGTAACTCTAATTCAAATTGAACATCTGATTGAGAACGCCAATGATGATGGGACACCCTCAAAACATAAGATTTTTGGCGCGTCTCTACCAAATATATATCACTCAGTCCACGATGCCATAACAAGCATTTTGTCACAGCACCAAGATTATACTGAGACAGCACATCGTTTACTAATGCTTGGGGAGCAAGAGTTGAATAAATAACAGGAAATGTATCTCGCTTCGCCATTAAAAGCTAGAGGTTTCTAAGTAGGAAAAAAAACAGTACTAAGATATTCCTATATTTAAAATACTTGTTTGAGATAATAAAATAAGTAGCCGTATATACTGTTGACGCTGTTGACTGCATATATTTCAATATATTTCATCCTACAACACCACTTCCGAGACCTTGGAACATGATCCAAGACAAGAAAAAGTTAGCAATGAAGATAGCTAATAATGCTGTTACTACTGCTGTAGTTGTTGATTGTCCTACCCCTTTTGCTCCACCTGTGGTGGTTAGTCCCCAACTACAACCAATAATTGAGATCAATCCTCCAAATACTATCGCCTTGATAAGAGCGCTACATAAATCCCAAATTTCCAGAAAATTCTGGATAGAATCCAGAAAAACCACCTGTGAGATGCCATACAAACTATTAGAAACAATTAAGCCCCCTATAATCCCAGTAATCAGAAAAATAATTGTCAAAATAGGTAACATCAAACAGCAAGCTAAAACACGGGGTAATACTAAATAATCAATAGGATCAGTTTTAAGAATATAAAGAGCATCAATTTGCTCTGTCACTTTCATTGTCCCAATCTCTGCTGCAAAAGCCGAGCCTAACCTTCCAGCAATTACTACTGCGGTTAAGACAGGAGCTAACTCCCTGGTCAGAGCTAAAGCCAGTACTCCTCCTACGGCTTGTCCTGCACCAAAATCAAGAAATTCCCTTGCTACCTGAATGGTAAATACCATCCCCACAAAAGAAGCCGTAACTACAGTTATTCCCAAAGAATCAGGGCCGACTACTGCCATTTGTTCGAGAGTGTTACGACGATTAATCTTAGCTTTTAACAAATGCACCACCGTTTGTCCAGCCAAGAAGACCGCTGCTATCATTCTTTGCAACCACAGTCTCAGTCCACCATTTAATTTTGCTGTACTAGCCATTAGCCGTTGCTCTCTTTTTCATCTGTTGTATCTTACCAGTAAAAAATCAAGACCACAATCGACTAAAATTTCCTATTCTTCTCCTATTCTTCACTTTTGTCAATGCGGAAACGTTCTACAGAGGATAATAAATCACGAGCAATACTTACTAAATTTTGTAGTGAACCAGCTACCCGTTGCGATTCTTGGGAAGTTGCTTGAGCCGTTAACTCTACCGATTGCATGACCTGTGCCACTGCACGAGAATTTTCTCTTTGCTCTACCGTGTCAGCCGTGATAGAGCGAACCAAAGTATCAATACGATTAGATACCTGAATAATATCTTCCAGTGCGGTTTTCGCTTGTTCTGCCCTATCGGTAACGTCGATAACCTCCTGAATCCCCTCTTCCATTGCTGTCATTACTGATCCAGTTTCACTTTGAATTTGTAATACAATCTGCTCAATTTCTTTCAAAGATTTACCAGACCTATCTGCTAATTGGCGTACCTCATCTGCAACCACTGCAAAACCACGACCTGCTTCACCAGCTTTTGCTGCTTGAATCGAAGCATTAAGTGCTAATTGGTTGGTTCGTTCTGCAATCTGAGAAATTAACAGGACAATTTTCGAGATTTCTTGAGAAGCTTCTGCAAGTCTTTTTACCTTACGAGCCGTTTCCGATACCGTCTCCCGAATCTGGAAAATTCCAGCTACCGTACTTTCTACCGCTTTACCACCTTTGAGTGCTGTGACGGAGGAAGAGCGAGCAACTTCTTCGGCTTCACGGGCATTTTCTGCTACCCTCTCGATAGATTCAGTCATCATCTGTACCGAGTTTAGAGTAACTGCCAATTCTTCCGCCATCCGCAACGCATCGCTAGATTGGTTGCGGGCAAATAATTCACTATCAGTAGAACTTTTATTTACTTGTTCTGCTGCTTGTTTCACTTGACGGACAATTTCTCGCAGACTTTGAATGGTTAGGTTAAAAGCATCTGCAACCGCACCCAGTACGTCGGCTGTTACCGTTGCTTGTACCGTTAAGTCCCCTCTTGCTGCTCCTTCCACGTCATCCAGTAATCGAATAACTTGACGTTGTAAGTCTTCTTTAGCTTGTTCTGTCTCTTCTGCTCTTCTTTGGGCTTCTTGAGTCGTAGTTAAAATTACCCTGGTCATACGATTGAAACCAGTAGCTAAATGCCCCAATTCATCCTGGGAATAAACTGTAGCTTTAGCATTCAAATTCCCTTGATAAACATCTTCAAATTGACTTTGGAGATTTTTGGTAGATTGTTCTACCTGTTTGGTAATCACTCGACCAAAGAACATAGATGTGCCAATACTAGTCACCCCAGCTACCAGAGACATCAAAGCACTGGTTTTGACGGCAAATAGCAAGTTTTTCTCTTCCGAATCTTTAGTGATAAAGTTAATACCAGCTATTCCGATACCTAATACAGCGATCGCCGAAATAATTCCTGTTGCACAAGCACTAGTAAACTGCTTTTTCCACATCGGAGAATTAATAAATCCTCCTAGCAATCCTTGTTGGACTTCTACCGTGGGTTCAAGTAGTTCAGACTCTAAAACTGTATCCAGGCTATTGTGACCTTCAGCTTCAATAGCTCCTATATTGAACAAGTCTGATTCTTCTTCCTGACTGGCAATAGATAACCCCGAACTAGCTTCGCTATCATCTTCGACAACATTAAATAAACCGGTATCAGGAAGACCTTGTTCTAATTCTTCTAAATCAAAAAAGCTACTATCAATTTCATCAAACTCTAATTCGTCCTGATAGTCTAATCCATCCTGCTCTGAAGCATCGGGAATACTAAAACTACCAGAATTGTCAATACCATAGGGTTCTGTTAAAACTGTATCTATCTCTAAATCTAAATTTTCTTCAAATTCTGCATAATTGTTATCGTAATTGTCTTCAGCCAAACTTTCTTGCTCTACATCAAGCTCATCATTGTGATCAAAAGATTCTGATGGTAAATCTTCATCGTCTGATTCCACCATAAAGGTTGGACTATTATATACAGAATTAGGCTTGGAGTTATTCTCCATTGTTAAATTGTTTGACTCTAATGCTGTTTCCAATGATTTATCACTACTAGGTTCATCGGCAAAATTTTCTGCATCAGACGCTCCAAATTCAGCAAAAGGATCATCCTCATAACTATTATGAGAATCTAATTCATCCAAATTCTCTAAATCATCTTCTTCCAGATTAAAGGGATTATCGAATGTATCCTCTGCTTCTAAATTCAGGTTATTGTCTGAATCATCATCATCTACGATGAACTCATCATTATTGAAGTTAAACTCGTCCCATTCTCCTGTTTCCTGCTCATCATGATCTGATACTGGGGCTTCAAGTTCATCATAATCTGATGCTAGGGCTTCAAATTGTTGCTGCAGTTGCTCTATCTGTCCAATTCCTTGGGTTGCTAAGTTCCGTAACTCTCGATCTTTACTTAACCTTAACACTGATTCATATTGCTGTTGCGCTGTTTCATAATTTTGAACCCCATAATATATATGACCCCGTAGCAGCAGTACGTTAGGATTATCAGGGAATTCTGCTACTAGGTGATCGATAATTTCGGCAGCTTGTGTAAAGTTTCCCTGTAAATATTCTTTTTCTGCCTGTCCGTATTCTTGTGAATAATTAGTTTTTGATGCCATTTTTTTTGTCAAGTTAATTGAAGTTGTTTTAGGAAGCTATAATTGACTATTAGCTTTGACCCTCAATGGCTGTTAAATTATGGATTGTGTATAACATGATTTATATGTATTTATGTAGCAAGTCAGTATAAGTTTTAACAGATATGATTGAGGTGTCCATATATTAGATATTAGTATTAGTATTAGGCAGCCCATCTTGCAGAACGAAGGATTTTAGAAGAATCCAAGAGATGCAAAACTCTATTTTCAGAGTTTTTTTCTTGCCATTTCCCGAAAACAAAAGGAGCCATGCTATCGGGTAGATTATAAGTAGTTTCTAAGGTTTCTATATCTAACCAATCTATATCTCCTATTGCTTCAATTGCTAAACCCAATACTTGTTCCTGGTTTTCAATGGCAATTACTGGAATCGTAGGTCTATCTGTATTTACTGCCTTTGATTCTCCTAAAAATTGACCTAAATCTGCCACCCAAACAATTTTACCTCTTAAATTGATGGTTCCCAGTAGCAAGGGAGAAGCATTAGGAATCGGAGCGATATCATCAGGAGTTAGTTGGGTCACTTCTACGATACTTGTTGCTGGTAAAGCAAATTCTTTACCAGAAGCTAGATAAAATCTTAAGTGAAGTTCACCTTCGGGATTCTCTAAAGTCTGCAGTTCTAGAGAAAGTTCTGGCTCATTTCCAGTAAAAAAGTCGGGATTAGTAACCATAAGCTTTTCCATAGTTGGATTTGTTGATGATAGTTGCTATTGAATCTAAATCAGTAATCTCAATAGCAAATAAAATTATGCTCTCAGTAACTGTTTAATAGTTCCGATTAATTCCACTGGTTGAAAAGGTTTCGCAATATAAGCATCAGCACCCTGTTTCATTCCCCAGTAACGATCAAATTCTTCCCCTTTGGAAGAACACATTACCACGGGTACATTTTGGGTTTTAGGATCGGATTTCAGACGACGACACAGTTCATAACCGTTCATCCGTGGCATGACAATATCCATAACTACAATGTCGGGGTTAAACTTTTCTAGACTTTCTAAAGCTTCTACTCCATCGCAAGCTACGGCAACTTTTAGCCCACTTCCTTTGAGTAAATCTGAAATCATCTGTCTTTGTGCCAAACTATCTTCCACGATTAGAACTTTGCTCATAACACGCTATACTGCAAAAATTCATACTTGCTTATCTAAAGTTTACGTTGTTGTCAATATGACTTGTTTGATCTAGATTAGGAAAATTAAATTTTTCCTGAATCTTTTATAGTCATTTATCTTGAATTAGTCTATTTTTTTGACAATCATGAATTTCAATGTTAACTCTTGGTTTTTTCTTTAAGTTTTATGGATTTGACTGGCGTTTTCCTAAGTAATTCTACTGGGTTTAGACCTAAGAACTCCTTAAGGGAATAGAACTCAGAATTAGCTAAGCAAATCATCTTTGACCTTCAAATAGAGAGCAATTAATACATAACTATATGTTTTATTATCTCTCTGATTCAGAATATACTCTACATTTTCCTCAATTGCCACATTCTAACTTACATAATTTCTTGGAGATTCAGGTTTTAGCTGGCTATTTCAGACATCTCTTAAGTCGAGATAGCTTACTTAGTTTTATCAGTAAGACTCTCAAGTCTAACTAAAATAATCCAGATTGCTAGAAAATAAATCTCTATCCCATTTTTGAAATCCCTTGGCAACGAATTCTGATGCTGGTTATGCTAGTTGTATAAAATATTTGAGTTTTGGTTAAACTGTTTAAATGATTATTAAAATCTTTAATCAAAGAATGATAATACTTAGCGAGGTAGCTTTCAGGAGTCTAATGGCGATCGCTAGTAACGGACGACACTAAATGTACTTAAGGTATCAAGATATACCAGTTTTTCAGCTATCAAGAAAAATTAAGTTTGTTTTCGTTGGAGTCTAGTAAAACACAAGAGGGTTGCAAGAGTGCGATATTTGGCAGAAGTACAAAGACAAAGTAAGGGGTTTATGGGCGGGGTTGAGACGAAACTCAAGCTTCTAGCTGGTCAGCGCAACGATCGTAGTTGGAGTACCATATCTGGTAACGAGTTTATTGAGATTGAAGATGTCAGCAATCTAGGTGACGGTGCTTTGATAATCGCAGATATAGTCAATCGACAAGTTCAAGGAAAATTAGAATCTGCTTCTAAAGAAATCCTAGGGGTATTACAGAGTTTCTCTCGGCTGCTGGAAAAAACCCAAAGTCAAGAAGAAGAAATTGAAGGATGGAAAGAATCTCTAACCATTCAAAGTGAAGAGTTGAGTAAACGAGAAATAGAAATGGAAACTCGTTTAGAACAATTAGAAAAGATGGAGGAAGAGCTAGATAAAGCTCAAAAAGAAAAAGAAGAAGCCGAAAAAATTCGTTTAGAATTTCAAGCTAAAAGTCAAGAATTAGAGAAGGCATGGGAGCAACTTAAAGGAGAGCAAAATTCTTTAGAGCAGCAAATTAGAGATAATAGAGTCCTTAATGAAACTCAAATCAACCAATTACAAACTTTACTGAGTTCTTTATCTCGAGAAACTAATTCCTCAGATTTTATCCCAGAAAAACTGTGTTTAGTATTTAATGCTATTAATAATCAGCAGGAATATTTAGATAGACATTGGCAAAAATTAGAGCAATATAAAAAAGATATTCAACAACATAAAAATAATGCGACTCAGTATGAAACAGAATTGGCAAATCTAAAACGAGAGTTAGACTCAGCCATCAAATCCCAGGAAGAGACTCAAAATAAACAACTAATTGCTCAAGAGTCCCTAGATAATAAACTACAATTTCTGAATTTTTTTTCGGCACAGCAACAGTTATATAATGAGGCTCAAGAATCTTTTTCTCGTTTGGGAATTGAATCATCAGACATCGATTTATCACAAAAAGTAAATCTCGATGATTTAGAAAATATGCCCTTACCAGAATTAGAAGCAATTGTTAATACTCTTCAGAATGATTTGGAAAAAGTAGCTCGATTTGTCAATGAACAAGAAGAAGAGTTAAGTTGGCAATGTCAAACAGTGAAAGAATTGGAAACTAAAATCCAAGAAGCTAATGAGTTTGATCGCTTCGCTCTTGAACAAGAGCTATCTGAAGAAAAAGAAGCTGAAAAAATGTTATATGAAACTTTAGTAGGACAACGTCGTTCTCTGAAAGAAAGACATGAAATTTTACTTCAACATTCACGCATTTTAAAACGTCGCCAGGGAATAGTTGATCTAGAAGCTGAATTACAATCTATAAATTTAGAACCAATTAAAGCTAACTTATGGCGACAGCAAGAAGCATTGCAAGAACAAGAAAAGCAAACTAAGGAAGAAATAGAACATATCAAACAAGTTCTTCAAACATTAGAACAAGATGTTCAAAAACAAACCCTTGAATACGATAAAATTAATCAAAAATTTAATGATAAACAACAAGATTTTCAAAAAATAAAGATATTAATAGATAACTTACAAACCCAAATATTATTTTATGAAGAAAACTTACAACCTTTACAAGATAGCTTAAATATAATTAGACAAAATTCAGAAGAGATAGAGTCTTTAATAGCTGCTAATTCTGGTATAGGTCAGAATCAAATATTATCTGATATAGATGAAATTATTAAAGAGCTAGTAGAGACTCCTGAGATGGTCGGTAGATAATGCTACACACTTAATCTCAAAACTTAAATTTTCTTCACAAAGGATTCAACGTCAGTGACAATAATTCAATTCTTTAAATCTGACAAATAATTGTTTAATGCACATGTAGATTTAACAAGGTGGCACCCAGATTCGAACTGGGGGATAATGGATTTGCAGTCCACGGCCTTACCACTTGGCTATGCCACCATCTTGCAAAATACTATCTTACAGTAAAATAGGCTTTTTTGAACAAATCTCAAAATTTCTTTTCGATTACTTTTAATGATGCTTGTTGTAAATTTGTTTAGATAAAGTTAATTCTCTGCCTTCTTTATTCCAATTTACTCGATCAAATACTTCTTGTAAGATGCACAACCCTCTTCCACTTTCAGATTCTTCAGGAGGGAGATAAGGATCGCTATGAGAAGGACAAGAATATTGAGGGATAAAACCTTTACCTTCA
>JAAUYH010108281.1_pt1 | contig 17552 bp, 21 predicted proteins | sample 7278061 | NCBI WGS metagenome assembly JAAUYH01 (sample SAMN14350203, study PRJNA611818) | marine sediment metagenome | isolation source: surface marine sediment (0.6m) | place: French Polynesia: Moorea | collected 2018-08 | reverse complement strand
CTCTGATTCGTGTCGTCGCTGATAAAAGCGATAATTCTGATGTTCGTCGTAGTGCTGCAGATGCTTTGGGTGAGATTAAATCTAGTTCATCACAAGTATTAGACACTCTGATTGATGTCGTCGCTGATCAAAGCGATGATTCTGATGTTCGTCGTAGTGCTGCAGATGCTTTGGGTGAGATTAAATCTAGTTCGCCACAAGTATTAGACACATTAGACACTCTGATTCGTGTCGTCGCTGATAAAAGCGATAATTCTGATGTTCGTCGTAGTGCTGCTGATTCCTTGGGCAGTCTTGGCTGGACTTCACCTCCAGTAGTGGCAACGCTAACATCCATAGTGTCTGACAAAGGTAGTGATCTTGCTAATACTGCTGTTGAAGCTTTAGTTAATATTGGTTATGAACTTGAAGAAATTATTAGAGAAGATCAACAAAAAATATCGAGAGAAAATTTAAAAGAATTTCTCAAAGAATTTGAAAATGCTCGTAAAGTCTTGGAAGCTAACCACGAGGATTTTGAGCCAAAGCAAATAAGCGATATTAAAGGTACTATCTACCATTTAAGACAAACAGTAAGGTCAGATTTTTACGAATTTATATTTCACATAGGATGGAAAGGTTGGCTTTTTCATAGTGGGTTCTGGCTACTTTTAATCTTTTATTATCCCAAATATCCTTTCATTCAAGCGATCTTTTTTTGGAATCCAAAAGTTCGTAAATATTTCGGTCTTTGGTATGTTGATTTAGCCTTAATTTGGATTCCTTTTTTACGTTCCAGACTCTTTGCACCCTTCAAAGATTCTCTGTTGGCTGATGCTCATTTAGATAGCTTTGATCCTAACTCCTATTTTCCTAATTCCCATGTTAAACAGAAAGCAGGAACAAGTAAAAGCCAACCGATACCAGACGTTATCCCTCAAATCAAAAGTCAACTAATTATAGAAGGAGAATCAGGTTTAGGAAAATCAATGTTTCTGCGAGATTTAGCGAGAAAGTCGCAACATATTGTGGTTTATCTCCCTGCAAAAAAATGCGAACAAGGGGTATTAGAAGGGATTAAAAATAAACTACAGGGTCATGTCAAAGAAGATCCTAACTTTTTAAAGAATCTTATTTATAGTGGTGCAATAGATATCTGTATTGATGGTTTAAATGAAGTGACTCCTGATACCAGAGCAAACATTACTCACTTTGTAGAAAGTTACTTCAAAGGCAATATTATTATGGCTACTCAACCTTTAGAATGGACACCTCCTTCTACAGCTAAAACTTATATTTTACAACCTTTACAAGATAACCAAATTGAAGACTTTTTATGTTCTCGTACAACAATTTTACCTGAAGATAGTTCCCTCAAAGGACAAGAATATGAACAAGTTTGTCGCAATTATTTAACAAAAACTTTAGCACAACAACAGTCTCATGAAGAACAAATTGCTATCCGTCGAATGCTCTCTAACCCGATGGATTTAACTATTATTGCTCAAATGTTAGCTGAAAATAAAATCCCCAATCTTTTGAAATTACAACAGGAACAATATGAGATGATGGCAGAAGATTATGATCAATTATATCCAGTTAAAAAATTCCCTTTAAAAGATTTTTCTGAAGCCGTTTATCAAATGCGGATTAATGATCAATATACAATTCCTGCTGAAAATTGGCAACAAGAATTACAATGTATGGAACGCTATAAAATGGTCATTAGTCGTCAAATTAAACAAGAAGAGAAAACCGAAATAGAATGGTATTTTCGTCATGATAAAATTCAAGACTTTTTCGTTGTGCAAACATTTCTCGAAGCAGAAAATGAGAATAGATTACTCGATCATATTAGTGATTCTCGATTTCGCGGGGTTTATTTTCTCTTAGCGACGATGATGCCATTCGATGCTGCTAAAAAACTACGAGAAGATTTAATTCAATATGCTGCTGATACAAAAGATCATACCGTTAGTGATACCTTTATTCAGTTATTCCGTAATCGACAAGTTGCTTATGTTTAATAACTAACCGTACCATCAAACGTCATAAATTGATCCTTTCTGTCATGATTAGTAAAGCCCAATTTTTCATAAAAAGGAATCATCTCGGGTAAACAAACTAACATAAAAGTCCCTACATTTTGTAACTTAGGATGATTGACAATTTCCTTGATTAATTGACTCCCTAATCCTTGTTTTTGATAGTTTGGATCTACCATAACATCACAAATAATAGCGCGATAAATATAATCAGTTAAAATACGCGTAAACCCGACTAACTTTTTGCTTTCCTTTTCACAAATACCTAGATTAATATCTGAGTTTTCTAACATGATCTTAATATCTGGAATTTTGCGATCATTCCCCCACCAAGAAAGCTGATAAAGTTCATATAAATCCTCAATTTGAGCAGCATTAAATTGTTCAATAATTTCGTAACTCATAATCAGATAATGGAAATTGTCATCTTACAATAGTATATTTTAGTCAATAAAAATTGTTAGTTCAAAAAACATTTAAGAACCATTTTGTAGGGTGGGCAAGTATTTGAACGATTATAATAAGTTTAGAGAAGTTTTTGACTTGCCCACCGGACAAGCTTAATCAGTATAAGCCAAACTTATTTTACTTTAAATAGATAAAATAGCCAATTAGGTAAAAATTTCTAGATTAATGCAGACATAATCAGCTATTCTAACAAAGGGAATGTATAGAACAGGGTAATATTGTCCGTGCTAGACCTTAAACAGATACGAGAAACACCAGACACCATACAAGCATTATTAAACCGTCGTAGTGCTTCAGATGAATACGATCTCACTCCTATTTTAGAACGCGATCGCACCACCAGGGAACTAGAATCGGTTCGCACTGAATTACAGGCCCGTAGTAATGAAATTGGGAAATTAATTGGACAGAAAATTAAAAGTGGAGTTGATCCCAAAGGTGAGGAAATTAAAGGATTAAAAGAAGAAGGAAATACGGTTAAAACGAAACTCAGTGAACTCGAACCTCAGGAAAAACAATTAAAAGCAGAAATTGAAGCTTTATTATTACAATTACCGAACCTTCCGAGTGAATCTACCCCCATAGGAAAAGATGAAACGGAAAATGTAGAAGTTCGTAAATGGGGTGATGAATTTTTACCCAAAATTGAAGTATTACCCCATTGGGAAATTGCTGAAAGATTAGGTATTTTAGAAGTAGAAAGAGCAGTAAAAATTGCTCAAAGTCGCTTTATAGCTTTAGTAGGTGCGGGTGCAGCCTTAGAAAGAGCGTTGATTAATTTCATGTTAGATCAACAGATTGCTGCGGGATATGTAGAAGTGATGCCTCCTGTTTTAATTAATAGTGCAGCCTTACAAGGAACGGGACAATTACCGAAATTTGCAGAGGAAAGTTTCAAGGTTCCTGATGATGATTTATGGTTAGCTCCAACGGCGGAGGTTCCTGTTACAAATTTGTACAGTAACGAAATTTTAGAAGCGGAAACCTTACCCATAAAACACTGCGCTTTTACTCCCTGTTTTCGGCGGGAAGCAGGTAGTTATGGGAAAGATACTAGGGGACTGATTCGGCTGCATCAATTCAATAAAGTAGAATTAGTTAAAGTGGTACATCCTGAAACGTCAGAAGCAGCACATCAACAATTAGTCAAAGATGCAGAAGCTATTTTACAAGCTTTAAAATTGCCTTACCGCGTCTTAGAATTATGTACAGGAGACTTAGGATTTGGAGCAACCAAATGTTATGATTTAGAGGTTTGGTTGCCTTCTTCTAACAGTTATCGAGAAATTTCTAGCTGTTCTAATTGTTGGGATTTTCAGGCCAGACGGGCGAATATTCGTTTTAAAGAAAAGGGTAAAAAAGGCACTCAATATGTGCATACTTTAAATGGTTCTGGACTAGCTATAGGAAGAACAATGGCTGCTATTTTAGAGAACTATCAACAAGGAGATGGAACGGTTAAAATTCCCGATGTTTTGCAACCTTATTTAAAGCGAGAAACGTTGTAACTAAATTATTATTTCTTGATTGTCGTTGCGAGGGAGGTTAACCACTACGTATCCTTTGATGTGTCCTGATATCTCCCCGAAGCAATCTCTATGTCTATGGTAGATTGCTTCGGGGAATTTTTAGCAAAAATCAACACTTGCTATTTATATTCCCCTCGCAATGACAGTTTCTTTTGGCTTAAGTTGACGTTAATCAATACACTTACACCAATCTATACAAACGGAAAGCAGAGAAAGCCAAACCGATTGCTACAATGATAGCCAATACAGACATGGCAAAGGGAACCGTCCATATTCCCACCATTGCCGGCAATTGAAACACAATTCTCAATAAGTGTAACAATCCGATTAAGGCAAAGATGACACCAGAAATAATTAAATAGAGTTTTTCAGTCATGGTTTTTTCCTCCAATGACTCACAGTTCGAGAAGAACTTCTTAAGTTAATTATAACAATTTTCTCATTAAGTCGGCTTGGTATTTCCCTATAGCAAAAAGATGAGGCAAGAAACCTCATCTTTCGTATATTAGTATTAGAAAAAATGGATATTAAATCAATTACTAAGACTTGCGACGACGACTCATGAAACCAGCACCGGCAATAGTAGCAAGTCCTAAAAGCATTCCAGGTTCAGGGACATCCATTGGGTCAACAATTTCGTCTTCTACAAAGTATCTAACAATTAATTCAGCACCAGCTACTGTGGTTTGAGAGGTATCTAAGTTTCCACCACCAGTGGTTAGAGTAGATGAACCGATAGCCAGTAGATTAATATCAAAGGTGCCTGTTCCTTCAAAAACCCCTAATCCACTCGTGAATACTTGTAAATCCTGATCAGCACCAGCAACATCCGTGATTTCTTGACTTGTTTCCCCAGGAATTTGAACAGGTAAGCCAGGAATATCACCAACAGGTAGTACATCAACGTTTAAATCAGGGATTAAAGTTGAGGAAGTAGAGATATTAGCACCTAATCTACTAGGGTTAAGAATAAAAGCATCTGCTGTCGTTGTTGCTTCTGCTGTTAAGCTACTGGTAGCAGTACCACTCAATTCTACTTCTACTCTGACCAACCCACCGGGTGCATATTGACCAACAGAAGCAGAACGTTGCCAAAGGGTAGGAATTTCTTCAATACCGCCTTGCCCATCGGGATCAAACTGAAAGGTTTGGGTTTGAACAAGGGTAATAGCAGATGCACCAGAAGAAACGGCTAAAGCAGCCACAGATCCAGAAGCGAGAACGGTTAGGGTTTTTATCGTTGAGTTCATATACTCCTCTTACACCATCTAATGTTTAAGTTATGTTACGATTGATGAAGAAAACATCAGTAAGATTACAGTTTTTATATAAACGCAAAATTTTGTAAAAGTCAAGATTTTTTGGATAAGAATTCGTTAAGGATTGTTATCGGTTCCAAATTCTTCTCTAAAATACCGACTTCTTCTATATACTCATGGAAAATCATCCTACTTTATCCTCGTGACAACAATAGTAAATGAAAAGTAATTGGTTGTATGAATTAACCCCGTTTTTTTAGCTCCGTTTCAATGGCATGAATGACCATCAAGATTAATTAATCCTTATCTAATTCGGCTTTAATCAAGTCAATAATACGAGGACTTAAACGAATTTTTGACCTTGGATAACAACTTCATTATAAACACTTTGAGAAATAATCACTTCACTAAATAACTCGTTAAGAAGGTTTAGCTGATTAATTTTGCTCAAAGCAATCAGAGGAGTCGCATTAACAATCACTTTCATTTTTATTGATTTTATTTGCAATTTCTTGACTGGTTTCTATTTCTAATTCCCATTCTTCTTGATCATAATCAATAATAGAAAATCCATATTCTGAGAGAATAGTATATGCGGTTTGTCGGTCACAGTTCAGGACTTTCGCAACTAATCCTCCTGATATTTTCCCCTCTTGATAAAGGTGTCCTAATGTATATATCACAACTTTGCGAGAAAATACGTCTTTTTCTTCCCTGGCTGCGATTAATAATTCTTCGGAAAAGGTTACATTAATGGTCATTTTTCTTTCCTATTGTAAGTTAATTGTTCTCTAAATTTATTTTATTACAGTGAGAAGTTACCGTTTTTTTAGCTCCGTTTCAATGGCATGAATCACTGTTTCTAATACATGAACACGGGCATAATATTTGTCATTTCCTGGTACAATTGTCCAAGGAGCATAAGGGGTACTACTACGGGCAATCATTTGATTGACTGCAACGTAATATAACGGCCATTTTTCCCGATTTCTCCAGTCTTCATCCGTCAATTTATACGATTTAAACGGATCATTTTTTCTATCTTCAAACCGTTTTAATTGTTCTTCAAAACTGATGTGTAACCAGAACTTAACAATGACATATCCTGACGCAGTTAACTGTGCCTCAAACTCATTAATTTCTTTATAAGATCGTCGCCATTCCAACTCAGAAGCAAACCCTTCTACCCTTTCTACTAAGACTCTTCCATACCAACTCCTATCAAAAATTCCGATGCTTCCTTCTGGTGGAATTTTTTGCCAAAATCGCCATAGATAATGATAGTTTAATTCTTCAGTGGTAGGCGCAGAAAACGCATTAACTTTATAACTTCTGGGGTCTAACGTATCAGTTAATCGTTTAATCGCTCCCCCTTTTCCTGCTGCGTCCCATCCTTCAAATAGCACTAAAACAGGAACCTTTTTCTTGAAGATTTCTAATTGCAACTGTCGCAATTTAACTTGTGCTTCTCGTAACCGTTGTTTATAGTCATCTTTGGGTAAGTGTAATCCTAAGTCTATTTTCCCTAAAAAATCCGGTTCTGTGGGTTGTAACTCCGTTTGAGGGGGTAAGGGGGGAATATCTGTTTTGGGTAGTCTGTGACGGTCTAAAGCTTGGGTAATGGTGGCTACCACTTGAGAGAGAACCTTGACTCTCGCCCATCGTTGACAGTCCCCTTCCACCAAAGTCCAAGGAGCGTGGCCGGTACTGGTATAGGTTAACATTTCCTCAGCAAAAGCTGCATAGCGATCGTATTCTTTGGCCTGTTGCCAATCTTCCGGACGCACCCGCCACGATTCTAACTCATCGGACTCATATTTTTTCAGTCGCTTTTTCAGTTCTTTTTGGCTTAAATGTATCCAAAATTTAGCCATTGCCACCCGATCATCTACTAATTGTCTCTCAAACGCATTAATATCTCGCATTAACAACGGAATACTGCCATCGGTTTCCCTTTCAAATAAGCGATCTTCTAAAACATGGGTGTACCAACTATGATAAAAAATGCCAATACTGCCTTTTGGGGGTAATTTATGCCAAAATCGCCATAAAAAAGGGTATTTCTTCTCTTCTTCCGTAGCGGCTAAAATGGGATGCACATTAAAGCCACGGGGGTCCATATAACCGATGGTTTTCTGTAATAATTTACCCTTTCCTGCTGCGGCCCATCCTTCTAAGACAATGATCACCGGTAGTTTATTATCCCAACAGTCTTTTTGTAGCGATCGCAGTTGTCGCATTAACGCTTCTATTTCGCTGTTGTACGTTTCTTTATCTAGGGTAACTTTGAGATCCAGGGTATCTAACATTGCCAATTCATGATTTTTTTGCTTTAATTACCACCAATTATGGAGGATTGTAGCCTTGCTTTTCTTGCTTTTATTCCTCTTTGTCTTATTCGTTGATTTGTCTGACCTGTAATCTAACCTAAAGGTTATTATTGATTCCAAGATTGAGTTTTTTTTGTTTGAGAACTGTATGCTTGGCAATAGCCTCAAAATCTTGATCACAATGATATACAATTAAGTTATTTTCTATAGCTAGAATAGAAATGGCACAATCAATACTACTACGAATAGTAGTTCCTTTACGGCGAAGTTCAAAGTCTAGTCTAGCACAATTTTCCCAAATGGAATGGTAATCAGGTTCAATATAATTTTGAACGGCTAAATAAGAACTCATTTTTGTCCATTCAATTTCATTTTTACATCCTTGTAAAAGCTCCATTTTGGTAAAGATAGGGAGATAGTAAGGTCTTTGGTCAATTATGGTTTTTAGCTGGGTTGCTTTGAGCTTCGATTTATCTCTAAGGACTTCAATCCAAATCGATGTATCAATCAATAACATAACGATTTTGTCTCACCCTATCTGTACTAAAACCGTCTATAAATTCAATTTCTCCTGCTAGTTCTAACAGGTCTTTTTGGGTGTTTCTTTTCACTAATTCTGCTAAAGCAAAATTGACTAATTCTTTTTTAGTTCTCAACCCTGTAATCGCAAAACCTTGTTTGAGGAGTTCTTCGTCTAGATCAATGTTAGTTTTCATAATGCTCAGTTATGTACACGATACATAATATTATATACATTATGTGCAATGTAGGAACTAAGGAGCAGAAAAATCCTTGATTTTGACTTTTCTTAAAGGGAAAAATGCCCTATCCTACAATAAGTAAAATTAATTAAGTGCGATCGCTGTGAGCATCGCCCTTAACTTAGTCTCAGGAGTCGCTTGTGTCTGATACCCAACCCACCATTTTAGTGACAGGAGGGGCCGGATATATCGGTTCTCATGCTGTTCTCTCTTTACAAAAAGCGGGCTATAACGTTATTGTTTTTGATAATCTTTCCTATGGCCATGCTGAAATTATTAAAGATGTGTTAAAGGTCGAATTAATTGTAGGAGATACGAATGATCGTCCCCTTTTAGATCAGTTATTTTCTAGTAGAAATATCACGGCTGTTATGCACTTTGCTGCGTTTATTGCTGTGGGAGAGTCGGTTAAAGATCCTGCTATTTATTATCAAAATAATGTGGTAGGAACTCTGACCTTATTAGAAGCGATGATGGCTGCTCATATTAATAAATTTGTCTTTTCTTCTACCTGTGCGATTTATGGAACACCTCAAGAAATTCCTATGACAGAAAACCATCCTAATAACCCCTTGAGTCCTTACGCTTATAGTAAGTATATGGTAGAAAAAATCCTCAAGCATTTTGATCAAGCTTATGGGTTGAAATCAGTGGTTTTCCGCTATTTTAATGCGTCAGGGGCTGATCCATCTGGCAATTTAGGGGAAGATCACACTCCAGAAACTCATTTGATTCCTTTGGCTTTATTAACTGCTTTAAAGAAACGGGATCATCTCTTTATTTTTGGCACAGATTATGATACACCTGATGGCACTGCTATCAGAGATTATATTCATGTTAATGATCTCGCATCGGCACATATTTTAGGGCTAAAATATCTCTTAAATGGGGGGGGAAGTGAAATGTTTAATTTAGGTAATGGCAGTGGATTTTCTGTCAGAGAAGTTATTAATATGGCTAAGAAAGTGACGGAAATTGATTTTCTTGTCAAAGAAAGCGATCGCCGTTCAGGAGATGCACCTATGTTGGTTGGAAGTAGTCAAAAAGCGCAATCCATTTTAGGGTGGCAGCCTCAATATTCTGATCTTGAAACCATTGTTAATCATGCTTGGCAATGGCATAAAAAACGTCATGGTAATGGCTAAATCGTCAAATTCAATCCCTAAATAGTTACACAATTTATTAAAAAATGATTCAAAATAACCAAAAAATAGAAACAATTTTAGAACGCATGGGAGAAGCGGTTATTGCTACCACTGAAACGGTGGAAAGTTTAGCCGAAAAAATGGAAAATCTTGTTGAACAAATCCAGCAACAAGAGCAACAAATCCAACAACAAGGTTACCAAATCTTTGCTTTGAGTGAATCCATTCAAACCCTAGTAGATGCTCAAACAGAATCAAGAGAACAACTCACTCAATTAACTTATTTGATTCATACATTAGTCAACAGTTTAAATAACAATGAATAACAAGCGGAGCCTTGTATTCAAGAAAATTTAACCGAGAGGAATCTAAAAATGATGAAAATTTCAACTAAAAGGTCTCTTTATTCAACATTATCTGTAGTAACAGTTTTTATCAATTTACTGTTAATAAGTTGTGCTGAAACTAAAATATCTCAATGTCAAAAAATTATCCTTTTAACTCAGAAAATGGCCGAAGAAAGTGAGAGTTACCGCCAAACTGAAGATATCAAAAAGGTTTTACAAGTAGCCGATATTTTTGAGGAAACCTCACAACAAATGAAACAATTAAAAATTGAAGACGAAAAATTACAAGAATATCAATTAGGATTCGCTGATGTTTATCAAGGAAATGCAGATACGACCCGTCAGTTTGTTGCAGCATTGAATGATAAAGATATCGATACCGCTAAATTAATACAGCAACGGGTTCAACAACTAGGTAAACAAGAGCAAAAATTAGGTACAGAAATGAATACCTATTGTCAAACAGATTAAATATCATTTGATGACATAGGAGAATTCTTTTCCTTTTTTTGTACATCAGAAATAATTAACTTCACTAACTTAAATTATGTCCATAAAATGCTAGATTATGACTGAAAACAATTTTGTAAAAACTGGGTAAATGTCTGAACTTTAGGAGAAAGATGACGATTGATGGGGTAAATAACCGATAAGGTTAATTCTGGGAGTTGATAATCAGCTAAAATAGTCTGTAACTCATCTTTTTTTAAAGCTTCCTCGACAATAAAAGTTGGTAAAATAGCAATGCCCAATCCTTTAATAGCCGCCTCTCTTAACACTTCTCCATTATTAGAACATAACAGACCTTCAACGAACATTTTTTCTTCTTTTTCTTGATAGATAAATTTCCATTGACAACCACTTGCTAAGTAACCATAATGTAAACAAGAATGATGTTTTAAATCTTGAATTGTTTTAGGAATTCCCTTGATATTTAGGTAACTAGGGGCAGCACAAATAACACGAGGAATAATGGTGATCGGCTTAACCACTAAACTTGAAATAGTCGGAGGTGAACCAATGCGAATAACTAGATCGTATCCTTCACTAATGGGGTCAACAAAACGATCTTCTAAAGTCAATTGAATTTTGATTTTTTCATGGCGAGTCATAAACTCAGCTATTTGAGAACTTAACACAGCAATACCAAAGGACATTGGCGCATTAATTCTGAGGTTTCCTATTAGTTCCGTATGTTGCACTGAAACAGCTAATTCTGCCTCTTCGACACTATGGAGAATCTCCAGACAGCGTTCATAAAACCCTCGACCGGTATCTGTGGGTGTGACTCGGCGAGTGGTACGATACAGTAATTGAACCCCTAAATGATTTTCGAGTTGAATCACCAGTTTATTCACCGTAGAACGAGATAGGTTCATTTTTCTGGCCGCTTCAGCAAAACTTCCCTCTTCTACAACTTGGGTAAAAGCGTACATACTCTCAAATTTGTCCATGATTGTCGATTTTTTTGAGACAATATGTTTTTAAAATAGCATATTGTCTTTTTTTAGAAAACAATTCATAATAAAAACAGTTCATCTCAACCGAGAGGAGTGGTAAAAATTATGATTACTCTTCGTCCCAGTCAAGCAAGGGGTCATGTTAACTTTGGTTGGCTAGATACTAAACATAGTTTTTCCTTTGGGAACTATTATGACCCAGATCACATGGGATTTAGTCATTTACGGGTCATTAATGAAGACAAAATTAAACAGGAAAAAGGCTTTGGTCCTCATGGCCATAGGGACATGGAAATCATCACCTACGTCTTAGAAGGTGCGTTGCAACATCAAGATAGTATGGGTAACATTTCCATTATTCGTCCTGGAGATGTCCAACGAATGTCTGCGGGGACGGGTATTGTTCACAGTGAGTTTAATGCTTCAAAAACTGATCTAGTTCACTTACTACAAATTTGGATTTTTCCTAATCAAAAAGGACTCGAACCGAGTTACGAAGAAAAGCATATTTCTTCAGAACAAAAACAGGGAAAATTAAGATTGGTTGCCTCTAGGGATGGCAAAGATGATTCTCTTAAAATTCATCAAGATGTGGAGCTTTATGCTACGCTTTTACAAGAAGGCGATCGCGTGAATTATAGTATTAACAATCGTCGTTCATTATGGCTCCAAGTTGCTAAAGGTTCAGTAGAAATTAATGGTAAAATTCTTAATAATGGTGATGGTGCTGCCATTACTAAAGAACCGAACATTGAGCTAATTGCGACTAGCAAGGACACTGAAATTTTACTGTTTGATTTAGCTTAATCATTAACCTATTCTTAACTCAATTAGAGGTTTTTTCTCATGAATACTTTAGATGCAATCTATCAACGTCGTTCGGTTAAACATTTCGATCCAAATCATAAAATCACCGCCGAAGAAGAACAAAAATTACTCGAAGCAACCATTCAATCCCCTAGCAGTTTTAATATTCAACATTGGCGTTTTGTTATTCTCAGAAATCCAGAATTAAGACAAAAAATTCGTCAAGAATTTGGGAATGATCAAGCACAAATGACCGATGCTTCTTTACTGATTCTCTTTACAGCCGATATGAAAGCATGGGCAAAAGAACCCCAACGTTATTGGCAAAATGCACCCCAAGAAGTGGCTGAATTATTAGTTAATTGGATGGGGCCATTTCATGAAGGTAGAGAGTGGTTACAACGAGATGAGGCACAACGTTCCATTGGTATAGCCATGCAAACTTTGATGTTAGCAGCAAAAGCAATGGGTTATGATTCTTGTCCGATGATTGGTTTTGATATTGATTCCGTTGCTAAACTGATCAATTTACCCGATGATTATGTTATGGGTCCAATGGTTGCTATTGGTAAAAAGGTAAAAGAACCTTGGCCTAAACCTGGACAAATACCCTTAAATGAATTAGTGGTTGAAAATACATTTTAACTCCTGCCTCCTTCAACTGACATTATTATAGGGTGGGCAAGGCCCACCTTACTCAATTTTCTGATTCTCAGAATAAGACAACAAAAAACCCGCCTAAGCGGGTACTCAAAACGTAAACTAACTCAAAACTTTTAACGAACCGTTCCTTCTAAGTGATCAACCCGAATGGGTTTAAGAAAATAGAGTTTCAAGAACTGTACCCCATTGGAAACAAATGCAGGTAACTTTTTCAAGAATTTCACCGGTGCTGGACTATTAGAAGCGTCAATTTCCCGTAACTTTTCGTTGTTCTTGACACAAGTTTCTAAACTGCCATAAAACTCAGGATTTTCCACGTCTAAAACGATAGGGAAAACTCGTCCGGCTGTTTCATTTGTTTTCTCAATAACATATTTATCATATTCCCGTGCATCTAGTCCAATAGACGCATAAAAATCTGACCGTTGAATATCATTGAGATACATAGTGGCAAATACAGACAACAAGAAGAAACGACACCATAAACGGGCTTTCCAGTCGTTTAAAATGTTGGGACTTGCCTTCATAATGGCATCAAAAAAGTCACCGTGACGGTTCTCATCCTGACACCAGTTTTCAAAGAAGTTGAAAATTGGATAAATTCTGTCTTCGGGATGTTGTTCTAAGTGACGGAAAATGGTGATATAACGCCAGTAACCAATTTTTTCGGATAAATAGGTGGCATAGAAAATAAACTTAGGTTGGAAGAAGGTATAACTCCGACTCTTGGTTAAGAACCCTAAGTCCAAAGACATATTAAAATCAGAGAGGGCTTTATTGAGGAACCCGGCGTGACGGGCTTCGTCACGGGACATGAGGGTGAAACATTCAGCCAACACAGGACTTTTATCTTTTAACCGTCTACCTAATTCTTTGTAGAGAAGGAACCCTGAAAACTCCGCCGTACAGGAACGCTCTAAAAATTCTACAAACAAGCGACGGGTGTCCCCATCAATATGTTCCCAAGTTTGGGCAAATTCTTCACGACGGATAAAATGATGACGATTATAATCAGTACGAAATTCTTCAAGAATAGCTTGTAATTCCTCTTCGTTGACTGAAATATCCATTTTCGCCATCGCTTCAAAGTCGGTGGTGTAAAAGCGAGGGGTAAGGATAGTTTCTTTGGCCGGAACTTTAATCCCTGGACGCAGTTCCTCAAATTCAGGTTTTTGAAGGGTATTGACCATAGCTTGTTTAAAAGGATTTTTTTGAATCTATCAAGAACTCGTTTTACTTACTTTTGTAACAGAATTGTTACGTTTTTTAGCAGGAATTTACGAGGCTTGGATCACAGTCTACCAGCCTTGATCCCATTCGTAACCCCTATTTTTATTAAGAGTTACAACACATTATCAATTTATGTTAAAAGGCTTGTCATTTTTGTCCTTAATAATGTAAGGATTTTAAAATAAGTATGGTCTAATCACAATGGAAGGGCAAGAAAAATCTCAATCCCCTAGTTTTAGCGACCCAGAAGCAACCCTAAAAGTGGTCAAGCAAGCGGTTTTAGAGTTATGGGAGGTTATTAATGGGTTAACCAGTTTACGTCCTCCAAAACGGGAGAGGTTTCGGGTCACTATTTTCGGCAGTGCTAGAATACAGCCAGATTCACCCATTTACCAGGATGTGAAGTGGCTGGCCAGTCGCATCACCTGATGGTTTTTGTTGTTTAAAAATGTCTATTTCCTCAATGGTAAATCATAGTCTGGCTCAAGCTATTGTTACATTATTGGTAGGTTTTGGAGTGATTTTAGCAATCAACTATCAACAAGGACAAATTAGTCAGAAAAATAGAAAACAAAATTTAGAAATTAGTCAAGCAAATAATGAAGAAGAACTACTACAAAAATACTTAGATGGAATCGAAACACTTATATTAGATTATAGATTAAATGATGATAATGTAGATAATCAAGCTAGGAATGTGGCTCGATTTAAAACTTTAACAGTTTTAAGAAGATTAACGTTTAAACCAGAACGTAATAAAGCTGTTATTCTGCAATTTTTATACGACACTAAATTAATAATAATTCAAAATTCTCATAATAAAAGCTCAAAACTAAATTTACTATCATGCGATTTTCAAAAAGCCAACCTCATTGGAATCAACCTCAGTAGAGCTAATCTCAGTGGAGCCGATCTTTCGGAAGCTGACTTGAGAAAGGCCAACCTCATTCAAGCTGAGTTAAGTCAAGCCAACTTTAGTGCAGCCAACCTCAATGAAACTTCTCTTGTTCAGGCTGATCTTTGTGGAGCCAACCTCAGGGGAGCTAACCTTGGTGAAGCCGACCTTTATCAAGCCTCCCTTACTGGGGCTAAGCTTAGTACGGCTAATCTCAGTCAAGCTGATCTCACTCAAGCTGACCTCAGTCAAGCTGATCTTCGTGGAGCTAACCTCAGGGGAGCTGATCTCACTCAAGCTGACCTCAGTCAAGCTGATCTTCGTGGAGCTAACCTCAGGGGAGCTGATCTTTCGGAAGCTAAACTGAGAAAAGCAGACCTCAGTCAAGCTGACCTTAGGGGAGTTGATCTTGAAGACAATGACCTCTTTGGAGTCGACATCAGTGAAGCTGATCTTCGTGGAGTTAACCTCAGTGGAGCCAAACTCCGAACTAATCGAAAGATAAAATCAGCACATAACTGGGAAAAAGCAATCTATACGGAGCCAGAATGGGATGAGAAGGCATTTCGATGGATTTCTACTAATAAAAAATCTAATGAAGAAATAATTAAAAAAATTAGAAATGATGAAGATTGGGCTGGAGTTTAGTTAATTAGATCATTAGGTTAATGGTTTGGCAATTATTACAAGTTCGTCAACTTGAAAGTATTCCTTTAATTATGGTAGGGCCAATGTGGAAAGATTTAGTGGTTTGGGCCAATAAATATATGATTCAAGAAAAGACACCTTTAGCGGACTCTAAAGATATAGAAATTCCCTATTGTGTTAATACTGTACCAGAAGTGATAAATATTATTGAAAAAGCACAACAACAATGGTTAATGATGAATTAAATGGAGTCAGAACTCAACCCATGTAATTCTACAACTTGACCAATAATCGCGATCGCCGGTGCCTCAAAATTAACCGCTTCGACTTGTTCGATAATCGTCTCTAATGTCCCTATTAACTGTTCTTGTTCCGGTCGCGTTCCCCAACGAATCAAAGCAATGGGAGTCTGGGGGGTTAACCCCCCTTGCTGCAATTGTGTGACAATAGGACTCAGGTTATGGACTCCCATGTAGATAACGATGGTTTGGGACCCTTGAGCGATCGCACTCCAATTAATTTGAGGTCGATATTTTCCCACTGCTTCGTGACCAGTTACGAAGGTAACGGAAGAACTATATCCCCGATGGGTCACCGGAATACCCGCATAAGCAGGGGCCGCAATACCAGAGGTAATTCCTGGGATCACTTCGACGGGAATACCCGCATTAACCAAGTCTTCCATCTCTTCTCCCCCGCGGCCAAACACAAAGGGATCTCCTCCTTTCAGACGAACCACCACGGGATATTGTCTTGCTTTCTCGATTAAAAGTTGGGTGGTTTCTGCTTGTAACTTGGAGTGACGACCCCGACGTTTTCCAGCATCGATCTTGATCGCTTGTTGACCGATCATATCCAGGATCGGAGGGCTTACCAACGCGTCATAAACGACGACATCAGCGTGTTCGAGCAAAGTTTTGCCTTTTAAGGTCATTAACCCTGGATCACCGGGTCCTGCGCCGACTAAATAAACTTTGCCTAAGCAAGTTTCGCTGATATTTTGCGTCATGTTGTTATTTCCTCTACCATCATTTGAGCGAGTTCTGGGGTTGCGCCTAAGGGTTGTCCTAAGTTAAGTTCAGTTTGGGGTAAAGCATTTTGTAATTGTTGAACTTGTTGATCGATAATTGTGGTAATGCCTCCTGTAAAGAGAAAATAAGGCACAATGGTAATGCGTTGTTGACCCTGTTTGACTAAAGCATTGACTTGCTCTGATAAACTGGGTTTGATACTCCAATAAGCAACGTTAGCATTTAATCGAGAAGCGATCGCTTCAACCGAACAATTTCCCCCTTGACGACGACTACCATGAGAGATAATAATTCTAGCGTCTTGGCCACGACTTGAGAACTGATGCTCAATAATCTTAATTAACCCTTTATAACTTCCTAAATAGGGACACAATTCTATGTGTATTTTAGTTCCTATTTTTTCTTGGGCGATGGCTATTTGTTGAGGAATATCTTCTTTAACATGAACCCCTGGTAAAAGAAACAAGGGAACAATTTTCAGATTGTTAATGCCTACTGTTTCTAGTTTAGGGGCTAATTGTTGAATTTTTTCACCTAAAGAAACCTCAGATAATTCTAGGGATGCCGTTTCTACCATTGTTGCAGGGGATAATAGCGCACAATGGCTTTGTTTCGTTAGTGTGTTTGCTTGTGTGGTATTAAGTTGCAGTTGTTCTTCTACTAAATAGGATAATCTCTCTAACGCAATTTGTGGCCGTGGATCACGACTTCCATGAGAAACCAGAAGATAAGCTGATGTTAAAGTCAAGGTATATATTCAATAAATTCTGTGTCTTTTCATGATAAGGCAATTTTTTTATTGTCATCCTAAAGTGGTCATTTGCCCCAAGAAAAAGCTAAGCTAACTATAGCGTTTCTCGGACTCATGAGGTACACCTAACTCCTGCCTCCTGCCCTCTGCCTCCTGCCTCAAAGCGATCACCTTTGTACCTCACAAGTATGGGAATTGCTATAT
>JAAUYH010031383.1_pt1 | contig 17556 bp, 13 predicted proteins | sample 7278061 | NCBI WGS metagenome assembly JAAUYH01 (sample SAMN14350203, study PRJNA611818) | marine sediment metagenome | isolation source: surface marine sediment (0.6m) | place: French Polynesia: Moorea | collected 2018-08 | reverse complement strand
TGAGGGGGCGATTTGGAATTTCATTCATCACTACAATGCATCATTGAATCTTGATACCGCAATGGCATAGACAGCCAATTATTCTCTAGCCTTTACAAAAAATGACTACCTGAATTTGTTGTAGCTGGGTCTTAACTGCATCCTGAACGTCTCGAGTAGAAAGGCGATCTAACTTGTCCGCATTGGCGCCATTCGCCCAAGCTACAAAACCTTGCAACTGACCTGATTCATCCCGGATAGGAAAAATCAACTCCAACATGGAGTCAGTCCACATGTTTAGGGAATTGACATCATCTTTCGAGAATGGCTGTCGCACTGAAAGTTGAACTTGCGTGACTCGAGTATAAGGAAGATGATCGACAGCTTCTTTCTGCTTGCCTTCAAGAGGAGGAGAAATCGTGATATGCCGCAAGACTGAAAAGGGTAGGGTGCAAAGTGCATAATCAGCCGTAAAAGATGCGCCGTTTGTACAAAAAACGGTGACATCTGTCTCTGAACTATGAATCTCTTCAACAACATTGTCCAGATGAATTGGAGAGGTCAAAGCCGCTGCCAGTTTTTCAGGAAATCGACTATTGCCGCCTACAATCTTGACTGACCCAGAACTACGTTGTTGCGCCCGGTAGTCATTCCTCAGCCCCCATAATGCAGACGTTGTCGCGATACTATTCATCGAGAAAGGATAGCTATCCATCAGACGAAGCGCTTCCTCTGACGCCCCCTGATCCCTTAAATAGTTCTTGAGCGAAATATCGAGATGCTGATAAGTCTCTGAGATCCAATCTGTAGCTGTTTTCAGTGGTTGTTCGGACGTAGGTAATGACTCATCAAAGCGAGTGGCAGGATCTGCCTCTCCAAGTCTGTCAGATGATTAGCTTCAGATGATTCCCATTGTTCTGGCAAAATAGATTGACCATTGACATACAACAGAAGGGGACCAAGAGAAGTAGAAAGGGGTTCAGTTGGAATATTGTAGCGATTGGCTAGACCCATCAAACGCGAGTATTGTTGATTCAGTGATTGCGCTCCGGCTTCAGGCTTTCCTGGCAAATCATCTAAGGTTAGAACACGGCCTCCAACCCGATTACGCCCTTCTAAAACAGTAACCTGGAAGCCTAATGTCTCTAAGAGTAATGCTGCATAGAGTCCGGATAAACCTGCGCCTAAAATGATGACAGAGGGAAATTGCTCAGTAACACTTGCTTTTACTTTATGGGTGTATTGAGAAAGAAGGCCAAAGGATAGAGAGCCTAAACCCACCCTTAAGAGAAAATTTCGACGACTCAGTGATCTTAAATTCATCAGTTTGAATATTTTCTTTCTATGAAATCGCCACTTATTATCGCCTCTACTTAAAAAGGGAGCAAACGCAACTCTAGCGGATCGCCTCCTTTGTTTTGTTAGTCACTTCCCGTTCGAATACAAACTGATGAGCATCAAGGTGTAATGATTCTGGTATCTTCGCCTCCAGAAACTTCTATTAAGAACATGGGTAAAAATCGGCCGGGAATACTCGCTGACTCTTTCTTTCCGATAAGTTGGGCTCCGAGCGCCCGATAAAATCCTTCAGCATTTGGATCACCTTGGATAAGGAGCGTACTCCCTCCAGATTCTGCTATGAAATTCTTAGCATGAGTCATCAAAGCACGACCAATCCCCAATCCCATGTGTACAGGTTCAACAAATAAGGCTTCTAATTCAAACTGCAACAGCGATAAACGTTCAACGCCATAAAACCCAACAATTTCACCTGCCGATTCTGCAACAAAAAAAATGGAGCCCGCCATCCTGAATTTGTTCCGATGTCACGGTTAACTCTGACCTACAAGCATCCATGAAATCCTCAGAGTAACCCCAATAAGATTTTGAACGCATAGCAAGTTCACTCAAGATGGTCGCTTCTTCTGGTTTCGCTTTTCGAAGAGTTAAGGTGTTTCTCATTGCACAAGGTAGTGGACAGATCAATTTGCTGGTTGATTGTGTCAAGTCATTCATAGGAATCTGCCCACCCTACTCTTATACTAGCCTTTGACAGAAGAGCGCTAGGGTCAGGAACCTGTAACCGGTGAGCCATTTAAGAAGATTGTTGGTTCAAGCTCACAAAGGCCAATGTGAGCATGCCAACGAGATGGAAATTCTGAATCGATGAAAGTGATTTCAAATCTTCCCCAATGATAAGTTGGTTCGCCATTGGAGCCTTCTCGATAAGTATCACAACGCATAGAAGACGAGTCCTGCGCCCAGTACCCCGTATAGGAGCCCCGGTTCGTATATCTAGAGTATTTCAATCTGCCGTAACGCACCATTTTTTTGAGCAGATAACCGGGAATTCATGCGTTACGACGAATTTTCAATTTGGCCATGTTTTCACGGCGCTATTTAGAGGGTCATGTTAGAGTGTTTAGCCAGCAACCGTACTCGCCTCTCGGAGAAGCTAATGACGACATCAGGCGCTCAATATGACCAAATCGGCGTTAAATACGATGAATATGCTCGTACAGCCACTTTAAAGCGGGCGGAATGTTACAGTATTTTGAAGCTTGTGGGAATGCTTGACGGGAAACGGGTGATGGATCTCGCCTGTGGGTTTGGATTTTATAGCCGAGTCTTAAAGCAACAAGGAGCCGCCCAGGTGGTTGGCGTCGATATCTCTCCGGAGATGATCCGCCTGGCCTGCCAGCAAGAACAGGCGCAGCCGTTGGATATCGATTACCAGATCTGGGATGCGGCGGATTTACCCTACCTGGATACATTTGACCTGATTACCGCGATCTATCTGTTTAATTACGCCGCCAGCAAAGCGGAAATGCTTGCTATGTTCCAAAATATATACAATAACCTAGCGAGGAATGGACGCTTCGTCGCTTATCTTCCTAATCCAGCATTTACCCTCAGTAAGCCGAACTGTACGCCATATGGCGTTACGGTATTGAGTGAGCATCCAGAAACAGATCGGTATGCTTGCGAAGCGGAATTTTTGACCGACCCGCCAACGGCGTTTAACTACTATCGCTGGAATCAATCGACCTACGAATGGGCGATTCGGGAGAGTGGGTTTCGGGACTTTGCTTGGTATCCCACAGAAGTGTCCCCAGACGATCTTAGGCGCTATGGACAAGCCTATTGGCGAGACTTCTATGATAATTGCTTGATTATTGGGCTAGTGTGTCAAAAGTGACCAGAAATCACCTGCTAAAGAGACTCAATATAAACGCTTCATCAGCCCTGTTGAGTCATTCAGAGACAATCCGATTCCGCCCGTCATGCTTGGCCGCATACAATCGCTGATCTGCAACAGCAAATAGCTCTTGCCATGAGGAACTGTTTTGAGGCATGCAGTCTGCTACGCCGATGCTCATCGTGACGTGTGAAGCGATAGACGACGCACGATGGGGGATCGGCTGTTCCTGCAACACGACCAGAAAACGCTGAAGATTTGGCAGGATCTGCTTTAGGTGTGTGTCTGGCAAAATGATGGCGAATTCTTCGCCGCCAATCCGTGCGGTCAGATCTGAGGGCCTGTTGAAGATATTCCCCCATAGCGCCGCAATTTTTCTCAGGCAGACATCCCCCTGCTGATGCCCATATGAATCATTGTACTGTTTGAAATAATCAATATCGCCAATCACCAGTGTCATGGCGCACGCATTTCGCTGACATCGGGACCATTCGACCTCAATGGTCTGCTCAAATCTTCGCCTATTTGCCAGATCGGTAAGCCCGTCACAACCCGCAATTTCAGCCAACTCTTGTTTATCACGTTGCAGTTGTCGATTACGAATTTCATAGTAATACAAGGTTTCCAACAATTTTTTCCGAGGGGCGCTGACCAACTCATTTATGGTTAATGGGGCATCCAGGAATCGGATAAAGTTCCTCTGAAACACGAAGTAAAACCCTAGCATTGGGAGGCTGTAACAGGAGGCAATAATCATCTTTCCCAAGACATTGCCAAAGACAATACTGACAAGATCTGAACTAAGACCAAACGCCAAAAGGGGAAACAGGAACCCATCCATACAGAGAATCAGAACAAAGGCCAAGGTATAGATGAATGCAAGGGCAGAGATATTAGAGGTCAGCTTCCGCACCTTTAAGAAGATAAACAAGAGGATCAATATCTCTCCGAGGATGAGGACGCCTCCAAGAATGAGCACCCATAGAGAGACGCGAAAAACGACTGCTGGGACATGAAGCGGATTCAGAACTTGCTCGGACTCAAGCAGCCATGCCAGGAAATTGAACCCAAGAAAGACAAACAAATCTATCATCACAACCAATCGAATCATGTTCTGGAAGGTTGTGACATCCCGTTCAATAATGATCAGCATTACAGTACTCATCATAAAGGCCCCATAAGCCAGATTCCCACCAGAGATATGCAGGGTTTCAGTAAGAGGAAAGGAGTAGACAGCCCCAGCCAGTCCTCCCAACACAAGGACAATGCTGATATAGATATAGAATCCCACCGTACGTAAACGGGTGTTAATCGTCGTAAAATACAGCGGAAATACGGAATACAACACAATATTCAGCAAAAAAGCTCCAATTGTCGTCATACGCCCTCTTCAATCCATCAGGCCTATTCTTCTGAGAGACAAGCCTATGGTCTAACCCTGTAATATTTTCGACATCAGACACACTGGCAGACCAGTATCAGTCGTGTCAACCTTTTTTGTTCAGCCATACCCTAAAGGTCGATAGAGATAGGCGGCGCAAGCCAGCCTTTTCATCTTTATTTTCTAACTGCAGAATAAAATGATGAGGATCTTATGAGGAAATTAATGAAACTGGTGGAATATTGGCAAGATTTCTACATAATTGCTGGTTGATTGGGCTGTCAAAAAGGGTTGGGAATAGATTGTTTGAGAAACTCAATGAATACCCGAACCTTGAGGGGAAAGTAAGCCCGGGAGGGATAGACCAGCCATGCTGCCGTGTTAAAATCTGTTGCGGTCACGTCATAATTGGGAAACACATTGACCAAGGCTCCGATGTGTAAATCTTTGTCAATCAGCCAGTTTGGCAGTAATGCCAACCCCATCCCCGCGATCGCACATTGTTGCAGCGCGATCGCATTTGAAATCACAGTCTTGCCCCTTACAGGCGCTTCGCAGGTGACGCCGTTGCTATCGCGAAATATCCAGCGTGACCGAAAGCCCGCCAACGGGAACAACAAACAGTTATGGCCCTCTATATCGCTGGGTTGTGTCGGCTGACCCCATTGTTGCAAATACTGGGGACTGGCGCAGACCCGATAGTGGGTCCGCATCAGCTGCTGGGCGACTAAGGTTGAATCAGCCAAGGGACCTAGCCGAACAGCGACATCAATTCTTTCCGCAATTAAATCAACCACCGCATCGGTCAGCAGCAAATCGACCGTAAGATCAGGATACAATTTTCCAAATTCAGGCAGGAGGGGCACGATGCACGTCTGGCCGAATGCCGCAGAGGCCGTGATGCGGAGGGTCCCCTTGGGCTGTCCCGAAATATCGGTTGCGATATGGATCGCCTGCTGCATCTCCTCAATCAGCGGCTCAATCCGCTCAAAATAAACGGCTCCCGCTTCAGTGGGGGACAGTCGACGGGTTGTCCGCTGAAATAATCTAACCCCCAGTTCTTGCTCCAAACCGGCAATTGTCCTTGAAACAGAAGAGGGGTCAATATTGCGATCGCGAGCTACTGCAGCAAAGCTCCCCTGCCTCATCACCTCAACAAAGATTTGTAGTCCGGTTAGATCCATTGCTGAATTATAAGCATGAATCAAATTTAAGAGGAGATTTATATCAACTTTTACGCAGGAATAGCCGTTAATTCATGTAAAAAACGCACGAGAGTCATTCTAAATTTTGTATTTATTGCTCTCTTCACAAGAAGTATGCTCTTAGCAAGTAAGTAATTGAAGCTGAGTTAAAAGCGGAGTTTCCTATGGTTAGCAACGAACAAAAAGCAACTGTTTTAGAGGCCGTCAACAAAGCTAGCGAGCAATGGAAAACGGCCTTCAATTCAGGGGATGCAGCCGGGTGTGCAGCTCAATATGAAGAAAATGCAGTTATGCAAGCCAAACCATTTGGGAAATTTACTGGTCTTGAAGCAATTCAAGCATTTTGGCAAAAGCTGATCGACGATGGATACTCCGATGTTGAATATGTAGACCCTCAGGTCACAGTTCTGGATACAAACAGCGCCATAATCACGTCTGGATGGAAAATGAACAACGCCAAGGGGGTCATCCACAAAGAGCTTTGGGTATTGCAAGACGATGGAACCGCGAAATTACGCGAAGACGATTTTGAAGCGATGAGTTAACCCAACATCGTAATCGATACAAAAAGAACAAAAGATCGGATGTGGGTTTCGACAAAGCGCAATCCACGGGCCCCAACTTAAAGTTGATACCCCAATTCACATCAGAGGCGGGTCATTGATAAGCATTGCACTGTAATTAGAGGTGGACTATGGGCAGAATCGCGGTATTAGGTATGGGAGAAATGGGATCTCGGGTTGCCCAGATTCTTCTCAGGGCTAATCATCAGGTCGTCGTTTTCAACCGCACGGCGGATAAGGCGAAGCATTTGCTGAGTCAAGGAGCGATTTACGCTTCCCAACCCCGAGAAGCCGCTGAGCAAGCTGACGTTGTAATTAGCATGGTGACGGATGACGAGGCGTCACGGGCGATCTGGCTCGCTCCAGAAACCGGGGCGGCGCTGGGGTTGGGTCAGGATGCGATCGCCATTGAATCAAGCACGCTGACCGTTGGGTGGACAAAGGAACTGGCGGCCGCAATTGAGCGCCGGGGAGCGGCGTTTTTAGACGCCCCAGTTGTGGGGTCTCGTCCGCAAGCCGACGCCGGAAAACTGATCTATTTGGTGGGAGGCGAAGCAGAAAACTTAGCGACCGTTCAGGATATTTTGTTATGTGCAGGGACGAGTATCCAGCATGTGGGGTCTGTGGGGCAAGGGATGGCGATGAAACTGGCGGTAAACGCCTTGTTTGGCGTTCAAGTCGCCGCCCTGGCGGAACTGATGGGGATGCTGACAAAAAATGGGGTGAGCGCATCCAAGGCCTTGGCCTGTTTGAGTGAGTTACCCGTCCTCAGCCCAGCGGCTAAGGGAGCAGGCAATCTGATGCTGTCAAATAATCACGCCCCCCTGTTTCCCATTTATTTAGTGGAGAAAGATTTCCGCTACAGTCTTCAATCGGCCCAAGCCGTCAATGCGGCAACTCCTGCATCGGTGGCAATTCATAAGATTTATCAGGCGGCGATCACTGAAGGATATGGCGACAATAATATAACAGGCATTGCTAAACTCTTCATCCCACATTCCGCCGCTTAATTTTTAGCGCAAGGTGTGGCCAAACTTGTTGGTATTCTATTCTTCAGTTTGAAATGCTAATCATGGGATAAAATGTCGGACAGCAGATTATCAGCTAAGCAACTGACTAAGATATTGTTGTTGTTTGCGCCCACACCTTGAGCTTAGAACTTGAATTCATGATTTTTTAGAATGCTTATGAGACGCCGAAATTTTATTGATCTCATGCTTGGCGGCAGCGTTATTTCTCCCCTGCTAGCGGCTAGTTGCACGAATCAAAGAAACAATAAGAATAAGGATGAGAATAAGGCCTTGATTTTGGCCACAGCTACCACTGGAGGCACTTTTTATCCAGTGGGAATCGCTATTTCTACCCTCACGAACACCAAATTAGCTGAAACCGAAAAAATCACGATGAACGCCATCAATTCAGCAGGTTCTGGTGAGAATATTCAGCAATTAAAAAATCAAGAAGCAGACTTGGCAACTTTGCAAGGATTGTTTGGCGCCATGGCTTGGCAAGGTCGAGGTAAATATGAAAATAGCCCGGAAAAAAGCTTACGATCGATAACTATGTTATGGGAAAACGTAGAGCACTTCGTAATATTAAAAAAATATGCTGAGACGGGAAATATTGAAGATCTAAAGAACTTGAAAGGCCAAAGTTTTTCTATTGGTAAACGTAATTCGGGCACAGAAGTATCAGGTCGGACAATACTAACAGCGCTGGGATTGGATGTCGACAAGGATTTCAGATTAGAATACGTCGGCTATAAGGAATCATCTGAAGCCCTTCAAAACGGCCGTATAGCTGGAATGAATACACCGGCGGGAATTCCGGTGAGCGCGGTCACCCAGGCTTATGCGGCAATGGGAAGCGATCAGCTCGCTATTCTTGAATTTACAACAGAACAAGTCGAAAAAATTAATCGTACTTATGCGGTTTGGAGCCCTTACGCCATACCTGCTCAGACCTATGTGGGGCAAGAAAGGGGGATTACTTCGATTGCTCAACCTAATTTTCTAGCCGTTCGTCCAGAGATAAGCAACGCGGTTGTTTATAAAATAACCAAGAATATCTATGAAAACTTACCTTTTTTATATGATATCCATAAGGCAACGTTAGCAATGAATTTAGAAAGAGCGATTACTGGTTTGCCGGTTCCTTTACATCCAGGTGCAGTTCAGTATTACGAAGAAGTCGGATTAGACATCTCGAAAGATTTGTTGCCGAAATCAATTTAATCAAACCCTTGACTAAAGATTTTAGAAAACCCACTGATTTCAAGATAGAAGTGGTTTTTATCTATATTTCATAGTCTAAAATTTAGGGTGGACCTGGCGATATTAGAATGTCCAACAACTTTAAATTAGAAAAAGAAATAGCAGATGAGACGGAAATTCACTTTTCACGTTTCGGATTACAGCCATTTATCTATTGGATGGCGGTTGCTGTTGCCTTATTTCACATTTGGATAAATAGCTTTAGCATCCTTAGCGAAATTTGGCGCAATAGCCTACACATGGGTTTATTAGGGTCCCTAGGCTTTTTGATATACCCAGTTCGCAAACAAGGCTCTGCTAAATTCAACTTGATTGTAGATGTGTCTCTAAGTATCTTGACTTTGGCCGTTAGCACATACTTAATTTTAGCAGAAAATGCTTTATACGAGCGCAATGGGGTGTTAACTTGGTCGGATCTAATGGTTGGCGGACTTGCCATTATTTTGGTATTAGAATTAACTCGTCGAACCTCGGGAATTATTATTTCTATTTTGGCAGTTTCTGCCCTCAGTTATATCCTTTGGTGGGGACAGTATATCGACGGAATTTTCTTTTTTCGTGGACTTTCCTTGCCTAGAGTTTTGTATCGAATGTCCTTTACCGATGAAGGTCTTTTTGGAACGGCCGCCTCGATTTCCTCGACATCTATATTTATGTTTATTTTATTCGCTTCTTTTTTATTAAAATCTGGAGGTAGCGACTTTATTATTAATTTAGCGCGATCGCTAGCCAGACAATTACCCGGCGGTTCAGGGTTAGTGGCTGTTTTTTCCTCTGGTTTAATGGGCACAATTTCAGGCAGCACTGTGGCTAATACCGTCGCAACCGGATCGATTACTATCCCCATGATGAAAAGATCCGGTTTTGAGCCAAAATTTGCTGCAGGCGTGGAAACGGCGGCTTCTGTAGGCGGGCAAATCATGCCTCCCATTATGGGCGCTGGCGCGTTTATTATGGCGCAACTCACCGCTGTCCCTTATACAAAAATAATTGAAGCGGCAATCCTACCAGCCATCATGTATTTCGCCAATGTCGGCTTTCATGTTTATCAAAATGCTAAGTATCAAAAAATCGCAATCGATAATGATATTTTTCCCGATCCAACCAATAAAGTTCTAAGAGAAGGCATTCATTTTTTAGTCCCAATCGCTTTTTTAATCGGAATGCTAAGCGCGGGCTATACCCCAGCTTATGCCGCCGGTTACAGCATTATCATCGTCGTCATTAGCTCTTGGTTCAGCCGAGAACACAAAATGGGGGTGAGTGATATTTTAGACGCCTTGGCTTTGGGAACTAAAAATGCCGTTTCCACCGGAATATTATTAATTTCCGCAGGAATCATTATTGGTAGTATTGCAATGACCGGGGTTGGGGTTGCCTTCTCTCAGATGTTAGTTACCTACGCCGACGGAAATTTATTTTTTGCTCTAGTTTTAATCACTATTGCCTCGTTATTACTTGGCATGGGGTTACCGGTTACGGCGGCCTATATAATGCTGGCTATTTTAGCCGCGCCAGCTTTAGAAAATATGGGAATTTCTTTGTTAGGCGCCCATTTCATTATCTTTTGGCTTTCCCAAGATTCCAATATTACGCCTCCTGTTTGCTTGGCGGCTTACGCCGCCGCCGGCATCGCCAATACAAAACCGATGGCGGCGGCGATGGAAGCTTGGAAAATAGCCAAAGGGTTGTATATTAAGCCTTTATTGTTTGCTTATACCGCCTTGATTGATGGAGATATTTGGCGTCAATTAGATGTCTTTATTTTTGGGCTTTTGGGACTCTACCTACTGGCATCAATATTTACAAGTTATCTATTTACACCGATCGGGCCCAAGACAAAAATACCTCTGTTAGGAGTCTCCTGTTTATTATTTTTACCTGACCTTAGATTGCATTTAATCGGTTTCGCGCTGACGACGATTATCTATCTTCATCAAAAAACACAACTCCAATCTGCTAATAGGTCTTAACTGGAAGCGATACCGACCTCTGTTTGGCGATTCCTAAGGTTTTGGATCCACCTTAAACGTACTGACAGACGTCTGTAATTCCTCAGCCACTTCTACCGTTTCTTGTAAGGCGCTGGAAATCTGACGCGAGAAATTCGAAGTGCGTTTTGATAACTCCGCCGCTTCCTGCATCAGACTTGAGACCTTCTGGGACGTTTGCACCTGGGACGCCGTCGCCTGTGAAATCGATTGCGCTAGCTGATCAATTTGGTTCGAGACGGCAAGCATTTTTCCAAGACTTTGCTTGGACATTTGCACCAGATGGCTGCCCTCGAAAGCCTTTGTTTTAGACTGTTCGATGGCTTCAACGACTTGTTGGGTCTCCCGCTGAAGAATAGTTAAAAAATTGTCGATAGGCTGGGTGGCTTCAGAGGTTCGCATCGCCAGAATCCTGACTTTCTCAGCCACGTTGGCGAAGTCGGAGTTTTGTTGATCAATCTCTGTCAAATCAAAGTTCTCAGTTTCCGAGAGCTGATGAATTTGCTTGGCGATTTCTTCAATCAAGCCAGTGACTTTAGAAATATGCTGAGAAGACGCTCCCAGATCGGCAATTCTCCTGGCAGTTTCCGCAATCACCTGCTGTAATGGCAAGATAGTCTGGGTCGCCAGATCCATTCTCGTTTCACCGTCTGCTGCAGTGACAGCCATGGTATGGGCGACTTCCGCAGCTTGAAGCGCATTATTGGCGATCAATTCCGTAGAGTAGGTCATCTGCTGCATCGCGCCCAGCGTCCGTGAGGTCTCTTGAGCCTGTTGACGGGCTTCGCTAGCAAGTTGCACGGCGGCCATTTTATTCTGGTGCAACGAGGCGTTAACCTGAACAGTTGACTGTTTCACCTGAGTGACAAGGTGTTGCAATCGTTCAATTGTCATATTGAAAAAGTCAGCAACGGCGCCCAGTTCCCCCTCATTGACCGTGGCCCGCACCGTTAGATCGCCTTGGGATACCCCAGAAATATCAGCGATTAGCTGGGATACTTGCTGTTGCAAGAACTCATTTTGTTGCTGTCGTTCTTCAGAAAGAATTTCAGCAATTTGTCGAGCTTCTCGAATCTGCTCAAGGGAGGCCAGCCGCTCAATCACGAGTTCCAATTGGTTGGACAATTGCGTAAGAAAATCAATTTCTATCGGTTGCCACTCATGAACATCGTGACAATTGTGAGCGATCACAAAGCCAAATAGATGGTTCTGATTGAAAATTGGCGCAGCGATACTGGCTTTGACCTGAAGCGCATCCAGACATTGCCGATGAGCCGTTTGGAAGTCGGCTGCGGTGATGTCATTGACAATGAAAATCGGTTGCTCTCGGCTGGTTTTGAGAATCTCTAACGGGATGCAGGCGCTTTGGGCGGAGTAGTCAATGGCGGAGGGAAAATCAGGGGATACAGATTCTGACGCCACATATCGATCCCGGCTTGAACTGACCCGATAGAAGATAACGCGATCCGTATCCAGGAACTCCCGTGTCTGGTTAACAACCTGATCGAAAATCGCTTTGAGTTCTTGGATAGTGTGGGTTGGGGCGCTGGTGATTTCAGCAAAAAGCTGGGCTTTATGGGTTTCGGCGACTTGTTGCTGTAAGAGGCTCTTGACTTGAACAACAAGTTGATTAAAGGTTTGGGCAAGGGTCTGAGTTTCAAGCGCCCCTCGGGGTGTGGCGGACACATTCAGATCCCCCGCAGTGAATTGTTTGGCTTTACTCGCCAAATCGATGATGGGGGTGGAGACTTGATGGGCTAGCAGCACCGCAGACCCCGCCATCACGCCCCCCAAGAGCAAGGCGGTTAGGCCGAAAAGCATTAGTAAGTTGCGGCCCGCCACAGATATTTCCGCCAAATCCATTGAGGCGATCGCAACCCAGTTTGTCGCTGGAATGGCGGTAACTTTGTACTGCTTGCCTTGGACGATGAAAGCAACCAACAGGGCGTCTTCTTCCAACACTTTAATCGCAGGTTTCTTGATTTCAGGCTGGGCAGACAATGCTTGCAGCAGTTGCTGCTGAGTTTCTTCCTCAGTATTCGCCTTCAGTAGGGTTTGAATCAGTGCTTTGACCGGATCCCCGCCAATGATTTTTCGGGTGTTGTGAAACCCTTTCGGAGAAAATGTATCAATCACGCTCAATTGGCTAGCATCGACCAATTGAACCCGTTGAGAGCCGCTTATGCTGGTGTGTTGTAGGAACTTTGCGACAAGGCTAAATTTTCTGGCGGGCAGGACGGCTCTAACAACCCCGAGAAACTCCCCAGATTGGTGATGATAGATTGCTTGAGCCAGCTCGACGGTAAATCCCTTAGCGGCGTAATTAAAGTCAGGCGAACCGATCCACAATCCCTCCTGTTTTCCCTGGAGCCACCACTCCTCATCGCTCTGGACAAAGTCAGTGGTGGGTTCACTGTAGGCGACATTAAATCCATGCCGTTCCGTAATCGAGATCTCAGAAATTTCTGCGGTCTCGATTGTTTCTTGCAAGTAGGCGTTCAGAGCATTGTGGACGCGGAGAAGTTTAGTCTCCTGAAACCGCGCCTCGAGTTCGTTCATCGGGAGCTGATCTATGCCATCCGCCTCCGCCTGTAGGCTCCCGGCGAATGCTTCATTAACCACCAAAGGACTTGCTGCGATCGCCCGAGGTAGATCTAACAGGTCGTCCAATACAGCGCTTGTTCCTTCACTGGCAAGCATTGCTTGGTCTTGTAACTGACGGTGTATTTTGGCTTCAGCCCGTTGGTGGACCAGTCGATAACCGATCAAACTCACAAGGGTGAGAGGCGCTAACACCGCCGGTAAGATGGTCCATAAAAGCTGGCGGCGAAGACTGATTCCTCGCTTTATGGACGCTTTCTTTGATGTGTTTGAGGGGGAAAAGCCAATAATGGTTGGGGTTGATCTCAAGAAATCCCCTCCAACATCGGGGTTGGAGGACAGAGTCTCTTGATGAGGGGTTGATGAGTTCACTATTAAAGAGGGTGGGTGTTGTTCACGTCTTTTTTGAGGCAAGGGAAGTCGGTTTGCTATCAGTCTAGAAACGTTGCAATGTTTTGGGCTAACCGGCTTATGGCTGAGTCTGTTGCTGTCTCAGATAAGTTTGTAACCGGTTATAGGCCCCCTGCAGTTGCAAGATCGCAGCCTCCGCTCCTCCAGGAAACTGATCAAATTGAGCCGTATCGCTAAAGTCAGCTAAGACTTCTCGACCTTGTTTAGACTCATCCATGTCGATCAGCACTTTTTTAATAGCCTCAAGTTGCTTGGGCTCCAGCGCCGGACTCGCAAGCACTATTTGACGGGGAAACACGTCTGTTTTGGCTAAGATTACCAGTTGTTCTCGCTCTCCATCAGTGAGTTCTTGAAACTCCTGATTATCGATGGCTCCCACATCCACCTTGCCATTCAACACCCATTCAATAGTGTTGCGATCCCGACCTGAGAAAATATAGCCAACCTCATCACTCGCTACTGGATGATTTGGCTCCGCCTTCTCGACAGGCTTCAGGCCAGCATCTAGCATCAATACCATTGGAAACATGAACCCTGAAGTGGATTCTGGTTTCTGAAGAGCGACCATCTTCCCCTGAATGCTGGCAAGATCGGTAAAGTTGCTGTCACGGCGAGCGATGAGGAAGGTATTGTATTCTGGAACCCCGTCTTTCCATCGCCGCAGAATGGGGATGGCCCCCGAGCGCTCTATCACCACCATAGCGGGATACACACTATCGAAGTAAAGATCGACCTCGCCAGAGGCCATCCATCCAGTCAATTCATCCACATCTTGGGCGACTTGAACTTCGCCCTCAGAAATTCCCGCCTTAGTTAATTTGGAGCCTAAATAATCTGCAATTGGCTGAAATTTTCTGATCCGGGATTCTACATCAAAATCAATATCTGATAGAACAATCGCCTCTCCGTCAGAACCATTAAACGTTCCAGGGGAGCCGCCTTGACTCAAACTACACCCCACGAGTGGGCTCAGAAGGCTAATTAGGGCAATCCGGGCTAAAAAATTGTGTGACACGTTTTTTATTTAGTTGGCAATGAATTAATTAAAAGGGGATTTATCCCACCGAATACCTACCGTCATAAGCTGAAATTCATGAGCACACCAGCTTATAGCAGTTCTGTCGGCATTAATCACACCCTGCGCGCTACACCCTAATTATCGAATTCATCTTGGATACGGGCAACGAACGATACATTGACCCAATAGGTACATTCCAGGATTCAAACCAAGACACGGAACCAAATCAGATTAGATTCCTGAGAATCTATATATGGTAAAGAGAGTTTAATGCAGACCACCTGTTGTTGTCGATTTCTTTATTCTAGTTTAGGTAATTTCCCTTAAGAGAGGCTCCCAAGTAACTTCATACTTTTTATACGTTAGCTCCAGAGGTCCTTTTCAGTCTCTTCGCACCCTCCTAAAATTTTTCTTACACCTCTCCTGGATGATCAACTCTAGGGATTCAAGCACATGAATTGTGACAAACCTGGGACAGGGAGTTTCAGTGCAATAAATCTATTCATTAGCGGCTATCCATTACGGAAAGCGGCAAGGGGGAAGAATTGGACGGGGTTCAAGCACAACCCCCATGCCAGCTTGCTGAATACTTTCCATAAAACAGCCATACTGATATTTCACATCCGTTCGCTGCGAAAAGATGGTGTGAGGGTCGGCCAAGCCATCCCCTTCATACTGCACAACAATGCCCGTGTAAGGAATCCCGGTTTCGCTGACCAAATTTTGTGAAACAGGATAGGGGAGAATGCCCTCTAGCCCGCCTAGCGCCAGGGAATCTTGCATCTCCCGCCAGAGAATAGGGCCTGCCTGCTGTACGCCGCTCGCAAGCGCCACCGCATTGAACACTTCCTCAGGAAAATCGCTATCCCCCAGTCCCACCGGTTGATAAATCGAACGCACCGGATGATTGGGCAGAGGCCGTTGGGCGATACGAGGCATATAAACCATCGGCTCCGCGGCTTCCCACGAACTCTGGATCAAGCGCAACGCTGGATACAAATGGTCTAGCGGTTCTGATCGTTGCAGCACCCTGCCCAACAATCTGGCGACATCCTGCAGGTTATTAGGATTTTCCGACCGCGCTAAGGTTGAAAACAACAAAGCCCAAAAACCGCCAGAGCCCGTGGGAACAACTGCCTGAATTTTTGGCTCCACCGCCGCCATCATCACGGCGTATTGGGCTCCCTGGGACTGGCCGAGGGCGATCGCCGATTCGGTTTGCAGGCGGAAATGGGTTTCCCCCGCTGGCAAGGTGGGTCCCGTACACCCTTCTATGGCTTCTGATGAAATGCGCACACGCCCCAGGGCTTCTAACAAAAGCCGTTGCTCAATCACCCCCTGACGAAACGTGTCCCGATAAGCGGAAAGATTCAACGGATTCAGGTAAGGACGATCATCAAAAATGTCTGAATAAATTCCGGGCAGACGCTCCGGGTTAAGGGGCAACGCGCTGCCAACCGCCGCTAATCCATGGCGGGCGACCACATCCGCCGGACCGCGATCCGGTAAACGGGGCCGCCCTAGCCGAGGGACCGGTCCTCGATTCACCACTTGGGTGCTCAGCCCCCCAGAACCGTGGAAGTACATTGCCAATGGATACCCCTCAGGCGGCATTGCGGTTTTTGGCAGGGTAATGATCAAAGGAATGGTCTGAAACCGTTGATGTTTCAGATTTCCCGCCGGATCAAATTCAAATACCCCCTCTCGTCTTTTGTATAGAAAATAGGGCGGATCGCCTTTTTGGAATTGGGGCAGCGTCACCTCAGCCGTGAATTTGCAGTAATCCAGGTCTGAAATGATGTGGGTTGGATCAAACTCGATTGATTGGATATCGGGCTGATAACGCTCCAGAACTTGATCCGAGAGTTGGGCCATCTCAGCCACCACATCCCCAGTGGTAAAGACCGTAGCGACCACCACATCCTCTCGATCAATTCCCAATAGATCCAGGGTTTCCCAAAGCGGACGATACATCAGATCCGCCCTAAACTTCCGCCGAATCAGGCCTTTCGGAATTTCCCCTTTTCGGAGTTCAGCAAAGACCTTTGTGGCTTGCAGCGCTTGCCCGTTGGCGTCCTTTAGCGAACGTCGAACCACATACGCATACTGACGATTGGGTTTTAGTACGATGCCAGGAAACGGCGAAACCGCAAGTAAATAGTCCGGTACATAAAACGGATCAGGTTCTGGGGTGGCTGCCGCTACAGGATACAGCCGCCCTCGCTCTGGCGAATTGCGGCCGATATCAATCAGCAAAATCGGAGCGTCGACCGCCGCTGGAATCAGTTGATCGATATCCAACGGCGCTAGCGGTTGATCGAACCGAAAGTAACCCGCCGCTGTTGTAGGGAAGCCAGGGCGATCGCTAGCAATGGGTTTTAACCGTCGAACGAGACCATACGGTCTTTTAAAAACCGGAAAGCCAGACAAATCAGGCTTTCCATCAGCGTCTAGTCGTAAATCTGAGGGATAGGGAAGATTATAGAATTGATCAGGATTCTGCAAATCGGCATTGAGGTCAAAAGCGGCGATCGCAGCCCTCGGCGCTTGAGCAACGACAGCGGTTTTGGATAGATTAATCCAGAAAAGGATCGCAATAATACCCGGAGCCAAGCCTATACGGAGCCAATATCGAAGCCAGACGCCAAACCCTGAAACTTTCATTGCAATGTCCCTTACACCTCCCCCAGTATAAAATGCCGCAATCCCTTCTCCAGGCAAGACTTGTCCCCTCTATATATCTCCTAGGGGATTTTGGATTTTGGATTTTGGATTTTAGACCGGCTTTCTTCCCCTTTCCCCTTTCCCCCAAACGCAATAAATTGCCACTACAGACCTCCCCATCTCCCCCATCTCCCCCATCTCCCCTATCTCCCCCAGCTCCCCCTGCTTCCCCATACCCCTCGCCCCTGCTTCCTCCGCTTCCACCCCTACC
>JAAUYH010023472.1_pt1 | contig 17560 bp, 16 predicted proteins | sample 7278061 | NCBI WGS metagenome assembly JAAUYH01 (sample SAMN14350203, study PRJNA611818) | marine sediment metagenome | isolation source: surface marine sediment (0.6m) | place: French Polynesia: Moorea | collected 2018-08 | reverse complement strand
TGAGTGGCCCATCGTCCGGATACATGCCGATCATGGTCGCCAATCCCAAACTGAGCCAAAACAGACCATCGACCTCAGCAGCACCGGCCATGCGTGCCGCTTCACTCAGCGCCCCAGCATCGCGATAGAACGACTGTCGTAAGGACGCGGGCAAGAGACCCAGCGCGTACTCAATACAGCGCGCAGCATGCAGTCGTGCTCGCTTGCGCGCAGCTTGGGCACGCGCCCTTTCCCCGCTCAGGTGCGCGCTTTCCCAATCTTCCTGCAAGAACCCGGACGCGTATTGGCAAAAGCCTTCAGCGAGAAACAGTTTGACGTCCCTATTGTACGGGTCGGCCACGTACAAACCTTCAAGGGTCTTCAACCCACTCTCGGCAGCCTGTCGAGCCAGCAACACATCTGGCTCTTGCGCCACCGCATCACGGCTCGTAGCCACAATGCCGACGCTGGTGGCCACCGCTTGCCGCTGCAAAAAACCATCACACGCCGCCACAGACCCGAAAGTCGCGCAAGCTATCACAAACCTTAGACAAATCCTTGACATACGACCCGACACAGTGGATCTGGGTCGCCGAAAAGACCTTGACACCATGCCCGTATCTATACATCACTTAGACAAATCATAGACAACTCTTAGACATGCATTACGACTACGTCCTCGTGGGCGGTGGCCTGCAAAACAGTCTGCTCGCCCTCACACTCATCCACAAACGACCAGGGAGTCGTGTAGCCCTCATCGAGAGAGCAGACACCCTTGGCGGCAACCACACGTGGTGCTTTCACGCGGACGATATCACCGAAGAGGCCCTCCGCATCATCGCCCCCCTCATTATTCACGAATGGTCCGGGTATGAAGTCCACTTTCCCGGTCACAGTCGCGTCCTCGACACTGGATACGCGGCCGTCACGTCAGAGCGTTTGCACCGGGTGGTTCGCGACACCATCGCTGGATGCGAAGGCTGCACGGTCCTCACCGGCAAGGCTGCCACCGAGATCGAGGCCCATCGGGTCACGCTGGAAGGCGGCGACCAGTTGGACGCCACCCTCGTCATTGATGCTCGCGGCCCCGGGCAGCTGCAGGCCACAGACAGCGTCAGCGGCAGTGGATATCAGAAATTTCACGGCATGGAGCTCCACCTGGCCCACCCTCATGGGCTCAAGCGGCCTGTGCTCATGGATGCCACCGTACCGCAAATCGACGGCTTCCGCTTCCTCTACACCCTGCCGCTGGATACAAATCGTATTCTCGTCGAGGACACGTACTTTTCGGACACCGCCGATTTAGACAGTGGACGCATACGAGAGCGCATCATCGCCTATGCTGGCGAGCGAGGCTATCAGATCGCCGACGTCGGCCGCCAAGAACACGGCGTGTTGCCGCTGCCTTGGGACATGCAATCCACGGCGCACGCACCGACAACCAACCCCGGCGGCTATCTCATCGCCGGCTATCAAGGAGGTTGGTTTCATCCGGTGACGGGTTACTCCTTCCCCGTGGCCATGCGCCTGGCCGATTACGTGGCCTCAGTAGCGCCCGACGCGGTCTTTGGCCCCGGCTATATCAAGTTGGTCACAGAGCAAATGAGGCAGATGAAATACGCCCACCGCCTCAACAAGATGCTGTTTAACTGGTTTGCTCCCCACAACCGCTATCACGTGCTTGAGCGCTTCTACCGCCTCCCTGAGGCCACCATCCGCCGTTTCTACGCCATGCGGCTCACCGCCGGTGACCGCGCCCGCATATTGATGGGGCGACCTCCCAAAGGGATGTCCCTGCGCGCGGCCCTCACTGGCCGCAGCGCGATTAGGAGTGAGCAGTGACCGCATCAAAACCCTTGGCACATACCACCACCGACCAGGAAACGCTCCTCGACAGTCTTCTGGACGAGACATTTGCCGATCATCACCACGGCCTGCCGCGTCACCTCTGGGAACAGGCGCTTTTAGGGCCAGTGCGCGAATTTCTCCGCCGCCCCGGCAAACTCTTTCGCGCCCGCTTGGTCGAGACCTGTTGGATCCTGGCCGGAGGTCCGCCCGATCGCGTACCGGCTGAGTTGCCGCTCCTGGTCGAATTGCTCCACGCGGGCTCTCTCATTGTCGACGATATCGAGGACGATTCCTGCACCCGCCGGGGTGCCCCTGCCCTACATAAAATTTACGGCACGTCGATCGCGCTCAACACGGGCAACTGGATGTACTTTTGGCCGTTCGTTCTCCTCGAACGCATGGACCTGCCGCGCGAGATCCGCGACGATATTCACCGCCGCGCCTCCCGTACGCTCATGCATTGTCATCAGGGGCAAGCCCTTGACCTAGCGTTGAATATCACCACCATCGAGCAGCGCGATGTCGCTGCCGTGGTTCGTTCCGCCACCGAGCTCAAGACCGCGGCACTCATGGAATTTGCCGCCGTATTGGGCGCCATTGCGGTCGGAGCCGAGACCACCGTCGTCCATGCGATTGCCACCTTTGGCCGCGAACTCGGCATCGGCCTGCAGATGCTCGACGATTTAGGTGGCCTCACCTGCGCAGCCCGGCAACATAAGGGCGCCGAAGATCTGCGCCTGGGCCGACCGACATGGCCTTGGGCATGGGCCGCAAGCGCCACCAGCGCGCAGCGCTTTCGCGACCTGCAGGCCCTGGGACAGGCGGTATCCCAGGGTGCCGACCATCGCCCATTGGCCACTGCCCTCGCCACCATCAGCGCCGATACCGGGCGGGCGCGGGTACAGTCCCGCCTCAGTCTGGCCCTGGCAGTCCTGCGTGACAGCGTGCCGCAGTCGCCAGCCCTCATCGATTTAGCACAGGAAATCCAGCTATTGGAGCAGAGTTATGGCTGATCCAACTTCCGCCAACGGCGACTCAAACCGTAACCGCGACGTGCGCGCCGCCGTCATCGGCAGCGGATTCGGCGGTCTCGCGGTGGCCATTCGCCTACAGACGGCCGGCGTGCAGACAACGATCTTCGAAGCGCGCGACCAACCCGGCGGCCGAGCCTACGTCTACCGCGACCAGGGCTTTACCTTTGACGGTGGCCCCACCGTTATCACGGCCCCACCGTGCCTCGAGGAACTCTTCAGCGATGCCGGCCGCGACATGTCCGACTATGTCGAGCTCATGCCGGTCACGCCGTTTTATCGCCTGGTCTGGTCCGACGGCGACCGCTTCGATTACACCGGCGATAGCGACGCCATGGTGGCGCAAATCAAGGCGCGTAATCCCGACGATGCCGAGGGATATTTGCGCTTTGTCGAGTACAGCAAACAAGTCTTCGAGGCCGGCTACGAAGAACTCGCGGCCACCCCATTTCTCCGGTTTTCCGATATGGTCAAAGTGGCGCCGCAACTCATGCGTCTGCGCGCCGATCGCTCGGTCTATCGCACCGTGGCCAAGTACATTCAAGACGAGCACGTGCGCCAAGCCCTCAGCTTTCACTCGCTCCTCGTCGGGGGCAATCCGTTCGAGACCAGCGCCATCTACACCCTGATCCACTACCTCGAACGCAAATGGGGGGTCTTTTTCCCCCGCGGCGGCACCGGAGCCCTGATTCGCGCGCTGGTGCGCCTATTCGAAGATCTCGGTGGGGAAATTCGCCTATCTTCGCCCGTTCATAACATCGAAGTGGAAAAGAGCGGCGGTCGTCATCTGCACCGCGTCACCACTGCGACCACGGTGGCCGAGACCTTTGACCTCGTGGTCTCTAACGCCGATCTGCACCACACCTATGCCGAGATTTTTAAGTCCAACGCCAGCGCCCAACGAACCGCGCGCAAATTGGAAAAACTGTCGTGGTCCATGTCGCTCTTCGTGCTCTACTTTGGCACCGACAAGACCTATAACGATGACGTCGTCCACCACACCGTGATCTTCGGCCCGCGTTATAAGGCCCTGCTCGACGATATTTTTAAGGGCAATGCATTGCCTGACGATTTCAGTCTCTATCTGCACGCGCCCACGGTCACCGACCCATCCATGGCGCCTCCGGGCTGCGGCGCCTTTTACGTGCTATCGCCGGTCCCCCATCTCGGCAACGCCCCCATCGATTGGGACGAGGTAGGCGAGAGCTACGCCACCCGCATCTTGACCGCGCTCGAAGACCTCATGCCCGACTTGCGGCGTCACGTGGTCACCAAACGCTGGATCACACCCAAGACATTCTTGACCGATTTGCGCTCGTATCAAGGCTCGGCATTTTCCTGCGCCCCCCGCCTGACCCAGAGTGCTTACTTTCGTCCGCACAACCGAGACGCCCGTATTCCCGGCCTGTATCTGGTCGGCGCTGGTACCCACCCGGGTGCGGGTGTGCCCGGCGTCGTCAACTCGGCCAAGGCCACAGCCCACGTCATCGAAGCCGACCTGCAGCGCGGTGTACTGGGTCAACTGCGATAACTCCATTGGACCAAACCAATGCCTCTTACAGCCATGCCATCGCCCGCAGGCGATCAGCCCGGGATTTGCAACCCAGACACCAACCGCGTCGCGCTGACGGCCCCCGCAGCCGATGCGGTGGCCATATGTCGCCTGACTATCACCGCGCATTCGAAGAGCTTTGCCCTGGCCTCACGCGTTTTGGCCCCCGCACAGCGCGATGCTGCCGCCGTCATTTACACTTGGTGCCGGCGCGCCGACGATGCCGTGGATCTCGCCCCGCCGGAAGAGCAAGCGGACGCCCTTAGGCGCCTGCACCGAGAGCTCGACGCCATCTATCGCGGCGACCCTCAGGACGACATCGCCCTGGCGGCGTTTCAGGACATCGTCCAGCAGTGCCGCATTCCCAAGTCCTATCCCCACGAGCTTCTCATGGGCATGGAAATGGACGTGCGCGGCCAAACCTACCAAGACATGGATACCCTGCTGCACTACTGCTTCCGCGTAGCTGGCACGGTGGGGCTCATGATGTCCCATGTCATGGGCGTCACCCATGACGGCGCACTGCGCAACGCGGTCCATCTCGGGATCGCCATGCAGATCACCAATATCTGCCGCGACGTGGTCGAAGATTGGCAGCGAGGGCGCGTCTATATCCCAGCGGAATTGCTCACCGCCGCCGATAGCGCCGCTCTTGCCGCCCAAGCCGCACAGGCCGCCCAGAACGATAGCAGCAGCGACAGCGACTTTCCCGACCACGCCCGCACAGCCATGACAAGCGCCGTGCGCACGCTATTGGCCGAAGCCGACAGGTACTACCGCTCGGGCGATCGCGGTCTCATGGCATTGCCATTTCGCTGCGCGTTTGCCGTGCGCGCGGCCCGCCTCATCTATTCCGCCATCGGCAAGCGCATCGCGCGCGCCCATTATGACGTTACCGCCGGCCGTGCTGTGGTCTCCACGTGGGCCAAGCTGGCCTTGATTGCGCGCGCTGGCTGGGGCGCGTTATGGGAAACGCCAGCCCGCATCGTCAGGCGTATCATACACCGCCGCAAATCCCGACCGCTCATTCCGCAAACCCAGATGGAGTTCCCCCATGACGTCCTTCCCGTCTGAGTTCCTCACCTATGTCGGTCGCGCCCGTCAATTCGGCCGCCGCGACTGGCTAGTGTACATCCTATGGATCGGCACTATCTCGGGCCTATTTTTTAGTACCGGCGCATTCCTCTACTTTGGCGCTAGCTATGGAGTTTCCTTTCCGCCCGAAGCCTGGCTGATCCCTATCGGCGCCAGCATCTTCACCATCGCCATCGCCGTGGACACCATCGGCCACCGCACCATCTACAAGCAAGCGCTCGCCGGTGGCGAATCCCTGGTTCACCACATCACAATTGCCTGTGGCGTAGCCAGCGTGGTCCTACTCATCTTGGCTTACGAATACCGCATTTGCGTCATACCGGCCATGGTCTGCACGGTGCTGTCATTTATCTACAGCATGGTCGACGAGATATTTCACTGGCGCCGCTACATAAACGAACACGCCGACCGCGTAGAGATGTGGAGCCATGTATTCATCCTCATTGGCCACGGCATCATGATGGTGGCGTGGTGGTGGTTTTACTTTCTCGGCTACCCCGGCGTCGGCCAAACCCTGGAGTTTCTCGGTCAATGACTAGCGATTGGCTCATTTCTTGGCTCGCTCCCGCCATCGTCACGATCGCGGGTATGGCGATTTGGCATCTGCGCATGCGCACGCTGTACCGCACCCGACTCTCGGACGCGGGGTATGCCCCCGCCGATATCGCCGCATGGACGCAAATCGAGACTTCGGCGACAAACCAGCCGTCAACGCCAAATGAGACAACGGGCGAGACAGCCGACAAGACAACGGGCGACACTCAGCTACCGGTCTCCATCATCGTACCGGCACGCAACGAGGCTCATAATTTGCCCGCGCTTCTCGACTCACTCCTCGCGCTTACCCCCGCCCCGCAAGAGATTATCATCGTCGACGACCACTCGACCGACGGCACCGGCGATATTGCCCGGCGCGCCGGGGCCCGGCACGCCGGGGCCCGGCACGCCGGGGTGCGCGTCGTCGAGCCCCCGGCGCTGCCCGCGGGTTGGAACGGCAAACCCTGGGCCTGTCGCACCGGCGCCAAAGCGGCAAAGGGAGCATATCTGCTCTTCACCGATGCCGATACAGTCCATTCTCCCGATTCCCTGGGACACGCGCTCGCACAGTTACACAAGCGCCGCGCTGCACTCTTATCCGTAGTCCCCACCCACGTGATTCGCAGTGCCTGGGAGCGGTTGCAGGGAATTTTCGCCCTCCTTCTCCTTCTCGCCTGCCGCGCCGGGGCTGCGCCACCCAAAAGTACCGCCCGCCCAGATGGCCGTCGCAGCACAGGAGAGCGCCGTTTCAGTATCGGACAATATCTGCTCTTTCGTCGTGATGCCTACGAGGCGCTAGGCGGTCATGACCCAGTGCGCAACCGCATTGCAGAAGACTTGGCCTTCGCCCGCATGATCGAAGATGCTGGCGAGCGTTTCACCTTGCTCTTTCGCCCCAGATTGATGCAGGTACGCATGTACCCCGAGGGTTTTTGGGCCTTTGTCCGCGGATGGAGACGCAACTTTCGCGAGGGATTTACCTCTGCCGGCATCGGCGGCACCTTGGAAATGGTGGCCGTTATCGGTTGGCTCTTAGGAATACCGCTCTTCTTTGCTCAGGCGCTGTGGATAGACGCTTTCACCGTGGCTGGGGTATGGATGGCTCTCTACCTACTCAGTGCGGTGGAGATTGGCCGTCGTCAAATCGACCAAGGTGCATTTCCGCTTTGGAGCGGATTTTTCTATCCAGTCTTTGCTTTCGTATTTGTTATGATATCCTTTCTGGCAGTAATTGATCGTGTCCGACAGACTCCGGTGATGTGGCGCGGCCGCACCGCTATGCCGGGAGGAGAGGCCCAACGGTGACCAACAACGAACCAATCGCAAAGTATCAAATCGGCACAGTTGCTCGCGCTACTGGAGTATCTGCGCATACAATCCGGGTTTGGGAGCGGCGCTACTCAGCGCTGAAACCGGCCCGCACAGCTGGCGGTAGTCGCGTGTACACCGACTGCGATGTACAAAAACTCCGCCTGCTCAAAAAATTGACGGGTGACGGTCATGCGATTGGCCGCATTGCCCATCTTGAGCTGGTGGAGCTCAAGACCATTGCCGGTGAATTCGAACGCACGGAGGCTCCCTCCAGACTCACCGACGAAGTCGTAAAAAATACGGTCAATAAGTTCATGACCGCGCTGCAGTCGATGGACATTACCGGCGCTGAGCGGGTTCTATTGTACTCGGCTGGTTTTCTCGACCCTCAGACCCTTATCATCAAAATCATTGCCCCCATCATCACTGAAATCGGGCAACGCTGGGAAGCCGGCACCCTGCGCATATCCCACGAACATGCGGCGTCGGCCCTCCTTCGCAATCTCATGGGTTCGCTCATGCGCTCAAGCCCGCCGCGCCCTGGCGCATCCACGGTCGTGGCGACGACGCTGAGCGGTGAACGCCACGAATTCGGCGCGCTCATGGCCGCCCTCATGGCGACGGTACAGGGATGGAACGTGGTCTTCCTCGGCCCCAATCTGCCGACGCAAGAGATTCTTCACGTCGTCGATCACTCCGACGCCGCGGCGATTCTGCTATCCATGGTAGACGACCGCAGCGAGGACAGCGCAACTGAATTACAAGGGCTCCTGGGCAACCTGCCCGAGGGCGTGCGCCTCATCGTCGGAGGTCGCGGGGCGCATTCGTATCTCGACATGCTGCCTGAAAACAGCATCGCCGCTAGCTTACCGGCACTGATTCCCATGCTCGAAGGCGCCCGACCGCAATAGCGGGCCCCCAATCCAAAATCGTCGAGAATCGACCAGAATCGACATTTCCATACAACCACGATCTGGATCATGCCCAGTCATCTCTCTGCCTCCGCTGCGGCAGCCTGTATCGTTGCGGTCTTCGCCCTCGCACATGCAGCCTGTGGGACATCGGCCCCAGAGCGCGCGTCGACCATCCCGCCTGCGCCTGCGCCCGCACCCAATAGCGTTGTCGCCCCCGCGCAGCATGACAATCAGCGCTATCGCGTCGAGACTCTGCAACTCACCATGCAGCCGGCCCTTGCCATTCGCACACAAGCGGCCGAAGCGGAACTCGAAGACACCATGGGCCAAATCATGACCATGCTCATTGGTTACGCGATGCTCAATGGCGTTGAGTTAGCCGGCCCACCATATGCCCGCTATTTTGCGCGCAGTCCGGAACGCATCGATTTTGAAGCGGGCATTCCAACACGCAAACGCCTCGATGGCGATCCTGAACTCGGCATCGCCGCAACCGAATTGCCCGCAGGCCCGGCCGCGACCACCATGCATCGTGGCCCATACCAATATTTGCCACGCGCCCATGCCGCACTCAGCTCATGGGCGAACGAAAACGGACGCGACGCAGCCGGACCCGCCTGGGAGGTGTTCTTGAGCAACCCGCAACAAGAACCCGACCCGGCCAAATGGCGAACCAAGGTCTTTTTGCCACTCTCGCCATAAATAACTCACGCTCGACTATTGCCCAGAGATCGCGCCCATCATGCGATAAGCTTGCTCAACAATGAAGCGAGCGATTTGGCACGTCGAGTTTTACTTCGATTTCTTGTCTCCCTACGCCTACCTGTCGTGGATACACGCCCGGCCGCGATGCGCCGGCATCGGCGTCCACCTCGAGCCACGGCCCGTGCTTCTCTCTGCCCTCCTGGGCCAACGCCTGGGCCCCGCCGAGGTGCCGGCTAAGCGCGACTACATCCTGCGCGATACCATGCGCTACGCCCGGCGCCACGGCATTACTTACCAAGTGCCTGACCCGCACCCCTTTTACCCCGTCACGGCCCTGCGCTTGGCCCTACCCGAGATTGCCGGTGACAATCAAGAGCGCGTGATCGATGCCCTATTTCACGCCGCTTGGGGTCAAGGCAAGAACGTCGGCGATGACCAGGTTCTCACCCAGACTCTGAGCGACGCCGGCCTCCCTGGACAAGAGATGGTGGCTGCCACCCGCGAGCAGACGGTCAAAGATGCCCTGCGCGGACAAACCGAGGCCGCCGTCGCCCGCGGCATCTTTGGCGTGCCCTCGTTCTCGGTCGAGGATCAACTGTTTTGGGGTCACGATCGCGTCGATGATCTATGCGAATACATTGCCGGCGACGATCCTTTGGCCAACGAAGCCGACCAAGCGCAATTGCGGACATTCTTGGCCCGTCCTGTCGGTCTGACTCGCAACCGAGCCTGAGCGACAATCGCCGCGTAGCATACCGCGGCGTGCCACCCCGTGCGTTCATGCCGGCCGTGACCCGTGCATGACTGCCGCTTTCGGCTTTCCCGACGAGCGCGCCGTCTACTGTGTCCCGTCTACCGTGTCCCAAGACAGGGCCCCATTTACTATTGACCTCTGTTCAACAAACGCTATGCTGCAGCTATTGAACAGAGGTCAATAGCCATGCTCACTCGCAACCCCACGACGCCCCCGACCAAGGGCACCGACCACGGCACCGGTGCGCTACCGGCGAAGCCATTGCTGCGGGCCCGCAAAATACGTTTCCCATTCGATTCGCGCATCCCCAAACATTGGTTTGCCGACAACGCCGTTGCCACCCACGTTGTCAATGGTGTAAATCTGCTGTTCCCAGCAGGTGAGCGCTTTTTTATCCGCAGCGTCAAACACTACATGAGTCGCTTCCAACACGATGCCGCCATGACCGCCAAAATCCGTGGCTTTTTTGCTCAGGAAGGCAGTCATGCGCGAGAGCATGAACGCTTCTTCGCCCTCATGTCGGCGCACGGATACGAGATCAACGAATTCCTGCGCCGATTCGAATGGTTTTGCTCACGCGCCTTTGGCCGATTCGCGCCACCGGTCTTGCGCTTGGCCACCACCGCAGCCTGCGAGCACTTTACCGCCATCATGGCTGAGCAAGCATTACAGGACGGCCTCCTCGATCAAGCCCATCCGATCATGCGCGATCTCTTGCGTTGGCACGCCGCAGAAGAGATCGAGCATAAAGCCGTCGCCTTTGATGTCCTTGAGCGCGTCAGTGGCAGCTATCTGGTGCGCATGGCGGGCCTAGCATGTGCCACCGTGGTCCTCGGCACCTGGTGGATGCTTGCCACCCGCATGTTGCTCCAGCAAGACGGCATCGATCGCCAAGCAGCCGCCCGCCTCAGACGCGCATTTGCCCACGCGCCAGCGACCGCGACAGCAACCGCCAACCCCACCGCGGCGAGCGACGCACAGATGCGCGCCAGCGACATCGGCCGCGACGTATTCTGGCCCGCCATTCGCTCGTATATGCGACGAGACTTTCATCCGGACCATCACGATAACTACCATCTCGCGCAGATGTTCCTGCACAACTTTGCGCACGAGGCGTAGACCCATGACCATGTCCCAATCCACCGCGGCCCTCGAACCGAGCAACCATCCAGTGCCCCGCGACTTTCGCCACCATCACGCCATCATCGGTGCGGGGTTTTGCGGCCTCGGTGTAGCGGCAGCATTCCAGCGCCACGGCATCCCGTACCATCAATTCGAAGCCGACGACGACGTGGGCGGCAACTGGTATCACGGCGTATATCAAGGCGTACACATCATCTCGTCGCGCAAAACCACCGAATATACCGATTGGCCCATGCCGGCAGATTGGCCCGATTTTCCCAGTGCCGAGCAAATGCTGACCTATCTCCACGGCTACGCCGATCACTGGAATCTGCGCCCCCATATCGCATTTCAAACCCGCATTGAACACGTGCGCCCATTCGGGGAAGATCGACATCGCGGCCAGTGGGAGCTGACCTTGGCTGGCGGCGAACGCCGCATCTATGGCGGCGTCATCGTAGCCAATGGCCACCATTGGCACCGCCGTATGCCCTCATACCGGGGCACCTTTGCCGGCGACATCATCCATTCCAAGGACTACAAACACCGCGGCATGTTGGCCGGCAAGCGCGTGCTCGTCATCGGCGGCGGCAACTCTGCGTGCGATATCGCCGTCGAAGCCGCGCGCTCGGCCCAAAGTGCCCACATCAGCATGCGCCGCGGATATTGGTTTATGCCCAAAACCATGTTCGGCCGCCCCACTGTGGAGTTCATCCGACCGTGGCTTCCCGTCGCCAGTCAGCGCATCTTGCTCAAGGCCCTGATCCGCGTCATCGTCGGCCGATACCGCGATTACGGCCTCCCACATCCCGACCACAACATCTTCGAACGCCATCCCACAATCAATAGCGAGTTACTGCATTTTCTCCGCCACGGCCGCATCGTGCCCCATACCGACGTGGACCGCTATCACGGACATACAGTGCACTTTCAAGATGGCACTGCCGCCGAGATCGACCTCATCATCTGTGCGACCGGCTATCACGTGAGTTTTCCCTTTGTCGCCGAAGAAGTCGTCGAGTGGAATGACAGCGGCATGCCCAACCTCATTGCCAGCCTGCTGCCGCCACAATACAAGAACATCTACTTCTTTGGCATTACCCAACCGCGTTACGGCGCTGGCCCCCTCATCTCGGCCGGCGCCGAGGCAGTGTGCACCGCCATCGACACCCAGAAACGGCTCAAGCATCCCCTTGGCGCGGTACTCGAACGACTCGGGGCAACAGCGCCGACGACGTGGCTGCGAGATCCCCACGAAGTCATGCGCACCATGAAGCGCAGCCAGGCCATCATGCCGCAACTGCCCCAGGTCGAAGAGCAACTCATGGGCCCCAAGCACCCTGGCCAGGTGGCCAGGGCTTTTGTCGCCATGGCACCGTCTATCTTGCGCGATACATTCGGCCGCCGCTCTGAGCAGCCCTCGCACCGATAGATGGTCGGGCACCATCAGCGCAATGCCCTTGCACCGATGAGAGCGACTGGTCTATATAGGGACGCGCCATGCGCCAACGCTGGCGGCCCGCAATGGCGACCCGCAGTGGCGGTCTGCGCTGGCGGCGAACAATCTAGTCCCAAACCCATCGGGGCCCACGCCCAGGCATGGAGGTTGTTATTTTGCTGACTCGCATTCGCAGCGCGCTCGAACGACCCTACGTCAGCGCCATGTGGCTCGGGCTGGGCTATATCGGCCTTGTAGGCCTGTACCTTCTGAGCGGCCTCCACATGGAGGGTTGGGACGACTCATATTTTTTCAAACGCATCGGCATCAACCTGCTCGAGCACGGCAGCGTAGCCTGGAATCTCGAAGACGGTCCGGTCTACGGCAATACGTCGCAGGGGTTTCAAGTACTGAGCCTATTGCCGCTCGCCATTTCACCCACCTATTACATCAGCCTAGTCAAGCTCATGTCGGCGCTGGCGATGGTGCTTCTATGGCTGATATACATGCACATGGCGCGCACGCTCCCGGCCCCTGAGCGACCATTGGCGTATCTCGTGGCCTTCTTGGCTGCCGCAGCCCCCTACGGCTTGCTCCTCGTTCACAGCGGCATGGAGACCTGTACCGCCCTGGCCGTGCTGGGAGCCAACTTACTCGCCATCCGCCACCGGTATGCATCCCCACCACAGGCCCAAGACACAGCGGCACCAAGCGATGCCCCCGTCGGAACGACGGTCCCAGTGGTCCTATCCACGGTGGCCGTGTACCTCATCCGCCCCGATGCAGCCCTGATATCGATGGTGACCCTCACAGTCTACCCATGGCTGGCCACCGGCAAGCCGCCGTGGCGCCTGTGGCTCTATACCGGCCTCGGACTGGCCCTGGTACTGGGCGCCATGTACCTCTACTTTGGCACCCCATTTCCCCTGTCGTTCTATCTCAAGTCCCACGCCCTCACCACGTACAGCGAGTATTTTGTCAATTTAAAAGGCAATCTCATCATCAAGCGCCGCAACCTCATCGGGGTGCTACTCATGGCGGCCCCCCTCATCTTCATCGCGCTGCACAACCTGATGAGCGACCGAATGCGCCCCTGGCGCCGCCCCTTTACCTCAGCCCTCCTCGTCGCCGCTACTGCCTTTTTTGCCTACCATTACGTGTCGACGCTGGAGATCATGAGCTACTACGGTCGCTTCTACGTTCCCGGCCTCGTCCCCATCGCCTTGGCCGCCGTCCATGGCGCTCCCAGTATCCGCACACATGGCCGTTGGTGGCTATCGGCGGCATTTCTCATTCTATATGCGGGTGTGATTCTATATCTCTATCAACACCGTATGATCTACGATGAAAAAGAACAAATCATTTCGCGCATTCACGACCAAGTATATATGGGTTACGTCGCCGCCGCCGCCCTTGTCCTTTTGAGCGCCACCACCGCCGCACTCTGGCGCCGCCCATGGACGCACACGCCGCTCGTCATTGCGACTGTTGCGGCAGCCGGCATCGGCGCCCTGCAGGGCCTGCCGGCCGTCCAAACCGAGCTCCGCGATGATGAAGCCCTCCTATCGACCAATATCAACCGCTATACCACGGTGCGAGGTATCCGTGCCGTGCGCGCCTGTATTCCCCAGCCCTTTCATATGTATCATACAGAGATCGGCATTCCCGGCATTGTATTTCAAGAGTCTACGGTCACGGATATGGCCGGACTCATGGACAAAGACATCGCCCGCCGCGGCATGGATTTCGACGCGCGCTGTCTCGCCGATCGACCCGAAGTACTATATCTGCCTCATCGAAACTACAAGGCATTGCGGGACCAGATCATGAGGAGCACCTGCATCCGCGACTACCGCGTGGCAGTGAAAAATTCCAGCTCTCCGCTGTACATCCGCCGCGATTTGGCCGACGAATTCTTCGGCTGTGCCCAGCGGGTACGCGACCCTTGGGTCAAAAACCAGCGTTAGGGGACCCACAGGAATAACCTGCCCTTTTGCGGATATTGGGCGCCCGTATAGAGCGTACCAACGCTCACTGAAATTTCTCTGCTAATCCAAGGACCTTGCCCTGGGTCAGGCTCTCCCCATATCGACATTCGCGCCAGCTACAGCGGAAAACAGCGGCATCGGCGGGCTGGAGCAGTAGGACTATGACCAACATTCGTGCCTCGCGTCCGCCCTTGCACAGCCCAATGCCATAGCCTCGAAATGCGACAGCTCCCTCGCAGACGGCCGTTCATGGTCACCAGCAACGGCGTCCGTTGATTACGGCGGCCGTTGATTACTGCAACCACCAGCATGGCATCCGTTGATTACTGCGTCCGTTGATTACCGCATCCGTTATCAACGGACATCGGCAAGCTCCGCCTCATTCCCTCATACGGCCGCTAACACGTTGCTGGGGGTATCCAATCCATGCCGTTTGCGTGCACTGCACAATGCGGTACCGCGCCTCGTAGCGAAATCGACCCCCTCCTTACGCTTCCATGCCGCACCGCGCTTTTTTTTTGCTACCTAGTACATGGGGTTATCTAGGGAGAATTATATGAAGCGCATAACAACCTATTATCGTGCAGATCACTGCCCAATAGGGGCGATATTACACCTATCTTGCGACAATGACAGAGAACGCTTTTCCCTGCACCTGCCGCACACACCACTAAAGTTTAGCACGCCCACGCATTGGCGTATCCCTGCGATTTCGCAGCGCACAACGAGGGCTGAGCCACATATTGGTTCGGTGGCTCAGACCACGACCGCGATGTTGCAGAAAGCAACGCATTAGCGTTGCGGAAAACAACACATTACAAAACAGGATCATTCACGGGCGTACTATCAACCTTCAATATGTTTACTCACCAGCCAATGCAACACAATCCAGCTCCTCTTACCCGACTCCTCATCCGCAAAGCCGTGGACATGCAAACAGCTGCGGAAGCATCATTTCACGACCACCGGCTATCATTGCCGCGCGCGGGTCTATTGAGCCACTTATACAACGGCCCACTACCGCTCAACGAACTGGCCGACCGACTCCACTGTGGCCGCAGCAATATGACCGCCATGATCGACCGCCTTGAGCGCGAAGGCTGGGTGCGGCGCGAGGCCTCACCCGCCGACCGCCGGGCGACCTTGGCAGTACTCACCGACACCGGCCGCGAAACCTGTGAACGCGCCGTAGCCGCTTTGGCCAAATGGGAGGACGATTTGCACTCATCCCTCGGGCCTGAAAATGCAGAGACCCTCAAGCGCCTGTTGAGCACGCTATAGGCGACTCCCCATCAGTTGGGCCATCGGTCTTCATCCATCGGTCGCCATCGACAGGTCGCCATCGACAGGTGTGACCACGATGGCGACGAGCACCGTGCTATCATGGCACTATGACGGTCCGAATACACCGGCAGGGCGCCATCACCACGGTGATCCTCGATCGGCCAGAGCGGCGCAATGCGGTCGATCGCGCCACGGCCCAGGCCCTCGCCGACGCATTCCGCGCATTTCAAGAGGACCAAGAGGCCCACGTCGCCGTGCTCTACGGCCACGGAGGCAGCTTCTGCGCCGGCGCCGACCTCAAGGCCTTTGCCGACGACGAGGGCAACCGCGTAGACCCCTCCGGCGACGGCCCCATGGGACCCACGCGCATGCTGCTTGAGAAACCAGTCATTGCCGCCATTTCCGGCTACGCGGTCGCCGGAGGCCTCGAATTGGCATTGTGGTGTGACCTCCGCATCGCCGAGGCCGACAGCAAATTCGGGGTCACCTGCCGGCGCTTTGGTGTTCCCCTCATTGATGGCGGCACCATACGCCTTCCCCGCATTATCGGCCATGGGCGAGCCCTCGACCTGATCTTGAGTGGGCGCATCATCGACGCCGGAGAAGCGCTGGCCATGGGCCTGGTCAATCGCGTGGTCGGCATGGGCGAGGCTCGCACGGCGGCTGAGACCCTGGCCCGGGAACTCGCCGCTTTGCCCCAGCACGCCATGCGTGGCGACCGCCTCTCGGCCTATGAACAGTGGGAGCTACCATATCCAGAAGCCCTGGCCAACGAGCTGCAGCGCGGCCAGGCAGCCCTCAGCCATGAGACCCGCGCTGGCGCCCGGCACTTTGCTGCTGGTGCCGGACGACACGGCGCAGCAGTTACTGTCGACGGGCACAGTGTGGACCCACGCGGTGTCGACGCGCGCCGTGCCGATGGTGGCGACAAAGACCGCGATGACGAGTAATATCGTGTATTTTTATTGTCTATGTCATTTGTGTCATCTGTGCCACCCCAGTTAAACGCGCCCTGGACCATTCGCCCCTATCGCCATCCCCATGACCTCGGCGGCCTGCGCGCGTGCTTTATCGCGCTGCAAGATCACGAGCATGAATTCGCCCCGCATGCGCCCACAGGGGCCGATCTGGTCGACGAATACGTCGAGTTTATGCTCGAGGGCCTGCGTGAGCGCGGCGATACCATCTTGGTCGCAGAGCCGGTCGCAGAGCCGGCCGCAACACCAGGGGGCGAATGGATTGCCGGCTTTGTCCGGGTGCGCGTCGGTGAACGCCAGGAGCCCGATGACACAGACGCCATTTCTGGCGAAGTCGTAGAAATATCGGTCTTGCCCAAGCATCGCGGTGCCGGACTTGGCCACGCCCTTTTGGCGGCAGCCGAGCAGGTCGCACGACAGCGGTTGGCCACCAGTTTGCGCATCCGCGTCAATGCACAGAACCCCGGCGCACGGCGTTTATACGAGCGCTTCGGTTTTGAGCTGGCAGTACTCCAGCTGCATAAGAAACTAGCAATCAACCCGACCTAAAATGGATATCTCGACGCCCGGGGATGACCAACACCCCGACATCGCCCGCGTCGACATGGGCATCGCCGCCGTGGCCGTGGCCCAAGGCCACACCGAGGCCGCCGCGCGTGCGGCTGACCGAGTGCGCAAGGCTTTTCTCGTGATGGGCCATCGCACGGGTGCGGCCCAAGTTGGAAAATGGTTGCGCCATCACAAATCCGGCCGCGGCAAGGATCATGTGCGCTTGACCACACCTTGATGACGGCTATCCAATTGACGAAAAACCTGCGCACTCCAACCCGTTCTGTGCAGCGTTTGCGCAATCATCTGCAGACGATGGCCAGTATCGCCCATCGCTGGGGTATTAATATTGGTGCGCCTTATGCAGCTCGCAGGAAGCGTGCATGTAGAACACGATATAGTACTCGAAGCCCACGCGCTCACCAAAGTATATCGCATGGGCGAAGTCGACGTCCACGCCCTGCGCGGCGTCGATG
>JAAUYH010137955.1_pt1 | contig 17572 bp, 14 predicted proteins | sample 7278061 | NCBI WGS metagenome assembly JAAUYH01 (sample SAMN14350203, study PRJNA611818) | marine sediment metagenome | isolation source: surface marine sediment (0.6m) | place: French Polynesia: Moorea | collected 2018-08 | reverse complement strand
CAACGAAGTGTTATAATCCTTACACCCCAGCGTAATTGCAGTAATACTCATCATTTACAGTCACCAAACTAAATCCACGGTGTACGTACGGAAACGACCCTGAACGAGGAAAATATGCTAATCACTTGCTACAAATCCAACAGCTTTAAAAATTACATCGGTTCTTAGTCGTCCTCAGTGCTGAGAACAAATACAAAACTTGTTATTGGATCACTATTTCAGCTCATCTCCAGTGGCTAGAGCGCAAGTCAATACGTAATTTGCAACTAATTTCGAAGTCAGTGCCTACATGCACTTTTACGAATGTAGTCACGAGTTGCTGCAAAACTGAAATGTTAAATCAGGACAAAAATGATAAAGATATTAGTTGAGAAAAACATAGTTCAGATAGCAACTTGCTAGCACCGGGTCAGCTTCCAAAAATCTGTTCGGTATAGGTTGCAGCCGAAAAAGGATGAAGCAGCGGCTTGCAATAGTTTACCTTTGCTCAAAAACAGGATGATAGCAATTTTAGGGGCTACAACTGTTATTCTTGCTGACGCCGTTGCAGGACAAGTGCTCCAACGAGGAAATAGCTAGCTGCAAAGTTACTACAGTACTACAAACTACGAAGTGCAATCACGCTGTGTTCATATTTCTTCAATAGGAAAAATTGAGGATCCATTTCGACATGAAGTGCACGTGAGGTTCTGGTCAACATGATTCCATTCAAATTTGTACAACATTTTGAATGTTTGCTCGGAGCAAAGTAGAAAAAAATATCAGTGTGGGGTCTCAGCAGTTGAACTGCTTCAGAACCCCACGATATCGAGGCAGTTAATAACTTACAATCATTGCAGTATCGAGAATTGCGAAGCATTCCGAGCATCATTTGGAGGAAAAAAACTCACGAACATGCTACTCCAAAGTATTATTCCCAGAGAGAAAGATGGCACATTTAGACCACATTCGTTTTCCTTGTTGTCAACTGACTGGCTAGACTAAATTTGATTCAATCCTGGAACCGTATCCTGCCGAACATGCAATATCAACTGGTTTATTTCGATCTAGCACATCTGTTTTGCGCAACATATCCAGACGATATTTACAGCAATCGCAGGTAAGATACGTGAGTTAAGAGTTTACTACTTTTTATCCCCGAATAACGTTTGCAATCCAGAAAACCGTGTTATCGTGCTGCGGTGTTGTAATTCTGGTGTTATCAGTGAATTAGCTCTGTAAGTCGTCACGCCCAAGCTACGCCGTAACATACAGTACACTGCGCTGATACGACAATTAAAGACACAAATGGAACATTCAACTGGATTCCATTGGTTGCAGTTACATTAGTAATTGTCCGGAATTTCGAGTAATATTAGCAGTATCAAAGGAAGTTCTTTTCGCGATTAAGAATTAACTACTAGAAATGTCTGGTCCGGAGGCCAGTAATCAAGTATACACCTGTCTTGAACCTTTGCAAACTGATGTCCATCAAAACAATTCGATTTTCACTGTCCCTGGTAAAAATCACCCAGAAACACGCAATAGTATTCGTTCTTCAAGTTGACTTTCAGACATGACGATGAACGTCCTATTCATGAGGTTTAGATCAATTCGAAGGCATTTGTACGAGAGTATTAGTCCAAGTATTATACTGTGTTAGCAGGTAACTCTTCCTTAATACGAAAGAGCAGATGTGTGTAAGCTCGTGACACAACGTGACGCAGCATGGGGACACAGCACACTCGTTTAAACCGTCTCTCAGTCTGAAGACTGCTGTGCACAAATGCATGGAATACATTTCGGTAAGGCATGGGGGCACTGAACTTGAGAGTACTAATTGTACTTAAGGAACGTGAAACTAATTCATTCGAGGATACAATCCACCAACTCCTGCATTTCTCATCCTTGAAGTGTTTCGAAACCACCTCAATCTTAACTGCCGCAAACATTTGAACAAGACTTTATCATGAAAGATATTCATTCGATAAGCAGAACGAATGAGGGGAAAGACCCTAAGAAAATACCTGAGGTTGTCTTTGATCTCATTCGTTCTCCAGTTCAACAAACTCGGATCCCTACTAAGACTTCGGAACTTCTTAGTGTGGATACTCTAGGAAAACGTATGATCGTTACATTAGGAGCAGATGGAGTCATCTCGGTTTATGACCCAACCAAAATCGTGGAAGAGGGATCTTATCAAGGATGCCGACGTCTGATGCAATTCAACGTTACTCCTCCGGAGAAAAATGATTTCGCAGTTGAAATGCGAGCCATACTTCTTTCGAAGAGTGTGGTCGGGTGTCTCGACGTTGAAGCTAAGAAAAATTCGTTGTTCTGTACTTTTTCAGCGGGTCGAAAACATTTGGTTAACCCGCTCGGAAGTCCCATAACAGCAATTTGCAAGAATTGCAAGAACGAATTGGCATTTGGCACCAGTAATGGGGAGTTAATTTTCTTCTTGCACAAAGGAGATCCAACAACTTGGAAAAGATTAAGTAAATCACGTACTAAGGGGCGCGGTCACAAAGGCGTCGTATCTCACATTGCTGCGCGGGGCGACATAATTGTATCTACTTCATCGGATAAAACTGCTATTGTGTGGAATGCCGCTACCATGGAAAAGAAGAAGACACTCTATCACAATCAATCCGTATTCAGCGTCTCAATCTCTGACGAATTCATAGTAACTCAAATGTATTCTGCTGGGGAAGAAATTCCCCCGAGTCAACGTTACAAAGATGAGCTTCGAGTGTACAACAATGACGGGGTGTACGGGCTGAGGAAGATATTTCACACTGACGAGCTCCGACTTCCTAAAGTCGTCGACAGCGGCCACATTCTATATCTTACTGATCTCGGTGATGAATGGGGTCTCGCTTTTCTTCACATCGAAAGTGAAAAAATCATTGGATCAGTCAAGATCGATTCAAGTAGATTGAAAAATGTAAGGGATTTCGCTCTTCTTCCAGACGGTCGCGTTGTCATTGTAGGGGCTGGTCATGATAAGGGCATTATCGCCACAATTCCTGAAGAGCTCCAAGTACACGTGGCCTCTAAAAGGTAAGATCATAAATCTAGACAAATGACTTGAGAAGTAAATTCTAAAAGAATTAAAAGGTTTTTAGATTCTAGTCTATTCCGACTTTGCAAAATCCCTACCAACATGAGGCTTTCTGGCGTCGTAATTCAGTAGAACGTAATACAGCAAACTAGGATCACTATTTTTATAAGGCCTAATGCAGATGCTCTGCGCAGTAGGAAAACTGAAAGGTTTACATGCCACTGCATTCGCACGAATCGCCTAGATAAGTATTGTTGATGGGGAAATTTCTTTGTCGCTTGTACGTTCTATTTTTACCTGCTAGTGGTCAGGAACGAGCCTGCGCTAATACAGCTATGACTACGCGGTAGTCGTGAGAGAAGATGTTTTTTCCGACTTATGTTGAATACAATCCAGAATAAAGGAGAAGCATTTCCAACGGTTTGACGTTTTCTTCATTGCATTCTCTTCTCAAAGACGTTTCTCGCGAAATACGTTAGCTCGCTAACATAAGGTGCTGGAAGCAGGAGAAACAGGAGGCATTGACGTTCCGAAATGAAAGATGCGCATTTGAGACAAAACTTGGATCACTCTGTGACCGTCGAATCTCTCCCTGCTATTGATGACAGTCGCATATGTGTACCGGAAAACCTTGTCGTTCTTTCACAGTCAGGACCATTCTTTTCTGTTGATACGCAAGAAGAGGGCAGAATCGTGACCTCGGCGCTGACCTGGACTATCTCAGCTTACGATCCGGATGTAATCGTTCATGATGAGAGACTAGGGATCCACTCGAATTCGAATTCATCCAACACGAGCAGTGAAGAACAGGAGAGAGCCATAGCGAGCTCAAGTTCAGACGCCTCCAACATGGGAGATGAAGTCTTAGAGTACAGTCGAAAATGTAAACCTTTCTGGAGCACTCGTGGTCGAGGTCAAACAGTTGAAGAAGAGAACGCGACCAGAAACAGAGTTATATTTATAACGAAAGACGTGCTTGCAATCACAGGCCGTGACAGTTCGAACAATGTGTCTACATTGTGTGCACGCTCTGGAATTAGTCTGGAAACCATCTCATTAACTGGAGCTAGTTTTGACGATGGTATTTGTAAGATATCAGATACTATGCTGGCTTTGGGAAGTAGAGAAGGACATCTGTACTTTATAACGCACACTCATGGAACTAATCTGAGGGTATCGGAAAGAAAGATTCTTGCGCATCGAGGAATGATTCGTTCTCTCGAAGTGCACAGGGACACAATTCTGTCGACAGGCGCCGATAATATAGTGCGTCTGTGGCGCACCGGACCAATGGAAGAGCGAGCTTCCCTTTATCAAGCAAATAACGTCCTAAGCGCTAACATATGCGAGCAATACATCGCAGTGCACAGTGGAACGGATGAATATGACGAGATTCATTTGTATCGAAACGCAGACGGATATTCGCGTGTCAAGATATTTCGCACAACGTTTTTCTCCTGCCTCCACATTCTCCCCAATGGGCATCTCGTATATTTCGCGAATGATGCGAGACCGAGCGGCTTGGTTTTTCTGAATATTGAAAACAATGCTATAATTGCTAAGTTGAGACTTGGAATACGATTCGTGAACAGTATCTCATTCCTCCCGAATGGACGCCTTGTTGCAGTAGGATTCGGCGGATTACAAGGAGTCGTTGCCGATCTTCCTCCCAATCTTCGTAATCTTGTTTCCTCTGAAATCGCTTCGGAACTCTCAAGGCCGAGACGATTCTGCTCCTTATCCTAGACTGAACAAAAGTCAGCAATACTCTACTTGCACTTCATCGATGGAAGAATTTGTAACTCGGGAAAGTTAATATTCGTAGAATCAGTGGTAAGACTCTAGTCAGTTAGATTCGGAATTTGGCCAGGAAAAATTGCTGAGACAATCAGGATTGCGACAAACTTTCCTACGCTGCCTAGGAACTCCACACTTTTTCTATGATTTTACGCAGGCATAGTCAGAATTGAAATGATCGGTCTGTGCAGTGAAATAGAAAAATAGAATTGGAACGACTAAGAGTATATCGGAATTTACTGCAGTTGTAATTTTCTTTGAATTGTCGATCCAATTGTCAAAAATACCAGTAATCTATGGTATTAAACTTGTAACTACACTACTGTACAGCTCAGCCCAGCGTTGCAGTGAAAAATTTGCTCCGCTTACTCACTGAACGAGCTATCTTCAGTCTCTTACCTTTTTGTTTCACAATGATCACGATTCAAATTGAGAAATGCTCCTTTCGGAAATGTTTGGTCGAGCATCGTTCCGATAATATTACAGTATATTTTTCGGTTTAGACCAAACTCTTTCAATTTTTGGGACGAAAAATTTCGAATTGCGTTGTATTGGATGAATCCATTTTTACAAACCTAACAGTTTCATTTTTCAGGACTGTGTCAATAGCCTAGCACTGTCTAGAATTCTCACCGACTTTTGTTCTCGTTGTAGTTTTCAAAAACTACCAAGGATGGGTGTGCCTCTTATTTCTTCAGTACGTAATATATGAGTCCTGTTCATTTGAGTTTTAGCTACACTACACGAAAGTAGAAGCAAAGCATGCCTGCATTTATTGACATACTATGCATTACGTGCTTACAATGAAACATGGTAAATTATATCCTTTTCTACTAGAAATAGCATATCAGGAACTCTGTAGAAGTGCTTGTTTTATCATGAAGTTCAAGTGTCTGTTCATTGAATTTATGAAGCAATCCTGGATAATTTATTTTCAGTTTGCAGTTTGAATCAAAATATTGCCCAGATTTGCTGGTTTCGAATAGCTATTTCTAGATAGAGTTATTTAAGGTTCGAATGCCATTTAATCTCGATGGCATGATGCGTAAACTTGATGACCAGTTTTAATTGCTTAGGATCAGATTAGATTCCGCCAGAGATGCAAAAATAGCTTCAGTTCTAGGAAACGCGGAACCGGTCTTCACAATATTATTTATCAATTCTGGTGTCTAATGATGTCAAACCACAGATTCCCTTACATCTTTCATTTCAATATATAGTTTGAATTTCTTACAGCTAACATTTGAATTGCAAGATTCGTGCAATAATTATTCCGAATTTGGTACACATTCGAATTTTTCGGAAACAGAAACTATTTTCACTGAAGTTATGTAGTCAGTTCAGTATAGCAATCCATTTTTTTATTTTTAGAAGCGTGTATTTTGCTCCTCTCTTCTCTTTTGAATCATGTCTTTATGCTGCGCTAACAACTGTGAATCATATGTGACAGCCCTCGATACGCTGACTTCGCTTCTTTTTTTCTTGCTAGAGAGCAAGAATAGATTTGTTTAGACAGAGATGTAGAAAATGGAGAATTGTTAAATTTAATTTTGAAAAATAGTTTTCAGTTAATCCAGTACATAATCACAAATAGTTATGGTCATTATGCAGGTTGAGCACTATTCAGCATGTAGTTACGGGTCAATTAGAAATTGTAATAAAAATATTACAGGCCGATGGATCAACTACTATAAACTGCAGTTGTGTCAAGGGGAATGCTCATGCGACACAACCATCCGATGGCTCGTATGCTCATCATCAGTTACTAACTCATCTTCTAGAACATGGATTTAATTAGATTGTGAAGATTCAGCAATATATCATCTGTTCGAATTATTTCACCATTCTTCTTCATGCTTTTTTCTGAGACACAGACGAAGAAGGGATAGATTGGAGCATATCAACATATTTGAGGATAGTTCTTGTTTGTTGTTTGACAATGACATTATTCAGTTCAAATACCTCTGAATTTAAACGAAAGTATAGTAATATGAAATTAAATAGTTTACCATGTTTTTGTAGTCGTGGATTGTCATCGAAAGTCGCAATCGAACGCAAGAGCAAGTACTGTATTATTCGTTAGACTGGGCAAATTAACTGCACCTGCTGTTTTAGTGACTATCATTTTATCCGCATTCAACCCTTGCTCGAAATTGCTCGTAGGCTTGGAACTTTTCTGACGTGTTGAACTAGAATTTTGCCAAATTTGTAGCAAGAGCAACAAATGTTCCGCGAGCATGTGCATGAAGGAAGAGAGCAATCATTCATACAAATATAATCTAGAAAATACCATTATGAAGCTATATCCAATTCGTCTGTATGACCCAACAAATCTGTCTATCTGAGTTTTGTTTGCAAGTCGATATAAGCTCGTAGCAACAGAAATATTACACAAGGTCTAGTCACGAAAGCTTCTCCTTCTTGCAAATATTGACAGGGCCATCCACACCAGGGCCCTCACCCGGCATAAATCCATTGAACGGGTCGTTGTCGATACAAGCACGGATGTTTTCCGCGTTAAGTTTTCGGAAATAAGTTTGGTAACAACCCTGCAACGATAAAGCGACATCATTGACGAGGCAGTTGCACGATTTCTTGCCGATACAGCCGCTACGGTTGGTGCACCCGACACGGGGAGTGTTCTTGCACCCAAGAATCCAGCCGTTAAGTGCATGCCACACCCCACGGGACGGCCAGTCGGCGGTGAAGCTGTAGAACGAATGCGGCTCGTCGTCGAAGTACACACCGTACGTGATCTTGCTAGTGCCGCCCGGCGGCAGGTCAGCAGCTCCGAGCGATGCCGTGCACGAGTTGCAGCGCGAACCATCGAGGCAGGCCACCTCAGTGCATGCCGAGTTTAGAGTCAACACTGGTGCGCCGCAACGCGCACCGGCACACACCGTGTGCACGTTCAGCATGCGTGGTGATGCCGCCTTGTATTGGATCGTCACCACAGGAGGGGCGCATCGCGCGTTCACGGCTGTGAGCGCGAACGCGAGGAGTAGTATACCGAGGAAGGTCGTACGCATGGTGCTGCTGGGGTTGGGGGATCGTGGAGAAGATGATCTGATGGGTATAAGCATTGCAGCAGGTACAGTATTGATGGGCATAATCGAGGGTTATAGCACCACGTAGCATGCCATGTTCTATCAAGCTATTAGAGCGGAAGAAATTTCACTGTTTTGGGAAGATCGCTTGGAGGGTTCAGCAATGAAGTTGTTTGAAAATGTAATTGATAGGTTTGATCGACTATCTTTTCTTTGCTTACTTTGATAGTTCATTGATGAGAAAATGAAGCAGCTCAGAATGGAAGCTTAAAAAAAGAAGACAAAAATAGATGTTGTTATCACTCTGTTATTAATCATGGAAGGATAATCATCGGACAGAAAGAGAAGACAAAGGACTGTAATTTGAGTTAACCAAGACACGTGTTAATCATGCAGCTGTATAGATGTGTTTACTTCTCAACCACCATCCACGCAACGAACGGGTTTTCGGGTTCATTTCGTCGCAGCAAGTTGACGAAGTCGCCCCAATGCTCCGCACGCTCCCAAATGGATTCGCGGCCACGCTTTGCACGCAGCTGCACGACCCTGGCGTTGCCCCAAGCACCGCAATTGCGCACCGCGCGAAACGGCATGGACAGCGCTAGTAGGCCGTCGGGCGCGATTCTCCAGTAGTCCGCCCACACGCCCGCCGCCCCACGCACCGGGTTGTACGCCTCGGTGACGACGACCCCGATCCCGCCCGGACGCAGGATGCGGTGCATCTCCAGCAGGATGAAGTGCGGCACGAACGAATGCTGCAGTACGCCGTCCGCGACGACGACGTCGAACGTCTCGTCATAATGCCGCGTCTGACGCAACTCGTCGAGGGTTACCCCCGTCACGTCGAGCGCCTCGAATCCCGCGAGTAGCGCGCGCCCAGCGCGCGTCGTCAGCACCTTCAGCCGGCCCTGCTGGTGGTGGCGCCGCAAATACCCCGCGATGTTGTGGTACGCTGCATAACGCGATAGCGGCCACTCCGCCTCGGGGGCACCCGCCAAGTTTCGACGTCGCAGGTCAACCGCCGTTGGCATCTCCGTGCGACACTGCGTGCGCACGCGCGCCTTCAACCGCGCCCCGTTCAGCAGGGGGTCGTAAGTGGCGAAGAACTGGCGTCCCGGGATTTCGTAGCGCCGAATCACAGCTGTCGCGTTCGGCATGTCCGTCCAGCACGAACCCTTCGTCAAGGACTCGGGTTGTCGCAGGCGCGTGGTGAGCATCACCGTAAGCATCGCCGACGCGCATGCAACGATGACGTCGCGTCGTAGGCTCTTGTTTGCGTATGCCAGGAATTGACGTGGCTTGTCCTTGTCCATGATGACTCGCGAATGGGCTAGCGGATAACTCTGTGCACGTGCAGGACAAGGTGCGATGGTACAAAGGTTCAAGCTGTTGGATTAGCGTCGCCGCTACGTGTTCCGATGCCGTACCGTTTCTATCTTACGATACTTGCTTCCTTTGTCCTCGACAAACGCCTCATCGTCAAACTTTGTTCCTCTAAAGTATGACGTCCTTGACTTGTCCACAGTTGTAATACAAGTAGTCAGGACAGTACAAAGGGGAAATACGAACACGACTTGTTTCGAAAATACTCAGCGTACAGTGTCCAGATGTAGTAGGAGGCTTATCCTGTTTGTTCATATGTCACTATTTGAGATGAGATCGAAGCCAGTATGGGTGAGAGACAACGGTTTCCACGCTGCGGATTGGAACACTAGCTGTATTTGAGAATCAAGGCACAGTATCCCGACGAGACAGTAACCGACACAACCAGGACGGCAGTTGGGTCGTGCTTTCAAAGGCGAGGTGTGGCACAAAACGGTATGGAGCGCAATGCGCACCAAAGTCGACTGTAACCGTTTCGAACGATAGTGCAAGTTGAGCTAGCAAGTGCACGAGCCGAGCTGTTACCACCGCGCTCAAATCCATTACCCGACAGTGTCGGTATCGATCGCGGCTGCGAAGTCGCACTATGGTAGTACACCCCAACCCGCCTTCGATTTGTGATACCGCAGCACGCTTACGCACGCCCACAACATGCAACGCTACGAGTCGACCTCTTCAAGTCTGCCCAGCACGCGTCCCGCCGCACGCCCCGCGAGGAGCAATAGCATCCCGAAGCTGCCCAGCGCCACGTCTCACTCGGGCTACCTCATGAATGCGTGGCTATCCGAGGACGCGCTTGTAAGCGCCAACAATTCGGCATCCCCTACATCGCACCACACGTCGCTCCCACCGCTTCCCGCCACGGCCTCGCAGACCCCGACCAACCGCTCGTTCTGGAGCGTGGTGATGAACACCGACGCCGCGCCCGCCACTCCTTCCGCTACCACGCCGTCGACGCGCGAGCGCCGGCGGCGCGCCTCGGCCGAAGAGCGCCCGTTCGCGTGCGATCGCTGCACTTCGCGCTTTGTACTCAAGGGCCACCTCGTGCAGCACATCAAGTACGTGCATCTCAAGGTGCGCCCGCACTCGTGCGTCGTGCCCGGATGCGCATCCTCCTTCGGCACCCAGTTTGCCCGCAATCAACACCACTGGACCGTGCACCAGGGCCGCAAACCCTTCGCTTGCGCTTGTGGCGCTCGTTTTGGCCAGCGTTCGCATCTGAATCGACACGCTAAGCGATGTACCGCGCTTGCTACTTCTTGAAATAAAGTTTATCTCTTGTGTTGACTTGTCATTACTGTTGGTGCTATAGCCTATTGTTGAAATCAGATGGTCTTACCTCCATGACATACTAGGGATTGTTGTTTAACTACGATTGTCACAGTTAAGTAATCATCTGGAGTGTATTTACGATCAAGTTGTAATGTGCTGAGGTGTATTCTTTCGTTGTTACGGTAGTTGTTGATCGGTAAATCGGATTTTTGCGCAATTCAATTCATAGATACAGTACGCTTTTGTCTGTGGAAATAAGGCTTGATTCTTCTAAACAGTATAGCTCAAGGAGTTTGATTTGGAAACGTAGAAAAATACTGCTAGTAAAGAGACTGAGTCATGTTCGTCGTTCTAAGTCCCGCAGCTGTGTTCGATACTTGAGCGCTGACTACAATCACTGAAAAGGTGGTTTTTGGAACTTAAAACTTTGTTATCTGAAGTGCGTAATAATCTACACAGATCCATTGAAAGTAAACGGAAACACACACAGGTATGCAACAATGCTACATTTTAGACGCCCCGTGTAGGATCTCGAAATGTTCCATTCCATAGAGTATGACACTTCCGTCAGCACAAACAACTCTATGTTTTCTCGTCATCTTCCTAAAACTTCACCCTGATTTGTATCTTCGCCTCAAATAGGCAGGAGCATTACGATGCAAGTCGATAGATGCAGATATATAGGACTTAGTGGTCCTCTATTTTCGCGCGTTCGGGTTGACAGCATTTTTGATCTATAGCATTTTCCTCACCATTTACTTTCAAATTTTTGTCTTTGCTCTTCCAGCAATATCTAGTCTTTGAAATTATGACGAATAATGTAGCTTAATTGTATGCTTTTTCCTCAGGAACTAATTTCTAGATGAAATTGTCATATCAGGTACACGGCCATTCTTAGCGTAACTTCATTGTTCTATGATTCAATGTAATGCGAGCTCGGTCAACTTAAACCAACCACCAATTCTTAAAAGAATAATTTGATTATATTGTTGAAGATGTAACACATGCTGATTAATGGCACTACCTAAAGCAATGCACACCCAACTAACACTATTCCATTAGACCGTGAACCCACGCCACGTTAAGAAGGTGTAACTAGACAGTAGCATGAAGTGGCGATTTCGAAGACTCTAAACTTCTATCAAGTCTGTTCTGACCCCGGCTTCTAGGCAGTGGTCGCCGAAGAACCACTCAGTCTTGTCAGCGTCAAATCGAACTACTAGTGTCATCCCTACCGGCACGGTCGTAACGATATTCACTACCTGGGAAAATATGAGCGTTTGCACGAGCATACAATTTCCTTGGATGTGCATCGTTGAAGTTTCGTCAAAAATATAAACATGCACATAGTTGACGATTCTACTTGCGTATAAATTTGCATCTCTTCCATTCTAAAGAGCATCTACTATCACTAAGAAAATTGTCGCGCTGGTTTTCGTCCTCTTCACCATACTAGTCCTGCTTGTTCAAGGGAGATGTGCACCGACAGTGGTTGACATAAAGTACAAGGCTTTCTCGGCTCGCGTGCTGAAGGTTCAAAAAGTGTGTGCTGGAGTTCGTTGCGGCAATCCGATCCTGACGCTTGATTCAGCATGGACGAGACAATTATGCGCCGAATGCTAACGCTGTAACACTTGCATGGCAGCTCTACCGCAATCGAGTCTGCCGGGCGTAATTGGCCAGAAGACATTGGGAATAATCCTCGACGACGAGCCGCGTCCCTTCTACAGATTCAGTTGGCCCTACAATACAGGGTCTTTGAAAGCGGACAATAGCTGGATTTTGGGCTGCTTGAATATTCCGCGTGTGGATTGCACGAACCGTAGCGGATGTTCTGGGGAAGGCGTTGAAAATGTGTCGTAAATGATGTCGCCATTTCCCTGAGAGGCAGTTATCAAACCTTTTTCCGTCGCCTGAACCCTGAGAATTTGCAGGGATGTATCGATGATGGTACTATCGATGATTTCAGACCCGGAGAAGTAACGGGAAATGACGGTCCCACTAAATCGTGCCCTACTACTGGAGGGAAGCAGCTTGTTGCACGTTCTGCATGAGCACATAGAAATAAAATAAAGCGAGCGCTTTCTCGACGTACTTTCTCTACAGCCCGTTGCATGACCGGTACATTGGAAGTAACAGTAATCGATCAATCTTTATTTTAAAAGATAACCATATTTGTTACGGAATATGTTCATGTTTCTGGACACTATACAGGGATTCTATAGCTCGTATTTCAAACAAACTCTATTGTACTGTTTTCTTGGAAAATGGCTTTTTTGCATTTCATGAATCCAAATCACTGCGTCAAATTTCTGTAATAACTTACTATCAGCTAAAAGCTTTCGACAGTTCTCGACACAATGTCCCCTGTTCCGAAAGAAATGGCATAAGACAGAATACTGTTATTAACATCAATCGAAACTGATACGAATACCAGAAGCAGAATGATTGAAAAATGAACGAGTTGACCGTGTTACCCATTCAGCTTGATTCTAAATTACATCACTAGTCCATTTCATTGCTGAAGGGGGAAATGAGAGTGCTAGTGCTCGCAATGAATTTTCTTGCGTATGAACATCATTCAAAATTCAACAGGAACACGAAATACGTGGAACACTGTCATTCAACAGATATTGCCTATAAAACGAGATCATTGAGACAAGTTAGAGCAGTCAAACTCAGAATGAAGTTCTCTGTATTCATTATTGCACTCTTCAGCGTTGCCGCCATTCCGGCTCAGGGAAAATGCGCCCCAACAGTGATGAACATTCAGTACAAGGCAGCCTCAGGACGCGAGTTGAAGGTTCACCGTGTGTGTGGTGGCATGCGCTGCGGAGCCCCAATCCTGACACTTCTATCAGGATGCAGCAAAGTGCTTTGTATCGATGGCTCACGATGTAATACCTGCTGGGCGGTACTAAAACATTCTGACTTGCCAAACCCCATTAGCTTTAACACGAAGTACGGTATATTCTTCAATGATCAGCCACGCCCGTTCTACAGCTTTACCTGGCCGGTGAGTGGTTCATGGAAATCAACTAATGGGTGGATTTTGGGCTGCAAGAACATTTCTCGTGTAGGTTGCACGAATCGCAGCGGATGCATCGGGCGAAATGCTTGCAACGGTCTCGTTAACGATGTCGCAATTTCGTTGCAGGGCTGTTATCAAACCTTTTTTCGCTACCTGAACGCTGAGAATCTGCAAGGATGCCTGAATGGGGTCACATTCAACGGTTTTAGACCTGGGGAGAGAGCGGGAAATGACAGTCCTAGTAATATGTGTCTTGTAAGCAAAGAACCGCACCTCCTTCCACGTTCTGCATGAGACGTGGATAGAAATAAAATTTAGCGAGCGCATTCTCAACATTCTCTTCTACTTGATATTTGAAAAAGAGTAAGGTAGGAAGCATCAGTAATCGATTAATTCCTATCGCCAAACATATATTTGCAATAGAATTAATATTGTGTTGTAAAGAGAATATCTTCTACCATTCAGAAATTTGAAACGAAGCTGCATTTCGAATGATTGTGTGAATAAGAACCAAGCTTGACGAACCTATTGTTTAGAATGTTAAATGCTTTTTCATCAGTTCAAAACGAATCTAATTCATGTGCCAAGTTACTGTCTAGATTCCCATTACTAGCAATGTTCGGTAATTAGGGATGTTGCACATCCTGTTCACATCTAACTCTCTGCGACAGTAAATAATAAGACTGGCAGAGATAGTTTTCCTCTCTTTATGAAACTATTCTAGAACGTTTTGAATTCCAATGAAGCGTTGTGACCTGCGAATGGCACCTGGCTGAATAGCCGTGTCCAGAATTATTCAGACAAGCTAAACCCAAAACCATGATTGCAACTTGTTCGTTGAGGACTACAACATAGATATACAAGATTTCCGTCGAAGGTGTGTTCACAATTGATGGTTTAGAACAGCTTGCTGTTTTTTAGATTTACTTTCTCTACATCTACCTTCACTTAACTTTATTTTCACCTTCAAATGCTTGGTATACCGTGTTATGCAACGTTTTGGAACATATTGACCTCATCGGTAAGCTTAGCCGAACTGTGGGAACCGTAGGTATGCAGAATTCCGAACGTCATTTTTACGGTTTGGTTGTAGACATTTACTGAAATGACTGCCTTTCGATTAGCACGATTGGTTCCCGAAGATCGAAATTGTTTAACCTAAGTCCTGGCAGATACGGTGAATTTGAACGTTAAAGTTTACTCAAACCGTCAATAACCGCATCACAATTTACAACTGTTACTTGTGATGACCCATCATCATTGTATGTCTTTATGCCCAGTTACATTTTATTAGATTAAAGCTAGAAAATTACAATATTACGTTTTCAATAAAACGAATTCTGCCTGAGGCCAACATTATGCTGTGATTCTTTGGAGAAATTTTGACTAGTTCATCCTTCTTCGATTCTGCTTCTATTTCAAAGTAATACTCTACTTCGGAATAAGAAAGTGGATATGAAAAGGCTCTAGTTTCAGAATTGAATACATTTTCTCAAAATCCATTAGCGATTGAGACCTGAAAAATATGGCACAAGTTTGTCACTAATGTGCATGAATCTACAATGACTAGATCACATATTCTTACGAAACTAAGAAATGTCAGAAAGTTACTGATCGGCTACGATTTCGTAGACGATAAATTGCAGAATGACCGGAACAAATCAAATCGTGTCGGTTTGGAAAATGAATAGCAGTACGAAATCTATTTCGGCGGTGACAACGTCAGGTCATTCTCTATCGATCACAGGACATTTATGGTGTCACTAAAGATATGAGAAGTGTGCGTCAGCCTGGTACGGAATGAATACTCTGTGTATATGGCTAGACCCAAAATTTCAAATAGAATTTGTCAAGGGCAGTATTCTTCATGATGCAATTCGAGGAGCTGATCTCCAACCTCGGCTTAAAGTGCAACTTAGGAAGTTGAATTGCGCCTTCAACGAACCTGAAACGTTTTGGTGTGGAAACGAAATCAAAAAAGACGAGATCTTGAGAAAACTAATAATTTTACAATTTGCCCTGCGGCTGAGTGAGGAATGAAGTCATGGTGTTGTCATACAGAGCACATCTACTCGCGTGAAAGAAGGATTCGGTTTTGCAAGTTGGATTCATAATGATTAGTTCTAGGACTACGGTTTCAATAGTCCTATGCATTTGTTTGAAACTCAAAATCAGATGCGAATTATCAGGTAGCAAGCTGCCGCGTCAAATTAATTCAAAACTCATATCTTTGTGTAGTTTTCGAATACTAAACCTTCGACCTGTCAAAATTGTGCACTAGTATGTAGTTGGCAAAAGCCGATTAGAATACATTGAGCACGATCCTACTGACTACCGTCTTGCTCATCCTCACTGACAGTAAACGAGACGCATAACGAGCTCAAGGAGCGGCAAAGAGCCTATCAAACAAGTACTCGATTATTGAACATGAATGTGAGACGTTTTACATTATGAATTTTATCACTTCTGTAAGATCGATGGGAAAGGAGCAGCTTCGACGTACAATCTTCTACAATCAGCACCCTGCCCAACCCCACGACCCGGTACCTCCATGAGGAGTAATAGATACGTCAAAATTTTACCACGGGGTGGCCAACTTCCCGGGCTTTCATGTGAGGCCTGCAAGAAGAAGCATAACGGTAAGTATGGATCAGGAAGATTCTGCTCATCGCGCTGTGCTCATTCTGTGGGTGGTCGCACCAAACAAAGGAACAGAAGAGTGAGGGCCTCAACGAATTCTGGCAAAATGTCTGTGAAGTGTCTGCTGAACCCGCTGTAACTGTAGCTTGCTAAGCAACGTATCTCGATCGTCTGTCGAATTTCTCGTCTGAATACCTTTGCTTCCTAAAATCACTTTCAAACTATCTGTGAATGAAATTCCGTTCCCAAATCGATCCAACAGGAACATTTGAGATAGTTATACATTTGCCCTGTATATATGTTACTGTACGTACCAAGTTCTCTGTGATTCGCTATAAAAAGAATGCACTACCATGGAAGCTTCCATACAGTCATAGTAGGCGCTTCTCAATATGAGGTGTGTGAGCCGTGGTCGAATTCTCGGTGAGAACTGTAATAATCGAAGAGAAATAGTTATTCTTCTTAACGGCAAAATGTGTATTTGGATTGGTTTTGAGCCGCACACATCTATCGATGGCTTCGACATAGCTTATGATATAAAGCACATTCTGATTAGTGTCGTTAATCGACTTCATCCGTATACCATACACTCACATCTATATTTTGGACGACACTCTACCGAGGGTATTTTCGCGATTGCTTTCGCTGTTTGCAATTCAAACATACAATACAGTTTTAGAATTGTAGAGATTCCAATCTCATTCTGACTATTTCAAATATCTACAGTAGATTAATTACTACAGTTGTACCCGAATTTTCCCCAACAGCTTCAGTAAAATTTTCCATTAGCAATTTTTGTTGCTCTGCTAAAATAGAATGAATGTAGTTTAGAACGTCTGTTTCTCCTCTCATGTTTGAATTTTGTGAATCTGTTGTAGACGTAGTTGATAGCCCAATTCAACCTGTCTTTCTACAAAAATAATAAATAATTGAAGAATCGAGTTCTTGCAAAATATTTCAGACACAAGTCATCGTAGAGAGTTGAACAATATTATAAACAGAATCAATATTCTGCCTGATTTGATTCAACCCATTTAAAGCTTGACATTTTCTGTACCTTTTTTAACAGCAGAAATAATTCCCACGTCTAAAGTTTAAAGTAAAGAAGTTGTATTCGCTGGCAAAAAAAACAAGTTCCACATTTTGTAAATTCGGAATTGTTGCATAATTTCTGTAGCTTCGAGCATTATACAGCAATAATGCTACTTTGTATTTTTTCAGACAAATAAATTAGTCTTAACCATGTTCTTGACCGTACAAACCCTTGAAGCAATAGGCTTCTTTAATTCGCTGACGATTTTAAAAGGAAATTTTCAGTCCCATCTGCATTAGTGCAAGCCAAAAAAGCGAAACGGTCTT
>JAAUYH010131991.1_pt1 | contig 17573 bp, 8 predicted proteins | sample 7278061 | NCBI WGS metagenome assembly JAAUYH01 (sample SAMN14350203, study PRJNA611818) | marine sediment metagenome | isolation source: surface marine sediment (0.6m) | place: French Polynesia: Moorea | collected 2018-08 | reverse complement strand
CACAGTCTCAACCATACTCACAACCGCCATCAAGATCACAATCAATACCCCGTGGTGGAACTGAAGGGTTCCTTCCATTGCTGTGCTCTTTACTGCTCGGCTTGATTCGAAAGACGATGGCAAAATCACTATGCGCTTTTGCAGAGTTCTAGCAAGCCACCTTGAATTTCCGCATGAGTTCACCATATTGGCGTGTTTCATTGGAAATCCACAAACTGTACGCTTTATTTTCGACTACATCATCATCTGTAAGGGATTTCTTTCATCAATTTCGATCACTGGTGACAAGGACGACACGTTCAATAGGGCGAACCCCCGATTGGTAGGAAAGTATTCGCAGAGAAACGTGTCAATCGGCATCTCTAGTGCGTACACGCTCGATTTATTTAACCACACTTCCTTTTCAATAAAAACCACTCGTTGTTCACCACAGTGCTGTCGCTATGGATGGCAAAGCATACGAACTAAAAGAATCAATGAAAAGCGAAGGAATAAAATTGCCAGCAATGACTATTATCTTTGTTACGCTCGACTGAACTCTTAATCAATTTTAATAAACCTCATGGCATTATAACTTGAACATTGTCAAAATTATTTCTAAAGAAACTCCGTAATCATGCTTCTTCGTTCACTCATTGATGGCGTGGAAGTCCGGCGCCTACACTTGAGAAGCGCAGGATGATCGTTCTCCAAATAGCATCTGCACCAACTCATGACCGAAAAGAGAGCCTGAGAAGCAGGTTGCCGCATCTACAATTTGTAACGCAAGTAACCGTTGTGACACATATTGTCAATATACGTATCGGTGTTACCCTAAAATTTTCTTGTCCAATTTAACTCTGAAGTGCAGAGGCTTTCTGTATACCCTGGCAGGATTTACATCTTTCAACAATATATTTCAATTTCTAATGAGCCGACGAGTCGACTGCTTGTAGTATAGCTGCCAAGAGCAGGTTGTACAACTTTTCGACTGAAGGATAAGCGAACTGTCTACAATGAATTCCTAGTTACCCGTCGGAGTAGAATGCGCCACGATTGATGGGCATTTGCTGTTCGGACGAACTTCATCCTTTTGTTTTACACTTGAAAAACTCATCCGAGCATATAGATGCCCATTGTGTTGGCTAAGTGACTTCGCTCACTGCGATTCAATAAGGAGGAATGCAGAGAACTCGAAGTTGTGTTTCATGCAAGAAAAATTCTCGTGTCGCGGCCCAATATCTACGGTTATGTCGCGGACAGAGATCGCGGACACTTAAAATTAACTGTTGATTTCAGATCCGGAATCGTTTTCAGCACAGCCCAATTTTTTGACTATGAAACAGTGATCAAGATTTCGCCTGGTTCTAGCCGAATAATGCCTGCCTGGCCGACGTCGATGTAGCGCTTTGGTAGGCGGTATGCTATGAACAGCAACTCATGGACTCCTTTCAAGCCTTGCTATCTTGTCCCAGCGATTATCCGAGATCGCGGAACAATATGAGTAGTGGTTTGTGCTGTACAATGAGCGGGATATTTATCCATTCGATGTGAAAGACGCTATACGTAGCAATATTTTCGAATATAGGGCCAAAATAATTTTATACTTTCTGCCCAACTCAGAATCTCCTCAAACTACTTCAGTTGCTTTGCACTGTTGATTTTTTTTCTTGAACTATTCAGCTCGTAAACAAAAAGAATACTATGAGTCACTCGAAAGTTTTAGAGTCCGAATTTGAAAACACTATGTATTATTTTAAGTATATTGCTATGCTTTATTCCCTTTCTCCCTTACTATTCCTCACCTTTCCCTCATCGAAGACTATTGTAAAAATTCTCGTCTCCGATTGATGGTTTCTCTTAGTCGGAATCGCGATCCAACAAAAAAATTTGCTTTTTCTCTTCCCAAGTGGATAGAACTAAAAGAGAGAATTACATTATTAAATTTATCTCTAATCATCTACGAACATCGTTGCAATAGTTTTATTTATTTCTTCCTAAGTCATGCATTGTCAACAGAAGATTCAAGCTCTGCTGCAAATCCACATCTGTCTACGTACCGAAAACATCTGGTTTTCTGGAAAAACTGGTTTCAACCAATTGGGACAATGAATTGAGGAAGTTGCATGAATGAAACGGCCGTAAAGTTTATCGAATGAAAACTGCTTGATTTCATTTGAGTTTTATGTACTGTTATGATACCTGCACTGTTGAAATAAAAAGCAAAATTTGATAATTAAAATATTGAACGGTGCGATTTAATTATACACATGCACTAAATGCAGACCCTCACAAATCATGAAGCCATTGATCAGTATTAATTTCTTTAAATATTTCCCATCCATTTGACCTGCACTGCCCTATTCCACGCTATCCCCAACCCGCCTTGCCGCCATCGGAGTGAATTTTGGAGAAAACTTGGGAATGACCCTCGACGCTATCGCGGATTCGGTGCTATTTCACCATTTTTCTCCAAATTCACTCCAATTAAGTCGCTGTGGGGGGGTTACCTGATTCAATACTCTACTGCGAATGTTCAGAGTTTCGAGGATGAGTCTGTGTGCTGATCAATGAACGCCTGACATCTCAGTGCACGATTATATAAGTTTTTTGCGCTACCATGAAACACTATTCCGGTCAGTTCTACGAGCATAATAAATTTATGAGACTTGAGCTACAATGATTATTATAATTTCCACCGTGTACATACTACAACAGTACATTTTTTTGATGGAGTAAGATTGCCGATGAAAAATACAGGGTGATCGACATTGAGAACAGCTTTGCCATGTCAATGGCAATGATCGAATTGACTAAAATACTTTAGATGGAGTGCAATTTCTGGACTATCTGGCGAAACCGAGTTTTGCGGCCACACAGTACGATTTCTCAATCAGAAATGGTCGTGCTTCTCTTCACTGCTGCACAATAGTGCGATGTAATTATAGGACCACTGATTTAGTCAAAATGAACGTAGAGTAGTAAAGAATAAATGCTCAAGTGATGAGTGTAATATGATGTCATTCCAAGCAACAAAGACAGCATAACATTACTAGAGTTATTTCAAAGAACGAATAAAAGTGCCCGTATTTAGCTATCAAGAATAGATTCCGGACTGGAATGAATCATTTTAGCTAAGAATTAATTTTAGTCGAGTTTCATAGAATTTGAATCTTAGATAATCAAATTTGATAGTATAGCGTTGAAGATGGATAACTTGCCTCCTTGTATCCTCCGGTAATTTATTTTGAACAAAACAAGTTGCCAAGAACGGATAGTAACTTGCTACTGTATAAAGGCTTTGAGAAACAGTCTATGCCTCGCCAACTCCATTAATTACTGTGAAAACGATGATTCATTGATGAATTACGTCAATGATTTTAGGCTGTTCTGTTCTGGTCCTGTGTGGTGGTCTACGGCCTGTTTATGTGGCGGACAGTCATTGCCTGCAACAAGGCCTCATACCAGAAAAGCCCTGTGTTGTACAGTAGACGAGCAATCATGTTATGTCTGGCTTACTGCATTGATGCGAATGTTGATCAGCAGAGCTACTTACTGTTTCAATCTTAATTTGGCTTTCTTGAATGTGTTTAAAAGGGGCATGTCATGGGCTCATATTCGAGCAACGATCCCGCACCATGTCTTCCACCAACCACTTTGCGAAGTGTTTGGTATTCACTCTGTTCCTGTTCCTCGCATTGCGCCGTACTCAAGCCACTCCTGTTCAATGCGTTGTGCAAGCATTTGGCTCGGGACTGAGCGGCAAGGGAATCTCAGTGACGGTTCGAAACAGTGGGTTCGGCTGTGATGGCGTGTTTCCCTGGAAACCAGTGACGAATTCTGCGAAATTCGACGCAACTGGCGAGGCGGAAGTGAAACTCAATCTACATGCTTCGACTTTCGGTGTGTGCATGACAGATATGCTGATCAAGGCTACTTTCGATTACAAGTGTTACGCAATCGAACGCACTGTTCTTAGCGCAGATTGGGGCAACCTTGCGAAGCATGGTTCTTGCAGGGCGTTGGAGCAGCGATGTGGGCGCCAAACTTCCGTCACTGCTGTGCCGTACATTGACATGTGGTGTCGTCGGCCGAACACGCATGTGTTCAACGCCGGTCAACCTGAGGAAATGCGACTTCACTGGCGTCAGAACAAGCCGAATGATAAATGTTAGGTTAGTGAGTGACAATTTTTGGTTAGTCTGAATCTTGAAGAACTTGTGTTTCGTTTTGCGATACAAAAGAAAGAGTTGGCGATAAAAAAATCTGTTTCTCACTACATACGAGGAACAAATGATTCTTTTGCAACTCAGTTCTCTGTGGATTTAGCAACTAAATAAGTTAATAGCGAAACAGAATTAAAAAAAGTACGCCAGGTGGATTTCCGTGATCTTAAAGGAACTGGGGAAAGTAGATCATCTTACCTTCACGCAAACTACTCTTTCGTATTCAGACTGACTATCGAGCAAAGATTATTTTACAGTCTGCTTTCACAGATAGCACGAATTCTAAGGTAGATTATTATAACTGAAACACTCGCGTAGCTAATGTTGGAAAACCCGTCAGATATTATGGGAATTTCAATGTTTAGGTAGCGTTGAAAATGCAAAAAAGGGAGAACCTGAACAAGGAAAATAAGGGGCTAGACAGCACATCGGTTTCATTGATAGCATCAGCGAAGATCTCGGCCGAGAAATCGTTTAACTATTCAAATGCGCAGTGTGCTGAGCATCGGATGGCATGTGCATTCAGAATTTGTGAAAATGATGGTGAATTCCAATGCGGGAACCATCGGAAATAGTGAGTCTTGGGGAAGCAGTTTTGGGTGTACAAGTCGAAGTGTTTGGACGAGGTTCGAATCAAATTTCGACCACGTAGCATTTGGATACTACCGGTTTCACTAACAGGTGCAAATATGACGAGCAGGAAAGGATTCATTGTTGAAATTTAAGTGTGGTTGTTGGCAAGAACAATTGGATGATGGTGAGTCGGTGGATAAATAACTCTCGCCGTACAGCAGTGAATGAGAGAAAACATGACGGCTGGGTGTGGAACACCCCATAAGAGTGAATTAGTAGATCACTTGAAATATCCGCAGTAAAAGAGCCACGAGTTTTTGGGCAGCTCGAATATTTAAGAAGGCAAGATTCATAAAGAAATTGTGCACATAGAACAAAAGTTACGTCTCAAGGTTATTTAGACGCACAGGTCTATGAATTGATATTGCATAAGACGTATTCACTGTCAAGATTGAATTTCCAGCCAACTCAGAATAGAACAGGAGACAAGAGAAATGCCTGAGACCCGCATTTCAGAAAGTTGGTTCTGATTGAGAAGAGTCATGTTGTAGCTGCATTGCAGTTCTAACTATGAACTCTAAAAACTGCTGAAATTGACAATTGTATGTAGAGACTTGTCTGTCTAGATAATGATGAGACTGGACCGAACACTTGACAAGGATTCGTTATCAGGAGGAAATGAGGAAGTGAAACACCCTCATAAATAATGACGAAAACCTGTCAAACATCATGGGATTTTCTGTGTTATAGTAACTGTGCAAATGAAAAAGGGAACTCGAACATGGACAAGGAGGGTCTTGAAAAAACACATCGGTTTCACCGATACACTGGTGATGTGTCTGATGGTAACTTTACTTGAAGGGTATATTTTGTCCGAGTGCTAACGGGTTTGTGATCTGTCTCGCTACTGGTTCTGGTCGGTCAGTTTTTCGCGCCTAGAAGAGCGGCTACGTGTACCAGGAGCTAGGACCCACAGATCGAAGTGAAGCCACGACTCGAAGGGAGATCGAATAGCTATACAAGGACGTATTTTGAGTGCTGTCACATGAAAGCGATGCGGCTCGATCACGTGCCACCCCAAGCCAGATCTATCAAAGATCCGTTTCACGAACAACTCCTGCGCGAGACGAAGGTTGACTTCTTTCCGCACCTTACCGGACAGCACTGTACAGCTGTTGAGTCTGACAACAAATAGAGCGAGATGGGATGGGAAGGAAAGCGCACGGCACGATGAATAATGCCTTGACATGCCAAAATGCGATTGATTTATCATATCCCTTCGGTTGATTCGATGAAAGTATGAGAACCGGGAGATCTGATCGAGATATGTCAGCAGAATCAGGCACTGACATCCAAATCATCAGGGTTTAGCCTGCGCAAATATCTATCCCTCAATCTTGGTTGAGCGAGATTAATACACCGCACTTTTTCAGATTCTGTTCCTCAAATTGTATCTATCTCGAATTATGAGAGTTCTCCCTCTGCCAGTTAGCAGGTAAGCAGTTTCCACCCGTATACCGCTGCAATAATTTGCACTGCGAATTCAGCTCAGTAGAAAAAGAGTGTTGCGGCTGAAGTTGGACTTCTAGCTCAATGCAGCGACACCACACCAAGCTAAACTTTGTTACGCGGATGAAATCACAGAGCCACCCGAAGTCGGGGAGCAGATAAACCGCACTCCACTTCCATAAAACACACGGCTGTACGGTACAACCCTGTGATGATGCGCATGCAGTTACAGTATTTTACATTGCGCAATGTGAGGAGGGTATATTACACGATGTAATCTTGTAGGTTACAAGAAGGTGACACCCTCGGCTAACGTGGTGGGGCGAAACCGTATGGAGGTAAGGAAGAGTAAGCATAGTCAACGAGAAGGAGCCACGGGCAGAGATTAGCACAGCTCGTACTGTGGGTACACGTCGCTAGTGGAGTAACTGATTGATAATCACGACGAGGTGCGCGAAGAGTTGCTTGGTTCTAATATCCGCCCACCGCACATAATGATCGAGCCGCAGCTTCGGAATGTGGATGGCTTGGCACTGCCACCCAAACCTAGGCAGCTGTGATTTGATTCTGGGTGATCCCTAGATTTAGGATACGTTGGTACTGTACATTCCATTCCCACGGAGATACCCTTGCAGCCTGGATGGCTGACTCACCCACACAGACAGATGCAATGCACCCATCGAAATGGAGTACGTACGCTCGAAAACGAATGAGCAAAACGGCTAGCACCCTACCATATGCCAACGGGATGCTCACAAAGAGGAACGGTAACATGAACAGGCGTTTAGAGAGAGTACTGTACAAGGAATGAAATGGATGTTGCTACAAGATGAACTGCAACACGTAGATGGATGGGCAACCAATTGAAAGCTTCAGATAAAACGTCAGGTACAGACAAGTATGAAGGGGGCGGGGAGGGGTAAAACCGGAGTATTAGTTTGGAGAAAATGGAAATCTGACGTATTTAACCGACAAAATGGCTGGTGTGTGGAGGGAGAATACGTTGTACGTTGCGATGGCCAGACGATCGTTATTTCGATCGCTTTCCCGGGCATTCGCAGAGACTCAGCAATATCCACTTGGACCGAAGGTACAACCACATGGGGACTCTGAGCAGTATGCGGCACTGCCGGCGCAAAGGGAAGCGGCGAGGTTACAGTGTCGGCAAGAAACGAACGTCGGAAAAGAGAGCGCACGCCCCCGCAACACCGATCTCCTAGACATCTCCGGAACAAATCAAAGGCGGAATTGGAAGCAATACACTGAAATAATATGTTATACTGTATACTGTACCGTCCTGTACGGTGTACTGTACTGTACTGCGCTGGACCGTGCTGTACGAGCCATTATTCCTCACGTTTTCCTCGCAACGACTCGGGTGCGCCAGTAAGCGAGTGGTGCGGTGTGGTTTGAAGCGATAAGTGTGCTTGGCATTCCTTGTCGTGCTCGTGAATGTGGCAACGCGCGTGAACGACAACGATTTGAAAGGAGTCGGGAGTATTAGTCGCACTGCTCATGTTACTCGGGTCGCGGGATGGCGGGCGACGAGGAACGATAGAAAACAAAAGTTTGAAGAGATTGATAGGGCGTGTTGTTGATAGTTACGTACTTACACCCGAGCGCATTCTGCGAGAAGAACCGTGGGAGCGGTACAGTAGTGTCCAAGAAAAGAAAGTCGGCCAGGCACTGCATGGTGAACGGGCGCTCACCGAAATATAAGCGAAATAAAGCCGCGCGAGTAAGAGATGCGAAATCTCGGACGTGTATGAAACCACAAAACGGTCGAATCGTTGGGCCTCGCTCCCGGGTGAAGCAGTTGGAACCTGCGTTGCGCCGCGCTGCGACAACCGTCGCTATCATATTCGTCGTGTGCCGATACTGTACGGCTCGTATCAATATCTCGGCGCCCGCGATTTTTCTTTAAAGCCTAGAACTATCCCACCCGACCCGCCCTCCAACCTATCTACTACTCCCGGGACATTGCCCGCCTGCCCCCCGACGCACCCACCCTCTCTTCGGCGTCCCTGCAACCCCTACCGCCGATAGCGAAGCGGACCCACCTGCGCGATGTCCGACCCCACGCCTGGTGACGTGGCGCCGGCCGAGAAGAAGGTCGACGAGAAACCGAAAGACGCCGCCGAAGTCAAGGATGACATCGAAGAAGCGAAGGAGAAGTCCTCCGCCGCCGCCGCTACCGGCGACAAGCCCACCAACTCGGTGATTCTACTCGCTATCGTCGGCTTGTTCCTGGCGGCGTTCATCGCTGCAACTGTGCTCGCTGGGCTGTCCGCCGGCAACCTGCTGCCCAGCAGGCCCATGCGAGCGGACCTTGGTCCACTAAGATACGAGTTCAAAACTCTGGACTTTCAAGTTCCTTTTCCGTTCATTCTCGGTGCATTCGCCGCTGCCGTACTAGGTATCGCCATTCTTGCGTTGTACGCATACGACGTCCTCCGCAAAGATGTGGGTAACCCACGCATGGTGGAAATCGCCGGCTACATCCAAGAAGGTTCCATGGCATTCTTGCATACCGAGTACATGTACCTGGCAGGCCTATGCATTGTGCTCTTCATTCTGCTTGGGTTCGCTCAGAACTGGGCTAGCGCAGGATGCTACGCCATCGGTGCCATCCTCTCCGCAGCCACAGGTTATTTCGGCATGATGATCGCGACTCGTGGCAACGTGCGCACTACTGCCGCCTGCATTAAAGGTATTAGCCAGGGCCTCAACGTCGCCTTCCGCTCTGGCGCGGTGATGGGCCTGAGTGTCGTGGCCGTCGGGCTCGCCGGGCTGTCGTTCTGCTACCTGGTGTTCCGTGACATCCGTGCACTGGCCGGGTTTTCCGCGGGTGCCTCTACGATCGCCCTATTCGCTCGTGTCGGCGGTGGGATTTACACCAAGGCTGCAGATGTAGGTGCCGACCTGGTGGGTAAGGTTGAAGCTAACATCCCTGAGGATGACCCTCGCAACCCCGCCACGATCGCCGACAATGTCGGTGACAACGTTGGTGACGTCGCTGGCATGGGCAGTGATCTGTTCGAGTCTTACGTCGGTTCCATTGTTGCCACCGCCATCCTGGGTGCCGCGTTGCCGTACTTTGCTGGCAACCAACGAGCCATGTGCATTTACAACCATCTCCACCTTGATGCCGCCTGTCCCACCATCAACCCGGACACCGGTGATGCTAGATCGTTGGCCGCGGACCTTTGTGTCGGAGACACGCTCTCGGGATACCCGTCGCTCACCACATGGCAGTCGAACTCGGTGTTCATTGCCTTGCCGTTCATGCTCGCACTCGTTGGTATTCTGGTGTCAATTCTATGCACGGTGTTCGTGTACGTGAAGAAGGGGCTGTCGGTTGACAACCGTGCCAAGGTGATGGAATCGCTGCTCACCTCGCTTCGTATCAATATTTATTCGGCCAGTTTCCTGGTGCTCGTCGGCGCCATCGGGTTGTGCTGGGGCCTATTCGGTCCGCTCTCTCACTTCGGTAACGCGAAAGGCTTCGACACTACCAACTACATCCGCTGGGACTTCCCCACCGTCAATGGATTCCGCCAGGTCACGTGCGCCTTGAACGGAACCGACCCCGAGCTCCCGGCCAACCTCGCGTTCCCCAACATCGTTCGCCAGCGCTCCGGCTACGTGCCGCGTGACCCGCTCGGCTTCATGTTCCCCGAGCCGAGACAAGTGGCCTGGAGACTGTTCCTGTGCATCATCATCGGGCTCATCCTAGGTAATCTCATTGGTGCACTGACGGAATACTTCACTGCCGGTTCTTTCGCACCAACTCGTGGTATTGCCGAGTCGGGTGAGTATGGCGCGGGTGCCGTTGTGATTCAGGGACTCGGTGTGGGCATGCTTTCCACGACCATCCCGATTATTCTGGTGGTCACGTCGATTGTTGGAGCGTATAATCTGTTCGGCTCGTATGGTATCGCGTTGGCTGCCGTTGGTATGCTGTCGACACTTGGTGTGACTATGGCGACCGACGCCTACGGTCCTGTGGCGGACAATGCCGGTGGCATCGCGGAAATGGCCGAACTCGACGGCTCGGTTCGTGACACCACCGACGCGTTGGACGCGTTGGGTAACACCACCGCCGCGACCGGCAAAGGTTTCTCCAATGGGTCCGCCGTTCTCACCGCCTACGCGCTCCTCACCGCCGTGGTGTCGGACTCCGGCCTCGCCCCCAATCCCGTTGAACTGACGGCCTCGCCACCGACCGCAACCTTCTCGTCGTACAAGGGCATCTCTGTTGTCGACATCTATGTTGTAGTATCGCTGTTCATCGGCTTGGCACTGCCATTCTTGTTCGGTGCGTTCACCATGCTCGCGGTGAGCCGTGCCGCACAATCCATGATCGTGGAGGTCCGACGTCAGTTCCGGGAAATCGAAGGTCTTCGTGAAGGACTCCCCGGTGTGCGACCAGACCACACGAGGTGCATTCGTATCTCGACTACCTCGTCAATTTCCGAAATGGTCCTACCAGGCGTGCTGGCGATCATGACACCACTCATCATTGGGTTCGGCTTCGGACAACGCGCACTCGTGGCGATGTTGGTGGCCGCAATCGGGTCCGGGTACATGCTCGGAATCATGATGAGCAACGCGGGTGGTGCGTGGGACAACGCCAAGAAGCTGGTGGAGTCCGGCGCATTCGGCGCCGACAAGTCGAAGGGATCCGACCTGCACAAGGCGACGGTCGCGGGCGACACCGTGGGCGACCCGTTCAAGGACACGTCGGGCCCATCGATGAACATCCTGATCAAGCTGATGACCACGTTCGGGCTGGTGACGGTGTCGCTGATGAACCCGGGGCTGGACGACCCGAGGAGGACGAACGGCTGGATCGGCATCATCCTGTTCGTCGTCACGCTGCTGTTCGTGTGCGTGTGGGGCTACCTCACCGCGAAGTGGAGCGCGGACTCGCGCCGCGCCGCCATGGACAAGGGCGAGGGCGCCGAGGACAAGCCGCTGCTGGAGAAGGAGGCGCCCGAGGAGGGCAAGAAGGTTGAATAGATTTCGCTACGTCGGTGCTGTCACTTGAATGAAATATGCGCCGCGCGGCTCCTTTTCGTGCCGCGCCGCTGCGAGTATATCTATGTGCGCTGTGGGTAGTGGCGCAGCCCCGCTTAGCTTAGCTGCCGAGTCGGCGTACTGCGTGCGACCCGACGTCCGCGTGTTTCGCTAGTTGAGACGTTAAACTCGCGTTTTGTATTTCGTGCAAACCGTCGTGCTGGCGCATCGTTTAGTGCAGTACGCCACGTATCCGCGTAGATCTCGGTGGTGGCGCTCATAGTATGGCATCTTTGCAATTTAATTTATCGATTGAATCTTGGGACACTGCACACGTGCACTAATGACGAGTTGTTTCAGTGGGTGAGTTGTACAGTAGATGTCGACTTGACCGAGTGCGTTTGCGCTGTCTCACAGTATAATGGGTGTAGATGTGTGCTCGTAACTCACAACTGTATCATCTGAATTTACGTTAGGCTGTTGTACCGTAATCCGTCACTACGCCATATGAATTGAGGGCGCCTTTCGGGAATCTATGGATGGCCCCAGGTATGTGAATAGACAAGTACTGGGACGTGTTTATTCGTAAAACTTGGGAGATTCTAAATGTGAGTGGATCCTCTACTTTGAATGACTATTAAGTGACGCTGGTACGTAAGTCAGACGGTCGTCGCACGAACAACTCCGCAAAATCACGCAAAGGCGGACACGCTGACTACCGAAACCCAAGACGGTAGGGGTAAAGTTGGAAGTTGAATGAGCACAAGTAAGCTGAGGGTGTGGATAGGCCGAAATGATAAGCGAAGAAGTCAGGCGGGGGAGAGGCGACGGAGTAAGGCGTTTCCACGGATACCATATCGAATAGGCGAGCCTAACTCACGGCACACGCCTGCATCGATAGACGCCGAACAAACGGGGCAGCTCGCCTTGACTGCGACCCATTTTCGTATACATTGACAGTGGAACACATGGCCACAATGCAACAAACAAGCGTTGCTAGCGTTCAGGTCGACCGCATCGAAACATATGGTGCAATCATTCGAACCGCGTACCGGCACGTTGGCGAGCGACGACATGGACGGCCGCCAGCCAATGCACAGTGCGACGATTACGGCCACCGAGATGATGAGCGATGCGACGTCGAGGATCTTGAACAAACCGCCCCAGCTCGTCACCTCGCTGTTCACGTGGCAGCGAATTTCGAGCGAGCGCGTCACAAGAACGAGGACGAACGAGACCGGTGCGATGATAATGCCGAATGTACTAACCAACACCGACAGGTACGCAGGCACGCCGGTGGCGGCGAACACCGCGTTGAAGACCATGCAAGCGCACGTGAGCACGGTCGTGACTATCGTCCCTTTCGACAGGACACTATGGCGCACCACGAGGCGCACGCACGTGTCCATGATAGCCGACGTCGGGGCTGCCGTCACACGCCTTTGTAGCGCGCATGTGGCGCGTCGCCGCAGCTGCACATGGGCGGGCGGTTTTACAGGCGCGCAGAGGTGGGTGCAGCTGCAGTTCCCACGCGATGCTCGTTTGGTCTACGAGTACCCTCGAACACGTGTGCGAATTAGCAAACCTCCTATGATGGCTTGGTGCGCTTGCGCTTCACCCTCGCACTGTCATACCCAACCCCCATTCCCCTTCGCGACGCCCGTTGGCGCCTCTAGCGTCAACGTGGTCGCAACTCATCTCGTTCCATCGGTTGCCAAAGCCCATGTGACAACAACAATCTCGCGAAATTGATTGCAACTTGGTATATCTAGAACATTCCTACGCATCGACGCACCACTGTGTACCTGACAAACCGTATATACGTATACTTTCTTATACAACTTTCGTGAATTTGTACCGTACTAATAAGTAGTTGTATACTCGCTTTGGTCATAAACCGACGTCAACGGACATTGACAGTGCTAACGTTGATGTAAATAACCAATTAAGTTGTGGGCCCGAACGAAGTAACTACAGTTCATTAAGTGATTGCGGTTAAGAATTCTGAAACAGTATGAATTTCACGCGGAATTTCGATGAAACCCACAAAAGGTTGCTGTGGCAACATGGGAAATTTTCTTCCGCCACAGATTTGAAGCCGTATCACGACAAGCTGTTTTGGAACAATTCTGAGAAGGATGTGTTTCAACTCATTGAATCTTTGGAATGGAAAATTTTCGAACAGCAAGCTGTCGCTTCTGACGCCAGCTATTCGGAAATGTTCAAAACGCAACTTAAGCGGATTTGGAAAATTTACGCCACCGAAGCAACGTGTGTTGCTCCGCCGTGGAGGAATTGCGTCGCTAGAACCGAGATAGCTGAAAAAGAGACGACAAAGGTGTTCAAGAGTATTCTGCTTTTACTTGAAGATGTACCGCAGCCCATATCAAAGGAAGAAGTAGAATTGATCGAAAATTACGTCAAGGACTTCCACTTCAGGTTCTTGAACGCCGCGAAGAAAAACGACCATAAATTCAATTCCGCAGCTGCCGTAGGAACTGCTGTGCTTGGATTGGCTGCTGCGGCTGCTGTCGCGAGCAGGAGAAATTAATTAAGCTCGCAGTCTTTTTCGCCATGGTACAACTTGATAATGCAACCATTTTTAAAGCTTGATATGGATTTTATTTTTCATCGAAATAGAAACAGCTGATTATCTTTCAACATGCAAACTTTCCTGATGATGATATATCGTTTAAATAGCATCAAGTTAATCTGCATCAACTTTCTATGAAGTAACCTGGTTTCATTTAACATTATGATTATGTTAATGAAGCCCTGTGTGGGATATGCTTGCTAATACAACTTTTCTTATGGATACTGTGATAAAGTTTCGCAGATAACACGAGACATTCAAAATATTACTGGAAATCTCATGTTACGAGGTAAGTCTATTTCGGTTGATTTACAGTAGTCTTGAAGCATGTCTATTTTTCGATGCTAATTAAGAGAATAAATTATTGCATCTGTTGCATTTTTCTCTTTCGCAGTAGCATCCTCTCTCAAAACAATTAAATAATTCTTCGATCAACACTTCCCTTGAAATGTTCTTGGCACTAAAGCTAATTGATTCCTAATCTGGATTCTAAATAGTTGTAGAATCGCATTAATTGCCCATTATTTTTTCACAAATTTCTCTATGCAAAGCACAGGTTTAGGTGTCACAAGATCGTTGATAAACTCCCACTTGTTTTGGTACACATTAAGTCGTTCCTATGATTTCTGCACGCATGCAGAAAGTAGTGATTTTGAAAATGCAATACTTTTTGGTTAGGTTCTACTTAATTCGAACCTAGTGAATTAAACAGTTTCTACAATTTCATAGTATTGATGCCCGTATTTTCGTCAAAGTTTATCTATTCAGATAAACCATACTGAACATCTGACTATACTTCTGGTAAATCATATGCAGCAGAAGGTCTTTATCTGTTATTCAAAGGATAACACGACGGGCTCGTTCTATGAAAAATCACAGACCATCAAGTTCTGAGGCAATTGCCCTACAATCGAGCACACAATTGAAATAATTGACAGATATCCCTGGTCCATTTATTAGTAGATTTCTATCACGGTAAGAAATGAACGATGACCAGAGCTATTGGCAAAATGCGAGCGAGCAAGCGCCGCAGAAATTTTGCATTGATTTCTAAACTTATGATCGGAAAAATATTCCTTGTTCTTTGGATTAGTCACCATTTCGTTTTCATTTACCAGACCTGCGACTAGAAAATGCCAAATATTTTCTCATTTCGAGGTTGAACATCTTTTTTATGTTCAGAGAAAGTGCCACACGCCTGTAGCAAAGCTATGACTGTGATCGAATTCGATATTCCTCCAATCAAAACTGTTGGGAACTATCAAATCAATAATCCTCACGATATGAGGTAAGCCTTATAAGAAATGGTAGCGCTTGGTTGATATGCGTGAATCTCCTATTCTGAGTCTTTCTTTGTCATGCCACGATTAAGTGCCTTGCAGAATAGATGGATGGATTAGATATCTAATACTGAACAACTCTGATGACTTCAAATGCTATCACTGAAGCAGCTGGATAAATTTTTGACCATCTGCCACACAGCTGCTTGCCGTCTAAACAAGGAAACCTGAAACTAAAAATTTATTCGAAGAACTTTTATCAATAATTCATACGTAAAAATCTGATCAAATCACAATAAAACTCTAACGCAATGATTCGAGTATAGAATTTGAATTGTACATAAAGAGTTGAGAACAGAAGGTCGAATTGAAAAGGTACAGTTCGAATTCATGTAGTAGGTTTACTTGAATGAGCGATAAATACGGAGAAAGAAGCTGACCCAAGTTTAGTTTCCACATAATGGCTCTGTCATAGGATGTCCAAGATTTTATTTTGATTCGAATCAGTTCCCATACCTCGAAACCAGAACCAAGCCATATATGCCAGAACAATTACCTACCTTAATTGCGGCGGTGCGACAGATCTGTACCGCTAAATCCGAAACATGTAGTCTTCATTCCACAAAACTATTTTTTATGAAGTTAGAGAAAATTTGTTATGTTTTAAGGTATGTTTGAATTTCTCCGTATGTTGCCTGTACAGTACCCTACCAAAAGTTTAGAACCGTTCAGCGCAGAAAATAGAAGGCATTAATAGTTCTCCTAAAAGCCCAGTAAATTTATTGAAAATACTACATCTCTATCTCATCAATACTTGGTGCTCCCTTCCTTATTTTCCTTAACCGTCTTGATGCGTTTCGGCATTGAAGGAATCAAATTGAAAAAGCATGAATCCCGCAGTGAATGCGACATGTTGCTGAGCGTAGTAAATAGTGAATTGCAGTCTTTAGAATAGCTTGGTTGCTTCCATAAATAAGATTTTAGGAGTCCGCAAACGTTTTCGATGCAATTTAAATCTCGACGCTGAGGAGGCCAAACCATACTTCTTACTTCCTTATTTTGCAGATACCTAGCAATTGAACGCGCCCGGTACGGACCGCAATTGTCTTCTTGTAGCATGAATGATTCCGGACCGTCATGTTCCGCATTCATGAATGGTATATTTTTACGCCGAGATACAATAAACTCATGTCTCAATTCGCTAAGATATAATTGATTTTAAAATTATTAGATAGTAAGCGATTTTAATTGAAGGAGGGATCGTACAGAAACTAACTGTAACGTTGCAGCATGATTGACATCAAAATTCTGAGATTGATGTTTTAATCGGTTGTTTCCGATTTTAACCTGTTCCTTTCCAATCGAAACAATAGCTGAAACGGAACTAACTAGATGGATGTTTTTGGTTTCTGAATAACTGGCGATTCGAGCATTCTTATTCCGTCCTTAATAAGAGTTTTACCATACAGTAATCAATTAAAAACACCATAGAAATTTTTAAATAGTGTGAATGATTGTGGACTGATTCCGAATGCGGCAAACGCACTCATTTAACCTATCAAGGACATAAATTCTTTAGGAAACCCGCACGAAAGGTAAATGCGCTTTCGGAATACTGTCAAGCTTGGTAGGAGGGTCTAGCGAATCGAACAAGCCTCACCACGCCACTCCAGTTTGTACTTGAAGAGAATTTTTTCGGCGACAAACTGAAGCGAAATGCATTGTATTTCTACATATCTATAAATTAATTAGAGCGTCTAAGATTAAATAGCGTCAAGAAGCCATAACTTTATTTGCATTACCTATCTTCAAATTAAGTTGGTGTTTTACTGAAATCTTATTTTTGCATTTATGAGCATTGAATGTATTTTTAATTTGTCTCTGATTCCGAACCCGAAAAGTCAAGCAGTGACCCCTCCAGCCATAAACATGAGTTTTGGCAAGTGATATATTATGATAATCGTAAACTTAAGTATATTCTGTTATAAATAATTTGCTTATTTAAGGAAATTATTTGGAAAAAAACTTGTGCACACCCGATTTTCTAGAAAAATTTAGTCAATCTCCAACAGCTTGCAATAACTTGAAATGCATCGAAAAAGCTTTGGACCAATTAGAAGCTTGGACAAATTGGAAAATCGCAAGTAATGCTCTGCCCCTTTCATTTAATGTAGTTTTCTTGCAATTTTTTACTCTGGATTTACTAATTTCGAATGGTCAACTATTTCTGATTTTTTTTGATTCTGCGTTGAATGGTTATGTTACTACTGAAATATTAACAAAAGGTAGTTGCAAAAGGCGCGTAAACTTTCAGCTATATTGTACAGATTATAACAGATATGACAATATCATTTTTTGAGTCTGAAACCCACGAGTTAGTACTATAGAAATAGT
>JAAUYH010070854.1_pt1 | contig 17573 bp, 16 predicted proteins | sample 7278061 | NCBI WGS metagenome assembly JAAUYH01 (sample SAMN14350203, study PRJNA611818) | marine sediment metagenome | isolation source: surface marine sediment (0.6m) | place: French Polynesia: Moorea | collected 2018-08 | reverse complement strand
TTATAAAATCCTTAACTAAGGAGTCATGAGGAGAGTGGAACGCTAAAATCTAACGGATGCAATTCTGTTAATAATAAATAATCATGAAAAATCTATCCTTAGCACTAATGGTATTAACTACTTTGAGTATCAATGTTACTTCTGCTCAAGCAGTTACTAAACAAGTAAAAATCAGTGCCAATAATGAATCGTACTCTCAGGAACATCAAATTAGCAACTCTACTAATGCCAGATGTTATTGGATTGGTACTCTGCTAGTATGTAAATAAATTTTGATTAACAAAGACTACTTCAAGTCTCTCGCTCGAGAGAAATTGGTCAAGAGCAGGTAAGTGTTATCAAAGGATAGCTAAAAAGTAATATCAGCTATTTAAAGGAAGCAGGGAATAGTTTAAGCGATTCCCTGTTTCCCATTGCCTATTCCCGTGTCTCTTAACTTGGTAAGAAAATAAGTAAAAGTCATCCCAATTTGGGTTGGCAGAAGAGTTAAAAGTCTTCACCTCCCTCTATCCCTCCTACGAGGAGGGAAGACCAAAGAATTATTTTTTTACATTTAGTAGAGTAGACATCAGAAGTCTCTCCTTTCAGAAGAGATTTAGAGAGGTTAGGGGCTTGAAAGTCTAAAACTAGGCTTCGTTAGACAAACTCGAAAATTCTTTATTTTTATACGCTAATATCATTACCAGATTAATATTGGTAAGATGTTAGCTTCTTCTTTTAGTATGCTTCGAGCAATATTCACCTCGTTTTTATTGAGCTTGAATCTAGGATATTATTTGCAACCTGCTCAAGCTCAAGTGGTTGGAGATCAGACCTTAGATAGTCAAGTCGATCGAGTTGGCGACGATCATTTAGTTATTACGGGAGGGCAAGAAGCAGGAGAAAACCTTTTTCATAGTTTCTCTGAGTTTTCTGTCCCTGCTGACTTTACAGTTCACTTTAACAACGATGTAGACATAGCAAATATTTTTAGCCGTGTCACAGGAGGCTCAATATCTGATATCAATGGTCTGATTAGAGCTAATGGCAATGCCAGTTTATTTTTATTAAATCCCGCAGGAATTATTTTTGGTCCTAATGCTCAATTAGATATAGGTGGCTCTTTTATTGCGACTACAGCAGAAGCAATTAGGTTTCAGGATGGGATTGAGTTTAGTGCTGCCAATACTGAAACTGAAGCTTTACTGACAGTTAATATACCTGTAGGCTTGCAGTACGGTAAATCACCAGGAGCAATTATCAGCAATGGAATCGTTGTTAACGAGGGACCTGATGAAGAGTTTTTTCCTGAGTTGAGAATTGAGCCTGACAATACTATAGCTCTAATTGGTGGGGAAGTCTCGCTGAAAAGTAGCAGATTAGAAGCTGAGGCTGCTAGAACAGAAATCGGTAGTGTATCCGAGCGAGAGTTTGTTACTCTGCAACCTGACGGTAATGGTTGGATTGTGAACTATGACAGTGTAAATGACTTTGGTAAAGTTACATTATCCGATCGCAGTCGTATTATTTCTGGCAACGGAGGAAGTATTCAAATTCGAGGTGAAGAAATTGAAATTCTTGATTCTTTAATCGATAATTTAACTTCTGGGGAAGTAGACGGCAGTAATACTAATCTAATTGCTACTGATTTAATTGAAATAGATGATAGCTTTATATTTACTCAAGTGGCGAGGGAAGACGGTTCCAGTATAACTTCTCCAATTACCGGAAAGGGTGGAAATATATTACTTCAAGGAAATAGAATAAATGTTTCTAACGTTTCTCTTATTGTTACAGGTACTATTAGTGAGGGTAATAGCGGTGATATAACTATACATACTGAGGATTTGTTAATTCAAGATGGAGGACAAATACGAGCTAATAGTTTTGGTAGAGGTACAGCAGGAACAATAACTGTTAATGCTACAGAATCGATCGAAATAGTTGGGACTGGTGTTGTTCCTGATTTTGACAGAAATACCCTCGCAGTGATTGGTGAAAGAGTAGTTGAAAGTGGTTTATTTGCTACTACTGAGTCTGGTAATGGAGGAGAAATCGATCTGACAGCTAACTCAATTTTATTAAGGGATAATGGCACTATTTCTACTCTTGCCGAAAGCAATGGAGATGGAGGTAACATAGATATTGCTACAGATACTCTAGTTTTATTTGATCCGAGCGCGATTAGTGCAAATGCACAAGAGGGAAGGGGAGGCAATATTCAGATTAATACCCAGGGTCTTTTTGTTGCTTCTGGAGTTGAGGAGCAGATTACCGCAAGTTCCGAGCGTGGTATTGACGGAGAAGTCAATATCAATATCCTCGATGTAGACACAAAAATTGATACCACAATACCAGAGCGATCGCCTTTAGTAGTAGAAAACTTAATTTATACTGGTTGTAGCTTCGGCAAAGATAGTATTAACAATCAATTTAATTATGTTGGTCGTGGAGGATTACCTCTTAATCCCATGGAGGAAATCACCACAGAAGATGTGATGGTAGATTTGGGTAAGATAGAGCTACCACAAACACAAAACCAAACTCCTGAATCTACTGTTCCTCTCCAGTATCAACCTTATCAAGAAATTAGAGAAGCAAATAGTTTTCATGTCGATAAACAAGGCAACGTTAAACTAGTTGCACAAGCTTCCACGGTAGAATTTCCCTCAACTTGTCAATTTAACGGGTTTCGCCCTTGAAGGCAGAGGGCAGGAGGAGCAGGGGGAGCAGAGGGAGCAGAGGGGGCGGAGGTAGCAGAGGGAGCGGGAGAGCAGGGAAAGCAGGGGAGCGGAGGTAGCAGGGGGAGCAGGGGAGCGGAGGTAGCAGAGGGAGCGGAGGTAGCAGGGGGAGCAGGGGAAGTAGAGGGGCAAAGCAACTAACACCTAACACCTATCACCTAAAACCTAACACCTAACTACTAACCTCTTTAATCTGTGCTAACAACTGTTCTGCATTTTGGACTGGTTCAAAACAAGATACACCTTGACAAACTAAGCCTATGGCGGAATCGGGTAAATCCGTAGCTAAACGATAGACTGTAGTGGGTAGATACTGAGGAATTAAGGAAACTAAATATTCTTCTGTGGTTTTAACTGAAGTACCATAAATAAATAAATCTAAGGCAGCAAACAAACTAGGGCAAGCTTGGGGAGAGCGATCGAGAACACTAGCAAAGGCTTGTAGAGCTTGTTCTGCGTGGTCGAGATAGTCTAAATTTTCTGTTAACAAAGCTAAACGCACTAAATTCGCGATCGCTACTCCATTAGCAGAAGGAATAGCATTATCAGTATAATTCCTCTCTCTTACTAATAAATCTTTACCTGTATCCAGAGCATTATTATAATATCCACTCATTTCTACACTCCACAACAAATCATCAAATTCTTGTTGAATGCGTACTGCTGTTTCTAGCCATTGATTTTCTGTCGGTAAGGCAGCTTGCAAATCTAATAAGGCTTTGATAAATAAAGCATAATCTTCCGCCTGAGAAGGTACTGTCGCTTGCCCATCATAATTTAAGCGATAAAAGCGTCTATCTACCCATTGATTTTGCAGAATAAAATTAGCTGCATTCTTAGCTAAGGTTAAATAGGATTCTTCACCGAATACACTGTAAGCTCTAGCTAGTCCAGAAATAACTAAGCTATTCCAGGCAGCAATCATTTTAGTATCAGTAACTGGAGGAATACGACCCGACCAATTTCCTGTTTTCGCTTCTTGATTATTTTTGGCTGGGGGAAAAGTATCTATTTCTGAGGGAGTTTGACCATAACGTATCGTAAATAGTTTGACCAAAATTTGCTCAAGACTATCGTCTAATTCCCCTCCATGCAAACGTTGTAGAACATTGGTTCCTTCAAAATTGCCTGGAGAAGTTATCGTAAATTCAGCTTGCAGTTGGGCTAATTCTTCTGCCGTTAATAATTCTTCTAATTCTGTATATTCCCAAACATAAAAAGCTCCTTCTTCTGGCTCTTCTGCTGTAGAATGAGTAAAATTATCTGCATCTTGAGCAGCATAAAAATAGCCTTCTGGGGCAGTCATTTCTCGCTTCAGCCAACTTACGGTTTTGGCTACTGCTCTTTTAATAGCTGGTTTTTGTACACCACTACTCCACAAACAAGCCAGATACTCTAAAATCTGACCATTATCATAGAGCATTTTTTCAAAGTGAGGTACAGTCCACGTAGAGTCCACAGTATAACGATGAAAAGCTCCCCCCACATGATCGAAGATTCCTCCTGTAACCAAATCTTCTCCTCGCTGACGAGCTAAAGTAGAACCATCATAACGAGATTCGCGCTCGAATCTTGTTCCTTGGAGGGTAAGGGAAACATAGGGAATCATGGGAAAACTAGGACTTGACGCATCTCTAGGGCTGATTACGGCAGTGTTGATTTCTATCCCTCGATGTAATAGTTCTTCTGTGAGAGAATCTGTTGATACTGTCGGTAAAATAGTTGACTGTTGAAGATTACTGACAATTTCCTCAGTGAAAGTTTGGAGCTTTTCTTTTTCTACATCATAAAATCTACGTACTGCTTCTAATATTTGTAAGAAACCAGGACGACCGTAGCGGGGTTGAATAGGAAAATAAGTTCCGCCATAAAAAGGAATTAATTCATCTGGAGTCAGAAAAACATTAAGAGGCCAACCTCCTTGCCCAGTCATCATCTGTAATGCTTGCATATAAATACTATCTAGGTCTGGTCTTTCTTCTCGATCGACTTTAATGGGGAGAAAATTAGTATTCATAAACTCAGCGATCGCATTATCAGCAAAAGCTTCTCCTTCCATCACTGTACACCAGTGGCAGCTAGAATAACCTATAGAGAGAAAAATCGGCTTATTCTCTGTTTTTGCTTTTTCTAAAGCTTCTTCGCTCCAAAACCACCAATCAATCGGATTGTTTTGATGTTTACGTAGATAAAGACTCTGAGCCTGAGCAAGGCGATTAGGCATAATTAATTAATAAATTTTTTTAACCAATTTTTTTTAGTTTACAGAGATCTTGCCAAATGTATACAAATTGTTTTGCTTTGAGCGATCACCAACATTTTAAGTAGCTATATTTCATTTGATAGTAAAATAATGTCAGTTGATAGTAGAGATGGAAATTTATGACACAAGCATTGTCTAAATCAGATCGTTTATCCTATGAAACAGTTAAACAGATATTCGAGAGTTACCAAATCGATCGCGCTGCGGTACGTCACATCTTGGGAATTTCTGAAAGTACCCAGTTTCAATTACATTTACTTAAAACTGCGTAACGTCAGTTAAGCTTATTGTTAGATAATGTTAAAGCTAATTACATAGTCATCAAAATCATTGTCCCCACCACCTAATAGATCTTCAAAACCAAAAGAATTCTCTCCCACGGATTGTACGTGATTTAAACCGTCAGCATTAGCTTCAGCATAAGCAGTAAAAAATTGCTCTCCATTAGCTAATAAATATGGAACATAGACAAAACCGCCATCTAGTTCTAGAGTGATCGAAGTATCTTCACCTAATTGCACGACGCTATTAGCTAAAGCAGCAGCTTCATAGCCTTCATCGCCTACAGAAACTTGATTCCCTGTGAGAGGATCTATTACCGTCCCTTCGCGATCGATCGCTTGATAGAAACCACCTATATTTTCAAAACCAGCACTAGAAGCTGTAATGATTTCAACTGTAAAGCTAGTAAAATCGATAATTTCAGGATTTGAATTATCGATCGATACTTCTTCAGTTAGCCTATAGAAGTCACCAGTAGTCTCTAAAAGTACACCAGCAGTACCATCAGGGAATTGGAAGAAGCGTGGATCTGCTCGACCTCCTACAAGATCTTGAAGTGAATCTATTGGAGAGTCGTTCTCGTCAATTAGGTTGACTTTGAAAACATCAACGTCTGTGTCGGTAAGTGGGTCAGTAGTAGCATAGACAATTCCACTTGAAAGGTCGCTAAAGAGTCCAGTAATTGAATCGAAAGATTTTGGAGATGTCACTGGACCTGAAACTGCAACTCCACCGTTTGGATCGTTTCGTCCGTATTGAGCTTGAGGTTGAATAAAACCTAATTCTGGCGAAGGAGCAAGCCCATTAACAGGAGGCTCTGTGTCAAGAATTAATGGGATACCAGGCCCGATGTAGAATGTCCCTTCACGTGCAAAGCCATCTGAATTACGTCCCCAGCCAAAGTTTTCAATTACTGAAGTGTCGAGTAAATCTTCTAAATCTATATAATTAATCTCTTCGGCAGTCACACCACCTATATCGGCAAAGCCGACTAACAAATTATCGAGAGCGTCACTTTGTACTAATTCAATATGCTGGATATTTCGCACTCCCTGGGCTGCAACTTCAAAAGAGCCGTCCTCGGGGTCTACGATTAAAAGCTTGCCAACATGTTCATTAGGGTCTTGTGGCGCAGTACGACCATCCGCTCCCAAGGTTAATGCATCTCCTGTTGCGAAAAGAATTCGTCCGTCGGGCAAAGTTACCATTCCGCCTCCACTGTGGTTGGGTCCCCCCGACTGCGTCTCGAAGGCTGCGATCGCTCGTGGCTCTATTAGGCTATCTCCTGCAAGCTCATACTCATAAAGTACCTGGTATCTTGTCTCAGGAGGAGTTAAAAAGCTAATAGATTCGGGAAGTGATTCTATTCTGTATAAATCGGCAATCTCTTCTCCTTCTATCCCGACTACTCCTGGTAATGGGTCAGGCATGCGGTATATTGGGATGTCTGTGGTGGGTTCTGTTCCCGAAGTAAGCATTAAGTAAATAGAGTTAGGCTCATTCCCCGAAGTAATGTTGAGGATAGATTCACGATTATCAAGGGTCAAGCCATTTGGTGCTTCGCTTACATTAAAAATCTGCTGTATTTGGGGATTATTCTCATTTCCGTCCAGTCGATAAATTGCATCATTCTGGTCGATTAGGTAGAGCTTGTTGTCTATTGTGACTGGCGAACCCAGGTTCGGCTGCAAGAATCCTAAAACCAAGCCAGGACCTGGCACAAATGGCATTGTCCCAACATAGTCTACTTTTACGGTCAGCTCTGATTCAAGTACGTTATTAGGCTTCAATTCTTCTAACTCTGTAAGAGTTGTTTCGTTCTCTAACATGTTCTTCTCCAAATACTTGTCAACTAGGAATCTCGAAAATCTCTCTGAAACTCAAGCTCAATCTCTGTACAGGACAAAAAAGAGACTATGGACTTGCAAAGCATTACAGTACTGATAACTATAAGTTGCAATAAACTTTTCATAGTTCTTAATTTATCAGTATTCAAACAAGTTTTTTTCAGAATCGATCGCCACCTAAGAATTTAATACCAGTTATCGTAAATAACTAGAGACTTCGGTGATGGTAGGTGTTAGGTGTTAGGGGTTAGGGTGTAGGGAGGATAGTAGTTTTGAGCTTTTTACTTGCTTTCAATTAGTTTTTGATCTCTCCGATTACTTTTGAGCGTGGGCTATGCTTGGGTTTCCCAAGCTTATAGAACCACGCTGTTGAGAAATGGTATAATTTTCAATAGGCATTGGCTAGTACTATAGTTCTAACGAAGGAACGGTAAATAAGTTTTATTTATATTTCAATTGAGTTTTTACTTGGGTTATATATACTGTGGGAGTTTTGACTCTAATCCTGAGATTACTCTATGTGGTAATTTCCTTCAGAGTTAAAAATAGCATTAGAATCGCCGACAAGTTTTAGATTCGATCGACGAATGTGGAAAACTGAAGTTTGATTAAAGTTCGAGGAAAATATCAAAAACCTTGCCAATCAAAAGAGGAGTTTTTTCCCTGCTGCCTTCTACCTCAAGGACAAATCCCTGGTTATTGCCACTCTTGCAGGTGTTCAGTATAACTTTGTAATCGGTTATTAAAGTTTTCCCTTTGCTTTTCAAAGCCAGCAGCTATGACAATCGAGCAAATTCCTGCTACTAAACCAACAATCCATTTCAAGAAAGAATAAGTTAATACTAAAACTATTAGTTGATAAACAACAGTCAAAATAAGTGTGATTGTTCCTGCAAATAAGAAAGCGCGGATTTTTAGACCTAAACCCATAAAAATTAGACCAAAACCGACTACGCTAGGAATAATGCCGATGCCTTGATAGAAAAGTGCGGTTCCACAGAGAATACCAGTACCCACAAGACGGAGATAATGGCGTTGTTGACGATGAGACTGGAAATAGCGATCGAATTGAGCAATATACAAAACTGATAAGCTAATAATTGCTGCTATCCAGATAAATTCCCGATCATATTGCCAAACTAGGCGAATAATTCCCCAGTTAATAAATCCTAAACTGACATAACTCCAACGCAAGTTTTTTTGATAATAGGCAATACGCAGATAAAAAATTGCCGTGCATAATAAACTAATGTAGGAAATATCTTCTGCTGTTACTAAAGCCATTAGCGCAGGAATAGTTAAAGCAGTGTGTTGCCAGGGAGTTACTCGCCAACCAAAATTTTGCCAGGGTATTTGATAGATAACTAGAGCAATGGCACAAGTGAAAATAACTCGCCAGGGATCGAATAAACTAAGTTTGTTAATAATTAGGCGACTGTAAACTAAAGTAGCAGCTATTTCTACTATCCCTACATATACCCACCAGTCATTCGCTTGATTAGTTGTTGTATCTTCTGATTCACTCTCTCTACCTTGAATTAGTGCATAAGCACCAAGACAAAAGCTAGTAGCAATACTAATAGGAGTTAAACGAGGGGTAACACTTTCGATCGCGATACTGGCAGCAATAATTTTGAGAATACTACTTATTGCCCAGTGGATATGAGCAATTAAAATAAATCGATCGAGACTAATACTAAAAATAGTTGTTTGATGCTTTTGCTGATACCACCATGCACCCAGACGATAGGAAAAAGCGATCGCAGCAGCGACTAAGGCTAAAATAGTTAAACCATCGGCAATATTACCTCCTGAGGAAAGTTGCATCTGATAAATAACTAATTCATAAATACCCAGAGATATTCCGGCAAAGGCAATATATTTAGTTACTCGATTGGCATTAGATTCAGCTAAATTAGTATTAATGAGGATAATAGCTGCTCCTAAAGTTAATAATCCTGTGTAGGCATTAAAGTATGACAGTCGCGGAATCATACCTAAAACTACATAAACTAGAGGAATATAAGTCAAGTTTAGTCTTCCCCAAGTTAAAGAGTTTGTTGTTAACCAAGAGATTAATCCTAGAGATAATAAGCCTAAAATAATATTGGCAATGGCTAAGGTTAAACTATTACCCCCAGTGAGCGTAATTAATCCTGCTACTAACAACTCAATAAGCCAAACGAAAGTATATAAAATTAGGTTGTTGGGCTGTTGTCGATAACGCCCAAAAATTGCCCAGATAATTAAAATTGTTGTTAGTAGATACTGAAAATAGCCATTAAATCCAGAAATATCAACATAAATAAGGCTCAAGAAAATTATTTCTAAAGTAATAACTGCGATCGCCCAATAATCCGCAGATTTGCTATATTTGTCAATTAATCTTAAGTTTTTTGGCTCTGCTCCCACTCCCAAAATTCCATAGTTATTCCGTTGAGAAAAATAGGACAATTTAGGTGTCTCTAGATTTTGTTGTAGATATTGGCGAAATTTATATAAACCAAGAATACTTACTGCACCAACTACTAACCAATTCCAGTCAGTAACAAAACCATAAAGCACACTAGGAATCAGACTAACCGCAAAACCAACATGAATTACAGTTACTACCGTGCGACGGAGATGATAGGCATTGACTAACATCAACCCAATGGCTACTGCTAACCCAATAAATCTAGTTTCGAGTTGTCCAAATACTAATAATTGAGCCGTAATTAAAGCAAAACAACTGAGTAAAGTTGCTAATCGACGCTTTTCTATCTTACGGGTATACTTAGCAACCAGGGTTAACATTCCAGGGGTAACTAACCAAATTAATCCCCAACGAAAAGCACCAGGTGTGGTAGTTACTGTAATTTGAGAAAGAAAACAAGTATAGCTAATTGCTCCTAAGAATAAACCAAAATACCAACAGCTTTGTTTGAAAAGGGATAAGCAATTGGTATTAAATTTAATTCTAGGTTGTTTTGCTTGAAGAATGTAAACACCCCATTTCCCAGCCGTCAGTAAGACTAAAATAGTACCCCAAACTGCTCGACTCAAATCAGGGAAAATAGCATAAATTGCATTAGTTATTGTAAATAAACCCAGTAGATGAGTAAAATACAGTAAATTGATTCTAATTGGCTTACGAATCCAAGCAACATAACCAAGGGTAACAGTAGAAAATAGTAAATTAAGCGATCGCCAAGTAGGATTAGAGAAACTTAAACTAGTTAAAAATATACCTAATATTAAAGTTAAACCTTCTGCATATAAAGCTAATTCTGGTTTTTGACGACGATATAACCAAGTTGCGACAAAAACAAATAAGATTACATAAGGAAAAAGAGTCACCCCAAAAACAGACTCAGGAAAATATTCAGTTTTACTGACTGTTACTGCCAGATTTAAAGCTTCACTACGGAAACTAGAAGGGATTAATTCTTTAGAAATATATAGAGTTTGTAAGCCAAGCAAAAAGATATAAGTTAAATCTCGTTTACGCCAATAAAGAGTTAGTCTTTGACTAAATAAATGAATAGCTAAGAAACTTATTATTACAGTCTGCCAGAAGAATATTTCAGCATCCCAAATTCCTGCTACAACGGACAGCACCCAAGTAAAGCCCAAGATCAGAATACTCATAAATTGCCAAATTCGGCTCAAAAACTGAACTGTAGTCTTTAATTCTGTCTCTTGCTGAGTTTCATATTCTTCTAACTTATGCTTTCTTTCTATAGTTAAGTAAATTGTAGATAACAGCCAACCAAATAACGCGATCGCTAAATTATATTGGAGGAAATCTTCAGTATATATACTACTAATTAAACCCCTAGCTAATAATAATGACCAAGCAGATAATAAAAATAATAAATTAACAGTGAGATATTTTTTTTGAGGCAATAAAAATCTATAGTGAATCACAGTAATTGCGATGATACCGCCATATATTGCTATTGCTGGAAACAGAGGCAAATACCAACCTAGATGTAGATAACTAAGTAACAAGAAAAGCAGCAGGAAAAATCCATCTTTATTATGCTTACTCAGTTTAGTTGATAGCCAACTAGTAGCAGTTAAAGTAATAAAAGCGATCGCAATAGTAATCCATTCTAGGTAATTATTTCCCAAACCAAATTGACTAATTGCCCAAAAATTAATCGGTACAAGTAAAGTCGCGATCGATCTTAATGTCTGAGAAGTTAACTTTAAGTTATCTTGTTTACTTGACCAAAAACCAACCCCCCAAAAGCTGAGAGTATAAATTAACAGAATAAAATATTGTCCGAATCTAGGAAAATTGGTCCACTGACTTGCAGCTAAAACTCCAGAAGAAACAACCACTAAAAATATACCCAGAAATAGTAACCAGCGAATACTTAACTCATCTAAAAATCCTTGCCATAGTTGAGTAATAAGATTAGTTTTAGGTGTAACCCTGACTAAAGTGTTGGCTGGTATCTTCGGTGTACTTTCCTGAATACCTGGAGTGGCTTCTACTAGTTTTCTGTCAGGTAAAGCACAGCTTAAATTTTGGCGACATATTGCTTTTACTTGCGCTTCACTAATCAAATTTAGTTTTAGCCAATGATCCAATCCCTGTAATAATTCAGGCTGATTAGCCTTAACATATATCTCCAGACTTAACCAAGAATTATCCTGAGATTGTGGTTGACGATCGCCATTGGGTAACATAAGAAAATTGGAACATCCACTTACGCTTTATTTATAGCCCGAACGATAGAAGTAGCTACATAGGTTATGACGATAATTCAACTGCCTTATCTACTCTGTCAAGGAAATTATCTTGAAGCTAAGAGCTAAGAGCTAAGAGCTAAAAGCTAAAAGCTATTAAAATCTAAGAGCCAGATTCTAATCGTTGTTGCCATTCTCGATCGCCTTGCTCGATATTTTTGATATTCTGATCTAGTAAATCTGTTTCAGTTGTATAACTAACATCGCGATCGCTAATCACTTTTGTTTGAGCAAATTGACGGGCGAAATCTATTTTTTGTTGTAAATCTTCATCTACTTGATTAAGAGCAACTGCTTTTGCTTGGCGAAGAGAATTGCGGTTTTCTATTTTACTATTACGTCCTTGAATCCAGAAATAGCGAATTAGAGGAGTTACTAAAAAAGCAGTACCATAACCCAACAGTAACCAGTAAATAGAAGCAACTAAAGCAACGATTCCTCCTAATTGTTCAGCAATCGCGCCATCTTGGAGAAGAGAACCTAATACTAAAGCTAGAATTAAATTTAGCGCGCCCAAACCAATAGCCCACATAATTTGTCCGCTATTTGCTTGACTAAAACGCCATAAATTCTCTTTCAGATAAGCTGATACTGACTGGTTTTTTCTTTCCTTCGCCATTACCTGCAATTCAGGGAAATAATAAATAATTTCTCCTTGGGGGGACACTTCTGGATAACCATTGAAACGACTTAACACTGTCAACATATAATCTTCGTCAGCATCAATTTCATCTAGATAGGGCGCAATTTGTTCGGCAACTACCGCACCATTGTTATTACGAATGACAGTACCGATCTTTTGCCATCTTTCTTCTGCTAAATTCTCATTAGGATTACCATCCCCAAAAAGAAATGAGAAAATAGCTTCCAGAAAGTTCATGTCATTCTGTCCAGAAGTTTTTTGTCTGCGTTGGCGACGACGAGTATTATAGTCTGGGTCAAAAAACCAAAATAAATCGCCAACCCAGAAGCGGGGGATGAACATAAAACCACCTCCGCGATTATATCCTCGATCACGATCGTCCCCATCACGGCTAGAACTAACTGAAATTACAATAACTGCGATCGCTACTAACATCAAAAGGATCGAAGCAATTAAAACAACTCCAAAAGAGATCCGAATTATGTAAAACAGTACTTTCCAAACTTTGCTCCACCATTGTTGCAGTCTCAGACTCCAGTATTTATCCCGCAGAATAGAACGAAAATTTTTGGGGAATAAATAGACAACATCTCCTGAATCTGCTACTTGCATATGTCCACCAGCATCAGCAGCTAAGGCGAGTAATCCTTGCTGTGCTAAATTTAGTTCTAGTCCCGCTTGTGCTGCAACATCGCCGACAGTAACGCGATAATTCAGTTGTTCAACTGATTTGACTATCTGGGGATTGGGAGTCATTTTAAATTAGGCTTCTAGAGGAATAGCTTTTCTTATATTTTATCGTTTTTATTTTTTAAGCAGATATACTCTTTCTCTGCAACTGTTGTAGGAAATAAAATCTGTTTGCTCCTACAGAAGACTTCTTGCAGAAGTCGGGGGAAAGGGAAAAGGGGAAGGGGAAAAGCTTGATTTTTCCTTCCTTTAACCTTTTCCCTAAACTCAACCGAAGTTTGTCGTACTTATGCAAGAGTTCTAGAATTTATCTCAATCCTATCGCGATCGCTCTTTTCGAGTAAAATATCAACCAGCAAGTTTATAGGTATTTACTTATAAAACGAGGAAATTCGTTGTCCAAAAATAATAAAATCAAGTCAGTTGTCTGGATGGGAGATAGTTTGAAACAGGTTAAGAGTTTTCCTGAAGAGGTACGACGTGATATCGGTTCATCTCTTTATGACGCACAACTTGGAGATAAGCCAGGTAATGCCAAACCTTTTAAGGGAGTTGGGAGTGGAGTTTTTGAGATTGTCACGCGATTTAATTCTGATACCTATAGAACAGTTTATGCAGTACAAATCGGCAACTGTATTTATGTACTTCATGCTTTTCAGAAAAAATCCCCCAAAGGCATTAAAACCGCACAGAAGGATGTGGACTTAATTAAAAAACGTTACAAAATTGCAGTTGAGCAGTCAAAGGAAAAAAAATGATGAACCAAGATACAAACCCAATTGAATTGATCGAAAGTGGTGGTAATGTTTTTGCAGATATGGGTTTGGAAGATGCCGAAGAACTGTTAACTCGCGCCAAACTAGGCTATGCTGTGCGCAAAATTATTGAAAGTCGCCACCTAAAACAGCAAGAAATTGCCGAGCTTCTCAAGATTAAACAGCCAGAAGTCTCTAACCTAATGAAAGGGAAATACCATTTATTTTCTGAAGCTCGTCTATTCGGATTTTTAAATCGTTTGGAGCGCAAAATAACCATTCAAATTTCTACTCACCATCCTGGAGAAGCACTAATTGATGTTGCTGAAATGAAGTAAATCAAAGAACAATAATATCGTTTAGAGAATTTCATTAATCACTAATGAGGGCAAGGTATGTTCTCGGACAAAGAGCATATTCAATCGTTGTCTTCCCTTCAATAATATCGCGATCGCATTCCGAGCCAGCGAAGCCGATCGCCATAATACTTCCCGTCTCCCCATAAAAATCCATTAAGATATTTTTTATACCAAGCAGTAATAATAATTTACAGTTAATTAAAATGATAGATTTAGAAAAACTGTCTACTCAGCTTGAAAGTCCAAATTCTCGCGATCGCCTTTTAGCTTTAGTTTCTTTACGAGAAGTTTCGGCTGCCGATGCTGTACCTTTAATTAAAAAGGTATTGAACGATGAAATCTTACCTGTGCGATCGATGGCAGTGTTTGCTTTGGGTGTAAAACCAACAGAGGAATGCTATCCTATTTTGGTCAAACTGCTAGAAGGAGATGATGACTATGGGATTCGTGCTGATGCAGCAGGAGCTTTAGGCTACTTAGGAGATGAGAGAGCATTTGAACCTTTAGTTAGGGCTTTCTATGAAGATACTAATTGGCTAGTGCGTTTTAGTGCTGCTGTGTCTTTAGGTAATCTCCAAGATATTAGAGCTAAAGAGGTATTGCTAGAAGCATTAGACAGTGAAGAAGTAGTATTACAACAGGCAGCGATCGCAGCTTTAGGAGAAATTGGCGCAGTAGAGGCAACCGAATCTATGCTCCGTTTTGCAGGTTCAGAAGATTGGTTAATTAGACAAAGACTAGCAGAAGCCTTGGGTAACTTCAATACAGATAAAAGCATTTCTGCTCTTCAATTTTTAGCTAAAGATAGTCACCCGCAAGTTAGTCAAGCTGCACTTATATCTTTACAACGCTTACAGCAATAGACTTCTTTAAATTCTTACTAACGACTAATCACAATACTAGGTTTTTCACTACTTACGATTGACTGGTACAATTCATTACAATTTTGACAAAGCTAGCTAATTTTTTTTATGGATATAAAAACATTTTTAAAATCTAGTGCAGGGGAATGGTTTACTCAACGCACTAACTATCATCTAGATGGCAGTAAAACAGAAAGTAGCAAAGCTAATATCACTGTAGAATTTGTTCAGCCAGACCATCCTCAGATAGTAACTCTCTGTCAGCAAAATAAGATTGAATCTAATTTAAGTTTAGGTGGTCTTAAATATAGTTGGGATAATTCCGTTGACTGGGGCAAACCGAAACAACAAGGTAATTCTTTAATTATTCTAGTTCCCGATCGCGAAAATCCTCAGATTGGCAAGCTACTTAAAGCATCTGTTAATGCTGGTTTTTTGGGTAATTATATCTTAGGTGAAGACGCAGCCCTAACTTTAACTATTGAAACAGAAGATATTTATGCTGAGGAACGGCAATGGTTTGCAGGAGAAAATTTACGCTTGCGTACCACTGTTATTAAAGATCAAGCTGGGAGAATGCAAACTACTTTTTATTCAGAGATCCGTAGAATAGCACCAAAAGAGCAATCTTCGTAATTTGGCTAAAACCTTTCTAAATCCTGACTTCTGACTCCTGACTTCTAACTGAGGTTTATTCGCTCATTTTAAAATCCATATCAAAAATTTGCTCTTGACTCGATCGCCAACTATGCCTGAGTAAATGTTTTAATTGAGGCGTGGCTTGTTCAAGCACCTCTGCCTGATAAGCAAATGAATGGTTTTCTAAGGGATGAATATACTGAGGAGTATAATTCCCTAAAATAGATACACGAGGATTATCAGTTAGATTAACAGAAGTATCGTGCCAACAAAGCCCGTGGGAAATAATTGCCGATCCCGCTTTGCCAGTGATTTTTTGGGCTGTTTGTTCAAACTGTTGTAAATTTGGTTTGGTAGCTAATTTATGGCTACTCGGAACGAATAAAGGCGCGCCGTTTTCTTCTGTAAAATCTTCTACTAACCAAATTACTTGTATTTCTAAAATAGGGTAGGGAGCATAAGGAGATGTCATTGCCCAATAGGGATAATCTACATGGATTCCCATTCTTTCTCCTTGAGGATGAAGAATATGGGCAGAAAACCCTCCCAAAATAATATCTTCCCCCAAAATAGCTTGAATTAGAGCAAGTATTTGAGGATGTTGTACTAACTGACGAAAAATTTTTCCTTTATAAATTAAGCCATATAATCTTTCTTTGGCTCCTTGAATAACTAATTCTCCTGTTTGTCTTTCTTGGTTAGCCAATTGCAGTAACCGCTCCCGTGCTATTTTGGCTTCTTCTGGAGTAATTAAGTTAGGTAGGACAACATATCCTTTTTCTTCGACAATTTCTTTGACTAGAGATGGAATATCAGAAAAAAATTGCATTTTTTAACTTCGGCGTTGCTGTACCTATGGTAGAGGCTGTTACTGATTACTGGTTACCCTTCGGGCGGGGGCGCGTTCTTGAACGAGTCGCTCATGGGGGAAACCCCCAAGACCGCGCTCGTCCGCTTCCCAAACGGAGGAAACCTCCGTGGGGTCGCCCCCGCTGATTACTGATTACTGGTTACTGGTTACTCCCTACTCCCTACTCCCTACTCAAAGCACATCCAAATTTGTCCCATAGAGAATAACTTTATACTTTGCCGTTAATTAAACCATTAAACCCATAAATTTGACGACTACCCGCGATCGCTACTAGTTCTATTTCTTTTTCATCCCCTGGTTCAAATCTTACTGCCGTACCCGCAGGAATATTTAAACGCATTCCTTTAGTTAGTTCGCGATCAAATCGTAAGGCAGAATTAACTTCATAAAAATGAAAATGAGAGCCAACTTGGATCGGTCGATCGCCTGTATTAGCTACAGTTATAGTTAAGGTTTCTCTCCCTGCGTTTAATTCGATTTCGCCTGGTTGAGTAATAATTTCACCTGGAATCATATTTAATCTCGGATTTATCCCTATAGATATTAGCTTCGTTATATTTTAGCCGAGCAATGTCTTTCACTGAGCGATCGCTTAATTGGTTTTGTAGTTCTTATGTTCGTAGAATGGGACGTTTGCTAATTGCTAATTTTTCTAGAAGATTAGCTGATCGAGTTGGTGCATCATAATTATTAATTTCAGTCTGAAAATATTTTGCTCTCGCTGTAAATTTTGTCTCCGCTAGAACTTGTTGTACTGCTTTTCCAATCTGAGTTGGAGTTGGGGTGTTAGTTCTAACCCACATCCATCAGCCCCACAGATGAAGTGCGTCTGAAATCGGGGTCAAACCATTCTGGAATCAGGAAAGGAAAGAAAATCCCCAGAGCAAGGAGAAAAGTGAGG
>JAAUYH010078435.1_pt1 | contig 17577 bp, 14 predicted proteins | sample 7278061 | NCBI WGS metagenome assembly JAAUYH01 (sample SAMN14350203, study PRJNA611818) | marine sediment metagenome | isolation source: surface marine sediment (0.6m) | place: French Polynesia: Moorea | collected 2018-08 | reverse complement strand
CTAAGCCGCTAGCTGAGCAAATTGCGCCCTTGGTGCAAAGGCAGGCTGAACCGATGGAAGATGAGGAGGAAGAAGAGACGCTTCAAACACAAACCACTTTGGGTCAAACTCCTACTGTATCCTCCAGCCTCCAAAACCGCATTACAGCCTTACAGGGAGGCGGTCAGCCGTTACCTCACTCAGAACGCGCCTTCTTTGAACCTCGGTTTGGGGCTGATTTTTCTCAAGTGCGGGTTCATGCGGATAGTCAGGCGGCTGAAACGGCTCGTGCGGTTAATGCCCGTGCCTTTACCGTAAGACGAGATGTTGTATTCGGAGCAGGAGAGTATCAACCGAGCACATCAGAGGGGCGACGTTTGTTGGCTCATGAATTGACTCATGTAATGCAGCAAAATGAAAGAAACCCAAAATTTCTCAATTCCACAAAAGAAGACATAATCAACAGATTAGACATCGTCACTGAGAGAAGAAAGCACCCTACGCTAGGGTGGGTTAAGGTGCCAAAATTAGATCGACCGCGGCTGAAAAACGCTCGAAGTATCGTAAAGAGAGCGTTCACGAGGTCTCAGTGTAAAAATTACTTTAATAAACATTGTCCGAAATGGAAAAGGAAAAAAAATAAAGCACAAATAGTTTACAAAAAGACAATGCTATGGAAAATCCCGGGGCATGATTGGGACTTATACGGAATGAGTGACGAGAACAAAAATATAGCCTATACGAACTTTGCCTTCTATGAAGGGGTCGACTCATTGGCAGGCACAATAGTACATGAGCTTATGCATAACTGTGGGCAAAAGAACGAACTGAAGTGTGAGAAAGCCTTGAAACCATGCGGAGACCTACCTATGATCGATCCATCGAAGCGAGATGGAGGTATGGTTGTATCCGGCAAAGCCACTTTAGAGAAGAACATGATGGATTATTTTGTGAGTTACCTGAGTCGATATATCGCGAGAACTGGAGTTACGTTAAAACTTTTACGTCGACCTATTACGACAGAGGAATTGGAGAAGGAGGTGCAAACCCCATACACTTATGATGATGAACAGCGAATAATAACGGTCTTGAAGGGGCACCCAGTATGGCAAACGAATCAAGTAGGGAAAATCATGCTTCACGCGGTAGAACTAGTAAAGAGTATAGAGAAAGGACGCTTAAAGACGAAATAGTGGAGGGCGAGCAGCCAACAGGAAGGGTGGGAAGCAAGGCGCGACGGACAAACAAGGCTTGCCCAGCCTACGACATCGGAGAACGGTAACCCGCCACAAGTGGCTAATCGGAGGCGCACAAGAGAAGGTGTTCCAATGGACAAACAGCACAAAAAGTGGCGAAGAGCGATCGCCGCTCTGGTAGGGTGCGCCCTTCGGTGGCATAACGCACAAAACCACACGATAACGCTACTCCTGCGGCGCAAAAGAGCCAAACGCTCTTGTAGGATGGGTTACGCTTCGCTAACCCATGCGGTTTAAGGGTTACAGCTAGTTAAAGCTAGCCAAGTAAAGGTAACAGTGCAACTGCACTTTGGGCTGAGGGGAAAAGAGCGATCGCGGAGGAAGAGGACAGGGTGCGATCGCCGTTAGCACTGTTCGAGAGCGATCGCTAGTGGGCTACATCACCGCCAACAGTTGTAAATGCGATCGCAATGCATCGATTTATTACAAGTGAGAAACCTGCTCAACCTGAACGGCATAAAATGAATCCATCCCCGATAGCTAAGATCGTGCAGTTTACCTCAATAAGGAAGCAACGATTATGTCTGGCTTTTCCAACAAACCCAAAATCCTGCGGGGGGCATTTGTCGAGTATGGATTAAGCCGCCCACGCCTCTTCGTCGTCTTTCAATTTAATCCAGTACAACTGACCCGTAACCGCAGCCTCACCTTCGCTGCCTCCAGCAGTGCTCAGACTAGAGGGCAAGGAGGTTCATTACGGGATTTCCACAAGCAAGAAAAGTACAAAGACCTTACTAAACTTCAAAAAGAACAAAATGTCGCTGTGGGAGAAGAAACTATTGGCTTCCAACTCCGACTGGATGCCTCCGATCCACTTAACAACGGTGACACCAGCACCGGGCAGTTCAGTACCGGACAGTTCGGCACCAACCAGCTCGGTATCGAACCCCAACTTTCTACCCTGGAGCTAATGGTTCACCCCAAAGAAGAAAGTTTACTGGGAGGAGAAGAATCGGGCTTTAGTTTTACCCATCAATCTAATCCACCTTTAGTGCTCTTTATTTGGGGCCGCAAACGGGTGCTGCCAGTGAATATTAATAGCCTCAACATTACCGAAATCCTCTACAGCACGGACTTAACTCCGCTACGAGCCACGGCTGATGTAAGACTAACGGTGATTGAGGGTCAAAGTCCACCCTACCTGTCCTCCAAGGCTATGAAGGAAGCCATGTCAGGGCTGAACTTAGCCAATCTTAGAAACAATACTAACGTTGTCATTCCGGGCTGATCTCATGTTTTCCAAGTACTCGCGCTATCGAAAAGTCCCCAGTGAAGTGACTGTGGATTATCAAGGGCGTCGCCTGATGTCCACCAGTCTGCGCCCCCTGCCCCAGGTGAGCGGCACCTTCCAGCACACAGTTGAGGATAGCGATCGCCTAGACCACCTAGCTTATAAGTACTACCAGCAGCCCCGCAAATGGTGGCGCATCTGTGATGCCAATCCGGAGTTTATGTCACCGCAGGACCTGCTAGGCAAAACCCCCATCGTCACCCAGCGCTTTCCCCTGTCCTATACAGGTCCGGAGGACACTCCCCCTTGGGCGAGGCTGCTGAGCGAGCTGACGGCTCTGGTTGGGGTAGAAGACGCCCGCCTATCCGATGAAGAAAAATGTATCACTGTTACTTTTAATCAAGTAAATATTCAATCTGGCGACCTGGCTGGCATAATTGAGGCAGCAGATTTTACTGTGGAAAATCCTCAAACGCTTAGCCGGACGGGTAAGCAGATTGTAATTCCCCCCGATGTTGTTGGGTAGAGGCTGCCTATGGAACGTGAAACCTTCATCATCACAATTAACGGCGAAGAGGTGAGCGATCTCTATGAGAATCTGATTCGTTTAGAGGTCGAGGTGGATGATAAGTTGGCTGCAATGTTTCGGCTGCAAATTGGCATTGCTCTACAGCCGGATGGCACGTGGACTTTCCTGGATGATGAACGCTTGCGTGTCTGGCAGCCAGTCACCATTGAAGCGGGGCTCGAAAGTGGTGCTGAAGAAGAAATCATTTCTGGCTACATTACCCATGTTAAACTCGCTTTTTCCCCGGATATGACCCAATGTACTTTAGAGGTTTGGGGGATGGATAGCAGCGTCCTAATGGATCGGGAAGAAAAATTGAAGGAGTGGCCGAACAAGAAAGACAGCGACATCGCTGCCGAAATTTTTCGTCAGTATGGGTTAACTCCAGAAGTTGAAGATACCGTTGTGATCCATGATGAAGCAGTGTCAACCACGATTCAGCGGGAAACTGACATTCAATTTCTGCGTCGCTTAGCTCTACGAAATGGATTTGAATGCTATGTCGAGGGTACGACAGGGTACTTTCGCTCACCACAGATCGATGCTCCTTCTCAACCCGTATTGGCCGTCCATTTCGGGGATGAGACCAATGTGCAAAATTTCTCGTTGGAGGTGAATGCGCTAACTCCTGCCAACGTTAAGATGTTCCAGATCGATCGAGCCGCCAAGGAAGTCCTGGATGTCACTAGGTCAAGCAGTCAGCAACCAGCTCTGGGAGCAACAGATGCCGACGGTTTGCTCGCGGCTGGCATGAAGCCTGGTGTGGTGGTAGTTGGCGGCGTGGTGGCAACCGGACAGCCAGAGATGACCGCCCTTTGCCAGGGACTCTACGATGAGGGCAGTTGGTTTGTCACTGGGCAAGGGGACGTGGCTGCCAATGACTACGGACACGTGCTTAAAGCCAGACAGCCAGTCACTATCAAGGGAGTGGGCGAAACCTACAGCGGTATTTATTACGTGACCCATGTTACCCATGCTTTTACCCCAGATGGCTACACTCAATCTTTCCGCGTCAAGCGCAATGGCTTGCTACCCACTGGTGCAGAAGAGTTTTCCGCATCGGCTGGGCTATTGGGCGGTTTGTTGTAGGAGCCAGCTATGAGTTTAGAAAAGATCGTCGCCAATCTTGTGGAAAAAGTAGAACGACGCTTCTACGGCAAATATCGCGGTTTTGTGGTGGACAACGCCGACCCAGAACAACTGGGCCGCCTGAAGCTTCAGGTTCCGAGCGTGTTGGGCGATAAGGTCGTTACGGGTTGGGCCATGCCCTGTGTACCCTACGGTGGGGCAGCTAACCAGGGAACATTCTTTATCCCAGAAAATGAAGCCGGAGTGTGGGTTGAGTTTGAGGAAGGCGACCTGGAATTTCCTGTCTGGGTGGGCAGTTTTTGGAGCAAACCCGGCGGTGAGAGCGAACTACCCAAACCTAACGACGACCAGGACGATAGCAATCGGCAAGAAACACCGACACGCAAAATTATCAAGACCCTGAAAGGGCATACCGTTCAGTTCGAGGATGGGGAAGGCGATGAAATGATTCTAATTGTCGAGGGAGTACACCATCACGTGATTACCTTAAATAAGGATGGCATCACGCTAATAGACGGCGTTAATGCCCACGAAGTAACGTTGGACAGCAATGGTATCATCTTGAAAGATGGTGCTGGAGCTGGGATCGTCCTAGAGACCGACAGCGATGTCACCATCAAGGGAGCCAATATAACCCTTGAAGCGGACAGTGCGGTCAAACTGACGGGAGCCGAGGTTAATGTGGAAGCTACCGCCCAACTAACGGCCAAAGGAAATCCAATTCACCTGAATCCGTAGCTGTCACGAACCCACCGCTAATAGAATCAGGCAATATAGCGGGGGCAAGAGTTAGCCCATAACGTGACCAGTTCACCTGAATTTCAGGTAAACGTTATCTAGTTCACGACACCCTGAAGTGCGTGCCAGCTTCACGCTCTGTCGTCTAACTTTAAACAGAACTAAACGGGTTAATTCAGTGAGTTAGACCTAAAAAGATTAGATAACCGAACGAGGCAAACATTACCCCTAACGGGAGATTAAAAATGCAAAACTTTGTATTTGTGTTAGACACAACTAAACAACCATTAAAACCTGTTCATCCTGGACAGGCAAGAAAGTTGTTAAAACAAGAGAAAGCTGCTGTTTTTAGGTGGTATCCTTTTACTATTATTCTCAAAGAGGAGGTAACAGAAAAACCCAAAAATATAACATTAAAACTTGACCCTGGGAGTAAGACAACTGGGATTGCTTTAGTTCAAGAAAATCAAGTTATTTGGGGAGCAGAACTACAACATCGAGGTCAACAAATTAAGGATACCCTAACATCAAGACGACAATTAAGAAGAGGAAGACGAGGACGGAAAACTCGTTATCGTCAACCAAGATTTCTTAATAGAAAACATACCGAAGGGTGCCTACCCCCAAGCTTACAACATCGAGTTGATACCACATTAACTTGGGTTAAGAGATTGATTAGATATTGTCCCATTAATTCCCTGGCTGTTGAGTTAGTTAAATTCGACTTACAAAAACAGGAAAACCCTAAAATAGCAGGAGTAGAATACCAACACGGAACTCTTGACGGTTGGGAAGTTCGAGAATATTTATTAACTAAATTCAATCGAACTTGTCAATATTGTGGGGCAACAGATAAGGCTTTTGAAGTTGACCATATTCAAGCCCGTTCTAAGGGAGGTAGTGACAGAGTTTCTAACTTAACTTTAGCTTGTCATGATTGTAATCAAGCTAAAGGAAACCGAGACATTAAAGGTTTTCTGAAAGGAAAATCTGACTTGGTTAATCGTATTCTAAAACAGGCAAAAACTCCACTAAAAGATGCTGCTGTAGTTAATTCTACTCGTTGGAAACTGTTTAATTCTCTCAAAGAATTGGGATTACCAGTAGAAAAGTGTAGCGGTGGACTAACTAAGTTCAATCGAAAACGATTAAAGGTTTCTAAAAGCCATTGGCAAGATGCTAGTTGTGTTGGTCAAGTTCCTGATAACTTATTGTTCAAAACCAATCAACCTTTGTTGATAAAAGCAACCGGTCACGGGACAAGGCAACGATGCCGTCCTAATACGTTTGGATTTCCAAAAAGCCATGCTCCTAAAGCTAAATTTTTTCAAGGATTCCAGACAGGAGATTTGGTGTCAGCATCAATTCCTAAAGGTAAATTTGCAGGGCAATATACGGGCAGAATTGCTATCAGATTTCGTCCTAGCTTTGTTCTTCAATTGCCTGACAAAAAGTTCGATGTTCATCCCAAATACTTAACACATATTCACCGAAATGACGGGTATAATTATGCGTTTTAAAAATAAGGATTCGCTCTGCTCAGTTTATTTTTTGAACTCCATTCCCCTCCCGCTCTTGGGTTCGGGGGTACTCGCCTACGGCTCGATATATCCCCCTTACCTATAACGGTAGTCCCCTGGAGCTATAAAGATGGAAACGACTTTCCCTACTGGTACTGGTTATGCCGCGATGTTTCTCGTAAGCGTGCGGAAAAATCCAGCCACCCCTACTGAGGTTCAACGAACGGGAACGGTTGTTCTTAAACGCACTTATGCTATTAATTCCACTACTCAGACCATTGCGCCCGACAGTCATGCCTTGCCTATTTTTCTGCAAGATCGATCGGCTAACCTGCTGCTCAATAGCGATTTTGAATCCCCCTTGTTCGATGGCGATGGCAACCCAATTGATTGGTTACCGGAAAATGCCGTGATTGAGCCTTTTACTGACCCGGATGTCCCTGAACCGGTTGCTCCCCCGTTTCCTTGGTTGCAAGTAACCGGCAGCCCTAACGGTCGGGTTGTACAAACCCTGACCTTCGATGAACCACTGGGGGGAAGGGCGTTTACCTTCCGCCTTGACTCCAGCGCCGATACCGTCACCCAAATCCAAAACGTGCAGCTAGAAGCCGATGGCAACAGCGGCAGTATTGTTAGCCTCTGTACCCTCGACTCCAGCGTAACCACAAACATGACCAAAAAGCAGAGGAGTGGTGTCTGGCCTGCTGAATTAGAGGCGACTGAAATGCGCGTCGTACTGCGTCCAGCCGCCACTGCGGGGATCACTGTCTGGTACGACCATGTGCAAGTAGAAGAACGCAGCTACGAAACGGTCTACAACCCTGCTACCACGCTGCTCTATGAGCACGACCTAGCGGCCTACAAGCCCGAAGGAGACCTTATCGTCTTAGGGTACGCGGGTGCAGCCGGTAGTAACAATAACCGAGTTGTGCGCGTCAACGGTACTACCTATCTTTCCCGGACTCTCAGCAGTACCTCGCCACCCGAAAAGAGCCTGTTTGGCTGGGAAGCGCGGGTTGGCACCCCTCGCGAAACACAAGCTGGTAACTATGATAACCATGAACCAGGGGATACCCTGCCTCCAACATTTGACAATCTTTTTTACAATGGGTATCGGCGTGATGCAACCAATACTCCCCTGGCCTATTTGCCCGCTACAGCTCAAATTGAAATTGAACGGGGTGGTAGCGTCACCTATAGCTTTCGTCTGGCGGGAGATACAGCGGCTGCTAGCTACTTCACCTATCCTGGCAGTGGTCCAGACGACAAAGACCACTGGCAACAAATCCGTGTGCCCATGCACCTGGATACGCTGGTCATTGAACCAGAAAAAAACCGTTGTTACGCTGTCTGGCGTGGGGTATGGCCCTACGATAGTCGGCCAGAAGAGGGGTACCGCCGCTTGCTAGTAAATGCATCTGATTAACCCGTAGCAGATTTTCTAGATAGTGCCATCAATTGAGGAAACAACTATGTCCAGACCCATCGCGATTGACCAGGGAATTGCCTTTGCTTTCCCAGATGTATGCAAGACACCTGCACCTCCAAGTGCTCCGATTCCTATCCCTTACCCTAATATCGCTATGCTCGGCGATGCCAGCTCCAAAACCGACGAATCCGACAAGGAACTGCTCATCGGACCTAACAGCAACTATGCTCTGCTGCAAGGGTCTACGGTCGATACCAGTACCGGTGATGAGGCTGGTTCAGCAGGTGGCGTGGCAAATGGGGGGAAAATCAAAGGCAAGTGCGAAATCACTACAGCCAGCACGACAGTACTTTATGGGCCAGAAGGCAAAGGGATTGCCCGCTTTATGGACCCTACAACACAAAATGACCAGAACGCGGTGGGCATGGTGCTGAGCGCTTTCCCACAAGTCTTGGTGGGAGGTTGAGATGGATCTCATACGTGGCTTCGGTTTTCCATTTAGTGTTGGCCCAAACGGTCGGATTCAGACCAGCGGTGGCGATGAAACGATTCGGGGCAAGATTATCCAGGTCCTGTTTACCGCCCCTGGAGAGCGGGTAAACCTACCGGAATTCGGCTGTGGCCTGTTTAATCTTGTCTTTGAATCCAATAACCCGATTCTAGCCGCAGCCATGGAGTTTACCGTTGGTCAGGCCCTCAGCCGCTGGCTAGCCGATGAAATTGTGGTCAATGCAGTGGATGTCGAAGCGGATCGAGAATTCGCAACAATTGAAATTGCTTATACCAAACGAGAGGATCTATCCCGCCAAGCAGTACACATCCAGTTTAGATAAATGAGGTCTAACATGGCTGAGATCGAATCTGTACAAGGTCGTCCCATTATTCACTATGCAGCGCGGGACTACGATAGTCTACTCCAGGCTATGCGGGAGCAGATTCCCTATACATTGCCGGAGTGGACGGATGCTGAATCAGAGGCTGATTTTGGTAATGCGCTGTTGCAACTATTTGCCCATATGGGCGACATTCTGAGTTATTACCAAGACCGCATTGCCAACGAAAGCTTTTTGGGTACCGCCCAAACCCGGCGCAGCATCATTCAGCATTTACAGTTAATTGGCTATCGTTTGGGGACAGCCGTACCTGCCTCCACAACCTTGCGCCTGACGGTACCGATCGACCGCACTAAGATTATTACCATCACTAAGGGCAACGCCTTCGCTACCAAAAGCCAGGGCGAGCGGCCTAGCCTGCGCTTTGAGTACACCCGTGAAGCCCCTTTAACGATTGATTGTGGAAGTACTAATTTTATTCCAGACCCTGACCCCACTCAGAGAGTGAAGCATCTTGAAAAGGCTATACCCGTTGAAGAGGGGCGTTTTGTTGTGGACGAACGGCTAGGAACTTCCAACGGTAACCCCAACCAAATCTACCGTCTTGCCCGCCCAGGCATGATTTTGAAGGCCTTTGGTCAAGGACAACAAATCCGAAAAGATATCATTCTCCTCACCGAGCTGGGCGGTGTTATCGACAGTTGGACGTTGCAGGAGAGCCTGGCATTTAGCCGAGTTAGCCGAGCCGAGCAAAAGGACTTCAGTATTGATATTGATGCTGACGATCGCGCCACCATCCGCTTTGGTGACGGTGACTTTGGTGCCATTCCCCCCTCTGGTAGCACTATTCGCGTCACTTATCGAGTGGGCGGTGGCCTACAGGGCAATGTTCCAGCTAACAGCATTGAGACGATCGTTGATGCCCCCCAACTGACACAACTAGGAGCAACCGTCACTAATTTAGAGCCCGCTACTGGGGGGAGCGACCGGGAAAGCATTGACCAGGCTGTAAAACAGGCCCCGAAGGTATTTCGCGCTCTCAACCGAGCGGTCACGGCGGGAGACTATAAAGCCCTAGCCCTCAATTTCACAGGTGTGGGCAAAGTACGTGCTACAGCCGCTGGCTGGAATACTGTGAAGCTGTTTGTCGCGCCGACGGGCGGCGGCTATGTCAGCGATGTTCTCAAGGCGAATCTACTGGCCTATTTTGAAGATAAACGCCCCGTTTCCACCATCATCGAAGTGGAAGATGTTGATTACGTAAAGGTTTATATCACCGCCACCATTGGCGTCAAAAGTTACTACGACCCGATGGTGGTTCAACAGGCTGTGGAAAAGGCAGTAGGTCAACTGCTTGCCTTCGACAACGTCGATTTCGGCATCACGCTTTATTTGAGCAAAGTGTATGAAGAAATTGAGAATATTGACGGGATCGAATATGTCACCATTAGCGAGTTCCGTCGCGATCCCCCTCACCCTGACTATCCAGCCCACAAATCGCTGAGTGAAGGCAAGATCGTGCTGGACGATAATGAGATCCCACGCATTCCCAACGACCCCACTGATGACTCAGCCTATGGGAAGGGGATTAAGGTGTTGTTGCCGGAGGTTAAATAACAGACCATGACTCAATTGCAGCAGATTAGGGCCTTTGCCCACCCCAGAGGCAACCGCATTGACTTGAGTTGGGTCAACCCAGATCCGGTACAGTATCCCAGGGTGCGCATACGACGGCGCGAAGGAACTTACCCAACCGATCATGAGGATGGAGACCTGGTTGCCGATGTCACGAATGGGACTCAGTTCACTGACACCCCTCTCAAGGGAGAAACAGTTTATTACTACGGGCTGTTCCCCGGTGGGGGTAGTCCGCTCACCTACGTTATCAATAATGAAAACCGGGTAGCAGCCATGGCCACTGGTGCCTACGATATGGCTGAAATGATGGCTGAGTTAATACCGACCATCTATCACCGATACGACACGGCCAAAGCACAACCTCCTCTGCCAGAGGATATGGCTCCAGAAGATGCTGAACGGGGACAGATGCGGCGCTTTCTTAACTTGCCCGGCAGCCAGTTGGATCAACTGTACAGCGATGCCCGTTCCTTAATGGACTTGCTCAACATTGATAAATTAAGTGGCCACCTATTACCGTTACTGGCTCAATGGATCGGCTGGGAAACGAACCACCGTCTTGAATACGATAGCCAGCGCAACGAAATTCGTAACGCTCCAGCTTTGTATCAGCGAGTCGGCATCATTCCGACAGCGGAGGCGATCGTTAAGCGGCTTCTAGACTGGGAAAGCCGCACCAAGGAATTCGTCCATAACGTCTTTATTTCCAACCAGCCAGAGCGCCTCAACCTATGGGCGACAGAGCGTCTGGGGCCGGGAAGCTGGGTTGAACCGATCGCTCCCCTATCCCTGGACTATACGTTTGAGGGCCGACCGGCCGTCACCCGCACTCCAGACGGAACGCTGTGGTTGTTTTACCACACCCAACGCAATGGTCATTGGGATATCTGGCATAAGACCCTAACTCACTTTTCACTAGACTCGGCCCGGCAACCCGATCTAAAAAAAGGCTATGTTACCAACCTCCTGCAGGCCGCCTTTGAAGCAGCCGGTTTTAGATTGGCTGAGACGGCAATCATTGAGGCCTACGAAAACACCTGGCACATCAACGACTTGGAGAACGGACTGTCTTACACAGTCAAATTGGAACTCGGTCAGCTCGTGGTCTACCACTGGTCACCAAGTCAGCCCCTCACCAAGCGCAGCCATTGGATTGACAAACACCCTGTTGCTTCTGTCCAGGGCAATCGGCTGTGGTTATTTTGGGAGGCGTATAACCCCCAAACGGGCCAGTCCACTTTACAAGTCCGGACCAAGCTGGGTGATACTGCCTGGTCAAACATCCAAACCCTGACCTTTCTGGAAGGGGGGGCAGATGTCCATGCCGACCGCCGAAACCCCACAACCGCAGTCGATCACCTGGGACAACTCTGGTTGTTTTGGCAAGAGCGAAACGGCCGCCGCTGGCAGCTCAAATACAATCGTCACAACGGCAGTATCTGGGTATTGTCTCCCCCTCTGACGTTCCCGCCCGCCCCATCCGGCGAAGATCCCCAGGTGGATGCCGATCCCTTTGTGCTGTTTCAACCAGAACACCCAGGCAACCCCCCTCGACTCTGGCTATTTTGGGCCCGTCGCGTCCCCGTTCCCGGTCAAGCACGCCAAACCCGTTGGGAAATTGCCTATCGAGTAGCTACCGGCCTCGATCCCACTGCCTTGACTTGGATTCGCTCATGGAGTAGTACGCCGCCTCACTACCTGGAGCACCGTACCGTAGATACGACTGTTGAACCGGTAGATACCCGCTACCGGACCTGGTACGTCAACAAACCCTTGGATTGGGGACCGGTACAAACGTTGCCTAAACCCATCGCCGACTACGATGATCGCGAACCGGCCGCTTTGCTAGACAGCAGCGGGAATGTGGAACTATTCTGGAGTTCCAACCGGGATCGGAGCTGGTCGATCTGGCGCAGCACGCTGGTCGATCTGGGCGCAAACACTTGGAGTTCTCCGGCGCAAATCAGAGGCACTCTCTATTCTCAGCGCGCCCCCCTACCCTATGACTCCCCCACAGCTGGTACCCAGCTGCTTTTCCGCTCCAATCAGAGCGTTGCCTATCAAAGCAGTGTCTATCGCGCTACGCGTACCGTAGATTTTCGCTATGGCGGCGCCACGACAGTTGACAGCCGTAATGTCGCTAAAAATAACCTGCAGGGCCAGTTCCGCGATTTTCAGACCTACACCTTTGACACTGGCGACAACGGCAAGCGAAATAACCAGAACTGGTATGCACGGGACACAATCGCTATCTATCTAACCCCAACTACTGAAAACCCGACCGCCATTGTTCGAGATCGCAATTTGATTCAGAAGGTGCTGGCGGAATTTTTGCCCATCCAAGTTCGAGCCGTGTTGGTTATCGAGCCGCCGCCGTATCGGGACGCCATCTACACTTACGACACCCCAGAGGCAATACCCCAGCACTCGATCGGGGAGAACGCCTTCGATAGTCAGCTACCAGAAACCCTGGCCGGCCTCAAGGAGCGCTACGAAGACAGGGTTCCCGGCTGGATCTGGTTTCATTCCTGGTGTCCGAGTCATGCCAGTCACCAGACTGTTGACTTTCGTAACAGTCCAGTTGATACCCGGTATCGCTCCTGGCATACTGGATTAGTGAGTTCCTAGTCGCTGTTAGACTAGGCTGGAGACTCAGGTTTTAAGGAGAAGCCCATGGACCATGCCACTGCAAGCTTATACGGCGTTTACCGCGACATCCTCCTGGGACCAGATGCCCGGGTCCTGGATGATCGCGATTGGGTGCAGAACACGATTGTAGACCGGTGTCGAATGCTGCTAGCCGGTTTTGTCACCAATGAACCCACCGGGGGGATTCAATATCTGGCGGTGGGGCGCGGCCTCGAGCGTTGGGACAGCGATGGCATTCCCGCCACCGATCCGGCTACTACTGTGGGCCTACAGGATGGGACTCCTGTCCAGATTCCGGTGGATCAGCTGGATTTAGACTACCTGGATGGCAACGATGAAATCGCCGCCCAGCACACCAATCGGGTACAAATCAAGGCGACCCTGCCCGCCGGGTTTCCCCCACCCACGCCGCCAGCCACATCTTATCCCTTACGAGAATTTGGGTTATTTGGCAGGTTTAACCATACCGACTTCATGATCAATAGCATCCGACATCCCGTCATTCACAAAGACATCAACGCATCCTTAATCCGACTGGTGCGGCTTTATTTCTAGGAGGACAAACCATGGGCAATTTTTCGCGAGTTACCTTCAACGCACTCAAACATTACGTGGGCGTGCGCCTGCAGCAAGGCGTGCCCATTGTCGATGCCGACTGGAATGAAATGGAGGACATCCGCAAGTATGAACTGCAGGCGTTTCTAAAATGGTTTGTTGGGAACGGCGTGCCCTATGGAAACGATGGCTTCAAAATCACCGCTGTTGCCGCCACCAATGATTTTGCCATCACAGGGGGAGATGGAACTCCTGATGGCGCTGGCCGCTGCTTGGTAGACGGGCTGGATGTGATGAATGAAAGTCCCCTTAATTACACCGATCAGACGCTTTACGACGATGCCGCCCTAGCGGCGGAGTGGGGGGTGGACCCTCTGGACCCTTTGAGTGCACCTACTATTGATCTCCCGGATACGGTTTACTTGGATGTCTGGGAAAGGGAAGTCGATTCGACAGAAGATCCAGACCTGATCAATGATGCCATTGGTATTGAAACTGCTGTTCGCCATAAGCGAGAGTGGGTAGTGCGCGTCAAGGAGGGTGCCCCGAACCCTCCCACCCCCGCTGCTGGGCACGCCCATTACGTGCTCGCCTACCTTAACCGTGAAGCCGGGAACGAAAACATCACGACGGCGACGATTGCCGACCGGCGTACCAAAGGGCTGCGGATTCCCTCCTACTATGACATTCAGCAGATGAAGCAGGATGCTTTTGGTAACAGCTATACCCTGGACAACGACGGTCAGCCCAACCTGCCCGTGAGTTTGCGCGAGGCGATTAACGCCTTACTAAGGGGTGGTCTGCCTGCCACGCCAGCACAACAACTGACAACTGATAAGGACTTGTACCCAAGTGCACTATACGCCAGCAATGGCAATATCTGGCTCTTCTGGTCTTCAACCCGGAACGGAAACTCGGACATCTGGTATATGCGATATAACCCTGCTAACGATTCCGGGGGGCTAGAGACCCCGTTCCCGTTAAACACTGATATTGACGATACATTTCCTGTTACAGTTGAAGACAGCAATGATAACATCTGGGTCTTTTGGATTTCAGATCATCCTGACAATGAAATCGGCACACTTTATTACGGCCGCTATAATGACACAACACTCTGGCAAGGAGACACCCTATCTGATGATATCGTCTATCCTACTAATATATTAGAGGTCAGTCGAATGGCAGTTGCTGATAGCAGCGGGGGAGTCTGGGTTTTCTGGCAAAGTAGCGAGAACGATATCTGGTCCAATCACTATACGCCGGGGGGGGGCTGGCAGGGCAACGAGCAGCGCACAAGCAGTACCGATATTGACAACAGTCCCTATGCGGTAGCGGCCAGCAATGGGGATATCTGGCTGTTCTGGTCCCGCACTACAGGCAGCAACACTGATATCTGGTCAGCGCGCTATGAGCGCAGCACAGGAGCCTGGCAGGCAGAATCTCCAGTAACTTCCAATAGCGCTGTAGACCGTAACCCAGTTGCGATTGAGGATGACAGCGGGACGATGTGGGTGTTTTGGTTATCCGATCGCAGTGGTAATCTGGATATCTGGTATAGCCGCTATCATCAGTTTATGGGTAGGTTTTTGGTTAATACGGCTTTAACAACAGATGTATTGGCGGAAACTAATCTTGCCCTACTCTGCGGTACGGCGGGGCGAATATGGGTATTTTGGAGTTCGTACGCAGCTGTAGCTGGCTTCTCTAACGTCTCCTACAAAACCTATACGACCGAGAGCGGTTGGGGGTCTACCGTGCACCTGACTAGCGGAGTGGAAGGTGACTTCTTGCCTGTTGCGATCGAAGATGGAGAGGGCAAGGTTCATGCCTTTTGGACGAAAGTAAAGTTCGACGACGACTTCACGGTGATTCATCTTTGTCTTTGGACACGGGTATTGACCCCGCAAATTTGAATCCTTTTATTTCATTGAGCAAATGTTTTCGAGGGTATCAACATGACGACACGATTTTATCAGGTCAGAATAACGAAAGTACCCGTCGGCACGGCTGTGGAGCATCGTCCGCCGGCGATTCAGGGCACTCTCCACCGGACGGTAACAGATGCTAGTACCCGCGGTGATTACCAGTTGTTTGTGGTAGAGGCCGACGACAACCAACATCAGGCCAATGTCGCCCTGCCAGATGTGAAAGAATTGTCCGCCGAGGACGCCCTGGCACTAGCTCCCCAATACCAACCTCAGCGCACCGCCACCCGATTCGACCCCCTGACTCGAAAGGAAACCAAGGTAGAGATGCCAGCGGCGGACCTAACTCCCTTTATTCGCGATAACTCTTGACTGGACCCATACCGATGAGTAAAGCCATTCGCGGTCGTTATTGCGATCGCCTCTTCAATCATCAAGGCTCCCTTCTCTGGCAAAGTAGCTGGCGCAGCAACCGCATTCTCAACAACTGCGATCGCTTGCTCGCTGCCCTCCTGAAAGGGGAAGTCGGCATGCAAGGGGTACTTTATTGGGCGGTGGGTGAGGGCCAGCCGAGCTGGGATGTCCTTCTCCCTAATCCCCAACCGACGAACACTCGGCTCACCCAGGAGGTGGCGCGTCTTCCCCTGGCTCCCGGACAGATCAATTACATCGATGATCAGGGTAATTCCAGTACGACTCCCACCCAACGATTGGAAATTCGTCTTGACATTGATGGCAGTACGTTAGTCGATAGTGGCTTTCAGTCTTTGCGCGAGTTTGGCCTGTTTGGCGGGGATGCCACGACCGCACCCGATAGCGGCTTTATGATCAATCAAGTGATCCACCCGCGCATCGACGTTGCCCCTAGCATGACGCTGTCGCGTACCCTGCAGTTGACCTTTACCCTCTCCGATGAGACGGCCTAATGCAGTTTCAAGGAACCTGTTGTCCAACTGGAGTTTAGACGTATCGGCTCAATATTTCGGGGTAGACCATTATTCTGGATAATTGCATACAATTAGGGAATTAGTACATGCAATTATTGTCGGCTCAAGCTTGTCTATATAAATACAGTCAAATATAAAGAAAAAGACTTGAAGAATGCACATAAGATTGTAGAACTCTTAGAATAGGAAACATGAGACTACAGCAATCGAATGAGAAGTTAATATCGTCATTACTGTCAACTATTAACCCGAAGTTAATTGCCGACGATTCGGTGCGTCAAATGGTAGAGCTGCTACTGAACCTAATCGAGGAACTCAACTCAAAAGTAATTGAATTAACCACTGAAAATCAACGGCTAAAAGACGAAATCAACCGCCAATTGAAAGAACAGGGCAAGCCAGATATCAAAGCCAAAAAACCAAGAGGGTTTGATAAGAAGAACTATTCCTCAGAAACAGAACGAAAAACCCCCAAAAAGCACTCCAAGGGTCGTAAAAAAGAAAACATCAAAATAGATCGGGAAAGAATCTTAGAGTATCCTCAAGACCAACTGCCAGCAGATGCAGAGTTTAAAGGCTACGAAGAGGTAGTCGTTCAAGACATCAAATTAAGCACCGATAACATCTTATTCCGCAAGCAAAAATACTATTCAGCTTCAGAAAGAAAAACTTACTTAGCCCCACTGCCCGCAGGTTATGAGGGAGAATTCGGGCCAGGAGTCAAAGCCCTAGTCATCAGCCTCTACTATGGGGGCAACATGACCCAAGGCAAACTATTAGAGTTTTTAGAGGATACGGGCATCTCCATCTCCTGCGGTCATTTATCGAATCTGTTAATCAAAAATTACTCGGATTTTGCTGAGGAGAAAAGTGAAGTTTATCGTTCAGGACTAGCCAGTAGCCCCTGGCAAAATTTCGACCAAACAGGGGCGCGAGTTGCTGGGGTCAATTACACCACCAATGTAGTCTGTAACCCTTTCTATACGGTTTACTTTACCAGTCCCAAAAAGGATAGATTAACTGTACTTAAAGGACTACAAGACGACAAAGAACTGGAGTTTATTTTCAATCAAGAGAGTTACGAACTACTCAAGGGCTTCGGACTCCCCAATAAATGGCAGAACTGTCTTCAACTCTTTCCTCAAGAAACGGTTTTAAACTCCAGACAGTTCAATGACTTATTGGAGCAATACCTCCCTCAACTAGGTTCTCAACAT
>JAAUYH010031084.1_pt1 | contig 17577 bp, 13 predicted proteins | sample 7278061 | NCBI WGS metagenome assembly JAAUYH01 (sample SAMN14350203, study PRJNA611818) | marine sediment metagenome | isolation source: surface marine sediment (0.6m) | place: French Polynesia: Moorea | collected 2018-08 | reverse complement strand
TTCCCCTGGGGTTCCCGGCAGAGAGTTCTGAGCGATCGGTGCGCAGGCAGTGGCGCGGAATTCCGGCAAAAGAGTGGTGCTTGGAAAGAGTTTGATTAAAGCTGCGCGACAGACCCCGGCGCGCGCAATTGTCATCTCCCCGGCCCTTGCCTATTGTCCCCGCACGAAGCGCGGGGGACCAAAGAATCCATGCAGATACTGATTGTCGGGGCGGGGCTATCCGGCGCGGTCACCGGCCGGTCTCTGGCCGAGGCAGGCCATCGTGTGACAATCGTGGATGCGCGCGGTCACGTGGCGGGGAATTGCCACACCGCGCGCTGCCCCGAGACCGGCGTGCTGGTGCATGAATACGGGCCACATATCTTTCACACAGACGATGCCGAGGTCTGGGCCTATGCGAACCGTTTCGCCCGCTTCCGCCCCTATCGCAACCGGGTCAAAACCACGGTGGGCGGCCACGTCTATGCGCTGCCGATCAATCTGCACACGATCAACCAGTTCTTCGGCACGGCCTTGCGTCCCGACGAGGCCCGCCGCTTCATTGCCGAAGAGCAGGCCCTGCCCATCGCCGATCCGCAAAGCTTCGAGGAGCAGGCTCTGGCGATGGTGGGCCGACCGCTCTATGAGGCGTTCCTGAAGGGGTATACCGAAAAGCAATGGGGCTGCGCGCCGTCGGACCTGCCGGCCTCGATCCTCAAACGCCTGCCACTGCGGTTTTCCTACGACGACAATTATTATGCCCACCGCTTTCAGGGCATGCCCGAAGCGGGCTACACCGCCATGGTCGAGGCGATCCTCGACCATCCGGGGATCGATGTGCATCTGCAGAGACCCTATGACCCGGACATGGCTGGGCGGGCCGATCATCTGTTCTGGTCCGGCCCGCTCGATGGGTATTTCGGCGCGCGGCTGGGGCGGCTGGGCTACCGCACGCTGGATTTCGAACGCTTCACCGCGGAGGGCGACTGGCAAGGCTGCGCGGTGATGAATTACGGCGAAGCCGAGGTGCCGTATACGCGGATCACCGAGCACAAACATTTCAGCCCCTGGGAACAGCATGACAGCTCTGTGCTGTTCCGCGAATATCCCCGCGCCTGCGCGCCCGGCGATATCCCCTACTACCCGATCCGGCTGGTGCGGGAAAAAGCGCTTCTGACAGAATACGAGGCGCTCGCGGCGCAAGAGGACGGCGTGACCTTTCTGGGCCGCCTGGGAACCTACCGGTATCTCGACATGGATGTGACAATCCGCGAAGCGCTGGACGGGGCCGAGGCCTTCCTGTCCCGGGTCGGGCCCGGCTGAGCGCCTGCCGCCTGGCGCGTTGCCGTGCCAGCGCGCGCTTCGATATGATTTCGTAAAGACTTTCTGCCGAGGCTCCGGGCGCAGATGCATCCTTGCCGGAGTACCCGTTCATGTCCGACCAGTCCGCGCGGCTCTCGCTGCCCTTCCTCGCGCCCTCTCAGGCGCAGAAGCACGTCACCCATAACGAAGCACTGACCCGCCTCGATGCCATCGTGCAACTGACACTGGAAGAGACCGGCGCCGAGACACCACCCGCGCTGCCCGAGGTCGGCCAGGCTTGGGGACTCGGGGCGGCGCCTGCCAATGAATGGGCTGGCCAGGCGGGCCGCATCGCCACGTTCGACGGCACCGGCTGGATCTTCGTGACCCCGCAACCGGGCTGGCGGGCGATTGATCTGAGCAGCGATACGCTTGTGATCTGGGATGGCGCGGCCTGGTCGGCGCCCGCGCTGCCGCCGCTCAACGGTCTTGATGGCGTCGGCGTGATGACCGGGTATGACGCAACCAACCGGCTGGCGGTGTCGTCACCGGCCACGCTGCTGACCCATGACGGCGCCGGTCATCAGCTCAAGATCAACAAGGCGCAGGCCGGCGACACGGCCAGCCTGCTCTTTCAGACCGACTGGTCGGGCCGCGCCGAGATGGGCACAGCCGGCGACGACGATTTCGCCATCAAGGTCAGTGCCGATGGCAGCACCTGGACCACGGCGCTCAACCTCACCGGCGCCAGCGGTGTGGCGGAGTTCCCGGCCGGGGCCCGCATCGCGGGGCAGGATGCCTTTCACCGCGGCAATATTCTGGGCACGGTCGGGGAAAGCGCCGGTCAACCCACCGGCGCGGTGATCGAACAGGGCGGCAGCGGCGACACGCGCTATGTGCGCTTTGCCGACGGCACGCAGATCGTCTGGATGACCGCGGTGAACATGGGGTCGATCCTGGCGGCGGGAACGGGCACATGGGCGACGCCGTACCGAACCAATCCCGTCAACCTGACCTGGCCCGTGGCGTTTACGGCGGTGCCTGCGGTCTCGGCCAATCTGGCCCCTGCCACCAATGCCGGGCCGCTGGAATCGCGCGGGCTGACGCTGGCCAATTTCGAACCGCCCAACCTGACCGGCTGGAGCTATATCCGCGCCACGCGGATTGGCGACAGCGCCCACGATATGGATGTGGAACTGACGGTCATGGCCGTGGGACGCTGGTTCTGAACCGCCGCCCTGCCCCGGCCCGGGCAGGGGTCGCCTCTGCGGCTCCGCCCGTAAACTCCCCGGGGCTCCGCCCGTGATTGACCCAAACCCTCCCCCGGAGGGTTTGCCCGACCCTTCGGGTCGGGTTTGGTCAATCACCCCTTGGCGCCCTGGCCCCTGGCGTAGATATCCTCGTAGCGGATGATGTCGTCTTCCCCCAGATAAGACCCGGTCTGCACCTCGATGAGCACCATGGGCACTTTGCCCGGGTTCTCCATCCGGTGCACGGCGCCCAGAGGTATGTAGACCGACTGGTTCTCGCTCACGAGCGTGACCTTGTCATCCACCGTCACCCGGGCGGTGCCTTCGACCACGATCCAATGCTCGGAGCGGTGGTGATGGCTTTGCAGGCTCAGCGCCGCGCCCGGATGCACATGAATGCGTTTGACCTGAAACCGTCCGCCCACCACGAGGCTTTCGAACCAACCCCAGGGACGGTAGTCGCGCGGCAGGGTCTCGGCCTGCGCCGCGCCTTTCGCCTTGAGCGCATTGACCGCCTGTTTCACGTCCTGCGCCCGGTCCTTATGCGCGACCAGAACCGCGTCGGGCATCGCCACGGCAATGATGTCCTCCAACCCGATACCGACCAGCGCCTGCTGGTCATGCTCGGCCCGCAAGAGCGTGTTGCCGCAGTCGATGGCCGTGGCCGGACCGGTCTCGACCACACCTGACGCGTCCGGGCCGCTTTCGCGCCAGACCGCATCCCAACCCCCCAGATCCGACCACGCGCCCGCATAGGGCACCACAGTCAGATTGTCGGCCTTTTCCATCACCGCGTAATCGATGGAGATATCGGCAACCCCCGACCAGGCCTCCGGGTCGAGCCGGGTGAACGACAGGTCGTGTTCGGCACCCGTGACGGCCGCCTGCACGGCGCGGAACATGGCGGGCTGATATGTCTCGAAAGCCTCCAGAACGGCCTTGACCGAAAACAGAAAGATGCCCGCGTTCCAGAGATAGGTCCCGGCGTCGAGCATCGCCTGCGCCGTGTCTGCGTCCGGTTTTTCGACAAAGCGTTTCAGCGGCTGTGGCTGCGGCGCGAAATCCGCCGCCGGGGACTGGCTCAGTTCAAGCCAGCCATAGCCCGTCTCGGCCCGGTCCGGGCGGATGCCGAAGGTCACCATCTGCCCCGCCTGCGCCGCTGGCGCCGCCGCCGTCACCGCATCGCGGAACCGCGCGGGATCGGGGATGACGTGATCGGAGGGCGCAACAAGGATCAGCGCCTCGGGATCCTGTGCCTGCAGATAAAGCGCGCCGGCCAGCACGGCGGGTGCGGTGTTGCGGCCTTCGGGTTCGATCAGCGTGGCCATGGCGGCGATCTCGACCCCGGCAAGCTGCTCGGTCACGATGAACCGGAAATCGCCCCCCGTCACCACCAGGGGCGCGCCGTAGCCCGGCCCCGAAAGCCGCTCTGCGGAGGCCTGAAACAGGCTTGTCTCGCCGGTCAGCCGGGTGAATTGCTTGGGATAGCTCTTGCGCGACAAAGGCCAGAGCCGCGTACCCGAGCCACCGCACAATAGAAGCGGATAAATGAGAGCGTCCATTGACCGCCGCGCCTCAGGCTCGTTGCCGGTCGTGGCCGGCAAAACAACTGTATAGGTCATTATCCACCGGGTTCATCTCCAGTAGCTTCTGCTGTTTAGCCTCATCGAGGGCGATGAGCGCCTGATAATCCTTGCCGGCCTCGTTCTTTCTGTTCTCGAGCGGCCGCTTCACCCCAAGGGCGGCAAAGAACGGCGCCAGACTTGCGTTCAGATCGGACTGATCGCCCACGCACCAAAATTCCGCCAACTGCGCTCTGGCTTCGGCGGTCAGTGCCTTTTTGTCGAGCCTGTTGGCGTAATCGAAACCCTTTCCGCCCCAAAATGCGACCATCCAACGTGCCTGCCGGTCCGCTTGAGCCTTCGCAAATTTCCAGAACGCCTTCTCGGTCTCTGGGTTTCCCGGCCGCAAACTGGTGTCGTTCTTCCGCTCGTGATTGAACAGCGATGTCAGATAGTGCCGGGGGTCCCGCAAGACGATCACGGGGCGCACCGGTCGCGGCGCGAAGGCTTCGGCAACCGCGCGGTCGACATAATGGCCATAGAGCAGTTGCAAGCTGTGACCTTTTGAGACGAGTGCTTCGAGATGCCCCGCGGTTTGCTGATCCGCTTTGTCATAGGCTGCCGACGCCTCGGGCCCGCCTTCCATCTCGCGCACGATATGGGCCCGCACAGATTGCCCGGCGGTCTTTGGCAGATGCGCAAAGAGATAGAGCGGATCGGGCATGCATAACACCTCCTATATCAACAGCACCCGGCAAAAAACCTTTGTCCATCTGGCCAGCGGGTGGAAGCACCAGATCTGGAAAATCTGGTGCGCGGCGTCCTTTGTTTGATCAGTAGGCGTGTCGAATTATTCGATCAGAACCTAGTTGAGGCCAGTCTGAAACGAAAGAGAGATTTCTCTTCTCAGCACGAAGTTATCGCCGAAAATCGTCCTGATGCGCGAGGAACCAGCGATAGGTTTCGGCGATGCCCTCCTCAAGCCCGATGCCGGCGCGCCAGCCCATATCGGTCAGGCGGCTGACATCCATGAGCTTGCGCATTGTGCCATCGGGTTTGGACGGGTCGGTTTCGATCCGCCCTTTGAACCCTGTCACCTCCGCCACCATCCGCGCCAGATCGAAAATGGTGATATCTGTCCCCGAGCCCACGTTGATGTGACTCAGCATCGGCGCGGTATTGGCATCGTAAGCGGGTTTTGGCAGATCGAGCACAAACAGCGATGCCTCGGCCATGTCATCCACATGCAGAAATTCGCGCCGGGGCTGGCCGCTGCCCCAGATCGTGACAGCCTCTGTTCCGGCCTGCGCTGCCTCGTGGAAGCGCCGGATAAGCGCGGGCAGCACATGGCTGTTCTCGGGGTGGAAATTGTCGCCCGGGCCGTAAAGGTTGGTCGGCATGACCGAACGGTAATCGGTGCCATGCTGGCGGTTGTAGCTTTCGCACAGCTTGATCCCGGCGATCTTGGCGATGGCATAGGGCTCGTTGGTGGGCTCCAGCACGCCGGTCAGCAGCGCGTCCTCGCGCATCGGCTGGGCCACGGCGCGCGGGTAGATACAGGAACTGCCCAGCTGCAAAAGCCGCGTGATCCCGGCGGCAAACGCCTGATGGATCACGTTGCACTCGATCATCAGGTTTTCATAGATGAAATCGGCCGGATAGGTGTTGTTGGCATGGATCCCTCCGACCTTGGCGGCGGCCAGGATCACCACGTCGGGCTTCTCGGCGGCCATGAAGGCCGCGACCTGGGCCTGGTCGGTCAGGTCGAGCTCGGCACGGGTGCGGGTGATCAGATCCAGGGCCTCACCGGCCGCGCGGCGCGCTTCCAGCCGCCGCAAAATGGCGCCCCCCACCATGCCTCTGTGGCCAGCGATAAAATACTTCATGATGGACTACGGGCCTCCTGTTGCATGGTGTCGAGCATGGCGCGCACGCCTTGCTCCAACGTGAAGCGCGCTGTCCAGCCCGGGATTGCAGGACCATCACAATAAGGCTTCATCACTTCGGTATGCTTATAGGGTTTGGCACCCCATTCGACGGACAAGTTCCGACCGACAACCTTCTCGATCCGGGCAACGGTTTCCCGCAGCGTCAGCGCCTCGCCGGACAGCACGAAATACGTCTCCCGCATGCTGTCCTCGCCACCGGCAACCCGTGCGCCGGCCGTCAGAATGGCGGAAACGACATCATCGACATGGACCAAATCAAGCACTTGCTCGCCGGGGGACAGGGCCATCATGTCCCCGCGCTGGATGGTCTCCAGAAGGATCCGCATCAGCCGCGGACGCCGCTCGTGCGGCCCGTAGATGACAGAGGGTTTCAGCGTGATCAGGCGCAGCGTCCGATTGCGGGCATAAAAATCCGCGATCGGTGCCTGAGCGAGTTTCGTTGCCGCATAAAGAGAATTGGGATTGGGCGCGCCGGTTGCGTCATGTTCAAGGTAGGTGCCGAGATTGACCATCCGCAGCACCGGCTGCCCGCTGCGGGCCAATCCTTCCAGCAAACCGGTAAAGAGCCCGAGATTGGATTGGATCAGATCATCGACATCCGCTTGACGGTGATCCGTCAGCACGCGACTGGCGCAATGATAGACCATGTGCGGCGCCAGATCGCACACCGCCGCGATAATCTGGTCCGTGCCGTCAGCGGTCAGGACCGTGCAGCTGTCGAGAACCCCCGGAGGAATTGCGCTCAGGTCGGCACCGCTGCGGGTCAGCAAGACGATTTTGTCCCCTGTCTCCCGGGCCAGACGCTGCACAAGCTGACCGCCCAGAAATCCGCTTGCTCCGGTCACCAGAATGCTCATTGCGCTCAACCGTCCAGCTTGAGCGCAATCTGGGCCTGTGTCACCGCCGCACGGGTGGACGCATCCGGGGCGCCGTACCAGTCCGCGGTCATTGCGATGGCCTCTTGCGCGCCGAACTGCGGCCTCCAGCGCAGCCATTCATGCGCTGCGGTGCAATCCAGCTTGAGCCACGTCGCCTCGTGCAGATTTTCCGGATCGACCTTTTCATGCCAGGAAAAATCCGGCCCCAGACGCGCCTGCAGCAGTGTCAGAACCTGCCTTACATTCAACGCCTCACTGTCCCGCGGGCCGAAATTCCACGCCTTCGCGGATGCCTTCGGGCGCGCGTAGCTTGCCTCGATCAGTGTCAGATACCCTGAGAGCGGCTCCAGCACATGCTGCCAGGGCCGGATCGCCTGCGGCGCGCGGATCGTCAGAGCCTGACCGCTGCAATAGGCCCGCATCGCATCCGGGATCAGCCGGTCGAGACACCAGTCACCCCCTCCGATCACGTTGCCTGCCCGCCCCGAGCACACCACCACCCCATGGCGGTCGAAAGCGTCGGGCGGAAAGAAGCTGTTGCGATAGGCCGACGTGACCAATTCGGCGCAGCCCTTGGAATTCGAGTAGGGATCGAAACCGCCCATCGGGTCATGCTCGCGATAGCCCCAGATCTGTTCCTTGTTGTCGTAACATTTGTCCGAGGTGACGATCAGAAGGCTCTTGAGGGCAGGCAAACGACGGCAGGCTTCCAGCACATGGACCGTGCCCATGACATTGACCGCGTAGGTCTCGACCGGTTCGCGGTAGGACAGCCGGACAAGCGGCTGGGCGGCCATGTGAATGACGATCTCGGGATCAAAATCCAGCATCGTGTCTGCCAGGGCCGCGCTGTCGCGAATATCGCCTATGACGTGACGCATCCGTCCAGCCAAGCCCAACTCGTCGAAAAGCGGCGCGAATCCCGGGGCCAGCCCTTCGGTTTCGGGCGCCAGCGCATATCCGCAAAGCTCCGCCCCCATCGCCAGAAGCCATTCGCACATCCAGCTGCCCTTGAAGCCGGTGTGACCGGTCATGAAGACCCGCTTGCCGGCCCAGAACCCTGGAGTCACCTTTGTCTGTTTCTCTGCTGCATCCATACCAGTGCTCTGACCTTTCGCGAGTTGGACCGGGTCATGTTTCCAGACGCGCGGCTTGCCGCGGGATATCTCCAAGCAGCGTGTCCGCGTTCTTGTCGAAGATCTGCAATGCGGCGGCAACGTCGATTTCGTAGCCAGACTGCTCCGCCGTCCTGAGAGGAAGGAAGTCAAAGCCCTGCCGACGGCCCGGGCGGCACAGCGGCTCGATGTGCCAGTCCCAAGACCGGTTATCGGTCAAAGACGGCGGACCATGCAGCAGGACCTGCAGATCAAGAAGGAATATGCCCCCCACCATACCGCTACCATAAGGATAAATCCCCAGGCGCGCTCCGTGCATTGCGACAAGCTTTTCGGGCAAAGTCAGCCCGGCCAGAGGCGCGACGCGCAAACTGTCGGGATGGCGCTCGCGCAAGGCGCTTACCATGTCATTGCAATAAGCATCTTCGATGGCCTGGCCATCCTGAAACTGCCGCAGCGAGGATGTCATGCCATCCATCAGCAGCGTGACAGTCGTCCCAAACCGTTCGGCAATCCTGTCCCCCAAACGCAACACGAACTGGCGCTCATTGCGTGGATTGCGCGCTCCGTTGCGCTTGCCGATGCCGATGACCAGACGCGGCCGACCGGGATCGGCGACCACGGCCGCAACCTCCGGATCGGTCGCCGCGCCGCGGAGTCGTAGCAAGGCCCGCCCGCTGCGCAACATCCGTGCGGTGGTCTCTTCCAGCGGCGACTGGTGGCTCAGCTTGACAAAGATTTCTTTCCGGGAATGCAGGAAAAAAGGCGTGCGGGTTTTGATCCGTTCCACCTTGCCCGAGGTTCTGATCCCACGATACACGGCCTGCGCCGAGGCCAGGTCGCCTTCGTCGATCAACACTTTGTCGATCATCCCCTGCGCCAGAAGCTTTTCGGTCAGATCCCAGCCCGGCAAATCGTTTATGATCGTGTGGCCAAAGTTCCGGCTGAACCCCAGAACCGCCGTGACCGGACGGCGTTTGGCCCTTGCACTTCTGATCCGGCGTGGGCGGTTACGGGACGTCTCCATGACATGCAGAAGGTGAAAGATGGTATTTGAAATCTCGAAAAAAACGTTCTTCTTGCTGAAGACAAACAGCACCTGACCGTCATCGAACAGCGCCACAACCAAGCGCAAAATTGGTTCGGGCGCATTGCCGCCAAAGACAAAGGCGAGTTGCACGCCGGGATGGTTGAACAGATAGCCCAGTGAAACGTGCCCGCTTTTGTCGAGGGCTACCATCGCACTGTCCGGTTCAACGCGCTGCTGCCGCCCGTCGCGCATCAGCGGGATATCCAGAACGCCTTTGCGCACGCTGTCGACGAAATAGGGCGCGGGGCTCATAATGCGCTGATGGCGCGGGCGAATTTCGAGCCCGTGTTTGATGCGCTGCTTGCGCAGCGCTTCCCTCTCCATTTCATAGGTCCGGAGCTCTGGGATGAAGGTGGGGTTTTGCGACAGTTGCGTCGACCACAGTTTTTGCAGCGGCACCGCTCCCAACCCCTCAAAACCGAAATCGGCCACACCGCGTTCAGCCAAATTCGCCTGCAGCGCCGCACAAAGACCAAGGCCCTCGCGAAAGCTGATGTCGGGATATACCTGCGTGAGGATGTCACGTACCGGGTCCGGCCGGCCCCACCGCGCCTCAGTCGTCGAGGTGAGGTATTTCAGCGCCTCGGTAACCGAAATCTTACAAGCTGCCTCAAGACATGTACGATCATATTTCGGCATAGCTCATTCCTTGTCGGCCAAGGCACCTCGGACCCTCGGCGTGCGCTTCAGGCAGCCGTCTCACCAGCTCTTCCAAGGCGCGCCGTCGGGGCTTTGCCAGAGCGCTTCAAGGTTTTGCTTGTCGCGCAGCGTGTCCATCGGGCGCCAGAACCCGTCATGGAAATACGCCTGCATCTCGCCATCCGCAACAAGGTTGCGCATCGGCTCCTGCTCCCAGGTGGTGTCATCGCCCTCGATGTAATCGAGCACCGAGGGTTCGAGCACGAAGTAGCCACCATTGATCCGCCCGCCATCGCCGACGGGCTTTTCGACAAACCCGCTGACCTCGTGACCGTCGAGATCGAGCAGCCCGAACCGTCCCGGCGGCGCCACGGCCGTGACCGTTGCCTTGCGGCCATGGGATTTGTGGAACGCCACCAGCGCGGAGACGTCGATATCGCCGACGCCGTCCCCGTAGGTCAGACAGAACGTGTCATCCAGAAGATGGCCGACCCGCTTGAGCCTCCCCCCGGTCAGCGTGCCCTCGCCCGTATCGACCAGCGTCACGCGCCAGTTCTCGGCACGGGGGTTTTCCAATGTCGTCGTACCCGCCGCGAAATCGAAGGTCACGTTCGACATGCGCATCGCGTAATTGGCGAAGAAGTCCTTGATGATTGTGCCCTTGTAACCCAGGCAGATCACGAAGTCGTTGATGCCGTGCGCGCTGTAGATCTTCATGATGTGCCACAGGATCGGGCGCCCGCCGATCTCGACCATCGGCTTGGGAATATTGGCCGTCTCCTCCGCCAGGCGTGTGCCGTAGCCCCCGGCGAGAATGACAGCCTTCATGCCAGGAGTTCCTTTGTCACATCGGCCAGGGTTTCGACCATGTAATCCATCCGCGCATCGTCAATTCCGGGCCAGACGCCGATCCAGAAAGCGTCGTTCATGATCTTGTCAGTGACTTCAAGCCCACCATGCACGCGGTAATTCTGGCCCTGGAAGGCCGGTTGCCGGGTCAGGTTCCCGGCAAACAGCAACCGTGTGCCGACCTTGCGTTCCTCCAGACGGGAGGTGATCGCCGTGCGTGAAAGGCCCGAGCCGTCACGCACCGTCATCAGATAGCCGAACCAGGACGGGTTGGACCCCGGCGTCGGCACCGGCAGGTGGTAATAGGCGTCCAGACCGGCGGCCTTGAGGCGGTCGGTGAGACCTTTGAAATTCTCCCGTCGCCGTTCGATGAAGAGGTCGATTTTGTTGAGCTGGCTCAGGCCCACCGCAGCCTGCATATCCGAAACTTTCAGGTTATACCCCAGGTGGCTGTAGGTATATTTGTGATCATAGCCTTCGGGCAGGTCGCCAAGCTTCCAGCCAAAACGCTTGTTGCAGGTATTGTCCTTGCCGGGCTTGCAATAACAGTCGCGGCCCCAGTCCCGGAAAGACTCGCAGATGCGCGCCAGGCGAATGTGATCCATCAGGACCGCGCCGCCTTCTCCCATCGTGATATGATGGGCGGGATAGAACGATAGGGTGGCCAGATCTCCGAAGGTCCCCACGCCCTTGCCGTTGACGGTGGCGCCAAAGGCGTCGCAGCAATCCTCGATCAGATAGAGATCGTGCTTTTTGCAGATCTCCGCGACACGCACGACGTCGAACGGATTGCCCAGACTGTGGGCGATCATCACGGCGCGCGTCTTGTCCGTGATGGCCGCTTCCAAGGCATCGACATCGACATTGTGGGTGTCGATATCCACATCCACAAATACCGGTACGCAGCCGTTCTGGATGATCGGCGCCACGGTGGTCGGGAAGCCGGCGGCAACCGTGATCACTTCGGAGCCGGGCAGGATACGCTGGCTGCCCAGCTTGGGCGATGTCAGGGTGGTGAAGGCCAGAAGGTTCGCGGCGGACCCGGAAACCGTCAGCTTGGACAGCTTGCGGCCGAAGATGCGCGCCAGGTCGGTCTCGAACTGATCCGCAAAGCGGCCTGCGGTCAGCCACATATCCAGACCGGCATCGATCAGATGCAGACCGTCATTCGTGTCGAGCACCTTGCCAGATGGCGGGATATAGGTTTCGCCGGGAATGAATTTTGGTTTCGGCAAGGCCTCGAAATAGACGCGTGCAGCGTCGAGCACCTGCGTTCTCAACAAATCCTGGGCATCCGCGACCTGAGATGTATCGGTCTGCAAAGACGTTGCCGAGGCACTATCTGAAGTCACGTGATTTATCCTATCCAAGTTTCAGAGATGCTTAATCCGGACCGGCCAGACAATTTCAGACAAATAGCTTCTGGCCATTGGGCGGACAAGCGGAACGCTTTGAAAAGATCAGCCTCTCATTCAATATGAAAACCGGGCCTTCGGCCATCCGACCACCGCGTCCGGACGACGGGAGTCGTGCATGAGATGCTTCTTCACCCATATTCCAGACTCACCGGGACCGACATACCGTGCGCTTTCAGCAACGCGTGGCGGCGGGCTGTCTTCAGATCCTCGGCCACCATTTCGGCGCACATCTCCTGCGTGGTGATCTCGGGCACCCAGCCCAGCTTTTCCTTGGCCTTGGCCGGGTCACCCAACAGGGTCTCGACCTCGGCGGGGCGGAAATAGCGCGGATCGATGCGCAGGATCACATCCCCAACCTTCAGCGCCGGGGCCTTGTCACCTTCGATGGCGGCGACGGTTGCGATCTCGTCTACACCCGTCCCGGTGAATTCCAGTGTCACCCCGAGCTCGGCGGCCGACCAGGTGATGAACTCGCGCACGGAGTACTGCTCGCCAGTGGCGATGACGAAATCCTCCGCCTCGTCCTGTTGCAGCATCATCCACTGCATGCGCACGTAATCCTTGGCGTGGCCCCAATCGCGCAGCGCGTCGATATTGCCCATGTAGAGGCAAGGCTCGAGGCCTTGCGCGATATTGGCCAGCCCGCGGGTGATCTTGCGCGTGACAAAGGTCTCGCCGCGGCGCGGGCTTTCGTGATTGAACAGGATCCCGTTGCAGGCATAGATCCCGTAAGCCTCGCGGTAATTCACCGTGATCCAGTAGGAATAGAGCTTGGCCACGGCGTAAGGGCTGCGCGGATAGAACGGCGTGGTCTCGCGCTGGGGGATTTCCTGCACCAGCCCGTAAAGCTCGGACGTGGAGGCCTGGTAGAAACGGGTCTTCTTCTCCAGCCCCAGAAAGCGGATCGCCTCGAGCAGGCGCAGCGTGCCGATACCGTCGACATCGGCGGTGTATTCCGGCGCCTCGAAACTCACCGCCACATGGCTTTGCGCGCCGAGATTGTAGACCTCGTCGGGCTGCACCTCGGCCAGGATCCGGGTCAGGTTCGAGGTGTCGGTCAGATCGCCGTAATGCAGTTCGAATTTCTGATTGGCGGCGTGCGGATCCTGGTAAATATGATCCACCCGCTGGGTATTGAACAGCGAGGCCCGGCGTTTGATGCCATGCACCTCATAACCCTTCGCCAGAAGGAATTCGGCGAGGTAAGAGCCGTCCTGGCCGGTGATCCCGGTGATAAGAGCTTTGCGGGTCATCAAACCTCCGATTGGTTCGTTCTTGAATGATGCTCTGGCGCTGGCCGGGGCATCGATCCCTTGAAAAAATGGAACCGGCCACCCGGACCGTCCCGTGCGATAAACATGTCCCGGTGGTCAGTCAACGCGATCCACGGCCCTTTCCCTCGGACGGGTATCGTGCTCGGGCTCTGCCGGGGTCTCGAGCAGGCTCTGGTAGAGCGCGATATGCCGGCCCACCGCCGTTTCCGGATCGTTATGTGCCGCCGCTTTCAGACGCGCCCTGAGCCCGCGCATCAGCGCCTCGGGGCTGTCCGTATCGCTCAACGCCCAGGCAAGCCCTTCGGCGAAATCCTCCGCGTCGGCGTATTTCGCGATATAGCCGGTCTCCTTGTGGGTCACGAGTTCGGGTACGTTGCCGACGGGGAAAGACACAACCGGCGTGCCCGACAGCATCGCCTCGACCACCGTGAGCGGGGCATTGTCCTCACGCGACGGGAAGGCAAAGACATCGGCCGCGGCGTAGATCAGCGACATCTTCTCCTCATCCGAGACATGCCCCATCAGATGCGTCTCGATGCCAAGCTCCAGCGCGTTGGCGCCAAAAAACAGGCCGGCCACATTCCCCGCCTGCCCCATCCGCATAAGATGCGAGACGCTCTCGGCCAGAATATCCCCGCCCTTGCGCAGGTTGCTCAGGCTCTCGGCGCCGAACACCACCAGCTTTCGGTCGAGCGGCAGATTCAGACGCTGCCGCGCGATGATGCGGTTGGTGGGTTTGAAGCGCTGCACCGGCAGCGCATTGGGGATCATATGCACCGGCCGGTCGCCCAGAAGGCTGCTGTTTCTGGCGCAATCGGCCAGCCATTGCGACGGGCAGATCACGTGCAGATTGGGGATCTTGGCATAGGCCGCGCGCTTGGCCTTCCAGGTCTCATGTGCAATCTGGGAACCGTCGCCAAGCAGAGGACAGTCGCGGCACTCCTGCTTGTAGCCCTCGCAACCTTCAGAGTAGTGGCACCCCCCGGTAAAGGCGTTCATGTCGGCCAGCGTCCAGACCACCGGCTTGTCCGCCAGCACCTCGGTGTTGTCGTAATCAAATGCGCCCACGACCCAGTGCATGTGCACGATATCGGCCTGGCTGAAGATCGCGCGGTTGTCGCGGAAATCCACGATACTGCCCGCCTTGGAGACCATTTCCCGCGCCGACATGTCCGGGACGTCCTCCCGGGTCACAACAGAGGCCGAGCGCCAGGCTTTCCGGATGTCGGTTTCAGGCAGACGCGCGGCGTTCGGCAGCGACAGCACCATCTTGTCGACATATGGGTGATCGGTTTTGCGGAAAACGCAGTAGATCTCGGAATTGAGGCCCTCGCGCCGCAGCGCTTCGACCCGGCGCTGGCTGCCGATGCCGGCTCCGCCGTGATCCGAGGTGGTCAGCGTCGCGATATTGTGCGAGGTCCGGCCGGGCGCACCGGGCGCCGAAGCCGAGGCGGCCAGATCGCGCAGTTCGGTCAGGTCGGCCCCGGCCCAGTCGCCGCTATTGGCATCGGCGGCGCGATGCTCGGCATAGGCCAAGGCGGCCTGACGGAACCCGGCATGGTCATACTGTCTGGCAACCCTGGTTAGGTTTTTGGGCCGGACCAGATGCAGACGTGCCAAAAGCGCGATATTTTCTTTGGCCATGCCCGGGAAATACCGCGACAACATGCGTTCGCGTTCGCCGTATAGCTTGCCCATGTCCGTGCTCGAGACACCTGTGTCCCGAAAGAACATCAGCGGTTTGCCCACCTCGTGATGCGTGACCCCCGCCTGGAACATCTTCGTTGTCAGCGCGCGGTCCGCATTGACAAAATAGCGTGTGTCATAGGGGCCGTAACGATTATAGAGATCGCGCGACACCAGCATCGTCTCGTGCCGGAGCGGCATCCGGAAATAGATCCCCGCATCATAGGGAAAGCTGGGCTGGCGGCGGATGAACTCACCCTGCTCATTCACGTAATTGGCCAGCGCCGAGACGAAATCCGCGCCGGTTTCGGCCTGCGCCTTCACAAGTGTCTCGACACAGGTCGGCGCGTACCAGTCATCCGAGTTCAGGATCAGGATATAATCGCCCCGGGCCAGTTCGAGCCCCTTGTTCATGGCGAAATACAGCCCTTTGTCGGGCTCGGAAACATAGTATTCGAGCACGTCTTCGTATTTGCGCAGAATGTCCAGCGTGCCGTCGGTCGAGGCCGCATCGATGACCAGATGCTCGACATTGTCGTAGCTCTGCTGCATCACCGAGCGGATCGTCTGCTCGATGGTTCTTGCCGAATTCCAGCACACCGTCACGATACTGACCAGCGGCGCTCCGGGCTGGGACGCGCGCAGCTTGCCGGTCACACGCCTGCCGCCCTCGGCCTGCCGGGCGCCGGTTAGGTCGGGATAGGTGGTGTAGCGGCCTATTATGTCATTTTCGGACATCGAAGCTCTTATGGTTTTGCATACGTCCTCTCGTCTTGAGGAAAAAAGGCATTGTAACAGTAATACGTTGTGCCGCGCCGTCAGGGCGCAGCGGTGATTTCCTTGTACAATTCAACGGCACGCGGGTGCTCATCCAGATACTGCCTGACGGTTTCCTTCAACTGCGCTTTCATGACAGTACGTTCCTCAAGCGGCACGGCAAGCTGTCGCACGATTTCCTGGTCTGTCTTTCCGCGATCGGCAGCCCTTTTGCGCGGCAGCTCCTGGGCCGCGCGGAAGTCATCCTCTATCGGCATATCCAGCGGCTCGGCCAGATGCGCATTGAGCTTTTGCACAACCGCCGCAAAGTCCCCGGTGACCATGGGGAACGGAAGCAGTTCGAAGCTGTCCCGCACCTTCGCACAATACTCGTAAAACGTAACGTATGTCCGTGTCGCGATTTCTATCGGCAGATCACCATCACGGCCACCGTATATTATGCGGGATGGGATCGCATCGTAGGGATCGCGGATCAGGATGAAGATCGGCTTATCCAGTTCGATGCCGAGTGCAACATTCCGGAAATGGTGCGTGTGATGGGCGATCGTGGGCATCTGCCGCCCCATACGATCAGAGATCACCTTGATCATATCCCACACGAATGTGTTGGCGCTGCGCGGATAGCCCTCGATCACCAAATCGGTTTGGTCAGAGCAGACATGTTCCTTGGGCATGCTCGCCAGCTGCGCCGTGAGATTCTTGATTCTCGGTAGATTTCGGTCGGTCATCGTGGTCCAGTTCGTTATGCACATTCCGGTTCCGCGCAACCGGGTCTTATGGCAGTGCCCTCTGCGTCACCCGGAATAATACTGGTAGGTCTGCAGGATTCCCTCCTGAAAGGGCGTGATAGTGTCCCCCAGAAGCACTTGAACATCCCGGTTGCTGGCGATCACGTCGCGGGGTTCGGTGGCGATCAGGTCCTCGGCGGGGATCTGATCGTATTTCAGCGGCTTGCCGGTGGCCGCCTCGATGGCGTGCACAACATCCCACAGCGTGGTCGAAGACCCTGAACCGAGCATGTTGACCTTCGCCACGTCCTGCCCGCGCCGGGCGCGCTCGGCCTGGGTGAGGATGCCGCGGCCGACATCGCGCGAAAAGATGAAATCGCGGCTTTGCTTTCCGTCGCCGTTGATGGTGACCGTGTCACCCGCGATGGCGGCGCGGGTGAAGGCGTGGATGGCGCTTTTCTTCATCACCGAATGCACACCAAAGACATTGGTCAGCCGCACCACCGAGAACCGCGCGCCGCGCAGCTCGACCAGTTTTTCCAGCACCATCTCCTCGGCGGCCTTGGAGGCTCCGTAGAAGTTCTTGGGGCAGTAAGGCGCGTCCACCGTCACCTCGAACGTGCCATCGAACAGCGCACCGGCGGTCGAGATCAGGATGAAGTGATCGCCGGGCTGCACCGCCTCCATGACGAATTTCGACGGCTCCGAGATATTGGCGGCAATGAAATCGAGCGGCCGGTCCTTGCTTTCGGCCACCCGGGTCTCGCCCGCCAGAAAGACGAATGTCCGCTCCCCGCCGTCCTGTTCGGCCAGAAAATCGATGGCGCCCTGGGTCTGATAGCCGCCGATATGCTTGCGCAGATTCAGCCCCTCATGCCCGGGCACGGCATTCGAGAGATCGTCGATGACCAGCGGTGTGAAGGCGGAAAACCCGGGCGTTGCCGCAAGTGCATCAAGGATGTTGCGCCCAACGAACCCGAGACCACCAATCAGGATCAGACTGTGTGTCACGCGTATGTTCCCCGTTCCGATTTTGATACCGTTTGGGCAGGTCGCCGCACCGCCAGTGAAATAAGCAAAG
>JAAUYH010188500.1_pt1 | contig 17578 bp, 13 predicted proteins | sample 7278061 | NCBI WGS metagenome assembly JAAUYH01 (sample SAMN14350203, study PRJNA611818) | marine sediment metagenome | isolation source: surface marine sediment (0.6m) | place: French Polynesia: Moorea | collected 2018-08 | reverse complement strand
CCTTGGGAAATCAAGCCTGCCCGCGTTTTGCCCAAAAATGACCCTCAGATGAACGTTAACGCGTCATGCGACGGCCTGGATTCGCGGCGATAGATGTATGCATCAACGAAGTGTTGAGCCCCGGTGCGGCGGTATCATAGCCCCCACCCAGTCCGCCGCACCGGGGCCAGCCTTCTTGACGATGCCCGCCCCTCGTGGCGGGTTTTTCGTTTTTCGGGCGTATCGAGTGTCACGCGAAGCTGCCCTGGCAGAACCAGCCCGAGGACATCGTGCCGCCATGGGCGTAGTAGAGCCAGAGCCGCTCGCCGCAGCTTGTCGTCACCTGCCAGTAATCGCGCACGCCCGAGCGCCAGTCGGGCTCGTCCAGCCACCATTCCGGCGAGATCCGTTCCGGCCCGGTGATCGCGGCGGCGGTCAGGTCGCGGCGGCGCCAGCGGAAGCTGAGCGGCGGGGCGGGGGCGTCCTCGGCCGTGACGGGTTCAGGCCGCCAGATCATCAGCGGGCGCGGCGTGGGCGCGCCGGGCCAGTCGAGCGCGGGCTCGGACCAGGCGGCGGCGAGGCGCTTGGAGGTCTTTTCCGGGATATGGCTGTCGGCGGGATGCACGCGCATGATCGCCTCGAGCCCGATGCGGGCGCCGATCCGGCCGATGAGATCGTCGAGCGCGGTGTTTTGGGTCAGGCGGTTCTGCACATCCGAGGCGGCATCCATATGGCCGCGGTGCTGGCGCGATTGCACCGGCTCGGTCACATGCGCTTCGAGCCGCAGACAATCGATACCGAAGCCCGCGTCGATCTCGGGCAGTTTCATCAGGAGAAGCGGCTTGATCCGGTCGGGATTGGCCGACGGACGGGCGAGGCCGACCTCGACGCTTTGCATCGTGGCATCGCTGCGGAAAACCTGCAGCCGAATCCGCCGCGCGCCATGGCCCTTGGCGATCAGGCGGGTTTCCAGCGCGGGCAGCAGGCGGTCGATCCCGGCGATGATGTCGGATTCGAGCCCGATCGGCGCGGGCAGGGTGAGGCGCACGGCGAAATGTTCGGCCGGGCGGGCGGGGGAGACCGGCTCGGGCTCCATGCCCAGGGCCTGGTCGAGGCGCTGCACCAGGGCGCGCCCGAAGCGGCGGGCGAGGGCGGCGCGCGGCATGCCGGAAAGATCGCCGACCCGGCGCAGGCCGAGCCGGGTGAGCGCAGTGGCGGTGTCGGCATCCAGCCGCAGGGCCGCCACGGGCAGGGGGGAAAGCGCGCTGTGGGTGCGTCCAGGCGGCGCGATCCGGGTGGTGCGCGCGGCGGGGGTCGTCTGCTGCGGGGCGGGGCCGCCGCGTTCCCAGTTGCGGCGTTTCACTGCCCGAGCGCGGGTGGCGTAGGCTTCCTGGTCAATGGCGTCGCCGGTGCGGGTGAGCGGCGCGGGCTGTCCGGCAAAGCGCGCCAGCGCCCAGGCCGCGCCCACCGTGTCGGCGATGCCGGCCTGCACGGTGAGACCGAGATCGGCGCAGTCCTCTTCGATCTGTTTCAGAAGCGGCTCCTCGCCGCCGAAGAGATGCGCGCAGCCGGTGAGGTCGATCACCAGGCCGGCGGGGAGCTCCTCGGAGACCCAGGGCGAGAACTTGCCGGCCCAGCGGCGGATCACGCCCAGAAACGCCGCCTCGGCCTGCGGGTTGGCAAGGCGGGTGAGAAGCTGCGGACACATCGCCTGGGCGTCGCGCAGGGGTTGGCCCGGGCGCAGCCCTTCGGCCTCGGCCTGCGCCGACAGCGAGGCGAGCACCTGCATGTTGTTCTGGTCCTTGACCACCGCGAAAGGCGCGCTGAGTCCGCCCTCGAGCCGCGCGAGACGCTCGGCGGCGAGGCGGGGAAACCAGAGCGACAGGATGCGGCGGGTGGACATGGCGTTGGCAATTGTTCATGTTCTGTTCCAAGTTAGGGCGAGTCGGATGTGGAGTCGAGTCGGGGCGCGGTTGCCATGGTGCGGGAATGGGTTGGTGTTCTCGGCAAGAAAACCAGGAGGCCATTTCATGCATCGTGCCATCGTCTTGACTGTCTTGATCACCGCCAGCGCCGCACTCGCCCATCAGGGCGTGCAGAATTCGGCCGTGATTGCGCGGATGGAGGCGATGAAGACCATCGGCGACAACACCAAGATCCTCGGCACGATGGCAAAAGGCGAGCTTGCCTTCGACGCCGCGAAGGCGCGGGCGGCGGCCGCGGAGATCGCTGTGCAGGCGGGGCGCACGCCGGGGCTCTTCGAGGCCCCGGAAACCGATCCGAAATCCGAGGCGCTGCCGGTGATCTGGGAGAACTACGCCGACTTCACCGCGAAGTCCGATGCTCTCGTGGCGGCGGCGAAGATGGCACAGGGAATTCGGACCCCGCAGGACCTGACTACGGCGCTGGGTGCGATCGGGGCGGCCTGCAAGGCCTGTCATTCGGATTATCGCGAGTAGCAGACAAGGCATTGCGCCGCGCGTTGCACGCCGCCGGGGGGCGGGCCCACGCTGACGCTCGGGCCCGCCTGAGACGGTACGTGCACTGACAGTACGCCGTGCTTGCAAAAAAACGAGCTTTGCCACAGGGTGCCGCTCAAGGATATTTGAGGGAGGACGCCCATGAGAACGCGCGCCGCTGTTGCCACCGCCGCCGGAAAACCGTTGGAAATCATGGAGGTGAACCTCGATGGTCCGAAGGCCGGCGAGGTGTTGGTCGAGATCAAGGCCACGGGGATTTGCCACACCGATGAATTCACCCTGTCCGGTGCCGACCCCGAGGGCATGTTCCCGGCGATCCTGGGTCACGAGGGCGCGGGCGTGGTGCTGGAGGTGGGCGAGGGCGTGACCTCGCTGAAGCCGGGCGATCACGTGATCCCGCTCTATACGCCGGAGTGCCGGGAGTGCGAGTACTGCCTGAACCCGAAAACGAACCTCTGCCAGGCGATCCGGACGACCCAGGGCCAGGGTGTGATGCCGGATGGGACGAGCCGGTTCTCGACCCTCGATGGCGATCCGATTCTGCATTACATGGGCTGTTCCACGTTCTCGAACCACACGGTCCTGCCCGAGATCGCGCTGGCGAAGGTCCGCGAGGACGCTCCTTTCGACAAGATCTGCTATATCGGCTGCGGCGTGACCACCGGCATCGGCGCGGTGATGAACACCGCCAAGGTCGAGATCGGCTCGCGCTGCGTGGTCTTCGGGCTGGGTGGCATCGGGTTGAACGTGATCCAGGGGCTCCGGCTCGCCGGGGCCGACCAGATCGTCGGCGTCGACATCAACGATTCAAAGAAGGCCATGGCCGAGAAATTCGGCATGACCGACTTCGTCAATCCCAAGGAGGTCGAGGGCGATCTTGTCCCCTATCTCGTTGATTTAACGGGCGGAGGTGCGGATTATTCCTTTGACGCCACGGGCAATGTGCAGGTGATGCGCGACGCGCTGGAATGCGCCCACAAGGGCTGGGGCGAGAGCGTCATCATCGGCGTCGCCCCCGCGGGGGCCGAGATCTCCACCCGCCCGTTCCAGCTCGTGACCGGGCGGGTCTGGCGCGGCACCGCCTTCGGCGGGGCGCGAGGCCGGACGGACGTCCCGAAGATCGTCGACTGGTACATGCAGGGCAAGATCGAGATCGATCCGATGATCACCCACACCATGGGGCTGGACGATATCAACCAAGGCTTCGACCTGATGCACGAGGGCAAGTCGATCCGGTCGGTGGTGGTGTACTGACCACTGACCCAGGGGCCTTCTTCATTTCTCAGTTACCTCGGGGGTCCCGGGGCTGGCCTCAGTTGGCGCGGCACATGACACAAGTCAGACCGGCAGCCTCTGCCGACCACCCGGCGATCTGGGAGATCCTGCGGCCGATCTTTCGGGCAGGGGATACCTATACCATCGACCCGCAGATCGCCGAGGCTGACGCCGTCGCCTACTGGACCCAAGCGCGCGCCTATGTCGCTGAAATAGATGGTCAAATCCTGGGAACCTATTACCTGAGGACGAACCAGCAGGGCGGCGGGGCGCATGTGTGCAATTGCGGTTACGCCACCCATCCCGCGGCGCGCGGCCGGGGCGTAGCCTCGGCGATGCTGGCGCATTCGCTCATGGAGGCGCGAAATGTCGGCTACCGGGCGATGCAGTTCAACTTCGTGGTGGAGACCAACGAGGGCGCCATAAGGCTCTGGAAACGCGCGGGTTTTGCCGAGGTCGGACGGCTGCCCGGGGTGTTCAATCACCCCCTGAAGGGCTATGTGGACGCGCTGGTGCTGCACAAATCGCTTCTGGAGACCTGATGCCCGACCGTGACCGCCCGCTCTATGCCGTTCTGATCGACGCCGACAATATCCCGGCGCGCCACGCCGGGGCGATCCTCAAGGAAATCACCAGTTTCGGAGAGCCCGCGCTGCGCCGTGTCTATGGCGACTGGGCCTCGGGCCAGTTGCGCCAATGGGTTGAAGTTACGCGGGAATTGGGCCTCGTGGCGCATCAGGAGACGGCGAATACGAAGGGCAAGAACGCGAGCGATATCGGGCTGGTGATCGATGCGATGGACATCCTGCATACAGGCCGGTTCGATGGGTTCGTACTGGTCTCGTCAGACAGCGACTTCACCGCGCTTGCGAACCGGATCCGCGAGCAGGGGCTCGACGTGATCGGTATCGGCGAGGGCAAGGCGCCGGAAAGCCTGCGCAACGTCTGCAACCGCTTCGTGCTGATCGAAAACATCGTCGACGAGCCCGAGCCGGCGGCCAAGGGCAAGCCCGCGCCTGGCAGCGGAAAGCAGGATCCGAAAGAGGCTATCCCCTTGATTCTCAGGGCGATGGACAAGATCCCGCAAGAGGACGAATGGTATGCGCTGGGCCCGCTGGGACAGTACATCACTGCCGACAATCCCGATTTCGACACCCGCACCTATGGCAAGCGCAAGCTCACCGACCTCGTGCAGGGGCTGAAGCGCTTCGAGACCCGCAAGGTCGGCAACCAGATGATGGTGCGCCGGGTCGATTGAGGTTGCCGGGACTTTAATGCGGCGTTCGGCGAGTCCGGGCGCAAACCCCGCGAATCATGGGTTAACGGCTTTTTTCCTCGAAAATCGCACGTCGGTATTACGTATGTATTACGTATGTATTGCGTCGGTGCCGGGATCGGTGAAACGCGTGGTTAACAGGGCGTGCGGTGGTCCAAGGCGATGCGCGCGGCGTGGCCTGCCGCCGGGGACGGGGCGGGGTTGACCGCTCGCCTGCGACGCAAGCTGAATTGACGTACCTCAAGGCACCCGACTGCTCCCGGCCGTATTCTTATCGGGTGGGTGGCTGACGCGTGTGCCGCGCCCGAATGGTCTGCGCGGAACGCGTTGGCCCTGGGGGTGGAAGCCGTTCGGGAGACGGATGTTAAGAATCGAGATCCTTGGGGGAATTCGGCTACCGAACTGGCTTTATCGGTATCTCACCTTTGGCCTCGTCGGGCAGTCCGAAAGAAACCAGCGAAAACAGCTGGTGCTCAATGTGAGCGCGCTTTTGGGCGGCCTTATCCCGCTTGCGTTCGTCATCGGCTTTCAACTCTATGAAATACGCTTGTGGCCGGCCTCGATCGTGTTGGCGGCGATGGCGGCGTCGAATCTGTCCGTGCCGTGGATCCATGAGCGCAACCCGTCGCTGGCGACCCTCTGGGGCGGCGGCTTCATCTGCGCCGATCTGGTGGCCCAGACCTGGCTGCTCGGCGCGGCGTCGGGGCTCTATCTCTTCCTCTTCGTCCAGCCGCTGGTCGTGATGATCGTGCTCGGTCCGGCCTGGACCTTTCACCTGCTGCTCTCGGCGGGCGCGAGTATCGTCTGCATCCTGTTTTGCGTCTTCACCTTCGACGAGGCGGCCCTGGCCGTCGCGCGCGATCCTGTCCTGCAGGGCGCGCTGATGACGTCCGCTGTCGTGGGCTCGTCGCTGATGGTTTTCGCGGCGGGCTATGTCGTCTTTTTCCGTTCCGAACGCGCCGAGGATGCGCTGGAGGCTGCCTATGCGCGGTCCGAGGCGCTTCTGGAGAATCTCCTGCCGCGCGACGTTGCGGACCGGCTCAAGGCCGACCCCGATCTGACCATCGCCGATCAGCTTCCCAAGGTCGCCATCGTCTTCGCCGATATCCACGATTTCACACCGCGATCGGCCAGCATTGAGCCCCGGCAGCTGGTCGCGCTCCTCAACCGGGTCTTCAACGCCTTCGATGCGCTGGCCGAGAAACACGGGCTGGAGAAGATCAAGACCATCGGCGACGCCTACATGGCGGGCGCCGGCCTGCCGCGCCCCTGCGACCGGCCGGTGCACCGCGCCGCCGCGATGGCGCTGGACATGTTGCGGGTCGCGCGGTCGCTTTCGGAGGAACTGGGCGAGCCGATCGAACTCCGCATCGGTCTTCATGTCGGCCCGGTCGTGGCCGGGGTGATCGGCCACCGCAAACCGTTCTACGACGCCTGGGGCGAGACCGTGAACACCGCGTCGCGCATGGAGGCCTATGGGCGCGAGGGGCGCATCCATGTGACCGCGTCTGCGCGGGAGGAGCTTATGGACAGCTACGGGTTCGAGCAGCGCGGGCCGATTGAGGTCAAGGGGCTGGGGACCGTCGAGACCTGGTGGCTGAAGGAGCCGGATCGGGCGGACGGCGAGTCCGGGCGGTCTTCGGTCCGAATCGGGGGTTAACGCCCAATTTTGCTCGGAAATGGCTCGTCGGCATTACGTATGTATTGCGTCGGTGTTGGTGTCGGGGAAGGGCGTGGTTAACAGAGCGTACGGTGGTTTAGGGGGAGGCTTGTGGTGCGTGCAAGCACACACCCTACACTTGCTTTGACATTCAGCAGGTCAACAAGCGATCAACTCGCTGAAAAAGTAAAAGCGATGAGGAGCATCAGGATGGCTGCGATCCAAGAGCCTGCGATGCGCCAGAGAATTCGCATCCAACTTGCCTCGACCTGCTCCATGCCGAGACGCACAATGCCCGCGGCACAGGCCGTGACCAAGTTCACGGCGAAAACGACGCCAGCGTAGATGAAGACCGGAAGCTCGAATAATCCGTGTCCCTCAAGGCTTGCGGCCGTCGCGAGAAGCCCCAGCCCGAGGCTGATCGCAAGCGCCTCGGCCCGACCGTGCCTTTGCAGGAGTGCGGAGAGGACCGCGGCCAAAAGACCGGCAAGAAGCACCGCCGAGATCACCCACGTTCCGACGACGGCCGCTATTGGGATACCGGCCAGCTGACCGACCAGGAACGCGGGCCAGGCCTTTAGCAGACCTTCGCGCTGCCAGAGGCTCAACAGGATGCCCAGCGACAGAAGCGGAAGCAGTGTTTCCGGGTTTCCGAGGATGACGCCGGCGCCTTCGACGAATTGTGCATAGTAATCCGCCGCCCCGGACTGAAAGGCGTGCGCCTCGGCTTGCGTGGCGCAGAGCCCGACCGCCAGAGCGAGGATGCAAAAGCGCGCCAAGAGACCTTGCTTCAGGCGAGACCGAACAGGAAGGCCGCGCCGACCAGTGCGATCACCCCCCCGGCGCCACGGACGGCAACCGTGCCTGCGCGCGACGTCGTCAGGAAGCCAAAGGCGATGCCCACCAGATGCAGTAGCCCGGTTCCGACCACGAAACCCACGGCATAGCCATAGGCGCTGAACGCCTCGGGAAGTTCGGTGCCATGGGCGTGGCCGTGAAAGACCGCAAACACCCCAACAATGACCGCTGCAACCCAGATCGGGGCGCGTACCGCGAAGGCGATCAACAGGCCAAGGACGACTCCCGAAACGGAAATGCCCGTCTCGACGGCTGGAAGCGGCACACCGATGACGCCCATGGCCCCGCCGAGCGCCATGACCAGAGGAAACACAACCGGCAGGATCCAGATTGCCGGCATCCCCAGAAACGCACCCCACAACCCGACGGCGACCATGGCGACGACATGATCCCAGCCAAGGATGGGATGCCAGAAACCGGACGCAAAACCGCTGTTTATACCCTCACCCGTGTGGGCGGCGACGGAGGTCGACAGCAACGTGAACGACAGGGCGGAAAGGATGGCAAGGCATGTGGTTTGACAACGTCCCACTGAGGGTCCTCCAGGCTGCATACCAGCGCAAACTAGCAGCACGCGCGGGGACGACAATCAGATTCTGGACCTGAGCATCCCGCTTCAGCAGTCCGCGCCAGCGCAATGAGTTTCGAGTCCTTCGATGTGGTCACAAACATGTTTTAACAGGCTTCTTCATCCATCACACAAAATCCACCTCGTAGAAGAACGGCATCTGCCGCAGCCGTGTGCCGGTCGCGGCGAACACCGCGTTTGACAGGGCGGCGGCGGCGGGGGGCACTGGGGGTTCGCCGATGCCTCGGATCTGGTCGGTGTTTTCGAGGCCCCGGACCTCGATTTGAGGGACCTGGTAGAGGCGCAGGCCTTCGTTGAGGTCGTAGTTGGATTGCTCGGCCATGCCGTCGGAATAGGTGATCTCGGAGTTGATGGCGTGGCCGAGGGCGAAGATGACGCCGCCCTGCACGAGGTTCTCGAAATTGACCGGATCGAGCACGCGACCGACCTCGGCGGCGACCCAGACCTTGTTTATGCGGATGCCGTCGGGGGTGTTGGTGACCTCGATGACTTCCGCGGTGGGCACGCCGAAGGAGAGGCAGAAGGCGACGCCGCGGCCCACGTTCTCGGCGGGGGTGGGGCCGGACCAGCCGGACATCTCGGCGACGGCTTCGAGGACCTTGCGGGATGGCGCGTGGTCGCAGAGGCGGAGGCGTTCGGCCAGAGGGTCGGCGCCGGCGGCGTGGATCAGCTCATCAAGGAAGACGTCGTGGAAGAAGCCGTTCGAGGAGGCGCCGACGGAGCGCCAGGAGCTGATCGGCGCAAGCTCTGACGCGCGGTAGCCGGTGACGCGGTAATTCGGGATTGCGAAGGGCTGGTCCCAGGCACCGGCGATGATCTGGGTGTCGGGGCCGGGGACGGGGAAGCCCTGGCGGCCCATCTGCGAGGAGATCACCGAGGGCATGGCGATGCCGAGGTCGTAGCTTTCGACCTTGCCGTCGCGGACGCTGCCGCGCCCCCGGGCCATGGCGATCTGGCGCGGGAAGTCGTGGGTCATGTCCTCTTCGCGGGAATAGGTGAGTTTGACGGGGGTGCCCTTGAGCGCGATGGCGATCTCGGTGGCCTGTTTGACGACCTCGTCCTCGAGCCGGTGGCCGAAGCTGCCGCCCATCATCTCGACATGGATGTGCACGTTGCCTGGGTCGATGCCGGTCATGTCGGCGACGGTGGATTGCACGAAGCGCGGAATTTGCGTGCCGGTCCAGACGTCGACGCGGGTGTCGGTGACGTGGACGATGGCGTTGATCGGTTCGAGGGGGGCGTGGGCGAGGTAGGGCGTGCGGTATTCGGCCTCGATGGTTTCGGTGTTTGTCAGGGCGGTGTCGACGTCGCCGTCGTCGCGGAACTGGCTGTCGATCTGCTCGGCGGTGAAGCTGTCGGAGAGGGTTTGCCAGTGGGCGTCCATTTCCGGCGGGTAGGGGGCGGGGCCCCACTCGATCTCGATGGCGTCGGCGGCCTGGAAGGCGCGCCAGGTGTTGTCGGCGATGACGGCGAGGCCGCCGGTGATCGGGAGGATCTGTTGCACGCCGCGCATGGTTTTGGCCTGGGTGGCGTCGTAGGACAGCATGTCGCCGCCCTGGCGCGGGTTGAGGCGGATGGCGGCGTGGACCATGCCTTCGATGTGGCGGTCGATGCCGTAGGTCTGGGTGCCGGTGGACTTGGCAAGGATGTCGATGCGTTGCATCGGTTTGCCGAGGAGGCGCCAGTCGGACGGGTCGCGGAGTTGCACGTCGGTGACCGGGTCGAGCGTGGCGGCGGTGGCGGCGAGTGCCGTGTAGGGGATGGTGCGGCCGTCCGGCAGGGTGACTTCGCCGTTGGCGGTTGTCATCTGCGTTGGGTCGGCGCCGGTCTCCTGGGCGGCAGCGGCCTTGAGGGTTTCGCGGGCGACCGCGCCGGCGGTGCGGAGTTTCTCGAATTGATCCGGGACGGTGGTGGAGCCGCCAGTGATCTGCATGCCAATGAACTTCATCATCACGTCGACCATGGTGCGGGCGGACCGCGCGGTGATGCTGTCGTCGGTGGAGCGGAACGGGGCGCCCTCGAGCGAGAGGGCGGTGTTGTAGTAGGCCGGGTCCGGGGGGCCGGGGTCGACGGTGACCTGGTCGAGCTCGACGTCGAGCTCCTCGGCGATCAGCGCAGCCTGGATGGAATAGGCGCCCTGGCCCTTGTCGGCGCGGGGGGTGATCAGGGTGATGCCATTGGCGGTGATCTTGACCCAGGGATTGATCGCGGCCTCGCCCTCGGCGAGGTCGTCGAGAAGCGGGTTCGCGGGCGGGCGCTGGTACATGTAGGCGCCGAAGGCGACGCCCCCGGCGATGGCGGCGGAGCCGATGAGGAAGGTGCGGCGGGCGATCTTTCCGAGGCGGCTCATCTCACACCCCCTTAAGGTTGGCGGCGGCGGTTTTGACGGCGGCACGGATGCGGGGGTAGGTGCCGCAGCGGCAGAGATTGCCGGACATGGCGTCGTCGATATCTTCGTCCGTCGGGTCGGGGATTTCGGCGAGAAGCGAGGCCGCCTGCATGATCTGGCCGGACTGGCAATAGCCGCACTGTGCGACCTGGTGCTCGGCCCAGGCGGCCTGCACGGCGTGGAGCGCGTCGGGCGTGCCGAGGCCCTCGATGGTGGTGATCTCGGTGTCTACGGCATCGGCCGCGGCGATCTGGCAGGAGCGTTCGGCATAGCCGTCGATATGCACGGTGCAGGCGCCGCATTGCGCGATGCCGCAGCCGTATTTCACGCCGGTGATACCAAGCTCGTCGCGCAGCACCCAGAGGAGCGGCATGTCGTCTTCGACATCGACCTCGTGCGTTTGACCGTTGACCGAGAGTTTCATGGGAATTGCCTTCGCTTGCCGGGGTTGCGGATGTAAGTAGTTCTAACATTGAGTTGCGGAAAGGGAAAGCGCGGGGTTTGATACCGCTCAAAGCGGCGGGGGTTTGCCGCCGGTAAGGGAAGGGCGAGAGGAACGCGCATGTCCGCCGAAAAAGACGCTTTGGATCAGACCCGCACCGGACTGAGCGGTCAGACCGTTCTGGAGCTGCGCGCCATGCATGGCTGGAACGAACTGCCGCAGGGCAAGAAGACCTCGCCCTTCGTTGTGCTGGCGCGGCAGTTCACCGGACTTCTTGTGCTGATCCTGATCATCGCGGCGGGGATCGCCTTTGCGCTGGGTGAGGAGTTCGACGCGCTGGCCATCGGCTTGGTGGTGCTTCTGAATGGCGGGCTGGGCTTCGTGCAGGAATGGCGGGCGGAGAATGCGCTCGATGCCCTGCGTAAGATGCTGATGCAAACCGCGCGGGTGATCCGGGACGGGCGCGAGATCGAGGTGGATACGCGTGAACTGGTGCCGGGCGACGTGGTGCTGCTCGAGGCCGGCGACAAGGTTCCGGCGGATCTGGCGATCGCGACGTCGACGGAGCTGAAGATCGACGAATCCGTTTTGACCGGGGAAAGCGTGCCGGTGTCCAAATCCGTCGATCACGAGACGCCGATGATGTTCGCGGGGACGTCCGTCGTGGCCGGGTTCGCGACGGGTGTGGTGCGGGCGATCGGGGCGCATACGGCGTTCGGCAAGATTGCGGAGCTCACGGGTTCGGTCGGGGAGAAGCAGACGAACATCCAGCGCAAGCTGGGGCTTTTGGCGAAGCAGCTCGGGGCGGCGGCGATCCTGGTGGCGATCCTGATCCTGCTGACGGGCTTGCTGGCGGGGCGGGACCTTTTGGAGATGTTCATGACCGGCCTGTCGCTGGCCGTGGCGGTGGTGCCCGAGGGGTTGCCGGCGGTGGTGACGATCACGCTGGCGCTGGGCGCGGGTGCCATGGCGCGGCGCAACGCCCTGGCGCGGCGGCTGCAAGCGGTGGAGACGCTGGGCGCGGCGACGGTGATCTGCACGGACAAGACGGGAACTCTGACCGAGAACAAGATGACCGCCACCGAGGTCTGGATGGCCTCGGGGACGTATCAGGTCACCGGGACGGGCTATGCGCCGGAGGGCGAGATCAAGGGCGACGGGGTAGGGCTGGATCTCTTGTTGCAGGCGGCGGTGACCTGCAACCACGCCACCGTGCGGCAGGAGAATGGCGCTTGGGTGATGCTGGGGGACCCGACGGAGGGGGCCTTGCTGACGCTCGGCATGAAGGGCGGCGTTGTGCCGCCGAAGCCCGAAGCGGTGCTGGGGGAGGTGCCGTTCAGCTCGGAACGCAAGCGGATGAGCGTGCTGGCGCGGGTCGAGGGGGTGGTGTGCTTGTGTTCGAAGGGTGCGCCCGAGGTGGTGCTGAGCCACAGCCATGCGATCCAGTCGGGCGATGACGTTCTGCTGCTGACGCAGGAGCTGCGGGCGGAGGTGGAGCAGGCCTATACCGAGATGGCCTCGCGCGGGTTGCGGGTGATCGCGCTGGCCCGGCGCGAAGTGGAGGAGCTGGTCGAGGACGGGCTGGTGTTCCTGGGCCTTGTGGGGTTGATCGATCCGCCCCGGCCCGAGGTGGAGGCGGCGATCCAGCAGGCCCACGGGGCGGGCATTCGCGTGATCATGATCACCGGCGACAGCGCGGTGACGGCCGAGGCGATCGCGGCGCAGCTGGGGCTGGGGCACGGGCGTGTGATCACCTCGGACGCGTTGGCGCGGATGCCAGATGCGGAGCTAATGGAGGCGCTGCGGGGCGACGTGCTGTTCGCGCGCGCCCGGCCGGACGACAAGATGCGCATCGTCGAGGCGTTGCAGGCACAGCATCAGATCGTCGCGATGACCGGCGACGGGGTGAACGACGCGCCGGCGCTGCGGCGGGCGGATATCGGCGTATCGATGGGCCAGCGTGGGACCGAAGTTGCTAAGGATGCGAGCGACCTGGTGCTGCTGGACGATAATTTCGCGACCATCGTGAGTGCCATTCGCGAGGGGCGGCGGCAGTTCGACAATGTGCGGAAATTCGTCCGCTACCTGCTCAGCTCGAATGCCGGAGAGGTAATCGCGATCGTGGTCAACATCCTGATCGGTGGGCCGCTGATCTTTCTTGCCACCCAGATCCTCTGGATGAACCTGATCACCGATGGCGTGACGGCGGTGGCGCTGGGGCTGGAGAAATCCGAGGACGACCAGATGAAGCGCAAGCCGCGGAAAAAGGACTCGCCGGTCCTGGGGCGCGCGGGGCTGGGCATGATCCTCGCCTTCGGGGCCTATACGGCGACGGCGAGCCTTTTCGTCTTCTACACCATGCTGCCCTTGGGAACGGACATCGCGCGGACCACGGCGTTCACGGCGATGGTGGTATTCGAGAAGGTCAGCGTCTTTGCGTTCCGCTCGCTGACGCAGCCCTGCTGGCGGATCGGGTGGTTTTCGAATCCGTTCCTGCTGTTGGCGATGGGGTCGATGCTGGCCGCACAGGTGGCGGCGGTCTACGTGCCGTTCCTGCAGGTCTTGTTGCATACCGTGCCGCTGGGGTCGGAACAGTGGCTGATGATCGCCGCCCTCGCCGCGCCTTTGATCCTGGGGCCGGAACTGATCGCGACGCTGCAACGGCGCTGGCAGCGGGATCAGGCCGGGGCGGAAACCCTGCGCACAGAAAATCCTTGACGGACTTGCCCGCTTGGCGGGAACATCGCGCTACACCCCGCGACTTGATGAAGGGTACGCGGGGGGAAGAGGCACTGTGTTTTGCGCGCCCCCGAGCAGCGGGCGCGGTGGCTTCCGAGGCCGGTCGGGGAGACGCGCAATCCGCGCGGCAACGATCAGCTGTTGGGAGGAACACACATGCGGTGCTTCACGGTCCTCGGACCTTCGCAATCCGGAAAAACGACACTTGTCCAGGCGCTCACCGAGCTCGAGGGCCGCGCAGAGCCGCACAGCCTCTCGGACAGCTTTTCGCTTTCGACCTTCGACTATATCGGCGAGCGCTGGGGCGCGTTCGACATTGCGGGAGGGACCGATCACCTTGGCACTGCAGGCCAGGCCCTTGCGGCGAGCGACGCGGCTGTGCTGTGCGTTTCTCCCGATCCCGAAGCGGCGCCCCTTGCGGCGCCTTATTTACGTCTGATCGAGGAAAGCGGCGTGCCGTGTTTCCTGTTCATCAACCGGATGGACGTGGCCGAGGGGCGGGTGCGCGACATGGTGGCAGCGCTGCAGACCTACTCGGCACATCCCATCGTGCTGCGGCAGGTGCCGATCCGCGAGGGCGACACGGTCGTGGGCGCGGTGGACCTGATTTCCGAGCGCGCCTGGGAATACAAGGAGGGCGAGCCCTCGGCCCTGATCGAGCTGCCCGATACGGTGGCGGACCGCGAGCAGGAGGCGCGCACGGAGCTTCTGGAGCATCTGGCGGATTTCAATGACGACCTTCTCGAACAGCTGATCGAAGACAAGATACCGGCGACCGACAGCGTCTATTCGCTGATGGCCGACGTGCATCGCGACAATGCGGTCGTGGCGGCCTATCTGGGGGCCGCGAGCCATATGAACGGTGTGAACCGGTTGATGAAGTCCCTGCGGCACGAGGCGCCGGATGTGAGCCTGTTGCCGGACCGTGTGGGCCTGGATGGCGCTTTGGCGATCGGGCTTCTGGGCGAGAACCGCAAGCATGTGGGCAAGTCGGTGCTGATCCGGGCGCTCGGTGGCGGGGTGAAGCACGGCGCGGCGCTGGGCGGCGACGGGCTCGGCAACCTCACCGACCCCGAGGGCAACGCGATCAACGACGCGTTGAGCCCCGGCGACCTGGCGCTGGCGGTGAAGTCGGATCACCTCGATGCCGGCAAGGCGTATACGGCCGACGCGAGTCTGGACCTGCCGGACTGGACGCGAGGCCCCGCACCCGCCTTCCACCGGGTGCTGACGCCGAAATCGGACCGCGACGACGCGCGTCTGTCGACGGCGCTCCAGCGCTTGGCCTCGATCGACCCGGGCCTGCAACTGGGCCAGGACGAGGACAGCGGCCATATCGTGGCGAGCCTGCAAAGCCCGATGCATCTGCGGCGGGTGCAGGCCAAGCTCGAAGAGGATTTCGGCGTGGGTGTCGAGGCCGAGTCGCTGAATGGCAGCTACCGCGAGACTATTTCGCGGTCGGTCGACGAGCATTACCGGCACCGCAAGCAATCGGGCGGCGCGGGGCAGTTTGCCGATGTGCACATGACCGTGCGGCCCTTGCCGCGGGGCGGCGGGTTCACCTTTGACGAGACGGTCAAGGGCGGGGCGGTGCCTCGAAATTACATCCCCGCCGTGGGGCATGGCGCCGAGGACGCGCTGGCGCGTGGGCCGCTGGGCTTCAAGGTCGTGGATGTGGGCGTGACGCTGACCGACGGCAAGCATCACTCGGTCGATAGCTCGGACTTCGCGTTCCGCATGGCGGGGTCGATGGGCGTCAAGGAGGCCTTGAAGAAGGCCGGGCCGGTGCTGTTGCAGCCGATCGACCAGGTGGAGATCCATGTACCGTCGATCTATGCGGGGTCTCTTGTAGCGGTCGTGAGTTCGCTCAAGGGCCAGGTGCAGGGCTTCGATCCGCATCCCACGGCCAAGGGCTGGGACGTGTTCCGCGCGCTGGTGCCCTCGCCGATGCTCGATGAGCTCTTCCAGTCGCTGGGGGGTCTCACGCATGGGACGGCCTGGATGGGGGCGAGGTTCGATCATTACGAGGAGATCCACGGCAAGGAAGCCGAGAAGATCCAATCGGAGCGGGCCGAAGCGCTGGCCTGATCTTTTTGTGAATGAGAGAGGCACCCGTCCCGGTTGGGGCGGGTGTTTCCCGTTTTCGGCGCGGTGCTTGCAGCCGGGGGTGATCCGCACTACGTCCGACGGACACCGCAAAGAAAGCCCCCCGATGACCGACCGCCTGGCAGACCTGACCGACCAGCTTCTGAGCGCCGCGCGGGCGGCGGGGGCCGAGGCGGCGGATGCCTTGGCCGTGGACGGGGCCTCGATCGGGATCGACGTGCTGAAGGGCAAGCTGGAGCAGGCGGAGCGGTCAGAGGGCGTGGATATTGGCCTGCGGGTGCTGATCGGGCGGCGGCAGGCGGTGGTGTCGGCCTCGGATGTGTCGCCCGGGACGATGACCGAGATGGCCGAACGCGCCGTGGCGATGGCGCGCGAGGCGCCGGAGGATCCGTGTATCGGGTTGGCCGCGGCGGGGGAGTTGGCGTCTGGCTGGGACCTGGCCACGCTGGAACTGGAGGATACGGGCGCGGAGCCGGAACCGGCCGCGCTGGAAGAGGCCGCGCGGCGGGCGGAGGCGGCGGCCTTGGCTGTCGAGGGGATCAGCAAGATCGACGCGGCCTCGGCGAATTACGCGCGTCGCAGTATTCACCTGGCGGCGACGAACGGGTTTTCGGGCGGGTATACGCGGACCAGTCATTCGGTGTCCTGCATCGCGATCACCGGCGAGGGCACCGGGATGGAGCGGGACTACAACGGCGAGATGCGGGTGCATGGCGCGGACCTGCCGGACCCGGAAGAGATCGGCCGCATCGCCGGGGAGCGCACGGTTGCGCGGGCCGGGGCGAAGAAGCCGCCGACTGGCGCGTTTCCGGTGGTCTATGACGAGCGGATTTCCAGCAGCCTGATCGGGCATCTCGTGGGTGCGGTCAACGGTCAGGCGATCGCGCGCGGGGCGTCGTGGCTGCGGGATGCGATGGAGACGCAAGTTTTGCCCGAGTCGCTGTCGCTGGTCGAGGACCCGACGCGGTCGCGAATTTCGGGCTCGCGGCCGTTTGACGCCGAGGGGCTGGCGGTGGGGCCGCGGGCCTTGGTGGAAAACGGGGTGTTGAAGTCGTGGATCCTCGATCTGGCAACGGCGCGGAAGCTGGGGCTGCAGAGCACAGGGAATGCCACGCGCGGGACCACGGCACCGCCGAGCCCGAGCGTGACGAACCTTGCGCTGACGCAAGGCACGCAGAGCCGTGAGGAGCTTCTGCGCGACATGGGCACGGGGCTGCTGGTGACCTCGATGATCGGCACCTCGATCAACCCCAACACCGGGGATTACTCGCGGGGCGCGAGCGGGTTCTGGGTCGAGAATGGCGAGATCACCTATCCGGTGAACGAATGCACGCTGGCGGGCAATCTGCGCGATATGCTGAAGACGCTGGTGCCCGCCAATGACGCGCGGATGCATCTGTCGCGGGTCGTGCCGTCGCTGCTGGCCGAAGGGCTGGTCCTTGCCGGTGACTGACCTTTCCCTGTTGATCGACGCGGCTAGGGCCGGGTCGGAAATCGCCGTGAAGCATTGGAAGGCCGATCCCACGGTCTGGACCAAGGATGGCGGCAGCCCGGTGTCCGAGGCAGACCTGGCCGTGGACACCTTCCTGAAGGACCGGCTGCGGGCGGCGCGGCCGGACTATGGCTGGCTCAGCGAGGAGACCGAGGACGGGCCGGCGCGGCTCGGGGCGGAGCGGGTGTTCATCGTCGACCCGATCGACGGCACGCGGGCCTTTATCGACGGGCAGAAGGCCTGGGCGCTGTCGCTCGCCGTGGTGGAAAACGGCGTGCCGACGGCGGGGGTTG
>JAAUYH010030793.1_pt1 | contig 17580 bp, 15 predicted proteins | sample 7278061 | NCBI WGS metagenome assembly JAAUYH01 (sample SAMN14350203, study PRJNA611818) | marine sediment metagenome | isolation source: surface marine sediment (0.6m) | place: French Polynesia: Moorea | collected 2018-08 | reverse complement strand
TCTAACCAGGTATCAAAAAGTTGTGATAGCCTTCAAACTATTGATTTTTCTAGGTTCGGGGCGTTGTCTTGGGGGCTTCCCCCTCAACCGCGCATTTACCAATGTACTCTATCTATCTAGACCTGTCAACCCTTTTTTTGGGGAAAGTCTCTTCTTATTTATGACCATATTGCTGAAAGCTTTGCTGTCAAGGGGTTATAGCTAAAAAAAATTTTCCTGAAAGCTAAAATTTATTTTTTCTGCCCTCTTCTTCCTTTATGATCTGGTTTTAGAGTTTTTGTTGAGGTTTGAAGTGTCTCTAAACTTCCAGGAAATTGTGGCTACGCTGAATCAGTTTTGGAGCGATCGCGGTTGTTTGATCGTTCAGGCTTACGATACGGAAAAGGGTGCGGGAACTAAAAACCCCAATACCTTTTTAAGAGCTTTAGGACCAGAACCCTGGTCTGTTGCTTATACAGAACCCTGTCGCCGACCAACAGATGGACGATATGGCGAAAATCCCAATCGCTTTCAACACTATTACCAGTACCAGGTATTGATCAAACCTTCTCCTAGCGATATCCAAGACATCTATTTAGACTCTCTTAAAGCTTTAGGCATTCACCCAGAAGATCATGATATTCGGTTTGTGGAAGATAACTGGGAAGATGCAGCCGTAGGTGCTTGGGGTACTGGGTGGGAAGTTTGGTTGGATGGGATGGAAATTACTCAGTTTACTTATTTTCAACAGTGTGGCGGTATTGATTGTCGTCCTGTTTCGCTCGAAATAACCTATGGCTTAGAGCGATTGGCTATGTATCTTCAAGATGTAGATGCCATAAACAAAATTAACTGGAACGATCGCATTAGTTATGGTGATATTTTTTTACAAGGAGAAATAGAACAATGTACCTATAACTTTGAAGCTTCTAGTCCAGATTTATTGTTCGATCTCTTTAATCTTTACGAGCAGGAGGCAAAACAACTAATCGAACGAGAGTTAGTTCTTCCTAGTTTAGATTATGTCTTAAAGTGTTCTCATGCCTTTAATCTATTGGATGCGAGAGGAGTAATTGCAGTTACAGAAAGGACTCTTTATATAGGTAGGATTCGCCATTTAGCCAGACAAGTAGCTCATTTATATTTGCAACAACGAGAAAATTTGGGATTTCCTTTGCAAACTGCTTAATTTGGACTATTCTGCGTCACAAATCAAGTCAGAATTTCTAGTTAGTAGCTTTTAGCCGTTAGCTATTAGCTATTAGCTTTTATCCCAGATGTACAATGCCTGTACTCTTTCTTTAACCCCTTGATTTTCAGTTGATTTGAGTAGTTCTTTTAATTCCTCATTACTCCACTCATCAGCTTCTCAATCTATTATTTCCTCTCCTTTATTTGTAGCCCACCTTCTATCGTCAAAATGTAGCACCAAAAGATTACGTATTTTTCTGGAATTAGCGTTGCTTCGCACTCGCGCAGCGAGACCGCCAAATCCTTAATTGGCGATCGCCTTTCACCGTAAACCGCGATCGCATTAGTCAAGAAATCGGGAGAGGCGCGAGCGCTAAAATCCCCTCATAACATACTACCTTGCATATTACAAACTGACGTGCGGAAAGTGGGTTGTAGCGTTCTTTTTTGTTTTCCATTTCAGAGGACACGGTAGTGGTAAGCTCTGTCGGTGAACTAAGAATCTGCTGGATTTAATTTGACGAGCGCGAAAGCGAAATCAAATGTATCGAGCAGAGTGTCAAAAAAACTTCCCTTGTGTTAAGGGAAGTCAGTTGATTAGCAGTAAGCCGATTAAGAAAGGATTAGAGAGCAATGAGAATGAAAATTAAAACTCAGTTGGTGTTTGTGAATTTTGTAAAAAAGCTATCGCGCTCATAACTAAATTAAATAGTTGAAGCTTAAAGCTTTATTCACTTTCATCTCTCTTGACTGTTTAACTATGAATTTCAAGATAATCTAAAATAGTGACCAATTCGGGACAGAAATAACCATTTTGAGCTTTTTGTCTTAATTAGCTTTCTCAATAGAACAATTGAATTACCAACGTCATTTCAGAAATTGAAATCGAAACGTGCTAGATTCCAAGCCAAATTAGATTATGTTTGAAGAACAACCAGACACAATAAGAGAAAAAATTAAACGACTAGCTACAGAATCTGAAAATCAAGAAAACCCATCAGAATGGTTTGAAACGAAACATTGTATGCTGAAGCCGATCGCGATTCTAGTCAAGTTCCGTGGGCAAAAAATTCTCCTCATCCTTATCTACAAGATTGGTTAGAACGTTTTAAGCAGGTAAGAATAGAGTATAGATCGGAAGTTTAGGAGTTTAGGAGTCAGTAACTTGCTACTTGCTATTTACTACATTTAACGCAAACTGTTGTATGTATTGGTATGAAGGTAGGTTAATCGAACAAAATCAGCTAGAGTTGAATATAAATGACCCTGGTTTGCTTTATGGTACAACAGTCTTTAGTACTATGCGAGTCTACGATCGATCTTTGACTCATTCTCTAACTAATTGGCAAGCTCATTGTCATCGCCTGAAAAATAGTATTAAAGCTTTTAATTGGCAGCAACCAGATTGGCAACGCTTAAAAAAGGGTGCAGAAACATTATCATCTCACTTTCCTGTTCTGCGTTTAGTGGTTTTTGCGGATGGTAGAGAATGGATTACAGGGCGTAATTTACCACCAGATTTACCAGAAAGACAACAACAAGGTATTACTGCTTGGGTTGCTAATGACACTCTTTTTCGTCGCGATCTAGCTGCGTATAAAACGGGTAATTACTTAGGTGCGTATTTGGCTTTACAGAAAGCCCATCAACTAGGAGCTAAAGAAGCCATATTAATAGATACTAATGGCAATTGGCTAGAAACTAGCACGGGAAATCTCTGGGGATGGAAAGATGGTTGTTGGTATACTCCGTCTTTAGAGGTAGGAATTTTGCCAGGAATTGTAAGAGCGAATATTCTCAATTGGCTAAAGAGTAAATGTATTCCTGTACGAGAAAATGTCTGGACTCCCGATTTTGTTCGGGGGCTAAAGTCAATCGCCTATAGTAATTGTGTTGTTGAAATAGTTCCTATCCAAACTATTATTATCGACTCTCAGTCTCTGCATTTCGATTTTTATAATCAATTACAAATACAAAATTATTTTTATAGTTCGTAACTTGAATAAGACCAGTCAACTGATAAAAAATTTAAGTTTCTTTTGCTCATCTTCATACAAGAATTCAGTATTTTTAAGAATTTACTATTCAGGATTTGCTTGGTTATATTTGGACAAGCAAGCAGAATAAAGCTTATTAAATTAATTATTTTACATAAAACACTAACCATCAAATCAGAAAATTTTTAAGGAATATATTTAATGTTTAATTCTATTAATTTAAAAAAAATTACAACGACTAGTCTTTTAGGTGTCTTGATGACAGGAACTTTGATGACAAAACCTGCTCAAAGCGCATCAGTAATTAATGTATGTAGACAAAGCGATAGTAGCAATACAAAATTTCTTGTATCTCTCAATCATGGTGGTCAAACTTTAGAAGTTATTGGAGAGCAAGATAGCAATGGTATTAATAGAGCTCTATTGGAAAATAATTTAATTGCTAACCATGGCTTTTCTCCTAATGAAGCTTTAAACGTTAACAATGCTTTACGATGGTTTGACTTCAAGCCACTTCGAGATTATCCTCTTTGTCCCACAACTAAAATTCCAGTAAGCGCGGAGTTAGTATTATCTGTTGATATATCTGGAAGTGTTGATGATAATGAATATGCTCTGCAAATGGACGGCTACGTTGCAGCTTTTAGGGATACGAGTGCGGGTGGTGTAATTGACCAAATTAAAGCTCTCCCTAATGGTTTAGCTGTCAACCTACAATTCTGGGCATCTAAACCAGCTCCAGCTCTGGGATGGCGCGTCATTAGAACTCAAGCACAAGCAGAACAATTTGCTAACGAACTAGAAAATTTATCGAGACCTTCCAGTAATAATGTAAGTATCTGGCCTCGTTATAATCAATCGGGTAGTTTATATGATTCAGGAAAAATAGGTCGGGCTACTAATATTACAGGTGCGATCGCTGCTGCGACAGATTTGATTCATTCCAATGACTACGATGGAGATGTTTTAATTATCGATGTATCTGGTGATGGTAAGGCAAGCGGTACACAGTATAGAGGTAGCTCACATCCTAACAACTACCCTTATTGTGGAGATGGTTATGGCAATTCTAGTTGTGATGCCGTAAAAACTGCTAGCCAGAAAGCAGTTGAAAGAGGTGTCAAGATTAATGGTCTACCTATCACCCAAGATATTAGCACTCTTGATACATATTATACAAATCACGTACAGGGCGGAACTGATTCTTTTGTAAGAGAAGCTAATAACTTTAGTAATTTTACTGAAGCTGCTATAGATAAGATTAAACGGGAGATTGAAGACGCTGTACAAGACGTTGCATCAGATATCGATACCGATGGCGATGGTTTACTCGATAGTGAAGAAATAAATCTAGGTACCGATCCTAATAATGTCGATACTGATGGTGATGGTCTAGATGATAGTCAAGACCCCAATCCTACAACAGATCCCGATACTGATGGTGATGGCTTAACAGAAAGTCAAGAAATAAATCTAGATACCGATCCTAACAACCCCGATACTGATGGCGATAATTTAAATGATGGTCAAGAAAGCAATTTAGGTACTAATCCTCATAATACCGATACTGATGGGGACGGTTTAAACGATGGCGAGGAAAGCAGTCTGGGTACCGATCCTAACAATCCCGATACTGATGGGGATGGCTTAAATGATGGTCAAGAAAAGATTGCCGATGCCGATGGAGATGGTCAATCCGATGTTAGCCTAAATGATTTACCTAGTGGTGCAACTATTGATGATGTTGATGGAGACGGTATTTTCAACTATTTAGACGATGATAGCGATGGTGATGGTTTAACTGACCTCGAAGAGAACTCGGGAAGCTCGGGAAGCTCAGGAAACTCAGGAAACTCAGGAAACTCAGGAAACAATCCCTATATACCAAATTATGCTGATTAAAAAAAAATAGCAAGTTTTGTCTAACTTAAGATTTATTGATTGACGATCGCGCCTGGAGCGATCGCTCTTTTTATAGTCGGGCGATCGTCAAAATTAGACAACATCAATCCATTACAATAAATATTATATTAAAGTCTATCGATAGATACTTTCTAATTTCTAAAAGGCTTCTACATGACAGAAATAGTCAAGATTAAGAACATGGAAGAACTAATACTATTACGAGAAAGTATAGAAAAACAGGATTATGTCAAAGCATTGCAAATTGTCAATGAACTAGAAGAAATGTCAGTAGAAGACAAACTCAACAAAATCTATAGTTACATGGTGGTTTTACTTCTACATTTAATTAAAGAAAATGCTGAAAAAAGACTTACTAAATCTTGGAAGTTTTCTATTAACAACTCAGTTAAGCAAATTAACAGAACTAATAAAAGACGTAAGTCTGGAGAATATTACGCCAAAAAAGAAGATTTGGTTGACATAATTAATGATGCTTTCGATCTCGCTTTAGAAAGAGCAGCAATAGAAGCTTTTGGCGGTGCTTACAATGAACGGGAAATTTTAAATAAGATCGATGTAGACGAAATAAAAGCAAAGGCAATGAATTTAATTGATACTACAACTGATAATTAATATTGTATTCCTTTTCTCTTTGCCCTCTGACCTAAACTTAACCGAGGTTTATCGGACTTATGCAAGAGATGCCATGAACTAGCGTTCATAACCCAGCAATGAAAGTCAAACTTTTGATTTTTGACTTTTGACTTTCAAGACAGGTTTATTGAGGATACTGTACCGTAAGCCTTAAATCTTTTCGATTTTTGGGGTCTAAAAATTGCTGCTGTAACATTTCCCATTCTTGCCATTTTTGATAGCGATTTACTTGTAGCTTACTATCTAAAGTAGGCATTTTATCGGCGATATTTGCTTGTAAAACTTGTTCCAAAACCTCTCTTAATACAAAACTATCTTGTATTTCTCCTAAAACCGATTGTAGTTCTTTTATTTGTTTTAAATAATGAGCGTAAGTATCACAATAAAAGTCAGTAAAAAGCTCCATATTGTAGCGCGATCGCTTGGCTTCTTTACGTAAGTCGTGTAAGTCTTCTCCTCGATCGATTAAAATTTGTTCTACTATTTCTGGAGCGGGTCGATCGGACAATTTTACTTTTCCTGCTTCAATATTTACTCCTACCAGCCAACCGGGATGTAACAAGAATCTACTAATTTGGGGTGATAATAAGTCTGGGAGTACTTCTCTAATTTCTAAAGCAGCAATTTGCTTATATTGAGGATTTTTTAGCCAATTATCGATCTTTTGCTGAAAATGCTGATAATTTTGGTTTTTTAGAGTAGATTTAACTTGTTTGAAGACTTTTGTCCGCTTTTTGCCGAGAACTTGAATAGCTTTATCTAGAATTTTTTGTTCTTTGCTAGGTAAAACAGAGGCATAGCCTGTTTTTAACGTATCTAGTAAGACATCTAAGTCTCTAAGCTTACCCAGAATTTTAGCTATTTTACCTATTTGTTTTTCACCTACTTCCTCAGGTAGATCTAAAGCAGGAGCAAAACCGGTTATGGTACTGCGTAAACGGCGCATACCTACCCGCATTTGATGCAATTCTTCTGGATCTTTATCTTGTAATACTTTGGGTTCGTGCTTGAGTATTTTTTTATAATGTTTGGCGATCGCAATTGTTGCCCAATCACCAAAAGTTTTTACTTGCTCCTGTTCGCCCATTTAATTTTGGTTTATTGTTTCCAAATAAGTTGCTATTTCTGGTTGAGAATCTTTTAACTCTAGCCACAGACTTTTAATGTGCAAGTAGGCATCTTTTGGAGAAATTTGACAATCGGATTCTCGTTCGCACACTATCGATACATTATGACCAAAACAGCAAAGATAAGTCTGTATAGCTGATGGTTTAGATTCTGCTCGGTCTTGTTGCTGTTCCATGGTTACTAAATAAAGGTTATTAGTACCTAACTAATTATACTTAGTATTAGAAGTATTTTTCATAAAAAATAGGAGCTTTCTATAAAAAGCCCCTTTAGTAAAATGAAAAGTAATTATTAGTTTTAATTAATCAAATAAACTAGAACAAATAATACTAACCAGATGACATCGACGAAGTGCCAATAAATTTCGGCTGCTTCTACACCAAAATGACTAGTACTAGAATATTTTCCTTCCTGGCGCGATCGCCACAAGACAGACAGGATTAACAGAACACCGACTGTTACGTGCAAGCCATGAAATCCAGTGACAGCAAAGAAACAACTGGTGAATAGATTAGTAGTCAAGCCAAACTCTGCGTGGAAATACTCATATCCTTGCCCTAACAGAAAGGCTATTCCCATTAATGCAGTTAGACCAAACCAAAATTGCAAACCAGATACATCATCTTTCTTAAGTGCAGCCTGTCCTTTGTGCATGACAAAACTACTAGATACCAGAATAGCTGTGTTAATTATCGGTACTAATAGTTCTAATTCTGGTGTGCCTTCTGGGGGCCAAGCTGGCATAATGCTGCGATAGATTAAAAAGGCAGCAAAGAAACCCAGAAAGGTCATACTGTCTGAGATCAGAAACAGAAAAACGCCAAACATACGATGGTCTGGATGTCCATGATGAGCTGTTTCTATTGCTTGATGGTAATTGAGAGCTACTTTTGACTCGTCTAAAGTTGAACTTTGCATAAATAATTTTGTTGATTGTCAATTATTATTTTTTGTTTAACAGTAGGGATGAACAGCCGTTCACCCCTACTACTGAAATTAAGATTCGGCACCGACTTCTGCTAGCATTTCTTCGACAGATTCATTACCATCAATACTTTCGGTATCAATGCCATATTCATAAGGACCCGCCCAGAGTACGGGTTCTTCTTCAAAGTTTTCAATGATAGGAGGTGAAGCAGTTTGCCATTCTAGAGTTAGGGCAGACCAAGGATTGCGTGGTGCTTTCTTGCCTTTAAATACACTCCAAACAATATTGATAATAAAAGGAAAGGTAGAAACTGCCAGAATGTACGAACCAATAGTACAGATCATGTTAATGGTCTGAAATTGGGGATCGTACAAAGCAATCCGACGGTTCATTCCCTGCAAACCTAACTGGTGCATGGGCAAAAATGTCAGATTGAAGCCAATAAAAGTAAGGATGAAGTGAAGTCTTCCTAAAGTTTCATTGACCATTTTGCCTGACATTTTGGGAAACCAGTGATAAACACCAGCAAATAGACCAAATACAGAACCGCCAAAGAGAACGTAGTGGAAGTGACCGACAATAAAATAAGTATCGTGGACGTGAATGTCAAAAGGCACAGCAGCCAGCATTACGCCACTCAAACCGCCAATAAGGAAAGAAGAAAGAAAGCCGATACCAAACAATAAGGCACTATTGAGATTGAGTTTTCCGCCCCAAAGGGTAGCACACCAACTAAATACTTTAATTCCTGTTGGTACGGCGATAATCATGGTGGTAGCCATAAAGAACATCCGCAACCAACCAGGAGTACCACTAGTAAACATATGGTGTGCCCAAACAATCAAGCCTAAAAAGCTAATTGCCAAACTAGAATAGGCGATCGCCCTGTAGCCAAAGATTGGTTTACGGGCATGAACTGGCAATACTTCCGAAATAACCCCAAAAAAGGGCAAAATCATAATATATACTGCGGGATGAGAATAAAACCAGAACATATGCTGGTAAACAATGGGGTCGCCTCCTCCTGCGGGGTTAAAAAAGGAAGTTCCAGCAATTAGGTCAAAGGAAAGTAAAATTAGGGCTGCTGCCAATACTGGGGTACCTAATAAAATTAGGGCAGAAGTAGCCAGCATCGACCAACAAAACAAGGGCATACTGTGGATATCCATATCGGGTATCCGCATTTTAAAGATAGTGGTGACAAAGTTCATCGCCCCCAAAATCGAAGATGTACCCAGAAGCAGGATACTCAGAATCCAGATTTCTTCTCCCGATTTACCGCTAACTATACTCAATGGTGGGTAAGAAGTCCATCCTGCTTGGGGTGCGCCATTGAAAAAACTACTCAGTAATAAAATCCCCCCTGGTGGTATCATCCAGAATGCTACGGCATTGAGTCTAGGGAATGCCATATCTTCTGCCCCAATCATCAAGGGAATTAGATAGTTGGCAAAAGCAGCCCCTGCAGGAATAATCCACAAAAAGAGCATAATTGTTCCGTGCATAGTCATTAACTGGTTGTAGAATTCTGGCTGCACGAAATCGGGATCGGGGGTTGCCAGTTCGGTACGCATCACTTCTGCTAATGCGCCACCAACAAAATAAAAGAAGAAAGCAGTTACTAGATATTGAATACCAATTACTTTGTGATCGGTACTAAAAGTAAAATAGTCCTGCCATTTTCGTTCTCGATGTTCGGAACTATGTCCGTCTTGAATTGGATTTGTTTTAGGTTCTGTTGATGTAGTCATATATTGGAAAATTATTGCTTTGCACCTATGTATATCTACGCAGATATCAGTGTAGATTTTTAAGTTTTAATGATGGTGAGCATGATTTAATTGAGCGATCGCTTCTGCTTCTATGTCCAAGTCTTCCGCATAAGGTGCCAAAAACTCTTCGTCTGAAGATTTAGTAGTATTGAGGGCAACGGATTCACTGGGAGCGTCGGCTTGGGCGAAGGTGTTATCTTGTACCCATTGTTCATAGTCTTCTGCTGTATGTACTGTGAGACTAGTTTTCATTCCACCATGATAAGCTCCACAAAGTTCGGCACAGATAACGGGATATTGACCGATTTTATTAGGAGTAAAGGTTAGTTGCGCATCTCTACCAGGAATCGCATCTTGCTTAATCCGAAATTCTGGCAGCCAGAAAGCATGAAGTACATCACCAGCACTAATGTTTAACTGTACGGGTCGATCGACAGGAACGTGTAATTCACCTGAAACTACTCCTGTATCTGGGTAAGTAAAAATCCAAGCGTATTGAATACCATTAACATTAACAATTAGAGGATTATTGCCTTGTTCGGATTCTGGTGATACACCAAGTCCTAATGCTACTTCTTGCCCTTCTGAATTCATCGCAATCTGTTGTTTGGGCCCCATATCATGGGATGCCATGGGATCTAGTCCACCCATAGTATTGTAAACTTCAAAACTATAAATCGCCAGAATAAATACAATCACTGTAGGGATAGCTGTCCAGAAAATTTCTAAAGGTACGTTACCTTCTATGGGAGGCCCATCGGTAGTATCGCCTTTGCGTCTTCTAAACTTGATGACTGAATAAACAAGTACTCCTTCAACCAAGAGGAAGAGACCTGTGGCAATAGTCATCATGAAATTAAATAATTCATCAACTTGAGTTGCGTCTTTAGAAGCAGCTATTGGTAGTAAGCCATGATTTTGACCATACCAAAGACTGACTAAAGTTAAGATGATACCAGCGATGAGAGTAAGGATATTACTAGGAATGTTCACGGATTTTTCTCAATCTATTAAGTTGAACTACTAATTAAAATAATTATTCTTTCTGTCTACTAGGTTAATTCAAACAACAAGATTCATGTAGGGCTATAAAGGAATATATAGAAAGTCTTTGTATTTTTTTTGGGATCGATGAAAAGTAAGATACGAGAATTAATTGATAAATTATTGATATCAATAAATTTTAATTGTTTTTTCATAAAATCTAAATTTTTATTAACTAAGAATCGAAAATTAATCTGAAGAATATCGAAAAGAATATAAATAGCAAAAAAAGGTAGTTAGAGTATTAGAGAGAAGTATTTATACCCAAAAATTCTTGCTAGATTGAGCAGGACATTGGTTACCGAACTTTAATAATAACCTCTACTAAACTTTTTTTTATGGCAGAATCAGTATTACAGTCTCAAATTGCGAACGGGAAAGCAGAATCAAACCCACAAATTTGGATTCGTCGTTTAGTATGGAAAATAGCGATCGCCACTCTACTGTTAATGGCAGTAGGTAGTGCTACCAGAGTAATGAATGCTGGTTTGGCTTGTCCAGATTGGCCCTTGTGTTATGGTCAATTAGTACCTACCAAACAAATGAATCTTCAGGTATTTCTCGAATGGTTTCATCGTTTAGATGCAGCCTTAATCGGCTTTAGCGCGATCGCTCTAGCTGGTTTATCTTGGTGGTATCGTCGTCGTCTTCCCGTTTGGTTACCTTGGGCTGCTACTTTTGCTTTAAGTTTAATTGTTTTTCAAGGTGTTTTAGGAGGATTGACTGTAACCGAATTACTGAGATTTGATATTGTTACCGCCCATTTGGGTACGGCATTATTATTTTTTAGTACTTTGATTGTCATTGGTACAGCCCTTCTGCCCTATCAGGGGACTGGTGAAGCCCAGAAGCTATCTTGGTTGGGTTTAACAACTGCCCTCCTGGTTTATGGACAAAGTTTATTAGGAGGTTTAGTCGCTTCCCGTTGGGCATTGCATCAGTGTTTTGGAGTGTCTCAGCTTTGTACGGTAATGAATAGTCACATATTTGGGGTTTTTCCTCCTACCATAGCTACTCTTACGCTGGTTTGGTTTGCCAGACGCACTCCCGCCCTGCACGATACCCTGAGAAAACTAGCTACCTCTGCTGCTATTTTAGTGGGATTACAAATTATCTTGGGAATTGCCACCTTTAAACTACATTTACAGGTTGAAGTATTAACAGTTGCTCACCAAGCAATAGGTGCTAGTTTGTTAGGTGTACTGGTTGCTTTTACAGTTTTGGCGTTACGAGATATCCCTAAGGAAAGCAGCCAAATCGATCGAAAAGCAACAAAAAATGAACAATTCAATTCATAACTAAAGCTTAAAACTATCCATAAAACTGAAAAAAGTAAGCTTTAATGTCAATAAAAGCCTCAATTTGGCTTATTAAATTAATTTGGGAATGAATATGATTGGGACAAGTGTAGTCCGTCGCAATGAAAATTTTTTAGAAGTAATTAAAAGTTACTATCAATTAACTAAGCCTCGCATTATTCCTTTATTGCTAATTACCACAGCAGCATCGATGTGGATAGCTTCAGAAGGTAAAGTAGACCCATTTTTGCTTTTGATAACCTTATTAGGAGGAACTTTGGCTGCTGCTTCAGCCCAAGTAATGAACTGTATTTACGACCGAGATATCGACTACAGTATGTTACGGACGCGCAAACGTCCTATTCCTGCGGGGAAAGTTCAATCTCTCCATGCCCTTATCTTTGCCCTCATTTTGGGTATATTATCTTTTACTCTTTTAGCTGTCTTTGTCAATCTTTTGGCTGCGGGTTTGGCGATGTCTGGCATAGTCTTTTATATGCTGGTTTATACACATTTCCTCAAACGTCATACCACCCAAAATATTGTTATTGGTGGGGCTGCTGGTGCTATTCCTCCCCTAGTTGGTTGGGCAGCAGTAACGGGAGAATTGAGTTGGATACCTTGGTTACTCTTTACGATTATTTTCTTGTGGACTCCTCCCCATTTTTGGTCTTTAGCCCTGATGATCAAAGATGACTATGCTCAAGTAGAAATACCCATGTTACCTGTAATAGCAGGAGAGGAATCTACAGTCAAACAAATTTGGATTTATACTTGGCTAACAGTACCGTTCACTTTGCTACTAATTTATCCCTTCGGCAGCTTGGGAATGGTTTACGGTGCGATCGCTGTTTATCTGAATTTTCTCTTCTTAAGTAAAGCTTGGCAACTAAAACAAGCTCCTACTGATAAACAGTTGGCTCGCTCTTTATTCAAGTATTCTATTCTCTACATGATGTTGTTGTGTACGGCCATGGTGGTAGATAGTTTACCCATAACTCATCATCTAATTGCTGCCCTGTTACCCCTCTAAATAAAATAAATGGCTACACTGCTTTTAAGATCGGTGTAGCCAAAACCTTGAAAATATTTGCCTTTCTATAGATCACTCTGTTTTGTAAATTAACTTTTACGCAAATACTTTTTTTCTTTAATCAATCTTTACAATCAATTTTTGCTTTCTGTATTTTGCCTTTTTTGGGCAATTCTCTCTTGCCAAATCTCAGTTAAATTTTGTACTGTTTGTTCCCAAGTATAATTTGAGATAACTAATTTTCGACCTCTTTTTCCCATTTCTTGTCTTAAAACTGGATTTTCAACTAATATTTTAAGCTTGGCTGTAAAATCGTTGATATCTTGAGAATTAAAAAGAAATCCATTAATTCCTTCTTCTATATTTTCGATAACTCCACCAGCGCGGGGTGCCAACACAGGAATACCAGCAGCAAAAGCTTCTAATACTGTTAATCCTTTAGTTTCTTTCTCTGAAGTGGTTACATGAATATCACTATTGGCTATTAATGCAGGAACATTTTCGGGCAATACCCTACCCAACATATGAACATTCTGCGTTAGCTTGCCTAGCCTATTAATAATTTCTTCTTTACTCGATCCATCTCCAGCAACTAAGATAGCTATTTTATCTGGATCGATCGCCTTGAATACAGCAGGGAAAGCATCAAGGGTAAAATTCCAACCTTTATCTGGGGTTAATCGACCAATAAAAATCAACTTAACCTGTCCATCTACTTGGGGCAAGTTGTAAGTCTCAGCAAAAAAATTCTCTTGTCGTAACTTGGGGTTAAAATTAGTTCCATCTAGACCGAGTAGATTACCATAAACAGCATTCTTAATACCTAGATTTTTAACTTTAGGTAGGGTAACCTTACTCGCTACCAGAGTGACATCGTAAGAATTATAAACATAGATAATTAGTTTTTTAACTAGAAATTGCAGAGCAGCGATCGCTGGGCGGGGTAAAGGAAAAAAGTCTTCTAAATATTCTAAAAAATTAGTTCTGAAAAAACTAACACAGGGAATACCTTTGCGTTTGGCAAAATCTACACCAGCAACACGCCAAAACCCTACTAAAAATAATCTTTCTGGTTCATCGACATGAATAATCTCTGGTTGAAACTGTTCTAACTCTTGTAAAACTGTTTTATATGAACTTCGAGTTACATTGCGCTCAAAATCCACAAAAAAAGGCTGACTTTTCAGACTGACTACTCTAACTCCAGGCAAAATATTACCAGTATATTCGCGCCAGTTAGGATAGATAGACTCTAAATCACTATAGTCTGGGCAAAACAATAAGACTTGATGTCCTCTTTTACTCAGTCTTTGTAACCGATAAAATCCAGTAACCGTAACACCATCAATAACAGGAAGAAAGCCAGAAGTAATAATCGCAATTTTCATCAATTAACAATCAACAATTAACAATTAACAAAAAACTAGATACGAGCTACAGTTTATTGAATAATCGCCATAGATTGACTGCGATCGGGTAATTCTTTTTCTAAATTACGTAAACGAGGTTCTCGATAGGCGACTGCCACTACAATTAGATTGATAATTCCCATTAAAATTAATAATAAAGCGATTCCCTGTCCAAAGCCGACCCCAATAAATTTACCAATACTATCTGCTAACAAACCATTTTCTGCCATTAAAGGATTTAAAACCCGATCGACTAAAGGGCCTGCGAGTAAATATGCCCCAATAGATAAGGAACGTTCCATAGTTTGTTGCAGGGCAAATATTCTTCCTTGGAGACGAGGTGGTACTTTACTTTGCCAAATTGCCTGGTTGCAACTAATAATTATCGGCATAGAAAAGAGATAACCAAAAATTCCTGCTGCCAGTACTACTGAAGAAATTCTGGTACCCGCTAAGAAAACAATCATGCCTTGGAAAGCCACAAAAGCGAGAATTGTTTTGACCCGATTTTCAATTCCTTTCCACAGACTAATAGTGATACTGCCAAGCAACATACCACAACCACCAATAGACAAGATTATGCCTAATTCTTCGGTAGCATCAGGTTGATAAAGCAAAGGCCAGAGTACTACTTCTAGCATTCCCGTAGTAAAATAACTAATAGCCACAAAACATAAAAGATTGCGTAAACCCAGTCTGACAGCCACATAATGCCAACTAGACTTAGTTTCCGTTAAAAGCTGACCAAAAATTTGCGTTTGTCTCCTTTTCCTCCGTTTAAGATAAGGAAATTTGACACAACTAAGAGTAGTCAAAGCCACCAAGAAAGTGATAAAGTCAATGAGCAAAATGCCATTTAGGTCAACAACTTGGAGTAATAGTCCTGCGGTGAAAGGAGCAGCAATTTTAGCGATCGCGCTAGAAGCCTGTACCATACCATTAGCCTGACTCAAATTTGCTTTTGGTACCAGTTGGGCGATCGCTGCCGTGTAAGCAGGTACCTGGAAAGCATTAAAACTAGAAGTAACAATAATAGCTAGATAAATATGCCAAATTTCTAACCGACCGAATAACACAATTAACATGATTGTCAAGGTGACTATTCCTGCCACTAAATCGCTCAAAATCATGGCATGGCGACGATTCCAACGGTCTATCAAAACCCCAGCGATAGGAGAAACAATTACTTTAGGTAGATAGATGAACAGAATAGTTAGAGCAAACTGAGTGATGGTACCAGTTTCTTTATAAGTTTGTTCTAAAATCCAAAATCCTAGAGCAAACTCTGTTAGCTTAGAACCAAACAGAGAAACAACTTGACCAATCCAAACGATAAAAAAAATTCGCATGTAGTAGATTTAAATAAAATTTGTTAAGAGATAAATTTAAGTTGGATAAACTAGTATGCACAATCTGAATGAGGTTGAGCAAAAATCATGAATAATTCATGTATATGTGCATCATATAGTAAATTTTCCTTAAATTAAGTATACTTTGTCAGTATAAATACCTAAATAAAGAATATTTGTCAAATATTATCCATTTTATCCGCATTATACTTATCATCACAAGCAAACATCTATTTTCGGTTTTGATATTTAATTCTCTAAATTTAATGAGTATGAGAAAATAAAAGCTGTTTATTTTGTGCTAACCAAAGCATAAATTAGGAATTATTATAGTGTTGGACAATCAGCCGATACGGGTAATTAGAAGGAAAGTCAATGTCAATGGCAAAAGTTGAGGATTATTATTCCATTCTTCAAGTTTCTCCCCATGCACCTGTCGCAGATATCAAAGCAGCTTTTCGTCGTCTTGCTCGTTTGTATCATCCTGACTTGAACCCTGGCGATCCGGAATCGGCGGAAAAATTCAAACATATTTCTCAAGCCTATGAAACCTTATCTGACCCCAACAAACGTCGTCGTTACGATCGAGAATTAAAATATAGGTCTACTCCCCCAAGCAATGAATCTGTTAACCGACCTAAAACGGCTCAAGACTTTTATAACCGAGGTCTCAATAAATCTCAACGCAAAAATTTTCAAAAGGCAATTGAAGACTATACTAAAGCGATCGAACTAGATGCCAATTTTATCGATGCTTATTTAAAGCGGTGTGAAATGCGCTATAAACTGGGAGATAATAAGGGTGTTTTAGAAGATTGTGCCCAAGTTTTGAGAATAGACCCCTGTATGGCTAAAGCTCATTATTATCAAGGAAGAGCTCGTTATCGTCTTGGCTATGGACAATCTGCGATAGATTCCTATACTCAGGCTATTTATCAAGACCAAAACTATGCTCAGGCATATTATTATCGCGCTTTAGCCTATCGAGAACAAAAGGATACCGTTCCAGCTATAGAAGATTTAAATGCTGCTGCCAAATTATTTCACGAACAAGGAAATTTAAGTGCCTATCGCTTAACCCAAAAAACTATTCACGACTTAACTCCGGGAATTTGGAAAATAGGTAAATTGTCAGGTTGTTTTAATCGTTTGTGGCAAAATTCAGCTTTGGTTTTGATTGCCTATTTATTTAATCCAGGAGGAGGATTATTACCTGCTTTCTCTAGCTTAGAAAAACAAGAAGCTTTAGAAGTAGGAATTATTTATGGAATAATTGCCGATTTAATGTTTGTTGCTAGTGTCTATCTCAATTGGACAACTTGGAATAATAATGATTTTCCTTTTGTAGCACTTTGTTTTGTAGGCATTATTCCTTTCATGAGTTTAATTATTTCTAGTCATTTAATCCGCTTTTTTTCTCATAGTTCTGGCACTATTGACACAGACGTTTTTATTGCAGGAACTACTCTTTTGCCTTTGGGTTTAATGACTGGAATTATGGGGTTTATTTCCCTATCTTTAAATATTTTTGTCTTGCCTTTTATTGTTTTTGGTTGTTCTTACACTATTCTTACTCTTTATGTTAATTATACTCAAGTATTAAACCTGAGCGAAGCGAAAGCTGCTTTTATTGTCCCTTTAATACTTTTAAGCAGTATTGTTCTTTCTTATTTAGCATTTATACCAATACTTAATTAATAAAAGCTATATTTTCCTCTCTAGACCGAAACTCTTTTCTCTGATAGTGCTACAATCTATCACCATAGCTAGGGGTGTCTAAAAACTTAGACTGAGATAGTCCCTTGGAACCTGAGACTGGGTAATACCAGCGGAGGGAAGCTGTTTATTGAGGAAAATTAAGTTATGAGAGCAGAATGGGTTGCTAAACGACGG